>Ga0182736_1000321_pt1 | contig 81822 bp, 77 predicted proteins | sample eDN5th30CKraftBY_FD_128882 | JGI IMG/M metagenome (GOLD analysis project Ga0182736, IMG submission 128882) | Enriched backyard soil microbial communities from Emeryville, California, USA - eDNA 5th pass 30_C Kraft BY (version 2) (version 2) | ecosystem: Environmental > Terrestrial > Soil >... | reverse complement strand
TGTTCCTCCCGCCCTACAGCCCCGACCTCAATCCCATCGAGCAGGTCTTCGCCAAACTCAAGACGCTCCTGCGCAAGGCAAATGAACGATCCGTCGAGGCCACATGGATGCGCATCGGTGCCCTGCTCGATGCCTTCTCACCCGACGAGTGTGCAAACTACCTCAGGAACAGTGGCTATGCTTCAATCTAACATGATCGCGCTCTAGCGTGTTTTCACGTTGAGCGAAACGGCTCCATTTATGACCGCGCGTTCAAATCGGCTGATTATTTACAGCTATTCTGAAAATATTCTCGATTAGCTTGCGCGTTCGCTCAGCTTGCGCTCCCAGGCGAGGGCATGTGCCACGATGGTGTCGAGATCGGCATGGGCCGGTTGCCAGGGCAATGTCGCTAATATGCGCTGATTGTCCGAGATGAGGCTGGGTGGATCACCGGCGCGCCGCGCCGCGATGTGGCGTGTCACCTTCATATTGGTAACGCGGTCGACAGCGTCGAGCACCTCGAACACCGAGAAGCCTTGGCCATAGCCGCAATTCATGGTGAGATTGCGTTGCGGCTGTGCCATGAGCGCTTCCAGCGCAAGCACATGGGCAGCGGCAAGATCGCTGACATGGATATAGTCGCGCACGCCGGTGCCGTCCGGCGTCTCATAATCCGTGCCGAAAATAGCCACGTGGGCACGCTTGCCCAGCGCTGCCTCGACCGCGACCTTGATGAGATGGGTCGCGCCCGCCGTGGACTGGCCCGAGCGCCCAGCAGGATCAGCGCCGGCCACGTTGAAATAACGAAGCGCGCAATAATTGAGCGAATGCGCGGCAGCGACATCGGCCAGCATCAATTCGGTCATCAGTTTGGACTGGCCATATGGGTTGATTGGCCGTTTGGGTGCATCCTCGCGCACCGGGCTTTCCTCCGGCTCGCCATAGGCCGCGGCTGTGGAGGAAAAGATGAAGTGGGGGACACCGCCCGCCACGGCAGCGTCGATGAGGGCGCGGCTGTTCACCGTATTGTTGCGATAATATTTAAGCGGCCGCTCGACTGATTCCGGCACAATGATGGAGCCGGCAAAATGCATGATGCCCAACACCCCATATTCGGCAATGACGCGGCCGACCAGCGCCATGTCGCCAATATCGCCCTCTACGAAAACAGCGCTCTCATGCACCGCCCAGCGGAAGCCCGTGGTGAGATTGTCGATCACCACGACCGGCCAGCCTCCGTCGATCAGCGCAAGCACCGCGTGGCTGCCGATATAGCCTGCGCCGCCAGTGACGAGGATGGTCGGTTTGTTGCTTTGCATGATAGTGGGTGGTTCCGATTTTCCCGGTTAATAAAAACGCGCGACGATGGGTACGATCACGGTCAGCAGCAACAGGATCGCCAATGCCGTTCCCCAGTGCCGCCATGTGATGTCGCTTCCCGGCCGGATCATGCCGATCAGTCCAGTCGGTCGGCCAACGCGGCGACAGCCTTGCGGACATCCTGTGAGCGGCCGCGCGGGAGAACGAGGATTTCGTCCGCCGTAGCGATGACGATCAGATCTTCGCCGCCAACCACAGTTACATGCGGCCCATCGCTGCGTATCAAACAGCCGTGTGATTCGATGGCATGGCAATGACCCTGCACGACATTATCTTGCGCGTCTCTGGCGGACAGGGCGTGGAGTGCATCCCAACTGCCGACATCCGACCAGCCCATGCGGACCGGCACGCAAGCCACCTTATCGGCGCGCTCCATCACCGCATAGTCGATAGAATCGGCCGGACAGGCGGCGAAAGCCTCTGTCTCTGGTCGCAGGATTCCGTCTTCACATACGCCTTGCGCCATGGCCGCCCGCGCAGCGGCGAGCATCGTTGGCTGATATTTCGCTAAAGCATCGAGATAGGCGCCCGCGCTGAACAGAAAGATACCGGCGTTCCAGACATGGTCGCCCCGCGCCAGCATGGCGGTGGCATGGTCGAGGTCCGGCTTTTCCACGAAGCGGGCGACGGTGTGCACGCCAGCCGCCAGTTCATCCCCCAGCGCAATATAGCCAAAGCCGGTTTCCGGCGTATCCGGCTCAATGCCGAATGTGACGAGCCAGCCTGCCGCTACCAGCGGTCGGGCGCGCTCGATCGCGGCATGGAAGGCCGCGACATCAGCCACGACATGGTCGCTCGGCATTACCAGCATGGCGCTGTTCTGATCTTCCAGCGCCAGTGCCGCCAGCGCAATGGCGGGTGCGGTGTTGCGGGCACAAGGCTCCAGAACAAGCGTCATGCCCGTCCGGCCCTGTGCATGGATGAGCGCAGCATGGGCGGCATTGCCGACGATGATCGGCGCGGTGGCATGAGCGAGGCCCTCGATACGTGCGAGGGTCAGCTCGAACATGGTGCGCGTATCCGTGAGTGCAATGAACTGCTTGGGCCGTTCGCTCCGGCTGACGGGCCAGAGCCGGGTGCCGGCGCCGCCCGAGAGAATGACAGGTGTGATCGGCTGGAGTTCGGCCACGGCGGCGGCGGTCCTTTCCTCGCAATATTTCCGTTGGCCTACCGGCGCCGGCACCGCACGGCAAGGGGCATCGCTTGTGGTCGTGGGAGCATTACCCAGTCATGGGCATTCACTTGCTGGCTCGGACGATGCGTTTGGACGAATGTCTAACCGAACGCCTTGCTGATCGAACAGGCTGCCGGGCCGAGAATGACGACGAACAGCGTCGGCAGGATGAACAGGATGAGAGGCACGGTCATGATGGCCGGTAGCCGCGCGGCTTTCTCCTCGGCTCGCATCATGCGCTCGTGGCGGAATTCGGCGGAGAGGACACGCAGAGCCGAGGCCAGCGGCGTGCCATATTTCTCTGTCTGGATCATCGTGGTGACGACGCCCTTGAGCGCATCCAGCTTCACCCGCTCGGCAAGATTCTCGAATGCCATGCGCCGCTCGGTGAGGAAGGACAGTTCGATGGCGGTGAGCTGAAACTCTTCGCCCAACTCCGGATAGGCGGTGCCCAGTTCGCGCGCCACTCGCGCAAAGGCGGCATCCACGGTCAGGCCGGCCTCTGCGCAGATGACGAGCAGGTCGAGCGCATCCGGTATGCCCTTGCGGATCTCCGTTGCCCGTTTGGTGATCTTGTTGTTCACATAGAGGTCGGGCGCCTTGTAGCTGAGCAGCAGCGCGCCGGCGAACACGCCGAACTTCTTGAGGGCGGACCAGTCCGGCCACAGGTCGAACCCGTAGATGAGCAACGCCGCGCCGCCACCGATCATGATGGGGAGGACGAGTCGGCCGAAGATGATCGCGATCGCCCATTCCTTGGAGCGGATGCCGGCCTGTGCCAGTTTCTTCTGCGCATCCTTGAGCTGGTCGTCCTGAAGCACGCGCAGCGAGGTCAGCAGGCTGCGCATCCGGTCGGTCGTGTCGCTCTGGTGGACGATCCGGGCGCGGCGTTTGCCGGTCGAGACGGTGATGCCGGCCTTCAACTGCTCGCGCCGCTCGTTGAGCGCCTTGACGCGCCGCGCCATGGGGTCGCGCACTGTAGAGGCGGCATAGATGGCGACGAGTACGGCGAAGGTCGCCATCGCGGCGAGCAGTGTGCCGACATCGCGTGCGTCGAGCCCGAAAAATGTGGCGCCGGTGGATGTCATGCGCGCTCTCGCTTCCCCTAAATCTCGAAATTGATCATCTGGGCCATGATGAACACGCCGCAGGCCATCCAGAACATGCCGCCAATGCCGACCAGCTGCATGAGGCCGAGTCCGAACAATCCGGATGGATCGCCTGTGAAAAATGGCACCATATACTCGTAGTTAATCCAGCAGATCATGCCGAACACCAAAAAAGGCAGTGCGCCGATAATATAGGCCGATGCCTTGGATTCGGAGGACATGGCCCGGATTTTGAGCTTCATCTGCGCGCGCTGGCGCAACACGGAGCCTAGATTGGCGAGCGTTTCGGCAAGGTTGCCGCCGGTCTCACGCTGGATTGCCAGGGTGATGCAGAAGAAGCGGAACTCGGTGGTGCCGAGCCGGTCGCCCGTCTCCTGAAGCGCGGCATCCATGGATTTGCCGATCTTGATCCGCTCATTGATCATCTTGAATTCTTCGCCGACCGGACCGGGCACTTCATTGGCCACGACATTCATCGTCTCGCTGACCGGCAGGCCGGAGCGCAGACCGCGTACCAGCAAGTCGAGCGCGTCGGGGAAGTTGGCGTTGAACTTGTCGACCCGCCGCTGGATCATTTTACCGACCATGAAATGAGGCAGGCCGAAACCGGCTGCGAGGGAGACGAACAGGGCGGGCAGCAATGAGAAGTCGCGGAGCAGCATCAACGCGAACAGGGCGATGGCAATGGCTATGCAACTCGCCATATAGTGGCCCAACGTCCATTTCCGGCCAGTCATGGCGAGCCGTTTGGCGAGATTTTCCGGGTTGGGAATGAGTGAGACAAGTAGCTGATTCTTTTCGATCCGACGCGAGGAAATGGCCCGGCGCATCCGTGCCTCAATCTGTGTGAGGTCGCTAACCGCGTGGCGGCTGCGGATCGCGGCGATGCGCCGCGTGCTGGCGCGACTGGCCGAAGGGCCGGCAAGCGCAAGGGCGAGCAGCACAAGCATTGCCCCCATAAGCAATATCAGCATCAGCAGTTTCGGATCGGTCATTGCCTCATCCACTCGGGTTCATCATCCTGCCGACTCAGGCCTGTCCTGCGTCTGTCCGTAGTGTCAGTCCGCCAAGGCTTCATCTTCGGTGTTAGCCTTGGCCTTGCGCGGGAGTGCCAGCTTCACGTCCATCAGCCGCCCGATCAGTGACGCGCTGCCCTTGCCGGCGCTGCCGGCGGGTATATTGGCATCTTCCCCCTCGGCGACGGCGACAAGCTCCCGATGCAGGGCGAGCAGGCTCTGTCCCAATTTGCTGGCGCGGCCGCTATCCGCCACCGTCTTGCCGAGCTTGGCAGCCTGCGCGGTTACCTTGGCGTCATAAGGCAGCACGATATCGATGCGCCGTTCGATGCTATGCTCGAAATCCTTGCGGGCAATTTCGGCCGTGCCGGGCTGCGCCTTGTTGGCGACGACGATCACCTGTGATTGCGGCGCGTTCGCTTTGAGCCATGCGAGGATGCGGATCGTGTCGCGGGCCGAGGCAAGCGTGAACTCGGTGACAAGCACGACAATGCCCGATTCATGGACAAGGTGGGGATGCTGCACCAGCATGGCGCGCGGCAGGTCCACAAAGGTGCGTTCGAACGCGCTCCGCAACTCTTCGCCAAGCTGGAAATAGGCCGAGCCATCGGTGATCAGCGGCTGGTTGATCGGCGCCTCGGCCGAGAGCAGGGCAAGCGTTTCGCTGGCTCGCACCATGGCCCGCTCGATGAACAGCCCGTCGATACGGCTGGGGTTTTCCACTGCGTCGGTAAGGCCGCGCCCCGGCTCGAGATCCATGGCCAGCGCGCCCGTGCCGAAATGGACATCCAGATCGAGCAGCGCGGTCGAGCGCTTGCCTTTGGTGCTGCTGAGCCAGGCCAGGGCGGCCGTGACGGTGGAGGCGCCGACGCCACCACGCGTGCCGATGACGGTTGCCATCATGTGCGGTCGGTCGTCCGCTGCTTCTGAGCGAGGTGCGAGGAACACCGCCTGTGCGGCGGCAAGCGTATCGCGCAGCGTCTCGGCCGCCATGGGCTTCAGCAGATAATCCTGAATGCCGCTGGCGACGAGATCGCGATAGAGACGCACGTCGTTCACCTGGCCGCTGGCGATTACCACCGTGCCGGGCTCGCACACTTCCGCGAGATTATTGATGTCGTGCAGCGGATCGCCCGATTCCGACAGGTCGACAAACAGCACATTCGGGCTTGGCGACATGGAGAGCGACTGGACGGCGTTGCGCAGCCCGCCCTTATGCACTTTCTCGATCGGCCAGCCCATATCCTGCACGACGGCCCGCAGCAGGTCGAGACTGTGATCGTCGCACAAATAGGCGTGGAAAGGGTCGCGCCCGTCGGACCCGACGGGTTTCCAGGGTGCGTTCATCTCAATTGCCTCCCGCAGACATGGTTTGCAGACCACCGCTGCCGGTCGGCGCCTTTTCCTGATACGCCTTGATCGCGCGGCCGCTGACACTGTTGGTCGGGTCTATCCCGGCCTCGCGCCCCTCTACCAGATCGCGCGGATCGGCGATCATTGCGGCCAGATTGCCGGCGATTGCGCAGCCATAATTGTCGCTGAGGCCGCCGACGAAATCGGTGCCACTCTTGTCCGTCCAGCTTGGACAGCCAGGCACGCTGGCGACCGAGCGGCTGACAACGACGCGGAGGCCGCCGGCCTGGGGCATGCCAGCGGTGACCGGCGCTTCACTCTCGATCAGCAGGCCATAGCGCCCGACGATATCGGCAATAGCGTCACGCAGCGCGAAGCTGTGCTGGCCATTATCGCCAGCAAGTGAGACATGGTCACCATAGCCCGGCCGCAGGGCCTGAAACCAGCTGGCGAGCCGGCTCTGCTCGGCCGGGTCGAGTCCACCCGCGCCATTGCCGGTCACGTCGAAAATGAAATCGGTGCGCTGGACGACCGGCTGATGGCTCGGCTCGACGCCGCGTTCAATCTTGCGGGCGGAGGCCGGGGCGACGCCCAGCGAGGCGGCGATGCATAGGCCCAGTGCCAGAGCGGTGGGGCGGTGGAGAAATCTGTTCATATCCATCTCTTTCCCTCGCTGATCAGAAGCTGAAGCCGGGAGCGGCTGCCTTGCCCCCTCGGGCGGCGCGGGTGGCGACCCGATCCGGCGTGACGGTGGTCGGCGGCGCCGGCTGAGGCGTTGGCCGCGCGGCGCCACTTTCGCCCGCGTGCATCTGGTTGCCGAGGATGCGCTGGCCATCGTCGGCATTGCGATAGCCGTCGGTGGGCAGCGCGATCTCGCGCGCATTCACGGGCTTCACCAGATAAGGGGTGACGATGATGACCAGCTCGGTCTGCTGGCGGCGATAACCCTGCGACTTGAAGAGATTGCCGATGATCGGCAAATCGCCGAGGAACGGCGCCTTATCGACCGTGTTACCGCTCGATGTGGAAAGCAGTCCGCCGATCATGAAGCTCTGCCCCGAGCCCAGCTCCACGGTGGTTTCCGCGCGGCGGGTCGAGATGCCCGGAATGACATAATCGTTGAGGCGCACCGAGCTGCTATTATCGAGTTGCGAGACCTCGGGGCGCACGCGCATCGAGATACGACCGTCGGCCAGCACAGTCGGCGTGAAGGCGAGGCTCACGCCATATTGCTTATATTCGACCGAGACCTGGCCGAGCGTCGTCGAGATCGGGATGGGAATCTCGCCGCCGGCAAGGAAGCTTGCGGTCTCGCCGGATAAGGCGGTCAAATTGGGGTTGGCCAGCGTTGCGGCGAGCCCTTGCGTTTCGGCCAGGTCGAGCGTGCCCATCAGGTCGAGCCCGAGGAGTCGGCCGGCTCCGCCTAATGTGGTGCCGGTCGCACTGTTATTGAATTTATAGACTGTATCATAGGCCTGCCGCCCGGTGGCCGGATCAATGATCGGCACTTCCAGAGGCATGCCGCCGCTGGGATTGGGGATGAAGGTCGTCACGCCTGGATAAGTGATCGAGCCGGGATTGCCCTGCCCGATGCCGAACAGGAAACCGCTGCCCAGATGGCGGCTGCTGAGCAGGTTGAAGCCGATATTCTTGGCGAAATTCTTGTTCACCTCGGCGATGCGGACCTGCAGATTGACCTGCATGGGCGTGGCGGTCCGCAGGCGGCTCACCACGGTGGTGTCCTTGCCGGCAAAGGCCTGCACAAGGCGCTCCACTTCCGAGGCGTCCTCCGGCGTGGCGATCGTGCCGGTGAGCAGCACCATGCCGTTCATCGTGCTGATCTGTACCGCCGCTTCCGGCATGGCGAGCTGCAGCATCTGGTCGATACTGGTGATATTGTTGCCGACGCGCAGCGCATTGGCATAGAGCATCTTGCCGTTGCTTGACGTGACGAACACATTTGTCTCGCCGGGTGCCTTGGCGATCAGATAGATTTGCCGCTGCGAGCGGACGTGGACATCGGCCACCGCCGGGTTGGCGATCACCACATCGCTGAGATTTTCCGGCAGGTTGATGACCCGGCTTTCGCCGATAGCGAGCAGCAGCGCGCCATTATCCTGCCGAGCGGGCTCGGTAGCGAGCGCGTCGGTCGCGATGAGCGGTGCGCTGGTGGCGATGACGAGAGCAACGGCGAGCGCGCCGGTGGCGATGCGGGCCGGGGAGGCTTTGAGGATATAGCGCATCTTACTTGCTCCCCACCGCGACGGAAGTGACATCGGTGCCACGTGCGATGCGAACGACGGGGCCGCCGCCTGCGCCGCTGCCGGCGGCGATGCCGGCATCCGCATTGGGATCGACCGGCTTGCCCGGTACGCTGCTGCGCTGATAGCGCGAGACGTCCGCGCCGGTAGCGTAGGTTGCGCGCTTGTCGGATGGGTGGCTGGCGATGGCGGCCAGCATGGTCTTCTCGGCATTGGCATCATCGCCGCTCGGCGCGTCGATTTCGCCGGAGGCCAGCGCCGCTTCGAGCTGCTGGCTATTATCCGCGAGCGAGCGCAGCGAGAGGGAGATGGTGCCGATCGTCTGCGCCACGCTGATCTTCTCGGCCATACGCGGCGTCACTTCGAGCGTGACGTTGGAATAGGTCTGGATCACCGGCTGGCCGTCCTCGCCCATCGCATTGGTGCGCTGGTCGGTGGCAAGCACGCGCAGGTTGGCGAGGATCGTTTCGGCAACCTTGAGCGGATCGCCGTCGCCGCCGCCTGCGACGCTCTGCGTCACCATCAGGTCAACCCGGTCGCCGGGGAAGATGAAGCCCGCAACGCTGCTCTGGATGGAGACGGGCACGGTCACCGCGCGCATGCCCGGTGCCAGCGCGGCAGCGAGGAAGCCGCGGTCGCCCGGCTGAATAAGCGAGCCTTGCGTCACCGGCTGGCCGGCGGCAATGGCGGTGCGCACGACCGAGCCGACCAGCTTTTCCGTGTCCGACTTGCCTTCAAGGAAATAGGCTTCCTCGACCAGCTCCTTGGGCCAGGGCTGATAGCGATAGGCATCGGCGCCGACGATGGTGCCGACGGGCAGTGACTTGGTCGCGACCAGCACATGCGGCATATCTTGTGGGTTTGGCATCGCGGCGGCGGTCGCTTGCGGGGCAGCATTGTCGGCGAACATGGATCGCGCCAGAAATGCCGCCATCACAGCGATGACCAGCGCGCCAGCCAGCAGTCCGATCTTCTTAGGTTCCATGACGACTCTCGTCTCCAATCGGCGAGACCAGAGGCCCCGGACCGGGCTGTTATCAGGATAAAGGGTTAAAATAGCGTTCGCCTAAAACCCACAGGCCGGCGAACGCGATGGCGACGCCATAGGGGATTTCAGGCCGGCCTTCGCGGCGCGCGATGCGGTGGTGAGCAACCGTGGCGACTGTCACCATGCCGCCGGCCAGCGCCATGATGATGAGCAGCACGAGCATCGCCTCTGGTGGCAGCCAGAGCGCCAGTGCGCCGAGCAGCTTGACATCACCTCCGCCCATCATGCCGAGCGCGAAGAGCAGGGCGAACAGGGCGAACACCGCCAGTGCGAGGCCGATCTGGAGGGGGATATCGGGATAGAGGGTGAGGTCGTTGGCCCACCACCAGAATGGTGCAAGTAGCGCGATCGCCAGATTGAGCCGGTTGGAAATGGTGCGGCAGCGCAAATCCGTCACCGCGCCCCAAAGGAGGAGCAGCGCGAGGACAGCGATCAGCAGGGAGGCGAGCCAGGGTCCGGTCATTTGCGTAAAGTGCTAGACCTTTGCCCTTACGAAATCGTAACCAGCGCGCGATGCCGATTTGCTGCTCCGCCGTGCCGCTTCACCCGTTTGCCCCACATCGACGGGGCGGTCATGACGATGCCTGATAATCCATCCGATACTCTTCCCGATATCCTCATCGTAGGCGGCGGCATGGCTGGGTTCAGTCTGGCCGCGCAACTGGCCGGGCGCGCTCGGGTGACGCTGATCGAGCAGGAGACGCTGCCCGGTTTCCACGCTACCGGCCGGTCGGTCGCTTTCTGGAACGAGAGCTATGGCGGCCCGGACGTCCAGCCGCTGACCACGGCCAGCGGCCCGCTGCTGGCCGCGCCGGACCCGGATTTTTCCGAACGCACCTTTCTGGCGCAGCGGCGCGCAATCCATGTGGGGCGGGCAGGCGATGCGGGGCTCGCCGAGGCGATGCTGCGAGATTTTTCAGCAAGCGGCGTGGACCTGACCCGCATGGATCGCGCTGCGCTGAGAGCGAACCTGCCGGGACTTCGGCCGGACTGGACGGTGGGCTTGGCCGAGCCAAGCTGTATGGACATCGATGTTGCCGCCTTGCTCGCCGCTTATCGCCGCGCCGCGCGTCGGGGTGGGCTGGACGTCCGACTCGATACGCGGTTGGTCGCGGCGCGGCGAGTGGCCGGCGGCTGGCAGGTGGAGACGAGCAAGGGCGCGCTCTCCTGCGCGATCATCATCGATGCGGCGGGGGCATGGGCGGACGATGTTGCGCGCCGTTGCGGCGTCGGCCCGCTGGGCATCACGCCCTATCGTCGAACGGTGGTGCAGTTGCGCTGCCCGGATGCGCCGGCGGAATATCCGTTGATCGTCGGTCTGAACGGCACCTTTTATTTCAAGCCGGAAGGCACGGGGCGACTCTGGCTCTCCCCACATGACGAGACTCCGGACGTGCCGGGTGATGTCGCGCCTGAGGAATTGGATGTCGCGCTCGCCATCGAACGCTTCCGCGCGGTGGTCGACTGGAAAATTGAAGCGATCGAGCATCGCTGGGCCGGGCTGCGCAGTTTCGCACCCGACCGGCGGCCGGTCTATGGCTATGATCCGCGTGCGCCGGGCTTTTTCTGGTTCGCCGGGCAGGGTGGTTTCGGCATACAGACCGCGCCGGCAGCAGCCCTGATTGGCGCGGCTCTGGCGCTGGGCGAGCCGCTCCCCCCACCCGTCACGAGAATTGATATTTCCGCCTATGCGCCGGAAAGGCTGCTGGCGGTCTGATGCGGCGCGACTATTCTCGCTCGTCGCGCTGCCGCCTAAGCTGGAGCGCCGATCGAGGAACGCTGACCAGTCTACATTAGGCGCTGCGCCATGGCCGGGCATTGAGGACCGGATCTGCGGAACGATAATTCAAACGATCAGGCGCCGCCCCAATGTAGCGAAGGTGCCCGACACGTCCGAAAACAACTCCAGTTATTTAAGCGTGTCGAGATAGGCGATGACATCTGCCCTGTCGCTATCCTTGGCTATGCCGGCAAAAGCCATCTTTGTGCCGGGTACTGTCTTCATCGGCGCGCGCAGATAATCGGACAGCGCGGCATCTGTCCAGGTGATGCCGCTATTCTTCATGGCTGGCGAATAGCTGAAGCCCTCGACCGAAGCTGCTTTGCGGCCGTTAATGTCATGCAACGAAGGGCCAAGGCCGTTTTTGCCAGGCTCGACCGAATGGCAGATTTTGCATTGGGCGAAGAGCTTGGCGCCATTGGCGGCATCCCCCGCTGAGGCGGTTACGGCTGCCGGTTCGGGCTTGGCCGGCTCGGCGGCGGCGGCGGGCGCTGCTGGCGTCTCGGCTTTAGGAGCCGGCGTTTCGGCACTGTCGGCGGGAGCAGGGGCGGCGGTGTTGGCGGCCTCGCCCACGCTGACCTCGTTCGGAGCAGCTTCGTTCACACTCGCTTCGTTTGCGAGATTTGCAACATTTTCAACAGGCGCTTCATCCGGGTTGGTCGCCTCGGGCTGGCCGCCGCATGCGGATAGTAGCATGAGGAGGCCGATTGTGGAAACGGCGCCAAGGAAGCTGGCAGAACCACGCGCACGAACAGGATTGGACACTGGGCGACTCCGAAATGAAACCAGCGCCCTTCGCTCCATCCGGCTCCCGTTGGATAAAGGGCGGCAACGCGCCCATGTGCGGCGCGCCGGCGGTGCCGTCAACCCGGAATTGCCGGAGTTGCGATGGGATAGCGACAGAGTGTGGCGCGGGTTGACAGATCCCGGGGAACCCGTTGAAGGATAGGGCGGGATTGGCGGATGCGAAAGATCGGGGGGCGGATTGGCCGAAACGCGCAACAATGGCGTCAATAATGATGGGGGAGTCGAACATGGCGGAGTTGTTCCGATGTCGTCCGGCTCACACCGGCTCGATCGGGAATATGGCTTTACCTATCGTATTATCCTGATTGCGCGTCGTTACCGCGCGATGCTGGATGAACGGCTGCGACCGATGGGCTATGGTACGGCGCGCATGGAAGCGCTTTCCATGATCGCCCGTGCGCCCGAGCCGAGCGCTCAGGTCGCGATCGCTCGGCGGATCGGCATTGAGGGGCCCACGCTCACCCGCATGCTTGATGCATTGGAGGCGGATGGCCTCGTCTTGAGACGGCAGGACCCAAACGACCGGCGCACCAAGCTGCTTGAGCTTACCGAGGCGGGGCGGCAGGCGCTGGCCGAGATCACCGAAGTCGCCCACGCCTTTCGTGCATCCGTGCTGACCGATCTGACCGATGAGGAACTGAGCATGGTCAACAGCATCACGGCCAAGCTGATCGATTCGCTCTGCGACGGCAGCCAGCCCTGATACCGATGCGGCCCGGCGCCGAGAATTAGGCGCCGCTGCCGCTGGACTTGCCGGGCAGCCATAGATAGTTCCGCCATGAACGATTTTTCAGCGGGAGTGATGTGGCTATGGTGCAGGGCGATGTGGCGCAAGCGGACGGCGTCCCCCGGATCGTTCATCTCGACAGAATGACGCTGGGTGGCGTGGATATTCCCCGCCCGGACCAGCCGCATGAATGGGTCGCCCATGAGTTTACTGAGCCCGGTGATGTGATCGCCCGGCTTGCGGGCGCTCAGGTGGCGGTCATCAACAAGGTGAAGCTGGACGCTGCAACGCTGGCGGCGCTGCCGGATCTCAGGCTCATTGCCGTCACTGCGACAGGCACTGACGTGGTGGACAGTGCGGCGGCGCAGGCGCGCGGCATCGCGGTGCGCAATGTGGTGGGCTATGCCGGCACATCGGTGGCCGAGCATGTCGTCATGCTGCTATTCGCGCTGGCCCGTGGGCTGGTGCCTTTTCGCGATTCAGTAATTGACGGGCGTTGGGAAAATGGCCGGGCTTTCTGCGTGTTCGCGGCACCTGTGCGAGATCTGGCCGGGCAGCGGCTCGGCCTGTTCGGTAGTGGTGCAATTGCGCAGGCGGTGGCGCAGCGTGCCCGCGCGCTCGGGCTGGAAGTGGTGTTCGCCGGTCGGCGCGGCGCGATGCCGGGCGAGGGGCGGCTATCGTTCGAGGAGGTGCTGGCGACGAGTGATATCATCAGCCTGCACTGCCCGCTCACCGATGAGACGCGGCACATGCTCGACGCCGAAACGCTGGCGACGATGAAGCCGGGCGCGCTCATCATCAATACCGCGCGCGGCGCGCTCATCGATCTGGAGGCACTGGAAGCCGCGCTGGAGAGCGGCCGGATCGGCGGTGCGGGTATTGATGTCGCGCCGGTCGAGCCGCCGCCGCCAGGCAGCCCGATCCTTCGCCTTGCGCGTCGGTCGAATGTGATCGTCACGCCGCATAGCGCGTGGCTCAGCACGCAGGCGGTGACGGAGTTGGCGCGGGTGACAGGTGAAAATATCGGCAGCTTTCTGGCGGGACGATGAGCGGGGCGATGCATCGGCGCGCGGTGCTGGAAGGCGCCTATGCTGCCGCGATCGCGGCGTGCAAGCGGCCGCAGGTGATTATCGACGCATTGCCGCCGCACCCGGCCGGGCGCGTAATCGTCATCGCGGCCGGCAAAGGCGCGGTGCCGATGGCGCAGGCGGTCGAGGCGCATTGGCCGGATGCGACCGGCATTGCGGTGACACGCACCGGCTATGGCTCGCCGCTTCGGCAGATCGAACTGGTCGAGGCAAGCCATCCGGTTCCCGATGCCGCCGGGCGGGCGGCGGCGGCGCGCTGTCTGGCGCTCGCTGAGGAGGCGGGCGAGGATGATCTCGTGCTCGTTCTGCTCTCGGGTGGCGCCTCGGCACTACTGGCTGCGCCTGCGTTCCAGCTCGATCTGGCGGCCAAGCAGGCGGTGACCCGTGCATTGGTGCGATCCGGTGCGAGCATAAGCGAGATTAATCTGGTGCGCCGTCATTTGTCGCGTATCAAGGGCGGCCGGCTCGCCGTGGCGGCTTGGCCGGCACAGGTGTTGACGCTGGCCGTCTCCGATGTGGTAGGCGATGTGCCGGCGGACATCGGCTCCGGGCCAACCGTGGGGGATGCGGGTACGATCGCCGACGCGCAGGCGGTGCTGGCGCGCTATCATATCGCTGCGCCGCAAGGTTGGAGTGAATCGATCAAGCCGGACGATCCACGCCTTGCGAGCAGCCGGTTTTCGGTCGTGGTCCGCCCGGATGATGCGCTCGATGCCGCCGCAGCCTATTTGCGTGGGCAGGGCTATAAGCCGGTGATGCTTGAACGCGAAGCGACGGGGGATGCCCGCGAAGCGGCCCGGCGTCATGGTGCGGCTGCATTGCGAGCGCTGGCCGACGGGCAACGCAGTGCGCTGATTTCTGGTGGCGAACTGACGGTCACCGTCACTGGTAGCGGACAGGGCGGGCCCAATCAGGAATATGCCCTTGCGCTGGCGCTGGAGATAGCCGGCCAGCCCGGTATGGCGGCGCTGGCGGCGGATACGGACGGGGTGGACGGCAACCGCGATGTCGCCGGCGCCTGTGTCGATGGCGGGACGTCGGCGGCGATCGGGCTGGCCGGCCTGTCCATCGAGACAGTCCAGGCGGAGAATGATGCGGGCCGCGCGCTCGACAAAGTGGGCGCGCTGTTCGTGCCCGGCCCATCGCAGACCAACGTCAACGATCTGCGCATCATTCTGGTGGACCCCTGATGATGGGCCGCTCCGGCGAGGCGCTGTCCGAATATGGGCCCGAGCGCAAAATGGTGCGGACCGACCTGCTCGATATCGCGGTGGATTGCTGGGGAAACGAAACCGGCGCGCCGCTGCTGCTGTTGCATGGCTTCCCTTATGATCCGCGTTCGTTTGATCGTGCCGCGGAGCTGCTCGCGGCGGCCGGGATGCGCGTCTATGTGCCTTATCTGCGCGGCTTTGGTCCCACCCGGTTTCGTGACGGAGCCACGATGCGCTCGGGCCAGCAGAGCGCCATTGCCGATGATGCCCGCGCCTTGCTGAACGGGCTGGGCATATCGCGTGCGCTGATCGCGGGGTTCGATTGGGGCGGGCGGGCCGGCTGCATCATGGCGGCGCTCTGGCCCGAACATGTGCGCGGCCTGCTCGCCGTGGGCGGCTACCTCGTTCAGGATCTGGCCGATCCCACACGGCCCGCCCCGGCTGCGATCGAGCATCTCGTCTGGCATCAATATTTCCTTGGATCGACCCGCGGCCGGCGCTCGCTCGCCGAGCGGCCGCGCGACATCTGCCTGCATCTGCGCCGGCAATGGTCGCCGGGGCTGGTGGACGAAACGCTTTTCGCACAGAGTGCCCTTTCCTTCGACAATCCCGATTTTGCGGCGGTGGTGTGGCACAGCTATGCCCACCGGATCGGCATGGCACCAGGCGACGCCTCCTATGCCGCCCTGGACGCGGCGCTGCTGCCGCCACCGCGCATTCATGTGCCGACGATCCTGCTCTCCGGCCGAGACGGTCTGCTCTCCGGCCGGCCGACAGGGGAAAGCTTCACCGCATTGCTGGACGAGATTCTGGTTGAGGATGCGGGCCATGATCCGGCGGCCGAGCAGCCCGAGGCTTTTGCCCGCGCAATATTGGCGCTGCATGAGCGGACGGAATAGTATAATGATAAAGTTTGCAAATCATTAGAACTTGAATTAATTCTCGTCCATCAACCACGTGAATGGCGCATAAGGCCGTGGGCTATGGAGAGGGAATATGGACGTCAGGAAGCTTCATCCCGTTTTTGCGGCCGAGATTATCGGCGCGGACTTGTCGAAGGCACCGGATCAGACGTTAATCGATCTGGTCGAGGCGACGATGGCGGAATATGGCGTCGTCTGCATTCGCGATCAGGGGCATATCGGCGATGCCGGACATTTGCGGTTCGCCAGGGCGTTCGGTCCGCTGGAGTTGCCGCCCGGTTATGAGCAGCGCAAGGCACAGCCAGGCCGTATGGCGCCGGAATTATATGATGCCTCCAATCTCGATGCACATGGCGAAATTATCGACCCGGACTCGCTGCGCGCCAAATTCGCTAAGGGCAATGAACTATTCCATGCCGATAGTTCCTTTAACGATATGCCCAGCAAATGGTCGATGCTGCTCGGCCATATCGTCCCGCCGGAAGACGGGGACACGCAATTTGTCGACCTGCGCCATGTTTATGAGCAGTTGCCGCAGGAGAAACGCGATCAGATCGCCAACCTCGTGGCGGAGCACAGCTTTGCCGCGAGCCGCGAAAAGGGCGGCGTGAAGAGTACGGAGGCCGACCGTGTGCGGGATGTCATGCCGGGCGCCATGCAGCCGATGGTGCGGGTGAGTCCGTCCGGCCGCAAGGCGTTGTTCATTGGTTCGCATGCCTTCCGCGTGGAAGGGATGGACGATGCAGCCGGTACGGCGCTGCTTGAAGAGTTGCTGGCGTTCGCTACGCAGGAATCGTTCATCTATGCTCATAAATGGCGGCAGGGCGATTTGCTGATCTGGGATAATCGCTGCGTCCTGCATCGTGGGGCCGGGTTCGATTATACCCGCTACAAGCGCGATTTACGGCGGGCCAATGTCAACGAATATGGCGAGGAGCGCAGCGCCGCGCCCAATGCGACACTCACCCCCGAAGCGCCGGTGGTGCGTCAGCAGAGCTGATCGGCGTCCCACTTGCGTTTCAACGCGACACGCGACATAATCAGTAGGTTGCTAACGACATTGCGGGCGAGATAATGATTCGGCCGGTTGGAAGCGCGCATATGATATGGATGCGGCCGCCATGGAGGCCACGATCCTTGTGAGAGGAGCATGAGCTTGGACTACCCTCTGATCAGCTGCGACGATCATCTCGATCTCAATCAGCTTCCGCCCGATCTGTGGACGAGCCGTCTGCCCGATCATCTCAAGGCGCGCGCGCCCAGAGTGGAGCAGGTCGATGGCCGCGCCGTCTGGATGTGCGACGGCAAAAATTGGGGGGCTTGGTCCGGCCAGGCGAGCGGTATGACCGGGCCCAAGCCGGTCTACACCGCGCTCGACCGCGGCGGCATTGTCGATCAGACAGAGCGCCGCCCTGCTGTGCCCGAGCTGCGTCTGGCGGATATGGACCGGGATGGCGTTTATGCCCATGTCATCTTCGGGCCGGTCACCTCGATCGTGCTGGATGACGATGAGCTGCGTGACGCCTGCTATGCCACTTATAATGAGTGGCTCAAGGATTTCTGCGCCGTGGCACCGGATCGCCTGATCGGTGTGCCGATGCTCCCACCCGAGCCGGAGGCGGCGGTGCGTGAACTGCAACACATCATTGCGCTGGGCGGGTTCAAGCAGGCCAATCTCCAGATTGCCGTGGCTGAGCCGCGTCTGGAAGATCCGCGCTGGGAGCCATTGTTCGATCTGCTGGAAAAGAGCGGTATCATCCTCTCCTTCCACGTCACCGTCTTTCCGAGCGTGAGCCGCGCGTTCGACAAATATAAGGGCAGCCCCGGCGCCACCTTCCTGCATGTGAAGATGTTCATCGAGCAGTTTCTCGATCCGTTCGCAGACCTGTTTGCCTGGGGCATATTGGAGCGTCACCCCGGCCTCAAAATCGTCATTGCAGAAAGCGGCATCGGCTGGCTGCCATGGGTGATCGAGGAGCTGGATTATCGCCACTGGCGCTTGTGGGAAGCCGAGGAATTCTGGTCGGCCCGTGGCGGGATTCCGCTCAAGACCAAGCCGTCCGAGCTGTTCAAGCGTCAGATTTACGGCACGTTCCAGCAGAGTCCCACGGCCGTCGCGCTCAAGGATTTTTATGGCGAGGATAATCTGCTCTGGGCGACTGACTATCCCCACCCGGATAGTATCTGGCCCAACAGCCGCAAGATATTGGGCGAGTTCACGCAGGGGGCCGATCCGGCTTTCGTGCGCAAGATCGCTTTCGAGAATGCCGCCAAGCTTTATGGGCTGACGCTGCCGGCGCAAGTGGATGCGATCGCCGCCGAATAGGCCGCCGCAGCCAATTGAAGGTCAAGGAGAGGGGGCGTTCGCGCCCCCTTTTTTGCTGGTCTGAGAGAACCCGCGCCGCTGGCGGGAGTCGGTTGCAATGCGACAGGAGGGCTTGGGCGAGATCGTACCAGCGTAACATGCCTATAGCTTGTGATCATACGTCGAGCGCTTGTGGTTGACACGACATGGGGCAGCAATGTTGCTGCATTGCAAAATGGGGGCAATATTTGGTTTAAGCCGCTTCTATGTGTGGCTTAATGATCATGGTGCCGTACATCTTCTGCCGGGACTGCCTTTGTCTGACAGTTTTGCGTTGCGACGCACAAGGAAATCTGGTCCGTTGTGAATGTGACGCAACGGCCGCTTAACCTACGGCTAAGCTGACGAGGCGCATTGTCCGACTGCCATAGGCAAGATGGAGGCAATCATGGGTCAGCATGCCAGCCCGAATGACGGCATCATCACTCTCGCGGAATTGCGTGAGTTTGCATCCTTCCCGGCCGCGACACAGCGTTACATCCGCAGATCGCTCGATGTCGCGTTCCAGCGCGGAACACCCATGGAAACATGGAGCCGCGATGTCGTCGAGGAGGCGAGCATCCGGGCGCAGACGCGCATTTATGGCCGGCTCGATGCAATCAAGGCGCTGGTGCCCGATGATAGCGGACTTGATCAGGTTGAGCCGTTTCTGGCGCCGCTGGTTACCGTCTCCGCTTTCGACCTCAGCCAGAACCGGCTGGAGAGCTTCCAGTCGTACCGTTTTCTTTATGAGCGACTGATCGGCGCAGGAGCCAGGCCATGGCTGCCGGGCAGCTTCTGCGCCGCCGCGAGCCTGCCGCACATCCATCCGGAGCGACGCCGCGCGCTGCTCCAGTCGATCAGCGAAGCCGCCGCCATGGCCGCCGGCTGGTCCAGCCGCGAGCCGACCTTCTATCCCGAATGGGTGGAAAAGGTAGATAGCGATAAGGCCCCGCATTGAGGAGTTGAGTCCCGTAGCGCGTGGCTGCGGATTCATCATGTTTCAATGCTTCGCCTCTAACTTTCGTGCTTCTGCAGGGGTGGCGGGGGCGTGGAATGATTACGGGAGTGATGAATGCGGGTGTGGCGCGAAATGGCGTGGCCATGGAACCAGCTCCGCTCATGGCGCGGCCAACATGGATTGTCGCGTTCATGCTGCATGTGGTTCCCGGCATTGCAGCGATGTCGGGATGGTTCGCCATTCAGGTGGCCGAGCTGCTCCCGCTCTACGGCTTCTGCGCTGTTTTCGCGGGGTGTGGGTGGCGCCTGCGAATCTTGAAAAACTATCGCATCGCTGCGCTTCTGGAGATGAGCGCGCTATTTTATCTATTGGCCGCTGGAACGTCGCTAAGCTGTGCGGTGCTGTCGGCGCTCGCCTTACCTTATACGGATGCCGGGCTGGCCGCAGCCGATCGGATGCTTGGGTTTGACTGGGTGGCGATGTTCCACCTGTTCCACAACAGCCCCAACGCAGCCTATCTGCTCGGGCGAGCCTATGAGGCGCTGAACTGGGCCCCACAATTTCTCATCGTCTTGCTAATCATTTTTCGCGGTCCGATGCTGGCCTGGCGTTTTCTGACTGGCTGGGCGATCTGCCTGCTCTTCACGGCCCTTGTTTATATCTTCTTCCCGGCCGTTTCGCCTTTTCATCATTACGGTTTTGATCCGGAGCGGATGGGCCGAATGACCGCACGGGTTTCATGGGAGTTGCCGGAGATATTAGGAGGATTGCGTACGGGAACGACGCGGTCTCTAGGCCTTGCACAACTGGCAGGTATCGTCTCGATGCCGAGCTTCCATGCCGCCGCTGCGATCTTGCTGATCCATGGTTACGCACTCCTGCGCTGGTTGCGCTGGCCGGCGGTTCTGGTCTTCGGTGTCATGTTCTTTTCGGCGGTGCCGGTAGGCGGTCATTATTTCGTCGATATTATTGCCGGTTTCCTGCTCGCCTTGTTGTCGATCCGTTGCGCCGGGAGGATCTTCGACCGGCTTTCAACACCTGACAAGGCGGCAGGTGGCTTCTGCCCGACGGGAATGGAGCCGGTCGGCGTGGCGATCGGATAGTGTGAAGGGCAGCATTGCCTTCCTTATTCTGCTGCCAGCAGGGTCTCCGCGCCTTGCAGGTCGACCGAGACGAGGCGGCTGACGCCCTGTTCGACCATGGTGATGCCGAACAGGCGATGCATGCGGCTCATCGTCACGGCATTGTGGGTCACGATCAGATAGCGGGTCTGCGTATCCGCGACCATGCGTTCCAGTAGATCGCAGAAGCGCTCGACATTGGCGTCGTCCAGCGGCGCATCGACTTCGTCCAGCACGCAGATCGGCGCGGGGTTGGTGAGAAACAGGCCAAAGATGAGTGCAGTGGCGGTCAACGCCTGTTCCCCGCCGGAGAGCAGGGTGAGGGTGGTAAGGCGCTTGCCGGGCGGCTGGGCCATAATCTCAAGGCCGGCTTCCAGCGGATCATCGCTCTCGACCAGTTCGAGATGGGCGTGACCACCCTCGAACAAGGCGGTGAACAGGCGCTGGAAATGCCCGTTCACAGCCTCGAATGCGGCGAGCAGGCGGGTCCGGCCCTCACGGTTGAGGTGACCGATCGAGCCGCGCAACTGGTTGATGGCCTGATCAAGCTCTTCGCTTTCGGCGCGGCTGCGGGCTTGCGTTTCTTCCAACTCGGCCAGTTCGCTGGCGGCAACGAGGTTGACGGGGCCGAGCCGCTCGCGATCCAGTGCGAGCTTGTCATGATGGGCCTGCTCGTCCTGCGCTGCGCCGACATCATCGCTCGCAAAGCCGAGTTTGCCGGGTAGCACCGGCGGTGGACAGGCAAAACGCTCGCCGCAATGCTGGCTCACATCCTTGCGGCGGGCGACGGCATGCTCGGCGCGGGCGAGCGCGCCGGCACGGCTCTCGCGTGCGGCGGAAAAAGCCTCGTTCGCGGCTGCAAGGGTTTTCTCGGCGGCGATGAGGGCGGCCTGTGCGGCAGCTTCATCGGCGCGGGTCTGTTCGGCGCGGGCGGCATCGGTCTGTGCGGCGGCGGCGAGCGCTTCCAGTTCAATGGCGAGTGCCGCCGGGCGATCACGCAGCAGGGCAAGATCGACACCGAGCGCTTCGGCCCGCTCCTTCATCGCGGCGATGCGACTGGCAGCGTCACCAGCGCGGGCGTGCCACCCGGCCACCTCGGCGCGGATGCTTTTGACGCGGCCTTCATCGACCGCCACCGTGCGCTGCGCCATCGCTTCCTCGGTCTGGATATGACCGATGGCGGCCCGGCAATCCGCAGCGGCGGCCTTGAAGCGCTCGGCCTGTTCGCTGCTATCATCGCTCGGTGGTAGCGCATCATGAGCGGCTTGCGCGCGGGCAAGCGCCTGTATGGCGGCATCGTGGTCGGTCGCGGCAATGGCCGCACTGCGATCAAGATCGGCGCGGCGATTGGCGATGCGGTCGAGACTGGCGGTGATGTCCGCCAGCGTGCGCTCGGCGGTGCGCTGGGCCTCGTCGGCGGCGCGGGCGGCCGTGCGGGCCGCATGCTCTGCCTGATTGGTCCGCGTCAGCGCGGTCTGGGCGGTTGCCAGCGCCGTTTGCGCGTCCGCCACGGCGGCGAGAATGGTGGGACGCTCGGCGCTGATGGCTTGCAGGCGATTGATACGGATCAACCGCTCGGCTGCTGCCGCGCCGCCTTCAGTCACGATGAAGCCATCCCAGCGGCGCATCCGGCCATCCAGCGTGACAAGGCGCTGGCCGACATTCAGGTGCTGACCGGCATCCTCGGTCACAACCGCGATTTGCGCGAGACGACGGGTGAGGGCGGAGGGCCCCGCCACTTTCGCGGCGAGCGGCGTGCAGTCCGGCGGAAGCGGCGGGTCGGTGGGGAGAGCCTGCGCGCCGCCCCAACGCGTGCCGCCACTCTCACCAATGCCAGCGTGGAGATCGTCGCCCAGTGCGGCGGCCAGCGCATGTTCATAGCCCGGCTCGACCTGTATAGCGTCGATGGCGCGCCGGTCGCCATCCGGCCGCTCGATATCCTTGGTGAGAGCGCGGGCTTCGCTTTCCAGTGCGGCGGCGGTCGCCTGTGCGGTGGCAAGAAGGCGCTGCTGCGTTGCGACCGCATCCGTCTGCTTTTCCCGCGCCTGTTGCGCCGCGGCGATGCTGGTTTCGGCCGTGCCGCGCGCATCCAGCGCGGCGGCGCGGGCGACCTCAGCGGCAGCCTGACGCTCGGCGAGCGGAGCGGTATCCGGCAACGCGGCCATGGCAGCGGCGATACGTTCGGTCTCCGCCGTCGTCCGGGCGAGAGACTGCCGGGCGGTAGCCAGCGCCGCCTGCGCGACGCGCCGTTCGGCCTGTTCACCGGCAAGGCGGGCCATGGCTTGCGCCAGCGCCACCTCACTGTCCCGGCTGGCGCGTTCGGCCTCGGCCAGCCAGTTGGCGAAACCGGGGAGCGTGGCTCTGGCCTCTTTGATGCGGGTGACGAGCATCGTTTCTTCCGCCTTCAACCGCTCGATTGCTTCGGCAGCATCGACCGCCAGCGCGCCCTCGCGCGCCTGGTCCTCGTTCATCCGGCTGAGTTGGCCTTCCAGCTCGGCGATGCGGCGAATATGACCGTCACGCTCGGCGGCCAAGCGCTCAAGGTTGAACCGGGCTTCGGCCGCAGTCTCGCGCGCGTCGGTCGCAGCGGCGCGGGCTGTAGCGAGTTGTTCGATCGCCTGCTGGTTGATTGCCGCCGCGCCAAGCTGCGCGTCCTGCGCGGCGCGCACGCCGGCCTCGGCGGCTGCGGCCTCTTTTGCGGCGTGGTCGGCAGCGGCGGCAGCCTCGCGATAGCGGGCGAAGATGGCGCGGCCTTCCGCCAGCAGAATGCGTTCGCTCAGCTCGGTATAACGTTCGGCGGCGCGGGCCTGCCGGCGCAGCGCGGCCGCGCGACTATCCATCTCCGCCAGGATATCGTCCAGCCGGGCGAGATTGGCGGAGCTGGCGCGCAATTTTTGCTCGGCATCCTTGCGGCGCACATGCAGACCGGCAATGCCCGCCGCTTCCTCCAGCATGGCGCGGCGCTCGGTCGGCTTTGCGGCGATGACGGCGGCAATCTTGCCCTGACTGACGAGCGCCGGGCTATGCGGCCCGGTGGCGGCATCGGCAAAGACGAGAGCGACATCCTTGGCTCGCACGTCGCGGCCATTGGCACGATAGGCGCTGCCAGCGCCGCGTTCGATGCGCCGGACGACTTCCATCTCGCCATCCGGGCCCAGCTCGATCGCAGGGATCGGCGTGCCCGGCGGCTGGATGGCGAGCAGGCTGACCTCTGCGAAATCGCGCGCCGGACGCGTGGCGGTGCCGGCGAAGATCACATCGTCCATGCCGCCGCCGCGCATGGATTTGGGGCTGGATTCGCCCATCACCCAGCGGATGGCTTCCAGCAAGTTGGATTTGCCGCAGCCATTGGGGCCGACAATGCCCGTCAGCCCCGGTTCTATGCGCAGTTCCGTCGGCTCGACGAAACTTTTGAAGCCGGTCAGCTTGAGGCGACGTATCTCCATGGCTCAGCCGAGCCTGTGGGGCAGGCCCTGTGGTCTGTCCCATGATGTGATGATTGGCCCCCCCCGGGTCAATCAGGCCCCGGCATCTTTAAGGCGGCTGGCCAGCGAGTCCCATGTCGCCACATTGTCGAGCAGCTTGCCGTTCATGACGACCGAGGGCGTGCCGGTAATCTGATATTGCTTGCTGTCCCGCTCCACAGCGGCGGCGATCGCCTCGGGTGCCTTGGGGTCAGCAAGGCAGGCGCGTACCTTGTCCTCTGGCAGGCCGCGCTGCTTGGCATATTCGATCAGACCGGCCAGTTCGGCCAGCTTGATGAAACGCTCGTTGGGCGCGGCGGAAAGAGCGGCCTGATAAGAGCCTTCGCCACTGCTCTGTATATGCGTGATCATATCTTCCTGATTGAGGAAGAATTGCAGGTTGAGCGGGAAGAACGGCTCCGCCCCGCCGCAACGCGTGATGAGGGCCACGACCATGTCCAGTGGATCGCGCACAAAATTACGATATTCGAAACTGACCTTGCCGCTCTGCACATAGTCGCGCTCCAGCGGCTCATGGGCGGCTTCAGTAAAATCGCGGCAATGGGGGCAGGTGTAGGAGCCGAATTCGATGATCTTGATCGGCGCGTCCGGATTGCCCATGCGGAAGCCGCCCTCCGGCGTTGCCTCGACCACATCCGTCCAGCTCTTGCCGGCCGGTGCTTCAGCGCCGGCTACGGCGGTGGCGCCTGCTGCGCCGTTGCCGGCGGCGCCATCCTGCTTGCCGCATGCGGCGAGCGCCAGCAGGGCAAGGGCGAGAGGGGCGTATGCAATTGGTTTCATGTCGTGTCGGGCCTCGTCAGAGTGCGGCGGGAGCGATATCAGCCGCTGGTTTAGGATGTGCGCGCGGGCTCCGCAATGGCGCAGCGAGCGCTCATTTGCCAGTGGTGGGGAGGAGCGGCTTGAGGCGCGTCCAGTCATGCACATTGGCGAGCGGCTTGCCATTGAGGATGAAGAAAGGCGTGCCGCTGAATTCCTTGGTGTCCCATGCGCCAGCGGTGAGGTTCAGCACTTGCGAGAGCATGGTCTTGTCAGCCAGGCAGGCGCGCTGCTGCGCGGGGGTGACGCCGCGTTTGGCGAGAAGGGCGATGAGGCCGGTCTTGTCCGCAATATCGGCGACCTGCTCGGCCTGCTCGCGCCGGGGCTGGCCCTCCTGTGCCCGGGCATAGGCATCTGCCTGCTTCATCCAGGCATCATGGTTGGCGAACAGTGCCTCATGATTGCCGATAAATTGCGCCGCACCGCCGCAGCGTGCCAGGATTGCGGCGGTGAGATCGAAAGGGTCGCGCACGAAATTGCGCAGTTCGATGCTGAGCGTGCCTTGCTTGATCCACTCCGCCTTGAGCGGCGCCGTCGCCTCTGCCGCAAAATGGGCGCAATGCGGGCAGGTATAGCTCAGATATTCGACCAGTTTGGTCGCCGCCGCCGGATTGCCGAGAATGAACGCACCATTCTCACCGAGCGTGACGGTTTTGCTCCAGTCGCGGCCGGATTGGGCGGGGGCTGCTGTAGCCAGCGCGAGCAGGGTGAGGGCGGCAAGGCAGGAAAGGAGACGGCGTAGCATCGGTCTGGCTCTTTCGGCGACAAAGTGGTGGACGCTGGATGGTGGAGCAGCGAGGCGCATCGGCGCGGCGCTCCGGAGACAGGGCGGCGAGAGACGCGATGAAACCATAGCCAGTGCGCGCACCCTAGCTGATCCGGGGGAGCCGGGGCGGGTTGGCAAGACCGCGCGCCATGGATTCAAGGACGGTGCGCAACTCCGGGTCGCTCACTTCGCGCAGGCCCTCGCCCAGTTCCTGCGGAATGGGGTGGAGCGTGACGGGCGGCGGGCGACGGACCGGTTCGATCGACTCCACCACACCTTGTTTGATCGCCACGCGAGAGACGGCCTCATAGCCAAAGAAACGGTTCACCCGCTCGATAATCTCTGGGACGAGATGCTGCACCATTGGCGCGTGGCCGCTGCCGACGGTGAGTTGCAGTGTGCCGCCGGAACGCCGTCCGGCGGGGAAGCGGATCGAATCGGGGCTGGTAAGCGCAGCATAGCGCTGGCCGACAATCTCCGCCCACCGCGTGACGATGCTCGACTGGATGAAGCCGAATTTCCGGAAGGCGGCGCGCCCGATATCCGGCATCAGATCTACAATGGCGCGCGCAGGGCCGCCGCGCGGCCGTTCGCGAATCACCGGCGCGGCCTTCACCGCGCGCGGCTTGCGCCCCGCCTTGCTCGCTGGCTTGCTCTCCACGGGTTTTGTCATGTCCCGGTCCATGCCATAGGCAGGCCATGCCCGTCGATGGATTAATCATGCCCGTGCCGCAAGCAGCCATGCCGGACGGCGCGGTCGCCCCTGCGCTGCTTGCTCATTATCGTGCGCATGCCCGCCGTCTGCCCTGGCGTAGTCCGCCGGGCGATCCGCCGCCCGAGCCTTATCGCGTGTGGCTCTCCGAGATCATGCTGCAACAGACGACGGTTGCGGCGGTGATCCCCTATTATGAGCGTTTTCTGGCGCGCTGGCCCACGGTTGCGGCCCTCGCGGCGGCCGACGATGCCGCGCTGATGGCCGCGTGGGCGGGGCTTGGCTATTATGCCCGAGCGCGCAATTTACTGGCGTGCGCGCGCCATGTCGCCGGGCGGCTTGGCGGCCGGTTCCCCGAGGATGAGGCCGGTCTGCGCGCGCTGCCGGGGGTCGGCGCCTATACCGCCGCCGCGATCGCCGCCATCGCCTTCGGACAACGCGCTGTAGTGGTCGACGGCAATGTCGAACGGGTCGTGAGCCGGCTGTTCGCGGTCGAGATGCCGCTGCCTGCCGCCAAGCCAACGCTGCGCACATTGGCGGATCGCATTACGCCGGATGTCGAGGCTGGTGATTTCGCGCAGGCGATGATGGACCTTGGCGCGACCATCTGCACGCCGACGCGGCCTGCCTGTCTCACCTGCCCGCTACGCGCGGGATGTGCTGCGCAGAGGGTAGGCGATCCGGTCCGCTTCCCGGTCAGGGCGCCGAAAAAGGCGCGGCCGGAACGCAGTGGTGTGGCCTGGTGGGTCGAGTGGGAGGGGGCGGTGTGGCTCGTCACTCGACCCGAGCGCGGCTTGCTCGGCGGTATGCGCGGCGTGCCTACCGGCGACTGGACGGAGCAGGCGCACGCCGCGCCGCCGCCGCTGCCGGGCGACTGGCAGGCTATCGCTGGTAAGGTGCGGCATATCTTCACCCATTTCGCGCTGGATCTGCGGATCGCACGTTTGCAGCTGGCGGATCCCCCCGCGCCGGAACATCTTGTCAGCGCATTGGGCGATGGCCAATGGTGGCCGCTCGATCAGCTGGACGAGGCCGGGCTGCCGACCCTGTTCGCGCATGTCGCACGGGCGGTGCGGGTAGCGACAGGGGAGACGCGATGACCCGAATCAAGATGCCGCCGGACGACCAGATCACCTTCACCGGCGGCATGCTCGATCGCGCCGATCAGTTACGCGTCCACCCGGATCGGCTCGCGGCTGCCTGGGCGGATCCGCGTGCGCGCATCGTCCTGCTCGATGGTCTCGATCCGCTGCCGACGGATGAAGGCCATCTCGCCACCACGTCCATTCCCGCCGCTGCCGATTTGGCCGACCATGCGCTGCTGGGATTGCACGCGGATGGCGCACCGGTCTTCGTCTCGCTTCGTGTCGCGGGGAAAAATGAACCACTGGCCATTCCGTCCGCGGAGTCAACGCCCAGGGTATGGCAGATCGTGCCGCTGCTCGCGCCGGATGAGGCAGCGCTTTATGGCGGTGCACGCAGCCTTGTCGACTGGCATGACCGGCACCCCTTCTGCGCCCGCTGCGGGTCGCCGACCTATCCCGCCAAGGCTGGCTGGGCGCGCCAGTGCGGCACATGTCAGGCCGAGCATTTCCCGCGTACCGATCCGGTCGTCATCATGCTCGCTGAATATGAGGATAAAGTGCTGATGGGACGGGGCGTGCGCTTTCCGGCGGGGCGCTTCTCCGCGCTGGCCGGCTTTGTGGAGCCGGGCGAAAGCTTCGAGGAGGCGGTGCGGCGCGAGCTATGGGAGGAGACCGGCATCCGCGTCGGTCAGGTCGATTATCTGAAGAGCCAGCCATGGCCCTTTCCCTCGCAGCTAATGATCGCCTGCATGGCGCAGGCGCTGGACGATGCGCTCACGCTGGACATCGAGGAAGTGCCCGAAGCGATGTGGGTGAACCGGGCGCAGGTGCGCGCTGCGCTGGCCGGAGAGGAGGGGGCGCCCTTTATAGCGCCGCCTCAGGTCGCTATCGCTCATTATATGTTGCGCTACTGGCTGGGTGATTGAACGCAGGCGTTGACTATGCGGCGGATCAGGGCGGTTGCGCGCATTGCGTCGACTCGGGGCAATGGTTACAGCGCCCCTTCCACCCTTGGACTGCCGGGATTTCCTGAACCATGCTCAGCCTCAATGACGCTCTCGATCGCGCCCAATCGCTGGCTGAGGCCGCGCGCAGGGCCGGCGCGGACGCCGCCGATGCTGTCTATGGCTGCGATGCTTCGGCTGGCGTAACTGTCCGGCTCGGTGAGCTGGAGGATGTCGAGCGCTCCGAATCCGAGCATATCGGGCTGCGGGTATTCATCGGCCAGCGCTCGGCAAGCGTTTCCTCGTCCGATCTCGCGCCGGCCACGTTGGCCACGCTGGTGGAGCGCGCGCTCGCTATGGCAAAGGAAGCGCCGGAGGACGCCTATGCCGGCCTCGCGCCTGAAGACCGCCTGATGCGCAAGAAACTTCCCGCGCTCGATATTGCGGACGATGAGGAGCCCGATCCTGCCGAATTGCGCGCCAGCGCGCTGGCGGTGGAGGAAGCCGCGCGCGGCGTCACCGGCGTCACCAATAGCGAGGGTGGAGGTGCCAGCTTCGGCCGGGCGCAGATGGCGCTGGCCACCAGCCACGGATTCGCCGGCGCTTATGCCGGCACGCAGCACAGCATCTGGGCGAGCGTGATCGCCGGCGAGGGGGCGGGCATGCAGCGCGACCATGCCAGCCACATCGTGCGCCGCCGGGCGGATCTGGAGACGCCGGACGCAGTCGGTGCGCGGGCCGGCGTACGCGCCGTCGCGCGCCTCAATCCGAGCCGCATCGCCAGCGGCACCATGTCGGTGATCTTCGATCCGCGCGTGGCCAACAGCCTTATCGGGCCGCTCATCGGCGCCATCACGGGTCCGGCGATTACCCGGAAAGCGAGCTTCTTGCTGGATGCCAAGGGCCAGCCTATTCTCCCGGCCGGCCTCAGCATCATCGATGATCCGCATCGCCCGCGTGGTCTGCGCTCGCGGCCGTTTGATGGCGAAGGCCTGCCCACGGCGAAGCGGCGGCTGGTCGATCATGGCGTTCTGACGGACTGGCTGCTCGACAGCGCCTCGGCCCGCCAGCTTGGCCTTGCGCCTACTGGTCATGCCACGCGTGCTGGCGGCGGATCGCCGGGCGCCGGGGCGACCAATGTGCATCTGGAAGGCGGCACCGCCACTCCGCGCGAGCTGATGGCGGACGTGATGCGCGGCCTTTATGTGACCGAATTGATCGGCCATGGCGTCAATCCGGTGACAGGCGATTATAGCCGGGGGGCTTCGGGCTATCTCATCGAAAATGGATCGGTGACGCAGGCGGTGGCGGAAATCACAATTGCCGGCAATTTGCGCGATATGCTCGCGCGGATCGTGGCGGCGGACGATCTGGCGTTTCGCTATGCCGTCAATGTTCCCACGTTGCGCATCGACGGGATGACCATTGCCGGCGAATGAGCGCCTGCTCCAGCACATTTTGGCGATTGCCGACACGGCAGGCGTGCGCGCGATGGAGCATTGGGCGCCGGGCCGCTGTTATGACAAGCAGTGGGAGAAAAAGCCCGGCGAGCTGGTAAGCGATGCCGACCTGCTGGTCGACGCACTGCTGCGCGAGCAACTGGGCGCGCTGTTGCCCGATGCGGCATGGCTCTCCGAGGAAAGCGTCGAGACGCCGGGGCGCAGCGCCGCGCGCCGCGCTTGGGTGGTCGATCCGATCGACGGCACGCGCGATTTCGTTCGCGGCCGGTCTGGCTGGGCCATTTCGATCGGGCTGATCGAGGATGGCGCGGCGATTATCGGCGTGCTGGTCGCGCCGGCGCGGGGTGAGCGCTGGTGGGCCATGCGCGGTGGCGGGGCCTGGCGCAATGGGGTGCGGCTGGAGGTGGGCTGCCGGACGACATTGGCCGGCGCGCGCGTGCCGATCGATAGTCTGCGTGGTATCGATCTGAACTATACCGTGGTCGAGAAGCCCAACAGCATCGCGTTGCGCATGGCGATGGTGGCGGCCAATGAGGCAGATCTGGTCGCTGGCCTGCGGCGCGGCGCGGAGTGGGATCTTGCCGCCGCCGCGCTCATCGCGCAGGAGGCGGGTGCGCGCGTGACGGATGCGCTCGGCCAGCCGATCCACTTCAACAAGCCCGATCCCAATGTGGTTGGCCTGCTTTGCGCGGTGCCGGCAATTCACGAAGCTGGCCTTGGCCGGTTGCGCGAGCGCGCTCTCAAGCTGCTCGGCGACGCCCCGGAGGAGGACGGCTGACGAGGAGCACGCGCAGAGGTGGCGCGAAGGAGCTGGCTTCCCTCCTATCATAAAAAACTACCGGCAAAAAACCGTCTGCACCGAAACGGATGAGACTGATCCGCCTGTCGGATGAGGCGCCGGCGATTGCATGATGTCTTGAAGGGCGCTTGGGTCTGTTCGCGCCCGGTGCATGGCGCTAAGCAGTCCTCCGAATGGATTTCAGGGAGTGGACTATGCGCAAGGCGAAGATCATCGGACTTTTGGCGTCGGCGGCGTTTGGCGGTGGGCTGATCGCGGCTCCGGCGGCGGCGCAAGGGGATGATGGCGCGCGCTGCGAGGCGGTGACCGGTGCGATGTTCGATGGGTCGAACGTCACCGCGCTTTATGTCGATGCGGATGCCCATAGCGGCCTTCCGGCCTATTGCGAGGTGAAGGGCACGCTTCACCCGACGGATGGTTCCAGCATCGGCGTGGTCTATCGCCTGCCGGTGAATTGGAACGGCAAGCTGCTTGGCCTTGGCGGCGGCGGCTGGGCCGGCAATGTGACGCTCGGCGCGGCTGCCGAGGGGCTCAAGCAAAATTATGCGACGGCGCAAACCGACGGCGGTCACCCCGGTACGGAGGTGTGGGAGATGTCCTGGACGAGCAGTCCGGACGCGGTAACCGACTTTGCCTGGCGTGCGATCAACCGGATGACCGTGAGTGGCAAGGCGCTGCTCAAGGCTTATTATGGGCGGGCGCAGGATCGCGCCTATTTTCACGGCTGTTCCACGGGCGGTCGCATGGCGCTGATGGAAGCGCAGCGCTTCCCGGAAGATTATGACGGCATCATCGCCGGCGCGCCGGTTTACAGCCTGCAAGTGCAATCGAGCGCGGTGCTGCGCAATATCGGCTTTGCCAAGCCCGGCGCGGCATTCACCCCGGCGCTGCTCAAGCTGGTGAGCGAGAGCGCAATCAAGGCGTGCGATATGCAGGACGGGCTGGCCGATGGCCTGATCGCCCAGCCGCGCGCCTGCGGCTGGCAGCCCTCGGCGCTGGCATGCAAGCCGGGACAGAAGGCGGATAGTTGCCTTTCCAAAGCGCAGGTGAGCGCTCTCGATACCATGTATGCCGGTGTGCGTGCGCCGGATGGGAGCTGGGCGCAACTGCCGCTCAGCAAGGGTGGTGAGGCCGACTGGAGCATGTTTATCAACACATCGGGCGGTGGCACCACGGCGAGCACGGGTGGCGGCATGCCCGGCCTTGCGCATCTGCTGTTCGGTGACCGGCAGGTGGATTTCGCGCAGCTTTCACCCGAAGATGTGGTGGAGGCGCGATCCAGCGCTTTCGCCAACATGTATGAGGCGACGAATCCAGACCTCTCGGCCTTTTTTGCGCGGGGTGGGCGCTTGATCCTGTGGCACGGCGAATCCGATGCGGGGCCGAGCGCGGTGGGCACACTCGATTACGCCAGAGCCGTCGCGAAAGGCGATGCCGTAGGCGCGGCGGCGCATCTGCGCACTTATTTGCTGCCGGGCGTCGGCCACTGCCGGGGTGGGCCGGGCGCAGACATCGTCGATTGGCTGGGTACGCTGGATGCGTGGGTGGACAAGGGACAGGCGCCGGGCACGCTTGTCGCTACCCGGACCGACGGCACGAAAACGCGGCCGGTGTGCATCTGGCCGCAGGTTGCCCGCTATAGTGGTAAGGGCGATGCCAATGATCCCGCATCGTGGAGCTGCGTGGCCGGCGCGAAGGAATAAGGCCCGGTGGAAAGATGCCCCGTGCCTGCATGAGCGGGCGCGGGGTCTGTCACTGGAGCGAGTGTCGCCGGCGGCATGATCCGGCGGGCAGTCTCGGTTACAGCCGATCCAGCTTCATTGTGAAGATGGCTTCGTGCGGCGCATAGCATGCCATGGCGTCCACCAGATCGGCCAGCGTGTCGCGCGCGGTGAGGATGGCTGCATGCGCCGGGCGGATGAAGCCGGTTTCGATCATATGGGCGTTGAAGGCCAGCAACTGGTCGAAGAAACCGCCGGCGTTGAGCAGACCCACGGGCTTGTCATGATAACCAAGCTGTGCCCAGCTCACCGCTTCCCATAGCTCGTCCATCGTGCCGACGCCGCCGGGCAGGGCGATGAACCCGTCCGCCAATGTGGTGAACAGCGCCTTGCGGGCGTGCATATCCGGCACGACATGGAGCTGAGTGAGGCCGGGATGGGCCATTTCGGCATTGACCAGTGCTTCGGGGATGACGCCGATCACCTCGCCGCCGGCTGCCAGCGCGGCATCCGCCAGCACACCCATCAGGCCTACCCTGCCGCCGCCATAGACGAGGCCGATGCCCCATTGCGCAAGCTGGGTGCCAACGGCGCGCGCGGTTTGTGCATAAAGCGGGTCGCGCGGGGTGGCCGAGCCGCAATAGACCGCGAGCCGGCGCAGCCGATTCATCCCAGTTCGTCCAGCATCAGCGCGGCGGTGGCGCGGGCCGAGGCGATGACGCCGGGGACGCCCGGCCCCGGATGGGTGTCGGCCCCGACGAAATAGAGGTTGCCGATCACGTCGTCGCGATGATGGGGGCGCAGCCACGCGCTCTGGGTGAGCAGCGGCTCCAGACTGAAAGCACTGCCCAGATGGGTGCCCAGATCATGCGCGAAATCGGATGGTGCATAGGAGAAGTGCACTTTGATGCGGCTGCGTATGTCCGGGATGAAGCGCCGCCCGATTTCAGCGAGGATGCGTCCCGCGAGGATCGGTCCCACCTCGTTCCAGTCGACCGGCAGCTTGCCCAGATGCGGCACCGGCACCATGGCGCGGAAGGTGGAATGACCGGGCGGTGCCAGGCTTAGGTCCGTCACGGTCGGGTGATGGAGGTAGATGGCGAAATCTTCCGGCAGCACGCCATGATCGAAAATATCGGTCAGCCACGCGCGATAACGCGGGCCGAACAGGATCATGTGGTGCGGGATGCCCGGCCATGTCCCCTCGATGCCGAAATGGACAAGGAACGCACCGGGGCTCCAGCGTTTGCGAGCGAGGGCATGGGCGCGCCGGGGACCGCGACTGTGGTCGGCCAGAAGATCGGCATAGCTGTGCATCAGGTCGGCGTTACTGGCGACAGCATCCCCCGAAAAGTGCCGTCCGGCGCGCGTGATGACAGCGGTGGCGTGGTCACCCACCGTTTCGATTCTGGCGACCGGATCGCCTGCATGCAGCGTGCCGCCAATCCGCTCGAACAGCGCAACCATGGCGTTCACCAGCGCATGGGTGCCGCCTTTGGCGCACCAAAGCCCGCTATGCTGTTCCAGCTTGTGGATGAGCGCATAGACGGCGCTCGTCGTCATGGGATTGCCGCCGATAAGCAACGTATGGAAGGAGAGCGCCTGCCGCAACTTCTCATTCTTCACGAAGCTGGCGACCATGGCGTAGACCGAGCGCCAGGCCTGATATTGCACCAGATCGGGTATGGCGCGGGCCATCGCGCTGAAATTCTGGAACGGAAGATGGCTCAGCTTCTCATAGCCCTCCTTATAGACGCCGGCGCTATAATCGAGGAAGCGCTGATAGCCGGCCAGATCGGCAGGATCGAGCCGGGCAATCTCGCTGCGCAGTTGTGCATCGTCATTGCCGAGGTCGAAATTCGTGCCGTCCGGCCAGTTGAGCCGATAGGACGGGCTGACGGGCAGCAGCGTCACATCATCGGCCATATCATGGCCGCAGAGGCGCCAAAGCTGGGCGAAACAATCGGGATCGGCGATGATGGCCGGGCCGGCATCGAAGGTGAAACCCTGTTTATGCCAGGCATAGGCATGGCCGCCGGGTCGGTCGCGCGCCTCCACGATGGTGGTTGCGATACCGGCCGATTGCAGCCGCAGTCCTAGTGCCAGTCCGCCAAATCCCGCGCCGATGATGACGGCCTTCTTCATGGTGCGACTCCATCGGCGCAGGCGGCGCGGCTCAAGCAGGCGGGTGGCCGGGGGGTCGGACTATGCGGTATATTGATGTGCCGTCCGTGCAGCACAAAGGCGGCCGACCCGGGCGGGGGCAAGGCGAGAAGGGCCATCCCGCCCCCGGTCCCGCTGCAGCTGATGGCGGGATGGATGAATGCATCTGTCGTCATCCGGCCAAGTCTTAGCGCAGGGCACCGAGGTTGGATAGCGGTGCTATGCCACTGGAAATGGTGTCCGAACGCTCCCGATGCGAATGGGTGGGGTCGGTCGCCCTTCTCGCAAAACAGGGATTATACATGTCTGTCCATAAGCAGCGGACAATCGTTCGCGGGCGGATAGAAGTAATTTGATGTAAACTTCGGTATCTGTCCCGGAATGAAACGTACGAAAATGAATATGATTAATGGAATTTAACAAATCGTCATGCGTCGATAGGGTCATCTTCATATTTTATGGGAGACAGGGGTATGAAGAGTTGGATCATGGTTGCCGTCGGGGCAGCCGCCATGAGCCTGGCTGGCGCTGCCAGTGCGGCGGAGACGCTGGAGATCAAGTCGGTATCAACCATCCACGGCAGTCAATATAAGGCGAAGGTGAACGCGCCGGCGGTCAATTTCTGGCCCAATAGCGCGCCGAAAGTCAGCACCACCGCGCTGCTTTCACCACAGACGATCAAGGGCAGCCTCGATGGTGGTGAGGTGACCACGCTGAAGGCTTTCTGCATCGAACTGTCCCAGACGTCCAAAAAGGGCGATTTCGCGATTGTGACACTGTCCGACTATCTGGCCGGCAAGGGCAAGAGCGGCAATTATGACATGATCGCCGGGCTGGTCAGCACCTATGGCGTGAGCGAGAATAGCGCGCTGGTCGATGCGGCGGTGCAGTTGGCCGTCTGGGAAGCCTTTTACGAGACGAAGAGCAGCTTCGACGTCAGCAAGGGCGCTTTCACCAGCTCGAACTGGAGCGATCAGACAAGATGGGGGTCCGAAGTCAGGGACCTGGCGAACAACTATCTGGGAAGCGGCCTCACCATCGATCCCAGCCTGACCTTCTATGTGGCGACGAACAGCAAGAATCAGGATCTGCTGTTCTTCGAATATGTCTCGCTGCCGGCCGTGCCCGAGCCTGCAACCTGGGCGATGATGATCATCGGCTTCGGTCTGGTCGGCGGCACATTGCGTCGGCGTGCCATGCAGACGACGGTCAGCTTCGGCTGATTCGCGGGGCCCGCATCGCTGGAACGAGGGAGCGGCCCTGCACCGAATGTGCGGGGCCGTTTTTTTCATGGATCGTCCGGATGTGCCGAAGCGAACCGGCATGCGCATAGCGCGCAACAGGCCGCGCCCGCACTCCTATATTCGTGCTGATCGGGTTGGAAGCGGAGAGGTTCGCATTCAGCCGATCAGCCTCTCACGGCTCCGGCCGATGCGGGGGCGTCCGGCCCTGCGAGAGCTAACAGCTCGTCCGCGCGGGCGTGGTCAGCCGGCGATCTGGCCGGATTCTCCGTGCCCCCGTCCCCTTTCAACCTCATCACGGTCAGGCCGGTGTCTCGCCTTGAACAGTGGTGCGATAGAGTTCGCGCCGATAGCCGTCATAATCGTTGCTGGCATGGTGCAGGCTGATCCGGTTATCCCATAGCACCAGCATTTGCGGTTCCCAGCGCAGGCGGCAGGTGAAGGCGTGCTGCGTGATATGGGCGGAGAGAAAGGCGAGCAGCGGCCGGGCCTCGGCGCTGGTCATGCCCTCAATGCCGATCGCATAGGATTCATCGACGTACAGCGCTTTTTCGCCGGATTGTGGATGGGTGCGGACGAGTGGATGAAACGAACCGGAAAAAGCCTGATCCTTCTTTTCGTCCGAAGCAAATGGAATGGCTGTACCGACGAGCTGGGCCTGTGTGGCATAATTGACCTGCGCCGACATATGTACCCGCAGCGGTGCGAGCATTGCCTGCATGGCCGGGCTCAGCATATTATAGGCGAGCACGGTATTGGCCCAGGCCGTATCGCCGCCATAGGGCGGAATTTCCACGCTATAAAGCGTGCTGACCGAGGGAGGCTGGGGCAGAAAGGCCGAATCGGTATGCCAGGAGCCGCCGAACACGGCCTTGGTGCGTGTTTCGGCTTCCTTGATGACGGGCTGCACATCGGGATGATCCGGCACGCCGGCTGTATAGGCATCCGTGCCGAACGGCCCCCAGCGCAGGCTGAATGCCTCATGATCGGCATGGCTTAGCGGTTGATCGCGAAAATAGATCATCTTGTGATGCCACAGCGCATCCTGCACTTCCGCAAAGGCCTCATCCGAGAGGGATCGCACATCGACACCCGCAATTTCCGCGCCCATCGCAGCAGCGAGCGGACGAGCGGTGATGTGGCGGTACGGGCGCGCATGATTGTCGAATGCGCCTGACGGGGTAACGCGGACTTCCAGCATGCCACTCTCCTAGGTCGAGTCGTTCCTTCGCTCGCTATATAATTAACACGATAAATAGTTTTGCCAAAGTCTTTATGGTGCGCCGCTCAGGGCGGGGGCGGACACGTCGGGCTCTTCGTCAGCGGTCAGTGCGGTGGCGAGCGCATGCAGTTCGGCGGCCAGTTGCTCCAGCCGGTCGGCACCGAACCGGCGCGAGAAATCCTGATAAACGCCGGCCATATCCTTCGCCACCTGCCGCACCATCATATGGCCGGCGGGCGAGAGGCTGACATGGGCTCGCCGGCGGTCATTGCCATCCTCCCGCCGGATGACGAGGCCGCGCGCTTCCAGGTCGCGGATGATGCGGGTGACGCTGGGTGCATGGAGGAGCGCGGCAGAGGCCAGCGTGGTCGGATCGCAGGAGGTTCGCTCCGCCAGTTCGCGTAGCACGCGCCATTGCGGTTCGCTCAGCGCGACTTTCCGCAGCGCCACGCGCAACGGGCCGATCACCGCCTCGCGCGCGGTGATGAGTCGCGCTGCGAGTGATTGCCGGAACGGGGGCAGGCCGGATGTCGGGGAGTCCATGGGCGCGCTTTCTGCAAGACGATCGGACGGTGATGTGTGCTCGCTCGCGCGGGCGTTCAACGCAAAGCTATGGAACAATTCGGCGCAATGCAAATGGGCCGCAGAGGCAAATGGCGGCGCACATCTGCGCGTGCGGGGCGCCGCTTGCGCCGTTGCAATCGCTGCATAGCTATTACCGACCATCTATGCTAGGGAATGACTTGATCTCGCATGTGCACAATGACACATGCGCAAGTATAAGGGAGGCTTGAACCTCTCGCGACAGGGGAGGCGCTTCACCCATTTCATTTCACTTGCACGATTGAAAGTCAAACCATGCGTACCCGCCTTTATCCGCTGAAAGATCTGGAAGATATTCCAGGCACGACGGTGTTCACCGCAATCCGGTCGCGGGAGGCTTACCATCTCCACAAATTCTGCATGTCCTTGATGGAGCCGGCCAATCGCCAGGCTTTCAAGGCCGATGAGCAGGCCTATCTGGGCCGCTACCGGATGAGCGCCGAGCAGAAGCAGGCCGTGCTCGATCGCGATTTCAACCGCCTGATCGACCTTGGCGGCAACATCTACTTCCTCGTCAAGCTCTCCAATACGGATGGCTGGAGCGTGCAGAAGGCGGTCAGCTCGATGACCACCATGACCGCAGACGAATATGCCGCGATGATGCGTGCGGGCGGCCGCTCGCCTGAGGGCAATCGCTCGATCCGGGACGGCAATTAATGGCACGGATCACCGCTGGCGTCGCGACCAGCCATGTGCCCGCGATTGGCGCGGCGTTCGACCATGGGCGCACGGACGAGGAATATTGGAAGCCCGTCTTTGCGGGCTATGACTGGGTCAAGCAGTGGGAGGCGCAGGAGAAGCCCGATGTGGTGATCCTGTGCTATAACGATCATGCGTCCGCCCTGATGCTGGACGTGGTGCCAACCTTCGCGCTCGGTTGTGCGGAGGAATTCGCGCCGGCCGATGAGGGCTGGGGGCCGCGCCCGGTGCCGACCGTCTATGGCCATGTTGAGCTGGCTGCGCATCTCGCCGAGCAACTCGTGCTCGACGAGTTCGATCTGACGCTGATGAACCACATGGATGTGGACCATGGCTGCACGGTGCCGCTCAGCCTCATGTTCGGCCAGGTGGATGAGTGGCCCTGCCGGGTCATCCCGCTCGCCGTCAATGTGACGCAGTTCCCCACGCCATCCGGCAATCGTTGCTGGATGCTGGGCGAGGCGATCGCTCATGCGGTGCGCAGCTTCCCAGAGGATCTCAACGTGCAGATCTGGGGCACGGGGGGCATGAGCCATCAGTTGCAGGGGCCCCGCGCCGGGCTCATCAACCCCGAATTCGACAATGCGTTCCTTGACGGGCTGATTGACGATACCGACCGGCTGCGGGCGATTACGCGGCTGGAATATCTGCGTGAATCCGGCTCGGAAGGCATTGAGCTGATCATGTGGCTGATCATGCGCGCAGCGCTGGGCAAGGATGTGGAGCAGCTGCATCGCTTCTATCATGTGCCGGCTTCCAACACGGCAGTTGGCCATGTCGTGCTGCGACCCAAGGCGTCAGCCGCGGCCTGATTGGGACGGCCCTGCCGATTTTTAACGGATGATGACATGCGGCGGACTGATAGGGTCCGCCGCATGCTGTTGTCCTATAACGCGCCATAGGTGACGGCCGACGCGGCGCCATCGGAAAATTCGACTGTTTGAAAGCGGCCAAGGCTCGACTTTGGTTGGGTTACTCCCCTATTCTCCGCCTGATCGGGGAGGATCGGATATGCTCGGCAAGTCGTTATTGGCCGTTTTGGCGCTGTTTCTCGTGGGGCAGTCGCCTGCCTGGGCGCATCATTCCTTCGCCGCCTTTTTCGATTCGGCCAAAATCATCAAGCTGCGTGGCACGGTCACGGCGTTTCATTTCACCAATCCGCATGGCACGATCAGCCTTGATGTGACGGATGAGGCCGGCAAGGTGCAGCGCTGGCGAGCGGAAACCAACGCGCCCGTGGTGCTTATGCGGCGCGGCTGGACGCGGGACAGCGTCAAGCCGGGCGATGTCATAACAATTGACGGCTGGGTCTCGCGCGACGGCAAGCCCTATCTGCGTCTGCGCGCCGCTTATGACGCCCATGGCAAGGCGATCGGGCAGGCCTTCGGCCAGAATGATGGCTAAAGCGCTGTCAAAACGGATGGCCCCGGCCGCCAGCCCGGAAATCCGGCAGGGATTGATTGGTAGGGAGAGCGGCATGGATTGGATGAGATGCGCCGTCCGGAGTGGGCTGGCAGCATGGGCATTGGTGGCGCTACCCGTTGCAGCGGCCGAACAGTCGCCGCCCGATATTTCCGGCTTCTGGTCGTTGGATATGGCTCCCAATGTCAGCGATCCGGCGCTGATCGCCAAATTGCCGCCCGATACCGTGGTGCTCGACGATACCGGCGTGACGGAGTTTCCGAGCGGCGAATTTGGCGGACTCAAGCTCAAGCCAGAGGCACGCGCGGCGGCGGCCAGATGGAAGCCACAGGATGAGATGACCTTGTCGCGTGTGTGCGCCGCCCCGTCTATCGTCTATGCGATTCAGGGGCCGTTCCCGTTTGAAATCCACCAGACGCCGACGCTGATTGTTTTCAAATATGAATATTTCGATCAGGTGCGGCTGATTTTCATGGATGGGCGCCCACATCCGCCAGCTGATGCGCCGCATAGCAAGGTCGGCCATTCGACCGGCCATTGGGAAGGCGACGAGCTGGTGATCGACACCACGCACCTTGCGCCCGCGACGATCACCAATAACGGGCTGGACCACAGCGCCAACGTCCATATGGTCGAGCGTTACAAGCTGAGCGCGGATGGCAACATGCTGAAGGCGACGCAATGGTTCGAGGACCCCGAAACCCTCGACAATAATGGCGCGCGCTATATCCAATGGGAGAAGAAGGCGGGGAGCTACGTCTTCCCCTATGATTGCGACCCTTCCTTCGCGATACAATATCAGACGATCGGGAACCCGGCGGACGAGAGCGGTGAGGGGACGCCTGCCCCTTAGCCCTGCGTTCGGATCGCGCTGGATCGCCGGAGCCGTTGGCCCGTGCATTGTCGGCTGGAGGCAGAGGCGCCCTTTTCCCATCTTGCGGGCGGGCGCGCTCCGTCAAAGCATCAAAGCTTTGGATTTCCCTCGCGCCAGCGCACGCTGAGTTCCACGCCCTGGCCGATCGGCAGCAGCGTGGACTGAAGATCGGCTTTGCCGGCTACCGCTGCGCGATATGCCCGCACGCTTTCCCGTGCGGCAGCGGGGTAGATCATATTATCGGCCGCAATGATCCCCTCATCCCCCAGCTTGGGATAGAGCGCCTCGAAGCAGGGCAGATACATGTCCTTCCAGATATCGAGCAGCACCAGATCGAATGGCCCCGGATCATCCGCAATCAGCGCCACCGCATCACCCAGGCGAAACTCAACGACATCGGCAAGGCCTGCTTTGGTCAGTTGCTCCCGGGCGTGGGCCTGTTTGTAATCGACAAGGTCCATGGAGATGACGCGCGCGCCGACCTGCCTTGCGGCATCGGCAAGGAACAGGGTCGAGTAGCCGTAGCTGGTGCCCAGTTCGAGGATACGCGCCGGGCGGCGGCCCAGCACCAGCGCGTGCAGAAACGCGCCGACCTCGGGTCCCACCGGGAGCAACAGTTCATCGCGGTGGATCGGGTCACGCTCAACCGGGGCGAGGCGGGCCCGGTCGGCGGCGGCATGAGCCTCATAGGCGGCGAAAATCGCAGCGACGGCGGGGTCGGTGAAGATCATGGTTGGCAGGTCTCCGGAAGGGATGGTTGGCGCCAATGTCGGCCAAGTCGCGCATAAAGGCCAGAGCACGTCTGGTCTGGCGATCCGGTTCGGCTTCTGCGCCGGCGGCAACGGAATGCTTCCCCGCCATGCCGTGTGCAAATCCGCATTGAGCGCGTGACGAGCGGCGGAGCGTCGGCCACGTAACGGTTCCGGCGCTGCTATCGGCTGCGCATGAGCGGCGTGCGCCGATGCGATCGCCCTGATCGGGCACTCGGGCCTCCGTCCGGATCGCATGTCATAACCGCAATCGCTGCCGTTCTCGCCGTCCGGTGCATCGGACAACGGCCCCCGCCTTTGGGCTCCGATCGTACGTAGCCGTTTGGGCTACCCCATCACACGGTCAGATGAGCAGGCCGACCGACTCCAGTTCGGCGAGGCTGTCGATGACCCGGTGCGGGCGCCGTTCGGGCGGCTGGGCGGCCCATTCGGCTGCCGAGGTCGTGCCGGTGGTAACGCCGACGCCCATGGCTCCGCCGAGCCGGGCCATCTCGGTTTCGACGCGCGGATCATCCCCAATGACAACGACCGATTCGGCCGGAATGCCCAGTCGGGTAGCGACGAACTGCATGGCGTGGAGGGAGGGCTTGCCGGTCACTTCCGGCTCTTCTCCGGTCACCCGCGCAATCGCGCCGGAAATCGCGCAGCTATAGCCGAAAGCGCGGCCGTGGCGGCTGGCGAAGAAGGGCACGTCCGATGCGGTGAAGAAGGCCGCGCCGCCCAGCACCGCGTCGCAGGCCGCGTGAATATCCGCCATGCTGCAATCCGGATGCCAGGCGACATAGACGGCGTCGGCCTGCGCTGCATCGGCCTCGCCGGGGAAGCAGGTCGTCACGCCATCGCCTTGCAGCGCTTCGGCAACGCCCTGCGTGCCGAGCACCAGCACGCGCTCAATACCGCGATCATGGAAGACCTTGGCGGCCACGCTGTTCGGCGTGAAGAGATGGTCGTCGGAGATGGGCAGGCCCAGCGCGCGCAGGCGCGGCGCCTGCTGCGTCACCGGATAGGCGCTGCCATTGGTCAGCGCGAGAAAAGGCACGCCGCGCGTTTCCAGGTCGGTCAGTAACTCCACCGCGCCGGGCAGCAACGTATAGCCGCCAAGCGCCTTGTCGCTGAGGATCAGTGTGCCATCGAGGTCGAACATGAAGCCGGCCGCGGGGCGCAGCGCCTCGCTCCAGTGGGAGGTCGTCACGGGCATGAAATCCTTTTTCACGATGTGCAGCTTTCGAGATCGAGTCGGAAGCCGGCCTTTTCCACGCTCACGCGCGTTACGTCCGTGCGCGCGAGCAGCTGGCGAATGAGCGCCATGGCCGGGCGCAAGGTGGGGTCATAACGGCGCGGGGCCGGCCCGGCGGCCTGCATCGCGTCCACCAGATTGGCGGGCATGGTGGCGCGCAGCAGAAATTCCTCGTCCGAGAGGTGCGGGCCGATCCGTTTGCGCAGGGCGGGCAGTTCCGCCATGTCCGGCTCGGCTGCCAGTTCCTTCGTGCGCGGCAGCGCCATGATCCGGTCCAGCACATTGGGCGCGATCGGCTGGTTGGGCCGGCCGAACTTGCCGATCGCATAGCGGATCACCTCGTCGGGAATCACGCTGTAACGCTCGTTGGCCGTCACGTTCATCACCGCCTGCGTCATCACCATCTGGGCGAAGGGCGTCATCACGATCGGCCAGCCCAGCTCCTCGCGCACGCGGCCCAGTTCCTCGACCACGGCGCCTTCCAGATGCGGCACGCGATGATCGGCCAGATGGCGGCGCATGGTGCCGACCATGCCGCCGGGCAGTTGATGCTGGCGATAGGTGGCGTCGAACGCCATGGGGTGGCCGCTGGGCAGCCCTTCGGCTTGTGCGAGCGCGGTGAAATAGGCGCTGACCTCGGCCAGCGCCGTATCGTCGATATCGACGCTGTGGCCAAGCGCGCGCAGATTGGAGACGACGCGCTCGATCGGCGGGTTGGATGTGCCGTCGCCAGCCGCCCCGCTTGCGCATTGCAAGGCATCGATGCCGAGATCTGCCGCCTCATAATAGCTCTGCTCGCCAAGGCCGATGGTGCAATGGGCATGCAGTTCCAGCGGCTTGTCGCCGATCACGGCGCGGATCGCCGGGATCAGCGTGCGAGCGCGCATCGGGCTCAAGAGGCCGCCGGGGTCCTTGATGTAGAGCGCGTCGATATCCGGGCTGGCCGCCATTTTGCGCGCCGCCTCGGCATAATGGGCGTCGTCATGGATCGGGCTCAGCGTGAAGACCAGCGCGCCGACGATATAGGCGTCGCCATCTTGTCGGATCATCCGGGCGACCTCCACATTGGACGCGGCGTCGTTCATCGGGTCGGCAAGCGCGAAGCGGCCGATGCCGTTCTTCATCAGCGTGCGGAACGCCAGCGCCATGAAATCCGGGCTCGCCGTCTCCCAGGCGATGAAGCGGAAGCCGGTGGAAAGGAATTGCAGCGGCGTGCGCGGGCAGGCGGCGGCCATCAGCCGGATGCGCTCCCACGGATCTTCCTGCTTGTAGCGTACTGCCACGCCCATATGGGTGGAGGTGGTGAAATCAATTGCCTTGAAGCCGACCCTCTCCATCACCGGCGCGATGGAGAGGGTGCGCGCGGTATCGACGCCGAGCGCGCCCCACAGGCACTGATTGCCGTCCCGCAGCGATGTTTCGACAAGCTTGATGTCCGCCATGCTCAGTCTCCTGTCGCCCGTGCGGCGCGGCGCGCGAGGAAACCGGTATCGACGCCGCCATGGGCGAAATCCGGGTCCGCCAGCGTCTCGCTCTGAAAGGCGATGTTGGTCGCAATGCCCTCAATATGGGTGTCGCCCAGCGCCGCGCGCAACCGCGCCAGCGCCGTCGCCCGGTCCGGCCCATGGGCGATGATCTTGGCGACCATGCTGTCATAGAAAGGCGGAATTTTCGCGCCATTGACAATATGGCTGTCGACGCGGATACCTTCGCCGGATGGCCAGCGGGCCGTGCTCACCGTGCCGGGGCTGGGCGCGAAATTGCGGGCGGGGTCCTCGGCATTGACGCGGATTTCGATCGCCGCGCCATTGATGCGTACATCATCCTGCGTCAGGCGCAGGCCGTCTCCATTGGCAATGGCGATCTGCTCGGCGACAAGGTCGATGCCGGTCACCATTTCGGTCACGGGGTGCTCCACCTGGATGCGCGCGTTCATCTCCAGAAAGTAGAATTGCTCCCGGGCGACGTCGTAGAGAAATTCCACCGTGCCGGCGCCGCGATAATCGAGCCGCGCGGCGAAACGCACTGCGGCCTCATGCATGGCGTCGCGAATATCATCCGGCAGATGCGGCGCCGGCGTTTCTTCGATCAGTTTCTGGTAGCGGCGCTGCACCGAGCAATCGCGCTCGCCCAGATGGATGACATTGCCCGCGCCATCGCCCAGCACCTGCACTTCGACATGGCGACCCCGCGCGACATAGCGCTCCAGATAGACGCGGGCATCGCCAAAGGCCGTGCCGGCCTCGGCCGATGCCATGTCCATGATGCCGGCGAGGTCTTGCACATCCTCCACCAGCTTCATGCCCCGCCCGCCGCCGCCGCCCACGGCCTTGACGAGCAGGGGCGCGCCGATTTCTCGCGCCAGCGCCTGCGCGTGAGCCGGGTTCTCGACCGGACCGCCGGGTACGACCGGTACATCGGCTGCGATCGCTTCGGCGCGGGCGCGCAGCTTGTCGCCCACCGCTTCGATCTGCGCGGCCGTCGGGCCGATGAAGATGACGCCTTCCGTTTCGCATAGCCGCGCCAGATCGGCGCGCTCGGCAAGGAAGCCATAGCCGGGATGGATCGCATCGCAGCCGGAGCCGAGCGCCGCCTGCACGATCGTTTCGACGCGCAGATAGCTGTCATTTGGGCGCGCTGGGCCGATGCACAGGGCGCGGTCCGCCATGCGCGCGCCCAGCGATTCGCGATCGGCCTCGGAGACGGCGAGCACCGTTTCCAGTCCGAGTGCCTGCGCGGTGCGGATGATCCGCACGGCAATCTCGCCGCGATTGGCGATGAGGATGCGGCGAATGGTCAACGCGCGCCAAGCCCGGCGAGAGCATGCCCTCCGGCTGGAATGAACGAGGCGGCGGCCTGAAAAATCCACATGTCGAGCGCTCGTCTCATCAGCCCGCGTCCGGCCGCACCAGCATCAGCACTTCGCCATGCTCGACCAGCTCGCCATTGATCGCGAGAATTTCCACAATCTCGCCGGAGACGCCCGCTGGCACGGCGTTCATCAGCTTCATCACCTCGACGATACCGATCACCGTTTCGGTGTCGATGCGCTGGCCAACCTCGACAAACGGCGCCTCGCCCGGCTTTGGCGCGCGATAATAGATGCCGAGCAGCGGCGCGGTGATCTCCACCAGCCCGGCCTCGCGCTCGCCCTGCGGACTTGCCGCCGGGGCCTGCGCGATGGTGGGAGCGGGGACCGGGGCCGGCGCAATCGATGCCGGCGCCGCCTCACGCCGGGTGCGGGGCGCACCGCCGCCGCCGCGCTCCAGCTCCAGCTTGACGCCGTCCAGTTCAAGGCTGAGCCGGTCGAAGGTGGAGGCTTCGAGCAGCCTCATAATCTCCTCGACGTCTCTGGCGGTGAGGCTCATCTATTTGCGTCCTCCGAAAATCGTCATCACATGTTTGAGCGGGTCGGCCAGCGGTGCGGTCACCGGTGCCTGCGCCTTGGCGGACCAGACGGTTTCCGGCCGGCTTTGCAGCAGCAGCAGCGCGCCGGCCTTGTCGATGGCCCATTCGATATCCTGCGCGCGGCCATAATGTTTTTCGATCCGGCGGGCCACGCCGCGCAGCGCCTGCAACTGCTCGTCCGAGAGGCAGGGCGCGGTGCGCAGATCAGCGGGCAGATCCTCATCGACAATGCCGCCGCCATGAGGCGCGGGAACCTGCCTGATATGCTTGTCGCTAATGTCGCGCACGCTGATCTCGCCGGTGATCTTGCCCATGACCCAGCGGTCTGGCGTCACCTCGCCTGAGACGACCGCCGAGCCGAGACCCCATGCGCCCTCGATGGTGATGACGGATTTGTCGCCTGTGGTCGGGCTGCGCGTGAACATGACGCCGGCCGTGCGCGCGTCGACCATCGTCTGGACGACCACGGCCATGGCGACACCGTCTTCGGGTAACCCGTGTTTGCGGCGATAGGTGATCGACTCGACCGAATAGAGACTGCCCCAGCATTCTCGCACGCGACGCACCGTGTCCTGCGCATCGAGAACCCAGAGAAATGTATCCTGCAAACCCGCAAAGCTCGCATCTTCGGCATCTTCCGTCGTCGCTGACGAACGCACCGCGACGGTCACGCCCATATCGCCCCCGGTCAGTCGCATATGCGCATCGAGAACGGCCCGCTCCACCGCCTGTGGCAGCGGCTCCTGCTCGACGCGGGCGCGCAGGTCCTGCGAGAGCGACGTCACCGCATCGAGATCGGCCGGATCGATCGCCTCCACCCGCGCGCGCACCGGCGCGGCCTGTTCCAGCGCGATGAGGAACTGCTCGAACGCGTGGGTGGTGACGACGAAGCCGGGTGGCACGTCGATCCCGGCGTGGGTGAGTTCGCCCAGGCTCGCGCCCTTGCCGCCCACGGTCGGGCGATCATCGATGCGCAGGTCCGCGAACCAGCCGATCGCATCATTGTCCGTCATGTCGTTCCGGCTCCTCAGGCGTCTTCGAGCGCAGGCATATCGGCAAGGCCCGGCGTATCTTCGAGGATGGTGACGATACCGCGTCCGCCATCGACGCGGATGCGCTGGCCGTCCTTGATGCGCTGGGTGGCTGATCCGGTGCCGACCACGGCGGGCAGGTCATATTCGCGCGCCACGATGGCCATATGGCTCATCGACCCGCCAATATCCGAGACGGCGGCCGAAATCTTCTGGAAGATCGGCGCCCAGGTCGGGTTGGTGACCTGGCAGACGAGGATATCGCCCTGCTGCAACCGGCTGATCTCATCGACCGATTTGACCACCCGGGCGGTGCCCTCGACCACGCCCTGACAGGCGGCGAAGCCCTTCAGCTCGTTGCCCGGCGCATCCTCATCGACCGCGAGCCATGCGTCCAGGCTTTCGCGGGTGATTCCCCAGAGCATGACGATGGCCGGATCATCGATCACGTCGGGCACCGCGCCCAGCGCCGGCGGCACGCTATGCTCGCCCCAGATTTTAATCGCTTCCTTGCGCTGGGCTACAATAGGCGGCCAGTGGCGCGGGCCGATGGGATCGGAACCGCTCGACCATGTGAGCATCAGGTCGATGATCGCGCTTTCCAGTTCATAATGGGTGAGATGGAAGACATCCGCCGGATCGTCGAAGAAGCCGTTATCCGCCAGCAGGTCGCCAAATTCGCGGATCTTGTTGAAGAAGAGATTGGTATACCAATGCTCGCAGTAGAATTTATGGCCTTCCACATAGGGGAAGACGCGGTGCGCCAGCGTGATGAGCTGATCGTAGGTCGCGCGATCCTCATCGGTATCGAGCAATTCGCGATAATCGGCGACAAGCTGCTCGCGCTCTTCGACCAGCCGCTCGGTCGGCCGCTCCAGCGTCATGCCGGCCTTCACCTTGTCGATATAGCCGGGCAGCGCGGCGAACGGCATGGAAAGATCGTCATTCCATGAGCGGTGATAATGGTAGAAACCATCGCCGACATTGACGTTGAACCACGGGTTGCGGCTGGTCTCCAGCTCTTGCAGCCATTCCTTGCCGCTGCCGCCAAGCTGGTCGAGTGCAGCCAGCACATCGTCGATGACCATGCCGTCGTGGAATTTATCGTCCACGCCCAGCTCCACGGCCCGGCGGGCGAGGCGCTTCACTTCCTCGTCCGGGCGGAAAATCTCGGCTTCCATGCCCGCAACCATGCGGCTGATCGCCTGATCGCTGATTTCCGGAAAGGCTTTCTTGCAGAAGTCGAAGAAGGTCAGATAGGCGCCATAGCCGAGCAACAGAAACTCGAAATGATGGTGCCACATGCGGAAATAGCCTTCCAGCGTCTTCCGATATGTGTCGATGAGTGCATGATTAGCGGCGACGCCCTTGCCGGTATGCGTCGTTTCGATCGGCTCCAGATCGGGCAGCGAAGGCTTGGGGAGGGCCTGTGCGTCCGCGATCAACGTGCGCATCTTGTCCTTCCACTGGTCGTAGAGCGTTTCCCAATGCTCGTAATAATAGAAAGCGCGTTGCTGGAACTCCTTGGCGCGTGCCTCGATTTCCGCCGGGTCGGTCACCGCCACGCCGCCGATGAACACGCGGCCATTGATAATGCGATGGTCGATGCCCTTGGTGGTGGGCAGCACATGCACGCGGGTGTTGAATGACCCAAGCGCGCAATAGGCCGCTTCTGCCGTCACCATGTCGAAATGATGCATCGGCTCGGGGAAGTGCATGCTGTTGTAGAACCAGAAGCGCTCGTCGTCGCCTTCATGGAACTGCGTATAATAAGGGAAGGCGGCCTGTGCGGCTTCAGTGCCGGGCACGACCTTCAGCGAGCTGGGCAGTGGAAAGCCCTTGGTCGGTTGGCTCATGGCAATCCTCTCAAGTCTCCGTCCGGCGCTGCGCTTCTTTTAGGCGTCTGGCGGCAGACTGATGGGTGGTACTCGGCGCATCATATATTCGTCGGTCCGGCGGGACTCGGCGCAAATCCGATGCGATACCCTTAGAGGCTAAAGCGTCGGCCGGCCGGACCAAAGGATTTCTGCGCATGGCGAGCAGGACAAAAGCGAAGGCGGCATGTCCTTCTCCCGCGTCCTTCCCCATGTCCTTCCATGTCTTTCGTCGGGTGTCAGGGGCCTTGCTGTCCCTCGCGCCACAGGCTCGGCGCCACGCCGAAGCGTTTGCGGAACAGCCGGGCGAAATAGCCCGGATCAAGAAAGCCGCAGCGGAAGGCGATCTCGCTCACGGGGAGTGCGCGCGCGCGCGGATCGGTCAGCAGATTGCCGGCGCGGTCGAGCCGCACGGCGTTCAGCTCCAGCACGAAGCTGGTGCCCGCGCCGGCCAGCAGCACCTGCAAATAGCGGCGGGAAATGCCCAGTTCCCGCGCCACACGTTCAGGCGTCAGTTCCGGGTCGGCATGATCGGTTTCGATACGGCGGAGGATCTGGCGGGCAAGCTGGCCGCGATGGCGGCTGCCGCTCGGTTTCTCGGCAGGCTCGTGAAAGCCGGTCGCCAGCGTCAGCAGCGCGCCGACCTGCTCCGCGATGAGCGGACGGGGCAAGGGGCTGTCATCGAGATTGCGCACCATGGTTTCGATCAGCGAGCCGAGCGGGGCGCCCCAGCCCTGCCGCGCCGAGATGGGGCGGGCGAGCAGCGCTTCGGGGTCGGGCAGATATTTCTCCAGCCAGCCCTGCGGCATCATGAGATCGACCGCCTCATGCGCCGTGTCCATCTCCATCTGATAGAAGCGCGTATTGTCGAGCAGTACGAACTGACCAGGTTCGACGGTGAAGCGCTTGCCGCCCATCCGCGTGCGCAGCGCGCCGGTGCGGGCATAGACGAGCTGGATCGTGGGGCTGGCCTGCCCGGCGCTGCCATCGGTGCCGCAATGGACGACACGCTGGGCGGGGGCATGCAATTGGAGCAGGCGCAACTGGCCCACGCCATGGCTGCTCCAGCGGGCGGCGAAGCGATCGGCATCGAACACGGTCACGTCGATTGGGGCGATCGTGCTGGCTGCCCAGTCCTGCCACTGGCTGAGCGCCTCGCCATGGCCAAGGCCGCTGGAAGACCAGCTATGATCGTCATGACCGGGGGCTTGGCTCATTGCCTGATCGGTTCCTCTCCACGCATGTTGGCGCGTGACGGGCAAGAGTCTAGGGATGGCGCCGCCCGGCTGCAAGATGGGCGCGCGGCGCGCCGGGCGTTCCGCGCGGTCAGGCCTTGCGGAGGCTGCCAAATTGTCCATGTTGTCGAAGCGATTCGGACAAGATCAACGATATGGAGACGGACATGGCCACGAAACCCCTCGAAATCGAGGAGACGGTGCGCACGGTGCAGGCCAATCTCAACTATTTGCTGCCCGGCACGGCTATCAACCGGCGCTTCGTGTCCGCCGGGGTCGAGGTGAATACCGGGCGTAATGGACCTTATCTGACGACGATCCGGGATGGGCGGGCGATCCGGGACCAGTTCACGTTCGACACCCATGGTTTTCGGCTGATCGATGCACCGACGGCGATTCGCGACTTTCATGATAAGGCGGAGGTCGAGGCACATTATCCGGCGGAGGTGCTGGGCTATGTGAAGGCGGCCTATGGCGCCGATCTGGTCGTGCCGATGGGATGGATGCTGCGCACATCCGGCGATATTCCCGAGGCGCCGCAATCCGAGCAGCCCTATCGCCATTATGGCGGCTTGCAGCCGGCCGCAGGCGAGGTGCATGTCGATACGGAGCCGAGCCGTCAGCCCGCGGCGGCCCGGCGTGCTTATGAGAAGGCGCGGCCGGATGGGCCGGGCTTCAAGCGCTTCATCATCTCCAGCTTCTGGCGGACCTTCTCGCCTCCGCCGCAAAATTGCCCGCTCGCTGTGTGTGATGCGCGCACCGTGCGGGATGATGAGGGCACGCCCAATGTGCTCTGGGTGGTCGACAAGATACCCGAAGGCGACGCGATGCTGGCGCCGATGGATGACGACAGCCAGATGGCGGCGGCGATTTTCTATCACAGCCCGGATCACCGCTGGTGGTATTTCTCGCATATGACGCGGGACGAGGCGCTGTTATTCAAGTTTCACGACAGCGACCACAGCCGTCCATGGCGCTGCCCGCACACCGCTTTCTGGGATGATAGTCTGCCGGGCGCAAATGTGCGCGAAAGCATCGAGTTTCGGAGCATCGCTTTCTTCGAGTGATGCGGAGGGAGTGGACAAGATGCGCGCCTGTCAGGCTTCGGCAGGCGCCGTCGTCAGTCCCAGATCGGGCAGGGTGACCGAGCGGCGGCCGCCGAAATCGGTGCGCACGACGATGAGGTTCATCTTCTCCAGATAGTCGAGCAGCCGGCGGATGCGGCCCGGCGAGCTGGTGCCGTAAATGCGCGCGAGGGCGGCATCGTCCGGACATGGCTCGTCGGCGATGGCGGTGCGGGCGAGCAGCAGGAAGGGTGCCAGCAGGTCGTCCGGCACGCGGGCGGCCAGATGCAGCGCGGCCGGCCATTGCGGGTCGCTTTCCACGTCACTCCCGACCACCGCGATGGCGACGGAGAAGCGGCGGCGAAAGGCCAGCATGTCGAGGCCCGGGTCGGGCAGCCGCTGCATCCGGCAACGCACGCAGAAATCCTGAAACAGGGCCGGTGTCGGTCGGTAGGTGCAGTCCTCTTCCGCTGCCATGTCGCGGATGACGTCGCGGATGATCGCGGCTGCGTCCGGCGCATCGGCGGCGGTAAACGGCGCGCCATCCTCATCCCCGGCCATCGGCGCCAGATCGCTCACCGCTTCCGGGCGGTCCAGCCGCACGCTGTTATCGACCGGCTTGATCGGTGGCGGGCCGAGCGGCAGCCCCGGCTCGCGCGGTTCGGGCTCGACAGCGAAGAAATCCTCCGCCGTTTCGCCCGCATCGCCGGGCAGCGGAATGAGCGTGTGGGAGGCGGTGCGCGCGCTGGTCTGCACCGAACCGATCTTCACCGCGATCGGGCGGCGGCAGATGGCCGGACCGAGCGCGAGAAAGCGGCCGCGCTCCAGATCGCGAATCTGCTCGGCCTGCCGCCGCTCCATGCCCAGCAGGTCGGCGGCACGGGCCATGTCGATATCGAGGAAGGTGCGGCCCATCAGAAAGTTGGAGGCTTCCGCCGCCACATTCTTGGCGAGCTTGGCGAGGCGTTGGGTCGCGATGACGCCGGCCAGGCCACGCTTGCGGCCCCGGCACATCAGGTTGGTCATGGCGGCGAGCGACATGCGGCGAATCTCGTCGGACACGTCGCCGGCGGCGGCCGGCGCGAAAATCTGCGCTTCGTCCACCACGACAAGCGCCGGATACCAATGTTCGCGCGGGGCGTCGAACATCGCGGCGATGAACTGGGCGGCGCAGCGCATCTGCGCTTCCAGCTCCAGCCCGTCGAGCGTGAGCACGACGGAGGCGCGCTTCTCCCGCACCTTGGCGGCGAGCCGCTCAATCTCGCGCCCGTCATGCGCCGCGCCGTCGATGACGATATGGCCGAACGGCTCGGCCAGCGTGACGAAATCGCCTTCCGGATCGACCACCACCTGCTGGACCATCCGGGCGCTTTCCTCCAGCATCCGGCGGAGCAGATACGACTTTCCCGACCCGCTATTGCCTTGAACGAGCAACCGGGTAGCCAGCAATTCTTCCATGTCCATTGGGACCGGCGCGCCATTGGCGTCGGTCCCGATCACGATCGAGGCACTCACCCGCTCGTTCATAGTGATGCGGGGCGGTTGGGCAAGGGCGGGTTGGCGGATGCGGCGCCCAGGCGGGGTGGAATAGAGGCATGGCCCCAACTTCAGACGACCCCGGCGGCATGCAAATCATGGGGCGGCGGGGCGGGCGGGTTCGCGCCCGGCCGCTCCGCCTGCTCTTGCCTATAATGGCGCGATATGGAAAATCCGCTCGGCATTGCCGTGGCACAGCGCATGGCGCTCCGCGTCCGAGCATTCAAACGCCTCGATGAAGTCCACCGCCGGTTTCATCGGCTGATAGGGATAGTCGATCGCCCACATCACATTGTCGATGCCGATCTTGTCGATCGTGTAGCGTAGCGCCAGCGGGTCCTCGACGCCGCTCGTCGTCACCACGAAATTGCGCTGGAAATATTCCGCGATGCTCAGCTTCGTCTTGGGCGCGCGACCAATGCCCTGCGCGCGGCTGTTCATGAAGTTGATCCGCCAGATCCAGAAGGGAATCGCCTCGCCCATATGGCCGATGCAGATTTTGAGGTTGGGGAACTGGTCGAACACGCCGCCGGCCATCATCCGCACGACATGGGTGCCCACTTCCACGCCATAGCCCCACATGGCGCTGTCCATGCCATAATCCATCAGCGGGCCCTTGAGCATGTCGGATGCGGCGCGCGGGTGGATATAGATGCAGGCGTCCAGCGCTTCGGCGGCTTCGAGGCAGGGCCAATATTTGGGATCGTCGAGATATTCGCCGTGCGTATGGCTGTTGAGGATGAAGCCGTTGAGCTTCAGTTCGCGGATCGCCCGCTCCATCTCCTTCGCCGCGCGTTTGGGGCTTTGGGGCGCAAAGCTGGCGAGGCCGGCGAAGCGCTCGGGCCGCTTGGCGCAAATGGCGGCGAGCCGGTCATTGGCTAGTGCGGCAAGGTCGGTCGCGGTGTCCGCATCGAACATCTGCACGCCCGGGGCGGTGAGCGAAAGCAGATGCATATCGACGCCGAGCGCGTCCATTTCCGGCAGGCGTTTCGCGTCCACATCGAGCAGGCCGTCGAGAAAGTTCATCTGGCCATAGCCGGAGGCGTCCGGGTCTGCATCGTAAATGCCCCGGCAGAGCAATTTGTCGAGGCTGCTGGTCGGTCCGCGCACTTCCTCGCGCAATTGCGCGGCGACTTCGGGGATTGACCAGGCTTCCTCGGTGGCAATCAGGCGCATTGTTGCAGACATGGCATTGTCCTTCCGGGGTTATCGCTCTCCATCGATGGGCGGAGCGAGGCGCTGGCGGTGCGCCAGCCAGAGTGCGAGCAGGGCCGCGATAGCGAGCGGCAGCAGCGCGATGACGAAGAAATGCCGCGCGGCGGTCAGCCCGAGCAAGATGGCGAGCGAGCCTGCCAGCGGGCCGAGGATGGACCCGACCCGGCCGACCCCGAGCGCCCAGCCAAGGCCGGAGGCGCGAAAGGCGGCGGGGTAGGTGGCACTCGCCGAGCCGTTGAGGCCATTTTGCGTGCCGGTGCTGAAGAAGCCGACGAGCAACAGCAGCGCGATCAACATGCCCATGCCCCAGTCGTGCATGGCGAGCAGCGCCAGAGAGAGGGCGGCGAGCGCGGCGAAAATGGCCACGATCTTCCATTGCGCGCGGGCCAGCAGCAGGCTGGCGCACACTCCGCCGGCCACGCCGCCGGCATGGATCATCGTCGCGATCCAGGAAGCCGCCGCCAGCGAGTAGCCCTGATCCTTGATGAGCAGCGGAATCCAGCCGCTCAGCAGATAGATGACCATCAGCACGAGCGCGAAGATGAGCCAGATGGCCAGCGTCCGCCCGCGAAATTCCGGCGTCAGCACCGCGCGTACGCCGGTCGAGCCGGCTTTGGGGACGATGCCGGCCTTGAAGGCCGGGCTTTCCGGCAATGCCAGCCAGAGCAGCAGCGCGATGCCGATCGGCAGGATGCCGCCGGCGATGAACAACGCCGGCCAGCCATGGGTGGGCAGGAAATGGGCGGCCACCGCGCCCGCGACCACGCCGCCGAAGGTGATGCCGATGCCGACGAGCCCGGTTGCGGTGGCAAGCAGCCGGCGCGGGGCCAGTTCGCCGGCCAGTGCCAGCGCATTGGGCAGTACCGCGCCAAGGCCGATGCCGATGAGGAAGCGCAGGCCGATCAGTTCGATAATGCTGGTTGCGACCGCCGCGATCAGCGAGAGCAGCCCGTAGGCGAGGCAGCAACTGATGAGGATCGTTCGCCGGCCGAACCGGTCGCCCAGCGGCCCCACGAACACCGCGCCGAACAGCACGCCGATCAGGCTGGCGCTGAGCAGTGGACCGATCTCCGCGCGGGAGACGCCGAAATCCTCGATGATGGACGGCGCCGCGAAATTGGCGGCCTGCAAATCGAACCCCTCGACGATGAGGGCGATCAGGATGAGGACGAAACTGCCCCAGCCGCGCTTTGATTCGCTGGCGTCGGGCGCTCCCCCGACCTCGCTCTGACTCGACAAATGATCCCCCTCCCTGCGGTCCGGTCCTGCCGGTTCGGGCGCATAGAGGCGGGTCTCACGATGTGATGCAAGCGGAAACTCGGCTGACCGGGTACAAATTTCGATCATGGCACGGCGGAGCGATGGGTAGGGGTTAACGCCTCACGTCAATCCTCGCCCTCGCGGCGGGTGCGCACCCAATCCTGCTCGCGTTTGCCGATGAGGCGCAGATAGACGGGGATTTTCCATGCGAGATAGAGCGGGATGCGCGCCAGCGTCGCCGCGCGCACCGTTTCACGGCCGTCACGATACCAGGCGAGCATCAGCCAGATGCCGGCCAGCGCGAGGGCGAGGGCAAGCATGATGGCGGGCGCCGGCGTGGCGCCGAGCAGGGCGAGCGCGGTGGTGGCCGCGAGGATGAGCAGGCTGAGGCTGATGGTGAGCGCCAGCGGCGGCACAAGCAGGCTGAGGCCATGCCAGCACAGCGCCGGCCGCATCTTGCCCAGCCCTGCCAGCACCAGCGGCAAACCATGTTTGAGGGCGGTGTCGATATAACCATGCTCCCAGCGGGTGCGCTGCGTGCGCGTATCCTGCTGGCCGGCCGGGTCGCTCCAGGTCGTCGCCTGTTCGAGGAAGATCGGCGCGTGCCCGCCGCGTGCGAAGTCGATGCCCAGCACCAGATCCTCGACCAGATGGCTGGTGGCGAGCGGGGCCTGTTCGGCCAGTGCCCACGGGAAGGCCATGCCGGTTCCCCCGAGCATGGCCGGCGCCCCCAGCCAGCTATTGGCGCGTGCGCGCACCAGATTTTTGATGAGGAAAGCGAAATTGGAGATTTGCGTCATCGCGCTCGCTCCGGGTCGGGTGCGCAGCAGATAGCGGCTCTGCACCGGCCGCCCGGTCGCGCAGGCCGTGTCGATCAACAGGCGCAGATCGTCATGGTCGATGTCGCAATCCGCATCGAGGATGACGAGGCAGTCGGGCGCTTCGTCGCGCAGCGCATCGCGCCCGAAGGCGAGCGCATGGCCTTTGCCGCGCCGGTTCGCATCGCGGCGCTCCAGCACCTGCGCACCGGCCGCACGGGCGATCGCCGCCGTGTCGTCCATGCAATTGTCGGCGATCACGAGAAGCCGGATATCGTTATCAAGCGCGGGACGCAGCCGCTCGATCGTGGCTGCGATACCGCCGGCCTCGTCATGCGCCGGCATCAGGATCGTGGCGGTAGCGCGCGTCCGGCCGGCGTCAGGACGGAAACGGGCAGGGTGGATGCGCGCCCGCACCAGGGTGCCCAGTGCCAGTTCGATGGCGAGCACGGCCAGCAACAGGAGCGGGGCTGCGGCCAGACCCCAGGCAAGAATATCGAGAATCACGGACCGAAGCTCTGCCTCACATCGCCGCCGCCCATCGCACGGCCGCTGCCGGAGCGGAGCCGGAGGCTGCCATGGCGCGGCCCCCGGATTTCTCCCTTAATTGATCGCAGGCGCTGCCGCATTGGCGGGTTCCGGCAGAGCCGGCGTCGCAGCGCCCGCCTTCACCTCATAGCCGGGCTGATATTCGATCTTGGCCTTGGCCTTGGCTTCCTTGAGGCGCTGTTCGCCAATCTTGTTCAGCTCTTCGTTGCGGATCGTCTGCGCGGCGACGGGGCGGGCCTGCTCGGGATCGACGGCGATCGGCTCCACGCCGGTGATGACGTTGATGACCAGCTTGCCATTGGCGGGCACGATAAATGGCTCGCCGGGCGGCAGGGCCTGCAAGCGCTGCAACATATCCGGCGCGACGCCGGCCGAATCGAGCGTGCCGGTGCCGCGCTGGAAAGCGATGCCCATAGCGGTGAGGCGAGTCGCGACTTCCGCAAGCGAGTGCGCGCTTTCCAGGTCCTTGAGGCGCGTGGGGTCGCTCGGCGCGTCGATCTGCAACTGGTCGAGCTTGAAGCGCTTGCGATCAGCAAAGGCGGTCGGATGAGCGGCGATATATTTGTCGATCGTCGCGGTGTCGGGCACCCGGATCGCGTCCATCGTCTTCTTGCCATACATGCTGACGAGCAACTGTTCCCGCATCCGGCGTTCCTGCGACAGATATTGCGGATCGCGATCCAGCCCGGCCTCCTTGGCGGCCTGCACCAGCAGCCGGCGGTCGACCATGCGCTGGAGCACCTGACTGCGTACGGCCTCCTTGTCCGCCGATTCCGGCACGTTGAGATCGGCAATTTCGGTGTTCAGCTCGCTCAGCGTGATTTCCTCGCCGTTGACGATGGCGACCACCTGGCCTTCCGCCTTCTTCTGGCACGCGGTCATGAGCAGGGTGAGCGAGGCAAGCGCGATGATCGAGGCGCTCCTTAGCGTGGGCATCGGTGGTCTCCAGTCAGCTGTGATGGGTTGTAATGGTCGAGAGGCGGCAAGCGGTCGAGAGGCAATATGCAGGAGCGGCCGATCGTCATCGGATGGGTGCGGGCGAGCGTTGCCGGAAGCAAGCCGATATGGGGTGAGGCGCGAGGCAGGCTCAGGACCATCTGGCCCCTGAGCGCACGGCGCTGTTTGCTGGCGTGCCCGATTGCATGTGGATGACATTCTCCCCCTTCGGCCAGCCATGCCGGGCCCGCTTCATCCGGCAGGGTGGCTAACGCGCTGTGATACAGTGCCGCCGAACCTGAAACAAGCGCCCGCATGAGCCGCGCCTGTCCCGTGCCGTCCGATATTGCCTAGCATCAGATCATTAATTTTGCGTGCAGCATGGCGCGCCATCCGGGGCGGGGCGCCACGCGCTAGCGGGGCCGGTCGGGCGGGCACAGCGCATCCCAGCGCGCATTATGCTGCTGGATTTCCTCCACTGTCTGCGGCGTGTCGAACATATTCGCCGCCGTTTCCGGCCGTGCCCTCGCCGGCACGGCATAGGACAGCGCCCGGAAGCTGGTGCAACTCGTGTCAGCAATCACCGGGATTTCGCGCGTGGCGCAAGCACTCGTCGTAGCGAGCATCAGCATTGCGGCGGATCGTTTCAGCAGCATCGTTCGCCCTTTCCGTGCGGGTGATGGTTTCCTGCAAATCGCGGGCACGCTGCTCTTGCCGCCCGGCTTCCCTGGCGCCGTCTATCGCCTGCCGCGCACAGCGGTTGAGGGCGAGGAGGAGCAGAAGAAACAGCGCGCCGATGGCGAGGCCTTGCACGCGGCGGTCGGTGACGAGCAGGCGCAGGATGGTCATGCCGCATCCCCGCTGGCCAGCACCCGCTCGGCATCCTCGCCGGTCATATCCAGCTCCTTGTCGCCGACGCGGATGCGGAAGGTGCGCCGCCCGAGAATGGCGGAGAGGCCAACCAGATCGAGCGCGATCAGTCCGGCCGCCGTTTGCCCCAGCCAGAAGGCATAGTGGTTCTTCGGGAGCAGATGGACGATCCACAGCGAGGCGGCCATGATGGCGGTGAGCGGGATCGCCGCCAGTGCCATCAGCATGAGCGCGGAGAATTGCCGCCAGTCGCGCGCGGTCCAGGTCATCGCGCCCACTCGCCGGTCTTGCCGTGCAGCCACGTCAGAAACTGTCCGACCGTCTTGCCCTTGAGGATCGACGGGTTGGCATTTGTCGCGGCATCGCCTGCCAGCAGATCGGCGCGGGCGCTGACGTCGGCTTCAATGACCCTGACGGCCGTGCTTTGCCCGAGAAAATGCGCGGCATAGAGCGAGGCCTTGTTGATCGGGACGGCTCTGGAGCGGAGATGGTCCATGTTTTTGGCCGTGAACGTCTTGGCACGCGCCAATTGCTCATCCTTTGATGGCCTAAGCCCGCCAAAGGCTCTGGACATGTCGGCGCCCCATTGTCCGCCCTCGTCGATCCACGTCGATTTGATGAACTGGTAGAGGCCGGAGGCGCTTGATGTGCCGGCCTTCACATAAGGCCTGTTACCGCTCTCGATCTGTGCAAGCATTGGCCAGTAATCGTGCGGAATGCCATCGACCGGCACGCCGTGCAGCCCAAGCGCCTTGGCCACCGCACGGGCTGTGACCGGCCCGGGGTCGCCATCATCCGTCACGCCGACATGTCGTTGAATGGCTTTCCACAGATCGGACATCATGCTCTCCCCTTTATGAAACTGGCCAGTATCGCCCGGAAGTCGAAGGCATCGATCGCCCGCAAGGCACCCTCCGCGATGGACAGGCCGATGAAGCCGAGCAATGCGCCGGCCGCGCCTGCATAATTGTCGGGCAACTGCATGAGGTCCATCAGCGGCTGCGTGCCGAAAAACCCGCATGTGATGCAGCTGGCGAGCAGGAGCGCCGTCTGCCCCCATGATCTGGCGGGGCGCAGGAACATGCGCACAAGCCCGCCCGCGCCTGCACTGAGCGCCACCTTGATACTGGCGGTGGTCTGCGGGTCGAGGTCCATGTCAGTCACTCACCAGCGGGCCGGCCATGGTCGGCTCGACTGGAATGGTGCGGTCGTAACCTGCGCCGGAATAGCCGCCTTGGATCATGGTCATGTCGTCATAGCCCGCGCCATAGAGGTTGCGGGCATAGACCGGCCCGCCCGGATCGGCGGCCAGCGTGACCTTGATGGCGCTGCCTTCCACCACCAGCGATGTCACCGGCAGCAGCGCGGCAAAATCGCTGGTCTTGCTGAAATCCCAGCCCTTGATGCGATTGGCCGGTTGCTCCGGGTAGATGGACGAGCCCGAGCGCGTGTCGAACGTCACTTCGGTGAGGCTGGCCGCGCCATTGAGATCGAGCGCGATCGTCAGCACCGCGCCGCTGCGGGTTATCCCCGTCGGCGTTGGCCCACGCCCGTCATGCACGGGAAGGCCAAGCGCGATGGCGGCGACCGTCCAGCTATCCCGCTCGTTAAGTCGGCCGATCCCGTCCGGGCCGGAGGGGTGATAGGCATCGCCATAGACCAGCCCACTATGATGACTGGAGCTATGGATGTGCGGATCGCTGCCGCCGCCCTCGACTGTCAGGGCGAAGGCCATCTTGCGGAACGCATCGCGATTGGTATCGAACTGCGCCTGCGTGAGGCTGGCGGGCGGGGTGCCCCCATAGCGCCCCATATGGCTGATGAAGAAAGGCAGGTTCGGATGACCCGTCAGCGCCCGCAGCGGCGCGACGATGCCGTCCATGAACTTGCCGGGATAGGCGGCCAGGGTTGCCGGGAAGCTGCCGGCCGGCACATCCGCATCGCCTTGCCCCTGATCCCACATGACCGCTTCCACCACGCCCTTGCGGGTGGCCAGTGCCGCCAGAAACAGGCTCCAGTGCGCCGAGCCCTCCATCACGCCCGACAGCGACGAGCCGGCGCTGCCATAAGCCTCGAACATGACCGGTGCATCGGCGATCTGCTGGAAGGCATCGGTGAAGGAGAAACCCTTCTCGTTGCTGAGCCGCACATAGGGATCGGTGGCATTGGCCATATAGCCCGGCGCATAGTTGGCCGAGCCGTTATAGACGCTCGCCGGCACCGCCCCGCGCGGCAGGGTGGCATAGGTGAAGGTCGCCGCGCCGCCGCGCCCGACAGAAGTCGATTGCCCATAGGCGATGATCCGGCGGGCTACGAGCGTGGGCGGTGACAAGGTGGTGTGGCGCTGGCCGTCCGCATCGAGCCAGCCATGCTCCACAATGTAAGGGCCACCCAGCGGCAGCGGTTCGGCGATGCGGTAGGTGCCGGCCTCGGCATCGAGCGTCGGGGTAACGCTCTGCCAGTCGCGCAGCACCACCGATCGATCCCGATCATCGAGCAGCCGCGAGACCCAGCCCACCGGCGCGCCGGCATAGCTGCCGCCATAGGTGACGGTGCCCAGATCGCTGTCATAGGCGTCCCGCCCGACCGCGCCGTCAATATAGTCGCACACAATATCGGCCGCGCGCACGGCGACGCCATCGAGCACCGGCCAGCGGAACGTGCTCTGCTGCACGCCGACGAGGCCCTGCCGGTTGGCGGGGCTGGTGACGAGCGTGGACAGGTCTTCAATGCCCCATGGCGGCGCGAGCACGGCCCGCGCCAGTGTCGCGCCGTCCAGCCAGACGCGCATGATCCCGTTCCTGATCTGGACGCGCAGCTTGCCGGCCGGGAGAAATTCCACGCCGTTGCCGCCGCCTGTCCCCAGCAGGTTGCTGAACACCCGGTTGGTGGTGACCCCGGTGACCTTCACGCTACAGTCCAGGCGCCGATTGACCGTGTTGAGGCCCAGATCGATATAGTTGTCGGCATCCTTATGCCAGACGCGCAGTTTCTGGCGATTATTCTCCCACGCCTGCCCGCCGACCGGATCGACATCGCCGGTGCGATAATCGAAGGTCACGTCCACATCGCCCCACGGCCCATCGCCCAGCAGCACCTGATGGGACTGGCCATAGGCCGATTTGCGCAAGGCTCCGGCATCGGTGATGAACTGGTCAAGATCGCCCGACCAGTGCGCCCGGCCGGTCAGCGCGGTCACGCCGGGCGGCGTCTCGAAATCATCGGCAAGGTCGTAATATTCCGGGCCGATGACGAGTTCGGCGCTCTCCGGCGTGGCGGTCACCGGGGCGCTCCATGGACCCATGCCGATCGCATTGCGGGCCGCCACGCGGAAATCATGCGCGCTACCATTGGTGAGGCCGTCGATCGTGACACCGGGCGCCGGGATGGCATCGGGCCAGCCCTGCCATTCGCCGGACGGGCTGAAGCGATACTGCGCCGCATAGTCCGTGATCGCACTGCCGCCATCGTGCGGGGCGGTCCATGTCAGGGCGACATGCTCATTGCCCGGAGTTGCGACAAGATCGATGATCCGGGCCGGCGCGGTGGGCGCGGGCGTCGGGGTTTCACCGCTCCATGTCAGCGGCGCGCGCCGGTTGCGGCCCGTGGCGCCATAGCCATATCCAAAACCGAACCCCGGCATCAGGCGAGGCCCACAATGCTGGTGGCGGTGGTGCCTGCCGCGCGGATATACCGCACGCGCACATCGAGTATCTGCCCCGGCGCGACGTTGCGGAACAGCGTGTCGCTGTTCGAATCCACCGCTCGCAACATGATGTCGCCGCCGCCACCGACATAGATGGCTTTGGGAAGCGGGGTGATTTCCATCGTCGCATGCGGCGTGATAGCGAAGCTATGCCGCGCGGGTTGCGAGAGGGAGTCGATCTGACTGTCGAAATGGTCGACCATGGTCCGCGCCTTTCCTGAAATCTCGTCGCGGACGAATCGCCGCTTTCAGAACAAGCCAGAAAATGGGCGCTGTAGGACAGCAGAAAATAACCTACTTGGTGCGTTTCAATAGTACGGACTTGTCCGGATAGAGGCAGATGTCGCTGATCGGGCAGCGCCAGCATTCCGGTTGTCGCGCCTTGCAGATATAGCGCCCGTGCAGGATCAGCCAGTGATGGGCGTCCCGCCGGAATGGCTGGGGAACGCGCTTCTCCAGCTCTTTCTCGACAGCCAGCACCGTCTTGCCGGGTGCCAGTCCGGTGCGGTTGCCGACGCGGAAAATATGGGTATCGACGGCAAATGTCTCTGCGCCGAATGCGGTGTTCATCACCACATTGGCCGTCTTGCGCCCGACGCCGGGCAGGGCGGTCAGCGAATCCCGGTCGTGTGGCACCTCGCCGCCATGATTCGCGATCAGCGCTTCGGAAAGCGCGATCACATTCTTCGCTTTGGTATTGAACAGGCCGATGGTCTTGATGTGTGCCTTGAGCCCCTCTTCGCCGAGCGCGACCATCTGCGCGGGCGTTTGCACCTGCGCGAACAGCGCGCGGGTCGCCTTGTTGACGCCCACATCGGTTGACTGGGCGGAAAGCGTCACGGCAACGAGCAGCTGATAGTCGTTGCCATATTCAAGCTCGGTCCGCGGCGCCGGGTTATTCTCGGCCAGGCGGGAGAAAAGCTCGAAAATCTGGGCGCGATTAAGCCGGCGAGCTGCCATCCTCAGAGGCCGAGCACATCGGCCATGCTGTAGCGCCCGGGCGCCCTGCCGATGAGCCATTGTGCCGCCTTGATTGCGCCGCGCGCAAAGATCAGCCGGTTTTCGGCGCGATGGCCCAGTTCGATCCGCTCGCCGTCGCTGGCAAGGATGACCATATGGTCGCCCGCCACCGAGCCGCCGCGCAGCGCTGCAAAGCCGATGTCGCCTGCCGTGCGCGCGCCGGTAATGCCGTCGCGCCCGCGCGCGCTGCGGGTGGCCAGATCGATATTCCTTCCGTCCGCCGCTGCCTGCCCGAGCAGCAGTGCCGTGCCGGACGGGGCATCGACCTTGTGGCGGTGATGCATTTCGACAATTTCGATATCCCAGTCATCACCCAGCCGGGTCGCCGCCTCGCGCACCAGCGCGGCGAGCAGGTTGACGCCGAGCGATGTGTTGCCGGTCTGGAGCACCGCTATATGGCGCGCCGCCGTTTCGATCGCTTCATGATGTATGGGCTCCAGCCCGGTCGTGCCGATCACCAGCGGCTTGCCGGCAGCGATGCACGCGTCGAGATTGGCCTGCAAGGCGGCGGGCGAGGAGAAGTCGATCAGGATATCGGCGAGCGCTGCGAGCGCGGCCGGATCCGTCGTGATCGCAATATCCTTTGCACCAACGGTTCCGCCCGGTTGCGCATCGGTGCCGCCGACAACTGCAATGTCCTGTTCCGCGGCAATCTGCGCGATCGCCTGCCCCATGCGGCCCCTTGCTCCGAAAATGCCGATCGCATTCATGGCCTGTGTTCCTTCATTCCATTCCGCCTCGCCGCGCCGATGCCAGACTCGCGCGCAATTGTCATCCTGACCGATGCCCACGACCCGGAAGAATTGCGCCCGCATGGAGCGCCGCAGGGAAAACAACCAGGCTTCTCTGATCGTCTGACGCCCTTTTGTCAGCAGCCAGCCGGGGCTTGCAGTTCGATGGCGACTGATATTGAATCCATGGCATGACGACAGCCCCCAATATCGTAATCCTGACAGGCGCGGGCATCTCTGCCGAAAGCGGTCTGGCAACCTTCCGCGGTCCTGATGGCCTCTGGGAAGATATGCGCGTGGAAGATGTCTGCACGCCGCAGGCGCTGGCGCGTGATCCGGCGCTGGTCCATCGCTTTTACGATATGCGCCGCGCCGCGCTGGCGACCGTGTCACCTAACGCGGCGCATGCCGCGCTGGCGCGGCTGGAGCAGGTGTGGCCGGGCGATGTGCTTGTCGTCACCCAGAATGTCGATGATCTGCATGAGCGCGCCGGCTCCCGGCGGGTCATTCATATGCATGGTTTGCTCACCAGCGCGCTCTGCGCGGCATGTGGTGACCGACAATCATGGCAGGACGATCTCCCGCCGGGCAGCATCTGTCGTTCGTGCGCTGCGCCGGCGCTGCGGCCGGACATCGTCTTCTTCGGTGAAATTCCCTATCAGATGGAACGCATCGAGGCTGCGCTCGAACGCGCCGGGCTGTTCGTTTCCGTCGGAACGTCCGGCGCCGTCTATCCCGCCGCCGGTTTCGTGCGTATGGCGCAGGCGATGGACGTGCCGACGCTGGAGATGAATCTGGAGCCCTCGGCAGGTAGCGGCTGGTTCGATGAATGTCGCCATGGTCCTGCGAGCGCGCTGGTGCCGGCATGGGTCGAAGCGTTGCTGGCGGGTTAAGCCGGCCTTGCGCCGCTGACGGCCACCTGCCAGATGAACTCCATGACGACGAATTCCGATAATCCGCCGATGCGCGTGGCGATGATCCCGGTAACGCCGCTCCAGCAAAATTGCTCGCTGCTCTGGTGCACGCGCACCATGCGCGGCGCACTGGTCGATCCCGGCGGTGATCTGCCCCGGCTCAAGGCCGCCGTCGCGCAGCATGGCGTCACGCTGGAGAAACTTCTCGTGACGCATGGCCATATCGACCATTGCGGCCAGGCCGGCGTGCTGGCGACCGAGCTGGGCTTGCCGATCGAGGGGCCGCATGAGGCGGATCGTTTCTGGATATCGCGCCTTGCCGATGATGGCCGCCAATGGGGCGTGCCCGGCGAGCCGTTCGAGCCTGATCGCTGGCTGGTCGATGGCGATCAGGTGACGGTCGGCGAACTGGTGCTGGATGTCATCCATTGCCCCGGGCACACGCCCGGTCATGTCGTCTTTCATCACCCGCTCTCCCATCTGGCGATCGTTGGTGATGTGCTGTTTCAGGGCTCCATCGGCCGCACCGATTTCCCCATGGGCAATCACGATGACCTCATCGCCTCGATCACCCGCAAGCTCTGGCCGCTGGGCGGCGAGACGATCTTCGTGCCCGGTCATGGTCAGCCGAGCAGTTTCGCGCAGGAGCGCGCGAGCAATCCGTTTGTGGGCGATCAGGTGACGGGTATTCGCGGCTGAAGGTGAATGGCAGAGGTGCCGCTATTTCTGCCGGATCGCTTGCTGCCCAATGAATCGGTTGCACCGTCGCTAAAAAGCGGTATAGGCGCACACTCTCGCAAACGCCCGGCCTTCCTTTGGTCGCGGCCCACAGTGGCCGCGGACATGCCAATGTGCTAGCCGGGTCTGCGAACCCGTTTTTGATCGTTATGAATTTTGAACAGGTGCCCTGATGGCTGTCCCCAAGAGAAAAACTTCGCCGTCCAAGCGCGGCATGCGTCGCAGCCATGACTCGCTGCCGATCGAATCCTATCAGGAATGCTCCAATTGTGGTGAGCTGAAGCGTCCCCACAATCTTTGCGGTGCATGCGGGCACTATAACGGCCGCGAAGTCATCGCGATCGGCGCCTGAGTCCCAACAAGGGGGGAAATGACGTGACGACGCCGCGGATCGCGATCGATGCGATGGGCGGCGACGAGGGTGTGCGCGTCATGATTGCTGGCGTCGCGCGCGCACGTCGTAGCCACGAAGGGTTGCGTTTCTTGCTGTTCGGCGACGAAGCGCGTATTCGCGCGGCGCTGAAGAACCATCCCAACCTCTCCAATGCGGCCGAGATCGTCCACACCGACAAGGTGGTGGCGGCGACCGACAAGCCCAGTCAGGCGATCCGCCAGTCGCGCGGTAGTTCGATGGGGCTCGCGATTCAGGCCGTCAAGGACGGCGCAGCGATGGCGGCTGTCTCGGCGGGCAATACCGGCGCGTTGATGGCGATGGCCAAGCTCGCCTTGCGTACCATGCCGGGCATCGATCGGCCGGCTTTGGCCGCTACCCTCCCCACCCTCGGTGATAATGACGTGGTGATGCTGGATCTCGGTGCCAACACCGAGTGCGATGCGCGCAATCTCGTCCAGTTCGCGGTGATGGGGGCCGCCTATGCACGGATCGTGCAGAATCTCGCCATGCCGCGCGTGCGCCTGCTCAATATCGGCACGGAAGACCTTAAGGGCACGGATGAAATCCGTGATGCCGCTGGCACATTGCGCCGGGCGCGCGGTCTTCCGCTGCGTTTCGACGGGTTTATTGAAGGCGACAAAATTGCCTCGGGCGATGCCGATGTGATCGTGGCTGAGGGCTTTGCCGGTAATATCGCGCTCAAAACAGCCGAGGGAACCGCGCGGTTCGTTACCGATGTTCTGCGACGTGCCTTCACCAGTTCGCTGCGATCCAAGGCGGGCTTTCTGCTCTCGAAACCGGCGCTGCATCTGCTCAAAGTCCATCTCGATCCGAATAATCACAACGGTGCGGTCTTTCTGGGGCTTAACGGCATTGTCGTGAAGAGCCATGGCAGCGCTGACGAGAAGGGTGTTGCCAATGCAGTGCATGTTGCGGCACGGCTGGTCGAGGAGGGTTTGAGCGCACGCATCCGGGAGGATCTGGCGCGCGTTGGACCTATTGCGAGCGAGGAACTGATCGCCAAATGACCTTGCGGTCCGTGATATTGGGAACCGGCTCGGCCTTGCCGCGCCGCTGCGTCGATAATGACGAACTGGCGCAGACGGTGGACACGAGCGACGCCTGGATCGTCGAACGCACCGGAATCCGTCAGCGCTATATTGCCGGGGAGGGCGAAACCACATCCACGCTGGGCGCCGATGCGGCGCGCCGGGCGCTGGAGATGGCAGGCGTGGCGGCCGGTGAGGTCGATCTCATCATCCTTGCCACCGCGACGCCGGACCAGACATTTCCGGCCACTGCCACCATCGTTCAGGCGGAGCTTGGTATCGATGATTGCGTCGCCTTCGATATCGGGGCAGTCTGCTCCGGCTTTCTCTATGCACTGACTGTTGCGGACAATATGCTGCGCGGCGGGGCGGCGCGCACCGCGCTTGTCATCGGCGCCGAGACGTTTAGTCGCATTCTCGACTGGGAGGATCGCACGACCTGCGTATTGTTCGGGGACGGTGCCGGCGCGGTCGTGCTGCGCGCGCAGGAGACGGACGCACAGACCGGTAGTGGCATTCTCGCCAGTCGCCTGCATGCCGATGGCCGCCACAACGCTCTGCTCAATGTGGATGGTGGCCCGTCCACCACCGGTACGGTCGGCAAGGTGCGCATGAAGGGTCAGGACGTGTTCCGCCATGCCGTCGTCAAGCTGGCGGAAGTGCTGCGGGAAGTGCTCGTCGCGGCTGAAGTTTCGGCGGAGCAGGTCGATTGGGTGGTGCCTCATCAAGCCAATGCCCGCATTCTCGATGCAACCGCGCGGAAGCTCAAGCTGGACCCGGCCAAGGTTGTCATGACGGTCGACCAGCATGCCAATACGTCGGCCGCCTCGGTCCCGCTGGCGCTCGATGTGGCGGTGCGCGATGGCCGCATCCGCAAGGGGCATCTCGTCGTTCTGGAGGCGATGGGCGGTGGTTTTACCTGGGGCGCGAGTATCCTGCGCTACTGATCGGTTGGCGCTTGCTCCCGCTTTGCGGCGTGACGCATTGTCTTCTTTCGATTCTTCCCGTTGCAAACATCGCAATTCTGCCGCAAGACAAGGGATGCGGACGCGTGGGGGCGTGGCCGCGCGCAAGTTTCGTTTGGGGGCGGAATGGCTTCGGAAGATACTTTAACGCGGGCCGAGATTGCGGAACATCTCAACAGACAGATAGGTTTGTCGCGGGCGGATTCCGCCCAACTGGTTGAGGAAGTGCTGGATCTCGTGTCGGAAGCGCTGGAAAATGGCGAAAACGTCAAGATTTCCGGCTTTGGCACATTCGTCTTGCGGGATAAGAATGAGCGCGTCGGGCGCAACCCCAAGACTGGTATTGAAGTGCCGATCACATCACGACGGGTGCTGACCTTCCGCGCCAGCCAATCGCTACGGGACCGAGTCGCCAAGGGCTGATCAGGCCACCGGATTGACCGGTGCCGGGGGATCGGTGCACAATGCGGCATGGACAAGGATGATGGCGCGTTTCTAACGATCGGCGAGCTTGCCCGCGAGCTTGGCGTAGCGCAGCATATCCTCCGTTATTGGGAGACGCGTTTTCCGCAACTGAGGCCGCTGCAACGTACGGGAAATCGACGCTATTATCGGCCGCGTGACGTTGAAATCGCTCGTCATATCAATAGCTTGTTGAATGAGGATGGGTTTACCGTGCGCGGAGCGCAGCGGTTGCTGGCGGGGCAAAAGAGTGTGCGACAGGCGGAAACCGCGTCGGCCACGCCTCAAGATGGCGCGATTGTTCCGGCTGGTGATACCTCTCCTTCTCCCTCAAGAACGCCGCCTCTACCCGCGTCCGGTTTGAAGAATGAGGGGCCTTCCGACACGGCTTCCGCAGCCCCCGCGCCAACAACGGGTCAGGACGTGCGACATTCAGGGCAGATTGGCACATCGGATCTCGCCGTGCTGATCGCTCGACTCACCGTCATCCGCCAGAATTTGCAAGAGGCGATCGGCGAAGATTGAATAATGCTCAGCGCTGATCCGGGCCGAGCGCAGGGTCCAGATCACGCGGGCGGATGAAGGTGCGTAACCGGGCCTTGTCAGGAAAATGGCGTGCGAGGCTCGCCCAGTCAGGAATGTCGAAATCGAGCACGGCCAGTGCCGCCGTCGGAAATTTGACTGCCACCGCTTCGCGTAGTTCGGAGTGGGTATTATCTGGCACGGCAGCGAGGATGAAGTCTTCCACGCCGCTGCTGTGGCCTGCGATGAGCAATATGTCCGAGTCGTCGTCGACTTCCGACAGCACTTCGGCAATCATCGGCGCGCTGGCAAGATAGAGCCGCATGTCGAATTGTGGCTCCGGGCAAGCGCCATGGGCTTGCACGAAGCGACGCAACGTCTCGACGACTCGCACAGCGGGCGAAGCGAGAATGCGCTGAGGTGTCACATGGTGACGAGCGGCCCAGCGACCCATCAGCGTGGCAGCACGATCCCCCCGCCCATTCAGCCCCCGGTCGAAATCGCGCAGGGATATGTCGCCCCAATCCGATTTAGCGTGACGCAGAACGATGACCGTCTTCATTCCTGCTCGCGAACCTTCTCATGCAGCGATCTGTTGGACGCTTCCTGCCGTAAAATCATGTCGGAACCAAGTCGTGAACGGACGCTGGCGATTGCTTCGTCCAATGGCACCCGCCGGATGGGGACGGCGGCTGGAAATGCGGTGAGCAGACGACTCGGCATGGCGGACGAGAGAATGACGAACTGTCCGCCATCGTCAGCGCGGCGGATCAGTCGACCGAATGCTTGCGCTAACCGGGCCCGCACCAGCCGATCCTCATAAGCGCTCGGGCTCTCGCTCGCTTGCCGCCTGGCGGTGTGAAGCACGGAAGGCTTGGACCATGGCACGCCTTCCATCACCACCAGCCGCAGCGAATCGCCAGGCACGTCGATACCGTCGCGCAAGGCATCAGTCCCGAGCAGCGAGGCGCGGGGATCGTCGCGGAACATATCGATCAGCGTTGCCGGATCGAGCGGGTCGACATGCTGGGCATAGAGTGGCAGCCCGACGCGCGCCAGGCGGTCCGCGATGCGCGCCTGAACGGAGCGCAGCCGACGGATTGCGGTGAACAGTCCCAGCGTCCCGCCGCCCGCAGCTTCGATTAGCCGCGCATAGGCGCCGGCCAGCGCCGGCAGATCGCCACGCTTCAGATCTGTGACGATTAATATTTCGGCCTGCCGGGCATAATCGAAGGGGCTGACGGCCTCGAACCAGCGTGGCGGCGCGTCGAGATGGCCAGCGCCGGATCGCGCAATGGCGGTTTGCTCGTCACCGCCCGCGCGCAATGTGGCGGAGGTGACGAGCACGCCATGGGCCGGTTGCAGCACTGTGTCGGCGAGGGGCCGGGTCGGGTCCAGCCAATGGCGGTGCAGACCGATATCATATTCGCGGCCTTCCATCCGATCGACTGCCAGCCAATCGACAAAGGCTGGATCCGCCGGTCCACCGACACGTAGCAGCAGCGCGATCCAGCTCATCAGCAGATCACAGCGCCAGCCAAGTGCGGACAATGCGCCGTCGATGCGCGCACGCGCTGGGCCGTCGAGCCAGTCCGGTGCGAGTTCAAGCACGGCGACGAGCCGCTTGCCGAGGCGCTGCAACGGCGCCAGCAGCGCTTCCAGCGCGCGAGCGGCGTCAGTCGCGGCGTCGATCAGGGCGCCGTCCACATCCCCAAGATCGACTTCCAGTCCATAGCCGGGGTCAGCCTCCCGCCCGTCCCGCTCTGCGCGGGCATAAACCGTGTCGCGCACGGCGCCAAGCAGCGCCTCGACTGCTCCTTGCGGCATGCGTTCGTTGACGCGACGCAGCCAGTCGTCGCCCGGTAGAGCGCGAGAGGCTTCGACGGCGTCGTCAATCGCTTCCGCACCATCCGTATCATAGCTCGCGACATCGGAGAGACGCGCCGCCAATCCGCGCCGTCGCCCCCGTTTGGCTGTTTCTGGTCCCAGTACCCAACGTCGTAGTTCGATCGCTTCGCGACCGGTCAGGGCCGCGCCAAAGGTCGCATCCGCTGCATCGAACAGATGATGGCCTTCGTCGAAGATGATCCGCGTTGGAATGCCCTGTGCCTCGCGCCCGCGTGCGGCGTTGATCATCACCAGCGCATGATTGGCGATGACGATATCCGCACCTTGACTCGCCCGTGTTGCCCGCTCGATGAAACAGGTGCGGAAATGCGGGCAACCAGCATAGATGCATTCGCCGCGCCGGTCGGTCAACGCCGTGGCCCCCGCGCGGCGGAACAGCGCTGGCAACCATCCCGGCAGATCACCGCCAACCATATCGCCATCGCGCGTATAAGCCGCCCAACGCGCCACAAACTGCGCCAAAATCGCCGCTCGACCGGCAAAACCGCCCTGCAGCGCATCTTCGAGATTGAGCAGACAGAGATAATTTTCACGGCCCTTGCGGATCACGACATGGCGACGGAAAGCGGCATCATCGGGATAATGGCGGCGTGTCTCTCGGTCGAGCTGGCGTTGCAGCGCCTTGGTGTAGGTTGATATCCACACTGTGCCGCCGGCCTGCTCCGCCCATAATGTAGCGGGCGCGAGATAGCCCAGCGTCTTGCCGATGCCGGTGCCGGCTTCGCCCAATACCATATTGGGTGTATCCCGCCGCGCGCGTGGCGCAAAGGCATCGGCCGCCGCGCCGGCATAGTCACGCTGGCCGCCTCGCGCCTCTGCGCCAGCCCCGGTGAGGGCTGTGAGCCGGGCCATGATTGCTGTCTCGTCCAGCGTCACCGGGCGCGGCTGTGCACGCGGCGGCTGGTCCTCCCATTGGGGAAGCCGACTGAACAGCCAGCGCTCGTCTCGTGCCGGACGAGCGAGATGAGGATGCAGCAACGGCGCCCAACTCCAGCGTAGTCGTTCGAGTTGTCCAAGGCTGGTCCAGGCACCCTCGCGCTCGCGCCAGTCGACCCGGCCGGTCCAGTCGAGCATGGCGCGGGCGAGGTCGGGGATCAGTTCCGCTGCCTGCGCATCATTGTCCGGGGGCATCATCTCCAATGCGCGCGCAAGGCCAGCGACAGTAGGAATCACAAATTGTGCGGGGAAGAGGAACGCGAAGAGTTCGAGCAAGTCGAGGCCTGAAATATCAGCATGGCCCAGCCGCGTGCCGAGCAACGGAGCATTGACCATAAGCAGGGGCGTATCGCTGGCACGGGCCAGTGCTTGCCCCCGTCCCAAAGTAGCGAGCGGTCGATCAGGCGCTGCTAACCAGATACCGGCATGGCTCGCGTGCAAGGCAGGAGGGAGCGGGAAGACGGACATATGCCCGCTTTAGCTCGGCGCGCGGCTCAGGGGAACGGTTCGTGAACGCTGTGATATGAAATACTCAGATCTGCCGACCACCGCAAACTCGTCATGCCTCCGCCATTGGCACGAGAGATTGGCATTAATCCGATTAGCGCGCATTCGGGCCGCGTGACAGCGAATCATCTTCCATTCGCATCTGTGGCTAACGCTGCGCCAGCGAAATGGCTGAGAAGTCAGGCGGATTTAGTCAAATAAATACGCTCCATATCACGCATGTTGAATGTCATGGGGATGCTTTCCAGGCCGACATGTCGTGCGCCTTTTTGAATGGCGTGACCGAGTGTCTTGCTGCGTGTAATGACACCCAAATTATAGGCGAGTCGTCCGATAGTGAGGGATCTGCCGACCTTATCCGATCGTTCGACTACGAAACCTGCTTTCTCGGAGATGTCACGCAGGGTCTTCGTAGTGAAGAAATAGATATGCCCTTCACATGAGAGGCTGCGTTCGCGACGTCCGAGCAGCTTGAACATCAGTGTGTCGTATCGCGGTGTTTCCATAACCAGCATGCCGCCGGGCTGGAGCACCCGATGAATCTCGCGTAGCGTGTCGGTTGGATCAGGCACATGTTCGATGACATGCATCATTGTCACGACATTGAAGGCGGCGTCCGGAAAAGCCGCTTCAGGCAGAATCATAGATAATACATCGAGGCCGAGTGTTTTGCGCGCATGGCGGTTGAGGCCCTCGTTGGGCTCAACGCCTATCGTATCCCAACCGTCTTGCCGAAAATAGTCGAGCAGATAGCCATAACCGCTCCCGACTTCGAGCAATTTTCCACGACGAGGAAAACGTTCTGCCAGAATCCTGCGGGTGACCGCATAATCGGGTACTTGTAGCGCTTCTTTGGTGAAGCGTTCACCATTTGCATTATTTTGTTCAACAAAATCGGGATCATAGTCAACGACCAGTTCATGATCCGGCGCCGTCGCACGCGGATTGGCATACATGAACCCGCACCTTCGACATTCTACGATTCGGGCAGGCTGTGCCTCTCCAGCCTCAAACCTAATCACATAGTCATCGGCGCCACATAGATTGCAAGCAATGGAATCCATCTGCTGGCTCCTTTTGTTGGATAAGAGATGTCTTACTGCACCTAAGAAACTGTTAGCCGTTCGCGACTATGCGTTGCAGTATATCGAATAGGCTGCAAGCGGACTACGCAAACTCGATGACAGGGTGACGAACCGCGCTTGAGAGGCTAGGCGGTCAGTTATGACTGACGATCTTAGACAAGCCGCACTGATTTCCAAGGCATGGCCTTATGAGGAGGCGCGCAAGCTTCTCAAACGCTATCCTCAAGGCAAGGCCGGCGCGCCCGTTTTATTCGAGACCGGCTATGGTCCCTCGGGATTGCCGCATATCGGCACATTCAACGAAGTGCAGCGCACCACGATGGTTCGCCATGCCTATGAGGAACTGACCGGCGCGCCCACGCGACTGGTGGCTTTCAGCGACGATATGGACGGGCTGCGCAAAGTACCGGACAATGTGCCAAATCAGGCGATGCTGGCCGAGCATCTCGGCAAGCCGCTGACGCAAGTGCCAGATCCGTTCGGTGAATATGAGAGCTTCGCCCAGCATAATAATATGATGTTGCGGGCGTTCCTGGATCGCTACGGGTTCGATTATGAATTTGTTTCGTCCACAGAGCAATATCGCGGCGGCCATTTCGATGAGGCGCTGCGCAATGTGCTGCGCCATTATCAGGCGATTATGGACATCATGCTGCCGACACTCCGCAAGGAGCGGCAGGCAACCTATTCGCCGGTTCTGCCGATCAGCCCGAAGAGCGGTGTCGTCCTTCAGGTGCCCATCACTGTCGTAGATACCGAGGCCGGCCTCGTGCGTTTTGACGACGAGGGCGAAACGATCGAGCAATCGATCCTCTCCGGCGGGGCCAAGCTGCAATGGAAAGTGGACTGGGCTATGCGCTGGGTCGCGCTGGGCGTTGATTATGAGATGGCCGGCAAGGATCTGATCGATAGTGTCATCCAAAGCTCGAAGATTGCTCGCGCCATTGGAGGTCGGGCGCCTGAGGGCTTTAACTATGAAATGTTTCTCGACGAGAAGGGCGAGAAGATCAGCAAATCGAAGGGCAATGGCCTTTCGATCGAGCAATGGTTGACCTATGGCTCGGAAGAAAGCCTCGCTTTCTACATCTATCGGGAGCCCAAGGCGGCCAAGTCGCTGCATATCGGCGTAATTCCACGCGCGGTGGACGACTATGAGCAATTTCGCGCCAATTATGCGGCGCAGGATATGGCCAAGCGACTCGGCAACCCCGTTCATCACGTCCATGCTGGCCAAGTGCCGCAAGACGCTTTGCCGGTGACTTATGGTTTGCTGCTCAACCTCGTTGGCGTCATGGGGGCAGACGCCACCGAGGCGCAGGTCTGGGCATATCTGCGCAACTATGCGCCTGACGTTACGGCACAGGATCATCCCCGCCTCGCCGGACTCGTCCGCAATGCGCTTGCCTATAGCCGGGATTTCATCGCACCCACCCTCAAGCGGCGCCGGCCGAACGACTATGAAGCGATGGCTTTGCGGGCGCTGGATGAGCGTATCGCTGCTCTGCCTGTGGATGCGACTGCCGAGACGATCCAGAATATCGTCTATGAGATAGGGAAGGATGAGCAATATGGCTTCGTCCAGCTGCGCGATTGGTTCAAGGCACTTTACGAGACGCTGCTGGGCGCCGAACAGGGGCCGCGCATGGGCAGCTTCATTGCGCTTTATGGCATGGAGAACAGCCGCAGGCTGATTGCGCAGGCACTGGACACGGTTTCGGCCTGATTGATTGGCGGGCTCGCGGCTCCCAAATGATACCTGATCGAAAACCTGGTCCCCTTCCCGCATGGAGCGGGAAGGGGTGGGGTGAGGCAACGGCCGGGAGGGGTGGCTGCTGCCTCGTCAGGACGATGGGCCGCTCGCCTGGAAATCCCACCGGGGCGAGAGCCGATAATGGTCCGGTCCTGAATATCTGCCGGCACCGGGTTATACTGGCGCCGGCGCCCGATCATCTGGTGGACGGATTACATGCCTGATTTCCCTGATGGGGCTGACGTTGCGCCGCCTGAATGGCGCCCGCGGCAGCGATGGCTTCCTGGAAAAGCTGGCTCGCTATGTTCGCTGGCAGCATGTCGCGAAACAGTTGCACAGCACCGGCCTCGTCTCCTTGTGTTGCGGCGATGGTGAGGTCGCCAAGCAGAGCTTCGTCCGGGCTGAGCGCCAGACAGCAAGGGCGATGAACGAGAAAATGCTCCGGCCAATGCTCCTGGACTGTCTGGACGATGCAGTCCACAAGCCGCGCCGCGTCCATGCTCCGTAGCCGCACCGCCAAATCTGGCAGCGGATCGCGTCCAGCCTGACCATAGAGGATGCATAATCGCGTTGCCATGATCATGTGCATCGCGGTCAGTGGGAACGCACGCAAATCCCGGAAAGCGAAGAGGGCGGAAAGGTCTTTGGCCATAGAAATCATCCCGAACCGAGTAGCGCCTGCCCGACTCGTTATATGCTATTGATAGTGAATTGCAATAATAGATAAGGAGATTTTGAGGCCCCGTAACCAGAGAGGCCGCCGAGGCCATCATGACCGAATTTTACGCGTGGTGGCGGAAAGCAGTCCGGTTCAGGGTGACTTTGCAGACAAGAGGCTCATATTGGCTAGGGGGCGTAGCCACGGAACAGTCAGGCACAATTGCCTAATTCGACATCATCTTCCCGCAGGAAGTCCTGTCACGACCCAGGCTAGCGGGCGGTCGTCAACGCGCGTCTTTTTGCGCGGCAATCCAGTCGTCAATCTTCTTTTCCAGCACGGTCATCGGTAGAGCGCCGGTCATCAGCACCTGTGCGTGGAACTCACGAGCGTCAAATGCCGAGCCGAGCGCCGCCTGCGCCTTCTTCTTCAGCCGCTGGATAGTCAGCGCACCGATCTTATAAGCCAGTGCCTGCCCAGGAATAGCGATATAGCGCTCCACTTCAGCGGTGACATCGACGGCTCCGAGCGAGCTGTTATCGAGCATATATTGCACAGCATGCTCGCGGGTCCAGCCCTTGGCATGGATACCGCTATCCACCACCAGTCGCATGGCGCGCAGCATCTCATCGTCTAAATGTCCCATACGCTGATAGGGATCGTCATAAAGGCCGAAATCATAGCCGAGCGTTTCGGCGTAAAGCGCCCATCCCTCGACATAGGCGGTATTGCCGCCAAAGCGCATGAAGGCAGGCAGGCTCTGATTCTCCTGCGCGAGACTGATCTGGAAATGATGCCCCGGCGCTCCTTCATGGAGGTAGAGTGTCGTCACCCCCGGCAGGTTGCGGGAAGGCAAATCATAAGCATTGAAATAGAAGACGCCGGGACGTGAACCATCCGGCGTCCCGCTTTCATAACTGCCGCCTGCCTCATATTTTTCGCGAAATTCGGGATATGGCCGGATTTCGAGCTTCGTTCGCGGCATGGTCGAAAATTGAGTGCCAACCACCGCGTCGACAGCTTTGCCGACCTTATGGAAAGCCTGGGCATAGGCTTCGCGCGTGGCTGGATGGAAGCGAGGCTCGCGGCGGATATAAGCGAAGAACGCCTCAAGTGTATCGGTAAAGCCAACCTGCGTGCGAACTGCTTCCATCTCGTTACGGATGCGCGCCACTTCCGACAGGCCGAGGCTATGCACGTCGTCGGCGGTAAGTGGCAGGGTGGTCATGTTGCGGATCAGTTCCGTATAAAGGGTCGCACCGCCTTCCATGGCGCTCAGGCCGATCGTTTCGCGCGCGGCTGGCAGATAATCGTTCTGAAGGAAATCGCGTAGCCGTGTTTCGGCCGGGTTGATGCCATGGACGATGATGTCGTGATAAGCGGCCGTAAGCCGCGCCTTGTCCGCTGCTGAAAAGCTGGCGGGAAAGTCCAGCACCGGTTGATAGAAAGGCGATTCTTCCACCTTTTGCGATATTAACGCGTCCAGCTGGGCGATGACGTGGCGGATCGTTAGACGGGTATCGACCACGCCTGTGGCCATACCCTCGCGGAAACGACCGGCGGCGGTATCGAGCAGTGTGATATACTGCCGGTGGCGCTTGAGGTTATTCTCATAATCAAGCACCGTCCCGAAGGGCGCCACGCCCTTGCCGGAAGCGAAAACAGGGTAGAAACTGTGGAATCCGCTGAAATGGTTGATCGGCCGTACTGCTGTGAGCGCTAATATTTCGGGCCTTAGACCGGACAGCGCATCCTGCATCTGCCATTCGAATACATCATAGGCGACTTTATTCTGGGCGGAGAGCCGTGCGCGGTCGATCCGGTGCAGCGCGGCCAAGTCCTGCTCGTCGGCCAGCCGCTCGGCATTGAAATAGGCATCGCTGATATAGTCACCGAGTTGGTCGGCATAGCGCAAGTCGCCTCGCAGCATCGCATTGATCGGATTGCGCCTGAGGTTGGCATCGTCCGATGCGGCGAACAGGGCAGATAGTTTCTCATCCTCGCTTTGTGTGGGTGGCGCGGTTCTGGCGGATAAAGCCGGCACCCCTTGCGCAAATGCAGGCATAACAGCGCCACCGATGGCCAATAGGCAAAGCATGGAAAATGAGGCGCGGCGCATGCGTCAACCTTTCGAATTTTCGGGGACGAACCCGCTTGTCACGCCTGTGTGCCTAACTCGCGCGCGTTGTTGCCGCAATCATCCGGCCGCGCCATGGGCAGAAGAAAAGCCCCCGTTGCTGGTTGCAACGGGGGCTTCGGCCGGCATGTTATGGGCGTTTAGCGGAAGGCGTTGCGAACTACCTTCACCACCCGCCCGGTGCGGGTATTGACGAGCAGTGCATCGTCATAATGGCGGACCCAACGCTGGTTGGCGCCAGGCCGATTCCAATGGAACCGCTGATAATCCTTCACCACGTAGCGGCTGCCATAATAGGACGGCTGGATGCGCGCGCCCACGTCAAAGCGCTTATAGCGGAAGGGGGCTGCGCGCCATAGATTGGTGCGATTATACTCGCGCACGACCCGTTGATGGTCCTGTCGGACATCGCGCGCATTGTGGCGGGTGTCGCGCACGTCGTGCCGGTCGCTGCGGTGCACGCCGTTTACCGGGTGTGCCGCTGGCTGGGCGATCGCCACGGAGGGAATGACGGCGAGGCTGGCGAGAATCAGTTTCTTCATCATAGTCACTCCTGAAGGGGCCGGGCGAGGCGGAAATTCTGATGGGAGGACGGAGTTTCCACCATCGCCCGACACCAACTCTTCTGGACCAGATGCCCTGAATGATGCGCGAATGGCGCTGTCAGCTTTCAGTCATGATTGTCGCGATGTGTCGCGCGGATGGTTGGCGGCGGCAGCGTCGTGCTGGCTTCAGGGTTTGTTGAGCGGTGTCCAGGGGCGCTCGCGATACCAGCGGGTCACGATATATTTCGTCCCTTTCAGCACCGGCAGCGCGGCATGGAGCGTATCGTGATTGGGGCTTCCATCGGCAAGCAGGTTGTTCCAGATCAGTAACGTGCCGGTGCGTGGCGGAATGGTGACGCCCAGCCGCGGAAACTGTGTCTCGCCGCCTTCCTCCACATCGCAAAGATAGGCCATTGCCGTCCAGCAACGCTGGCCACCGCTCACTCGCATTTCCGGCCAATAAGGCACATTTGCCGGAAAATAGTCGCAATGGAGGTGGTAATGCTGGCTCTGCTCGTAACGCTGGCCCTGCAACAGTTCGCCATAATGCGTCTCGATGCCGAGCAGCGCGTCGATCCGTTTGGTGATGGCGATCACCAGCGGATCATGAATATCGAGATTGCAGCTGCTGCTGGTGCGATATTCCTTGCGGGTGCCGGAGAATAGTTTCGATGGCTTGCAGCCCCCGTCGATTCGCTCGATCAGTTCCGCGCATTCGCGCGGCGAGACCAGGCCGTGGCGCAGAAACATTTCCGCGCGCTCGTTCGGCACGTTGCTGATCATCGGGTTGCGCCTGAGCCGCTGGCGAATACGGTCGCCTATCGCCGCACGCACTGGTGACGGACAGTCCGCATCGTCGAGCCATATGTCCTTCATGGAACTGATCACTGCCATTCCCGACACATAGCGGCAATCGAAAAAAAGCTGACGAAACAGGCCGGCCTCACGAGGAGCGAGGCCGGCCCAATGTTCTGACGACTGATCTGGTGCGTTTCTAGCCGGGGTTACCAGAAGAAATTGTGGATCACATCGACAACATAACCGTCGCGGATGTCGACCAGTAGCGCATCGTCATAATAGCGGACCCAACGTAGCGTGCCATAAGCGGGCGGCAAGCGGTAATAATAGGGATCGTTGATCCAGTAGCTCTGGTCGAACAGGAAGCTGTTCAGCATAATCCCGATCGAGAAGCGCGAATAGCCGCGGTTCCAACCATAGGGCGGGCGATATGCCGGCATCCGATAGATATTGCGGTGCTGTGATCGATAGCTCTGCCAGTCATAGCGGCGATCATTGCGCCAGCTATTGGACCAGCGCTGCTGATTTGCCCAGCGCTGCCGGTCCTGCAAACGGCCTTGGTTGCTATAACCGGGCCGGCGATTGTCATTGCGCCAGTTCTGATCGCGTCCATCCCGATTGCCGTTGTAGCGCGGACTAGCGGGATTGGCCGGATTGTTCGCACCCGGAACCCGGCTTGGCCGGTTGGCACCCTGCCAGTTGCGGTCATTGTCGCCACGCCGCGCATCGCGCTGCCAATTGCCGCCATTGCGCGGCGGCTGAGCCTGTGGGGCGGACGGAGCCGGCCGGGCAGTGGCGCCATTATAATTTGGGCTTGCCGGATTAGCAGGGTTGTTTGCACCAGGGATAGCACTTGGCCGATTGGCAGGCTGCCGTTGGGCGGTGGTCGTCGGCCTTGAAGCCGGCACCGGCCGGGTTTGCACGGCCGAGGGCGCGCGCTCCGCCGAGGGGCGAGAGGCTTGCGGCGCGCGGGTGGGCGACGAACCGCGCCAGTTCGGCGTGGCCGATTGGGAATGGCGCTGACCGCCATTGGATGCGCCGCGATCCCGACCGTCGCGGCCTTGGGCAGTGGCTGGCACCGCCATGGCCAATATGGTTGAAACCAGCAGGCCCGTGGTCAGAATGCGTCTCATCTCACAAGATCCTCAGATAGATCAGGCGACTCTTCGCCATTGCCTGCCGGTGTAAGGCATAAGGACTGTCGCAGTGCTGAACATGGGTGACAGCAATGCGCAAGGATTGTGAGCAAATGTCTCAGCGCGAGACACATAGCGGGATAACGCGCTTGGAGGCGTATGGAGTGATTCAGGGCGTGTCGGGCGGCGGCGTAAGGCCAGGCACGCGACGTGCCGCATCGTCCGGCGCAATACCGGGTGCGGGCGCCGCCGCTATACGCTCTTCGCCGCGCATGATCCGCCCTGCCTGCCGGATTGCTTCGCGGATGCGCGGATAGGTGCCGCAGCGGCAGATATTGGTCATGGCCGCGTCGATCTGGGCGTCGGTCGGCCTGCTGGTGCGCTTTAGCAGTACGGCGGCCGTCATGATCATGCCTGGCTGGCAATAGCCGCACTGCGGCACGCCTTGCGCGGCCCAGGCCTGCTGGACGGGATGGCTTCGATCGGCCGAAAGACCTTCGATGGTCGTCACGAACCGTCCTTCAATGGCAGCGATCGTCACCTGACAGGCGCGGATGGCCTGCCCGTCTATATCCACCGTGCACGCACCGCAATCGCCTGTCCCGCAACCATATTTGGTGCCGGTCAGATTGGAGGCGTCGCGTAGCGCCCAGAGCAGGGGCGTTTGCGGGTCCATGCGATACTGGACGGGCCGGTCGTTGACGGTGAATTTGGTCATGTTAGCTCAGGTGCAATGTCATGAGGCCTGTCCGCATGCGGGGCTTTCCAGCTCGAAAATATTGATAATCGGCGAGGGATGGATATGGGAAGAATGGACGTCGCGCCCTTGCCCTGACTTGAGAGGCAAGTCCGCATGACTTTTGAATGGCCGCCAGCATCTGGCAAGGATAGAATAGACCCTCATGAGCTTCAACACTTTCGGGCGGGTCTTCCGCTTCACCACATGGGGGGAAAGTCACGGTCCGGCGATCGGCGCGGTGGTGGATGGCTGCCCGCCAGGCCTTGCGCTCAGCGAGACGGACCTCCAGCCGTGGCTCGATCAGCGCCGTCCCGGCACGTCGCGCTTCACTACCCAGCGGCGCGAGCCGGATGAAGTGCGCATCCTCTCCGGCGTGTTCGAGGGCAAGACGACCGGCACGCCGATCAGCCTGATGATCGAGAATGTCGATCAGCGCTCGAAGGATTATTCGGAAGTCGCCAAAGCCTATCGGCCCGGCCACGCGGATTATGCCTATGATGCCAAATATGGCTTTCGCGATTATCGTGGGGGCGGGCGCAGTTCGGCGCGCGAGACGGCGAGCCGCGTGGCCGCCGGTGCGGTGGCCCGGCTGGTCATTCCGCAAGTTCGGATCATGGCCTATGTGAGCGAGATAGGCGGAGACGCGATCGATCCTGCCAGTTTCGATGCGGCGCAGATCAGCGGGAACCCTTTTTTCTGTCCGGATGCGGCGGCCGCCGGGCGCTGGGAAGCGCTGGTTGATGCCGCACGCAAGGATGGTTCCTCGCTCGGCGCGGTGGTCGAGTGTGTTGCGACCGGCGTACCGGCCGGTTGGGGTGCGCCACTCTACGCCAAGCTGGATAGCGAACTGGCTGCGGCGTGCATGAGCATCAACGCCGTCAAGGGTGTCGAGATTGGCGATGGCTTTGCGGCGGCACGTCTGCGCGGCGAGGATAATGCCGACCCGATGCGCCCTGGCGTGGATGGTCGGCCCGAGTTTCTCGCTAACCACGCCGGCGGCATTGCTGGCGGCATCGCGACCG
>Ga0182736_1000320_pt1 | contig 81857 bp, 85 predicted proteins | sample eDN5th30CKraftBY_FD_128882 | JGI IMG/M metagenome (GOLD analysis project Ga0182736, IMG submission 128882) | Enriched backyard soil microbial communities from Emeryville, California, USA - eDNA 5th pass 30_C Kraft BY (version 2) (version 2) | ecosystem: Environmental > Terrestrial > Soil >... | reverse complement strand
TCACGCCCGCCGGCAAGTCGACCAAGCGCCTGACGCTGCTGTCCGGCGGCGAGAAGTCGATGACCGCGCTGGCGTTCCTGTTCGCGGTCTTCCTCGCCCGGCCGTGCCCGTTCTACATCCTCGACGAGGTCGAGGCCGCGCTCGACGACCTCAACATCGACCGTTTTCTGACCGTGCTGCGGTCGTTCGCCGGCCGTGCCCAGTTCATCGTCGTGACGCACCAGAAGCGCACGATGGAGGCCGCCGACTCGCTGTACGGCGTCTCGATGGCGGGCAACGGCGTGTCGAAGGTGATCTCGCGCAAGCTCCCGCGGCAGATGGAGACGGCGGCGTGACCGCACCCGTCGCGCCTACGGCGTTGTCGTCGGCAGGGTCCTGACGCGCGCGATCTCGGCGCGCTCGTGCTGCACGCCGGGGCTGTCGTGGCCGTGGGCGAGCGCGATCTCGTGGGCGAGGTCGAAGGCGACGTGCAGGACGTGCTTGGCGTTGTGGTGGGCGCGGTGGCCCTTGCCGGAGCGGATGAAGCGCTTGCGTTGCCGGCGTGAGCTGCAGACGGCGTCGAGCTCGGCTTCGGTGAGGGTGCCGTTGGCGACTTCGGGTGCGAGGACGGCGCGGAGGAAGTCGCGTTCCTGCCGGCCGGTTCTGCGCATGACGACGAACAGGAGCACGAGGACGAGGACGGCGAAGGCGATCACGCCGAGCAGGCCGACGAGCGTGCCGGCGCCGATCGCGGCGATCCCGTCCCAGGTGCCGTGCGCGAGCATGCCGAGGAGCATCAGGCCGAGGCGCCGGGGTTGGATGGCCGTGCCGATCGCGTAGATCAGGCCGCAGCAGAAGAGTGCGCTGTAGAGCGTGTGGGAGAAGATCCCGGAGGCGGCGCGCAGGCCGAAGGTGCCGAGTGACGCGGTGAGCTGATCGGCGCCGAATCCGGCGATCGCGCTGTTGAAGTCGTAGAGCACGTCCTCGAAGAGCTGGAATCCGAGGCCGATGAAGGCGCCGAGGAAGACGCCGTCATAGGGGGTGCGGATCAGCCGGGGTGCGAGGCCGAGCAGCAGGATGAACCCGGCGGCCTTGGACGTTTCCTCGGTGAAGGGCGCGGTCAGGGCGGGCGCCCAGTCGGTCGCGAACGCCTGACCGAACAGCTTGGGGTAGATGGCCAGCATCGCGGTGTTGGCCGTCAGCGCGAACAGAAAGGTCGCGGGGATCGCGCCCCAGACGAAGGCGGTCAGCACGAGGTTGCGCGGTTGGCGCTCGTAGTGGTCGCCCAGCCGCAGCAGCGCCAGGAAGATCAGGCCGTACAGCGCGGTCGCCGTCGCGCCGGCGCCGAGGCCCACACCGACGACGCTCGCGCCGCGGTCGAAGTAGTCGATGAAGTGGATCGCCCCCAGCACCACGAACACGACGTAGAGCCAGAAGCACAGGTTGTGCGGCTGCCGGAGGCGAAACGGCAGGCCCCAGCCGGTGAGCTCGAGCACCTCGCGCCGGCGCTCCAGAGCGCCGGTGTCCGCGGTGGTCTCAGCGGCGCTCATCGGGACGTCTGCGGGGCGTAGCGGATGCTGTCGATCATGTCGCCGACCTGCCTGCCGGTGGCGGCCATCGCGGCCGTCGAGCCGGTGAACGTGATCTTGACTCCGGTGTTGCCGTAGACCAGCGCGCTGACCACGCCGGCGCCGTCGACCGTCGTGTAGGCCTGGGCGACGCCGCGGTCGCCCTGGTCGGTGTGGAAGGGGACGACGTCACTGGAGATATGAAAGGCCTTGTCGCCCGCGAGGGCGTGATCGACCTTGTCGATCTGGCGGAGCAACGCCGAGGCGTCGCCACGGAACGGGCCGGTCGACACGACGAACGACACCCCGCCCTTGGTCAGCGCGACGTCCTCGCCGGGTGCCCGGCTCCTGGTCAGATCGGTCGTCAGCAGGCCTGAGTCGACACCCCATCCTGGCTGCGCGTCCATCGTCAGGCCCTTTGCCAGCACGAACACGTCGCCGGCCTTCGTCTGCTGGCCGTAGCGCAGCCCGTCGTTGACGGCGGGAACGACCACCGTCCACAGCACGAACAAGCCGATCACCACCAGCCCCGGCAACAACGACCGCCGGTCCAAACCAAAGAACCGATGCTCGACGGGCACCCGCCCCGTGAGCGTCAGGCCGTCACCCCGGCGCCCCTCGCCAGTCATGTGCCGAACGCTACTGACGCACGGGTGCCGGCGCTCCGGCACGATGGAGGCCACGGCATGACCCGGCCAGAGCCTTCGCATCCCGTACGAACGTGACGCCGGCCGAGAACCCCGTCGGCGAGACCGCGCTCTGGACGCTCTACCACCGCGCGCTCGCCGCCCGCCGCGGCATCCTCGACGACCCGAAGGCGATCGCGCTGGTCGAAGCGATCGACTACCCCTTCGAGCAGCGCTTCGGCCGGCGCCGCTTCGCGACCTGGCAGGGCCTGCGCGTCCGCGCCTTCGACACGCAGATCAAGCGCTTCCTGCAGGCCAAGCCGGACGCCACCGTCGTCGCGCTCGGCGAAGGCCTGGAGACCCAGTTCTGGCGCGTCGGCAACGGCCGCGTCACCTGGGTCACGGTCGACCTGCCCGAGATGATCGCGTTCCGCGAGCGCCACCTCCCGCCGACCACCCGCACGATCGCCGCGTCCGCGCTCGACGTCAACGCCTGGCGCGACGCGCGACCTGACCTGATCACCGCCCAGGGCCTGCTGATGTACCTCGACCGCGACGCGGTCCACACCCTGTTCGCGATCGCGCCACCGGCGGCGGTCCTGTTCGACGTCGTCGCCCCCTGGCTGGCCGGCGCGAGCGCGAAAGCGCGCAGCGAGACCGACGACTTCCAGCCGCCCCCGTGGACCTACACGGCCGACCCGCGGGAGCTCGCGTCGCTCCCGCTCGACGACCTCCGCCGCGTCCCGCTCCCGCACGCGGGCCACGTGCTCGTCCCGCTGGTCACCCGCCTGGTGCGCGCGATCGACGTCTACAGCGCGCGCACGAGCACGACGAACGCGAGCACCACCAGCACCGCGAGCACGACGAACGTCGCCACCGCCGCCCGCGCCGCCACGCGCGCGACCCGCCGCGACGCGTAGCTCGCGTCCGTCGGCAGCCGCCGCTCCGCGAGCAGCATCAGCACGGCGCCCAACCAGCCCGCGCCGTAGTGCACCCGCTCGGCCTCGATCACCCGCTCGCGCCAGCGCGCCACCATCACCCGCGCCTCGCGCCGCTTGCGCACCGCCCGCCGCGGCAGCCGCTCCAACCGGGCCTCCCAATAGGAGAGCGATTCACGAGCTTCAGGCAGAACGGACACCGGCTCCGAGGATATCCTCCGCGCGACCTCATGGCACGCGACTGGTACGACCTCTTCCTGACCGACCACGGCGCCCCCGTGGACACCCCGGCCGAGCCCGAGCGCGAGGAGAAGCGCCGCGGCTTCTTCCGCCGCATGCGCGACAACATGCGCAAGACGCGCGAAGCGCTGCAGGCCGAGGTCCAGGCGACCCTGTTCGAGGGCGACCTGAGCGCCGACACCTGGGAGCGGCTCGAGGAGGCGCTGATCTACGCCGACGTCGGCGCGCGCACGACCGCCCAGGTCGTCGAGGAGCTCGAGCGCGAGGCCGAGGAGGGCGGCCTCCAGGGCGGCGAGGCGCTCACGAACCGGCTGGCCGAGCTGCTGGCCCAGCTCGCCCGCACCGGCGACGACAAGATCGACCTGCGGGCGGACCCGACCGTGATCCTGGTCGTCGGCGTCAACGGCACCGGCAAGACGACCACGATCGGCAAGCTCGCCTGGCACCTGCGCAACACGCTCGACCGCAAGGTCGTCATCGGCGCCGCGGACACGTTCCGCGCCGCGGCCGTCGAGCAGCTCGAGCGCTGGGGCGAGCGCGCCGGCGTGGACGTCGTCAAGGGCCCGGAGGGCTCGGATCCCGGCGCGGTGGCGTTCGACGCGATCGCCCGCGGTCGGGAAAAGAACGCCGACGTGATCATCATCGACACCGCCGGCCGCCTGCACACGCAGACGAACCTGATGGAGGAGCTGGCCAAGGTCCGCCGCGTGATCACCAAGCAGATGCCGGACGCGCCGCACGAGACGCTGATGACCGTCGACGCCACGACCGGTCAGAACGGCGTCCGCCAGGCGAAGCTGTTCGGCGAGGCGGTCGGCGTCACCGGGATCATCCTCACCAAGCTCGACGGGACGGCGAAGGGCGGCATCGCGCTCGCGATCGCCAACGAGCTGAAGATCCCGGTCAAGCTGATCGGCATCGGGGAGCAGCTGGAGGATCTGCGCCCGTTCGACGCCGACGACTTCGCCAAGGCGCTGCTGGCCGCGTAGCGGCTCGCGCTCGAGTGGATACGATCGGCAGAGAGACATGGATTCCTGGGTGCTCTGGGTGATCGTGGCGGTGGTGTTCGCGCTCGGCGAGCTGGCGAGCCTGAGCTTCTTCCTGGCGCCGTTCGCGGGCGGCGCGGCGGTGGCCGCCCTGCTCGCGGCGTTCGGCGCCGGCGCGACGATCGAGTGGGCGGCGTTCCTCGTCGTCTCGGTCGTGCTGCTGGCCGCCCTGCGGCCGATCGCGCGCGACCATCAGCGCAACCGGGGCACGATCAGGACAGGGACCGCGAGGCTGGTGGGGCAGACGGCGACGGTCGTCGAGCGCATCGAGAACGCCGAAGGCGTCGGCTGCGTGCGGCTCGACGGCGAGATCTGGACCGCGCGCGCGTACGACGACGACCATGTCATCGAGCCGGGGACCAGGGTCCACGTGCTCGAGATCCGGGGCGCCACGGCGCTCGTCAGCGAGTGAGGGAGAACCCATGACCGCAGGCCTGATCATCCTGATCGTGTTGGCCCTGTTCGTATTCATCACGGCCGCCGCGGGCGTGCGGATCGTGCCCCAGGCGCGGGCCGGGATCGTCGAACGGCTCGGGCGCTACTCGCGCACGCTTGATCCGGGGTTGACGCTGATCGTTCCGTACGTCGACCGCGTCAAGCCGCTGATCGATCTGCGCGAGCAGGTCGTCTCCTTCCCGCCGCAGCCGGTGATCACCGAGGACAACCTCGTGGTCGGCATCGACACGGTCATCTACTTCACGGTCACCGACGCCCGTGCGGCGACCTACGAGGTCGCCAACCCGCTGCAGGCGATCGAGCAGCTCACGGTCACCACGCTGCGCAACGTGATCGGCGGCATGACGCTCGAGGACACGCTGACCAGCCGCGACTCGATCAACTCGGCGCTGCGCGCCGTGCTCGACGAGGCGACGGGCCGCTGGGGCATCCGGGTCAACCGCGTCGAGCTGAAGTCGGTCGAGCCGCCGCGCACCGTCCAGGAGGCGATGGAGAAGCAGATGCGCGCCGAGCGCGACCGCCGCGCCACGATCCTGACCGCGGAGGGCGTCAAGCAGTCGCAGATCCTGACCGCCGAGGGTGAGAAGCAGTCCGCGGTCCTGCGAGCCGAGGGCGAGCGGACCGCCGCGATCCTCAAGGCCGAGGGCGAGGCGAAGGCGATCGAGACCGTGTTCGGCGCCATCCACGACGGCGCGCCCGACCAGGCGCTGCTGTCCTACCAGTACCTGCAGATGCTGCCGCAGCTGGCGCAGGGCGAGGCGAACAAGATCTTCGTGATCCCGTCCGAGTTCTCCCAGGCGCTGTCGAACGTCGCCAGCCGCTTCGCCGAGGGCATTCCGCAGCAGGCCACGCCGCGGCCGAAGCGCGTGAACACGGACGAGATCGAGGCGAAGGCCGCCGCGGACGCCGAGGAGGCGGCCCGGTCGGCTCGCGAGGCGACCGAGCTCGCCCACGACGCGACGAACCCGGCGGCGACGCCCGAGGTCCCGCCGCCGCCTAGCGAGTAGCCCGCAGCCCGTCGAGCGCGATCGCGAGCACGCGGTCGCGCTGCTCGTCGGACACGTAGCTGGCGGCGACGATCCCGGAGATCATCCGCAGCACGTCGTCGAAGTCGATGTCGCCGCGGATCGCGCCCGCGTCCTGCGCGCGCTTGAACAGCGGCTCGGAGGCCGCGACCATCGCGCGCCGGCAGGTGCGGAACATCTCGGAGTCCTTGCCGAGCGCTTCCTTCATCGCCAGCTTCGTGGCGACGTAGTCGGTGAAGCGCACGACCCAGGCCGCGAACGCCTCCCACGGCTCCAGCGTCTCGACCTCGAGGCCGTGCGCCGCCTGGCAGAGCTCCTCGACGCCGCCGATGTAGACGGACATGAACAGGTCCTGGCGCGTGGGGAAGTTCCGGTACAGCGTGCCGATGCCGACGTTCGCGCGGCGCGCGATGTCCTCCAGTGACGCGTCCGTCCCCTGCTCGGCGAACGCGTCGCGCGCCGCGGCCAGCAGCGCGTCGAAGTTCCGGCGCGCGTCGGCGCGCTGCGGACGGCGGACGGTGAGGGGGAGCTCGAAAGCGGCAGTCATGTGGAGGGTTCCCTCCGCTATAGTGGAGGACCGCCTCCGGATTTGTGGAGGCGCACCTCCAGTTTATCCCCCCGGACCGAAAGGAACGCCATTCCTACGCGTGAGATCTCTCCGAGCGTCCGGCGCCGTGTCAAGACCACCATGGCCGAGCGTCGCCGTCCCCGTGACGGCCGGACCACGGACCGCCGCACCGCCCGTGCGGAGGCGGCCGTGATCAACCAGTGGCTGCAGGAGCAGGCCGTCAAGCCCCGCACTCCCGCAACGCCGTAACCGGGCGTCGGCGCCGATAGAGTCTTCGGCACCGATGTTCGACTCGCTGTCCGAGAAGCTGCAGGGGACCCTCGCGGGGGTGCGCCAGCGCGGCGCGCTCACCGAGGACGACATCAACAAGGCGATGCGCGAGATCCGGCTCGCGCTGCTCGAAGCCGACGTCAACTTCAAGGTCGTCAAGCAGTTCACGACGTCGGTCAAGGAGCGCGCGCTCGGGATCGAGGTCACCAAGCAGCTCAACCCGGGCCAGCAGGTCATCAAGATCGTCAATGAGGAGCTGACCGCGCTCATGGGCGGGCAGTCGGCGGGGATCACGTTCTCGCCGCGCCCGCCGACGGTCATCCTGATGGCCGGCCTGCAGGGCTCCGGCAAGACGACCGCGACCGCCAAGCTGGCGAAGCTCCTCAAGGAGCAGAACCAGTCCTCGGTCGCCGTCGCCGCGTGCGACGTCTACCGCCCCGCGGCGGTCGAGCAGCTGGTCAAGGTCGGCGCCCAGGCGGGCGCGACCGTCTACGAGCAGGGCACCGACCGCGACCCGGTGGACATCGCCGGCTGGGCGCTCGACCAGGCCAAGCGCGACGGCAAGGACGTCCTGATCGTCGACACGTCGGGCCGCCTGCACGTCGACCAGGACCTGATGGCCGAGCTGGCCAACATCAAGAAGCGCGTCAAGCCGCACGTCGTCCTGCTCGTCGTGGACGCGATGACCGGCCAGGACGCGGTCAACGTCGCCGAGCAGTTCGCCGAGGTCGCGCAGTTCGACGGCGTGATCCTCTCCAAGCTCGACGGCGACGCCCGCGGCGGCGCCGCGCTGAGCGTCAAGGCGGTCACCGGCAAGCCGATCCTGTTCGCCTCCACGGGCGAGAAGCTGGGGGACTTCGAGCGCTTCCACCCGGACCGGATGGCGCAGCGCATCCTGGGGATGGGCGACGTCCTGTCGTTCATCGAGCGCGCCGAGCAGCAGGTCGACTCCGACGAGGCCAAGGAGCTGGAGCGCAAGCTGCGCAAGAACCAGTTCACGCTCGACGACTTCCTCGACCAGCTCAAGAAGATCCGCAAGATGGGGCCGCTGACGTCCCTGCTCGGGATGATCCCCGGGCTGGCCGGCCACCAGCTGTCGAAGATGAACGTCGACGAGAAGGAGATGGACCGGGTCGAGGCGATCATCCTCTCGATGACGCCCCACGAGCGGCGCCACCCGGACCTGATCAAGGGCTCGCGGCGCCTGCGAATCGCCAAGGGCTCGGGGACGACGGTCCAGCAGGTCAACCAGCTCGTCAAGCAGTTCGAGCAGATGCGCAAGCTGATGCGCGGCATCCAGCAGGGCAAGATGCCCGACCTGGGCGCGATGATGCGGCAGCGGTGAGGCGGGCCGCCCGGCCGCATCGATCCGCTATCCTGCCGCGCCGATATGGCAGTCAGCATGCGACTCACCCGCGTCGGCGGGAAGAAGGACCCCCAGTGGCGGGTGGTCGTCGCCGACCGCCGTTCCCCGCGGGACGGCCGGTTCATCGAGACCCTCGGGCGGTACAACCCGCAGACCGACCCGTCGACGATCGTCCTCAACGAGGAACGGATCCAGTACTGGCTCTCCAAGGGCGCCCAGGCGTCGGAGCCGGTCCAGAAGCTCCTCAAGACCCAAGGCATCAAGGCGGCGTAGGGCACTCCCGTGCGCGAGCTGCTCGAGTATCTCGCGCGGCTCCTCGTCGATCACCCCGAGCGGGTGCAGGTCGAGGAGTACGAAGAGGACGACGGCACGCTCGTTCTGGAGCTCTCGGTCGACGATGATGACTACGGACAGGTCATCGGACGGGGCGGACGTACCGCCCAAGCCCTCCGCACGGTCGTCAAGGCCGCCGCGGTCAAGGACAACCGCCGCGTCCTCGTCGACATCGTCGAGTGACCTGCTGGTGGTCGGCCACGTCGGCCGGCCGCACGGGCTCGACGGTTCGTTCTATGTGGCCACGCCCGCCCCGGAGCTTCCCGGGGCCGGAGGCGTGGTGTCCGGGCGGCGGATCGTCCGCCGCGCCGGCACCGCCGCGCGCCCGATCCTGCGGTTGGAGGGCTGCGCCTCGCGCGAGCAGGCCAACGCTCTGCGCGGCCTCGAGCTGACGATCTCGCGCGCCCCCGAGATGCTGGGGGAGGACGAGTACTGGGCGTCGGACCTCGAGGGCTGCGTCGTCGTGGACGGCGACCTGGTCGTCGGCTACGTGCGCCGGATGAGCGCGCTGCCGAGCGTCGAGGTGCTCGAGGTCGACCGTCCGGACGGCTCGGAGCTGCTGGTCCCGCTGGTGCGCGACTGCGTCCGTTCGATCGACGTCGCGGAGCGGCGGATCGAGATCGATCTGGGCTTCCTCGGTGAACGCTGACGTCTTCACGCTGTTCCCGCAGTGGTTCGACTGGTTTCGGACGCAGCGGCACGTCGAGAACGCGCTGGCGCTCGGGCACGCGGTCGAGACCGTGGACTTCCGCGAGACGACGCCCCTGAAGTGGGGGCAGGTCGACGACACGCCGTTCGGCGGCGGCGCGGGGATGGTCCTGCGCGTGGACGTGATGGAGGCGGCGCTGCGGGCGCGCTACGGCGAGGATCCGGTGCTGGTGAAGGAGCGGCGCCGGGTCGTCGCCCTCACGCCGGCCGGCCGGGTGCTCGACGACGCGCTCGCCTCCGAGCTGGCCTCGGAGCCCGCGTTGACGCTGCTGTGTGGCCGCTACGAGGGGTTCGACGAGCGGATCCTGGAGCACTTCGTGACCGAGCAGGTCTCGATCGGCCGCTACGTGCTCGCCGGCGGCGAGCTGGCGGCGATGGTCGTGCTCGACGCGGTGCTGCGCAAGCTCCCCGGCGTGCTCGGGGACGACGCGTCCGCGGTCGAGGAGTCGTTCTCGCCGGCACTCGGTGGTGCGCCGGAGTACCCGCACTACACGCGGCCCGCCGAGTGGCGCGGCTGGGCGGTTCCCGACGTGCTGCTGTCCGGCCACCACGCTCGCGTCGACGCGTGGCGGCACGAGCAATCACGGAAGCGCGGAGACGGTCCGCTACCATGATCGACCGCCCGCGAGGCGGATCCTCGCGCGTCTTTCCTACGTTATGAGCACCGTAATCGACTCCCTCGAGCGCACACAGCTGCGCCGCGTCCCCCGCTTTCAGGCCGGGGACCGCGTCAAGGTCCACTTCCAGGTCATCGAGGGCACGCGGCGCCGCACGCAGGTCTTCGAGGGCGTGGTCATCAAGCGTCAGGGCGAGGGGGTGCGCGAGACCTTCACGGTCCGCAAGCAGTCCTTCGGTGTCGGCGTGGAACGCACGTTCCCGCTGCACTCGCCCAAGATCGAAAAGATCGAGGTCGCCGCTCGCGGCGACGTCCGGCGCGCCAAGCTGTACTACCTGCGCGGCCGCGTGGGCAAGCGTGCCCGCGTCCGCGAGCGCCGCTACACGGGTCCGGAGGAGGTCGTCGAACGCGGCCTGCTGTACGACCCCGCGGCCGAGGCGGCTGCGGCGGCCGACGCCGAAGTCCCCGGTGACGCCGTCGACGAGCAGGCGCTCGCCGAGGCGGAGGGCGCCGAGACGACGTCGGTAGACGTCGAAGCGGCGGCCACCGGTGACGAGCAAGCCGGCTAGGGAGTACAAGGGCGTGGCGACCAAGAAGGGGTCGTCCTCTGCGTCGGGCTCGCTGCTCGAGCTGGTCCTGATCGTCGTCGTCGCGCTCGGCCTTGCGCTCGGGATCCAGGCCTTCTTGGTCAAGCCGTACCGGATCCCGAGCGAGTCGATGGTGCCCACGCTGCAGATCGGGCAGCGCGTGCTGGTCAACCGGATCGGTATGCGCTTCTCGACGCCGGGCGTGGGCGACATCGTCGTGTTCCACCCGCCCGCGGGGTCGGACACGAACACGTGCGGTTCCGGCCCGCCGCCGCAGGGGCAGCCCTGCGACCAGCCGACGGCCGACCGCGCGAACGTGAACTTCATCAAGCGGATCGTGGCCGGTCCCGGCGACAAGCTGCGGATCGACAACGGGCGCGTCGTGCTCAACGGCAAGCTGCAGAAGGAGCCGTTCGCGGAGCCCTGCGGCGGGGGCGAGGGGTGCGACTTCCCGACCGAGATCACGATTCCGGCCGGTATGTACTTCATGATGGGCGACAACCGTGGCTCCTCTGACGACAGCCGCTTCTGGGGACCAGTCCCCAAGAAGTGGATCATCGGCAAAGCCTTCGCGACCTACTGGCCGCCGAAGCGCATCGGCCTCCTCTAAGCGCAACGCGGGCTCGCGCCTGTTCCGCTTCGACCGGGAGCTCGGCTTCCGGTTCGTCGCGGGCGCGGACGAGGCGGGGCGCGGATGCCTGGCGGGGCCGCTGGTCGCGGCCGCTGTGCTGTTCGACTACGAGACGCTCTCGCTCTCGGACCGGCGCGCGCTGAGCGCGTTGAACGACTCCAAGCAGCACACGCTGGAGATGCGGGAGCTCTTGTATCCCCGCGTCCTGCGGGCGGCGGTGCGCGTCTCGGTCACGTCGCGCTGCGTGCGCGGGATCGACGAGCGGGGGCTGCACAAGACCAACCTGGCCGCGCTGTCGGACGTGCTGCGGCGCGTGGGGGAGGTCGGCGGCATCCACCTCTCCGACGGGTTCGCGGTGCCGGACTGCGGGTTCGAGCAGCGCCACGTCGTCGGCGGCGACGCGCGCTCGGCCGCGATCGCCGCCGCGTCCGTGATCGCCAAGGTGACGCGGGACCGGTTCATGCAGCGGATGGAAGCCCGCTATCCGGGGTGGGAGTTCGGCGCGCACGTCGGCTACTCGACGCCGGAGCACCGCGCCGCGATCCAGCGCCTCGGCGTCTCCCCACTGCACCGCCTCTCGTTCCAGTCCGCGGCGTACCAGCAACTCGCGCTCTGAGGCGCGGCGCGTCGCCGCGCGGCCCTTGCGCGCCGCGCGCCCGCGCGTGTCACCGCGCCGCGTGTCGCGCCGTGCCGCCGTGCCGCGCCGCGCCGCTGGTGCCTTGCCCCGGCGCGCCGCCCCGCGGCTTTTGCGCACCGCTCGCCGCGCGGCGGTGACGCGCCGGGCCGCCGCGCCACGTGGCGCGCCGCCGGTGCCTGCCCCGTCGCACGGTCCCGCGGCCGTTGCGCACCGTTCGCCGCGCGGCTGCGCGTGTCACCGCGCCGCGTCGCGCCGGCCGCCGCGCCTCACTCCGCGCGGCGAGCGGTCACTTTCTGGCGCATAGCGCCAAGACGTCGCTCCTCGCGACGCCACGCGCCGCTCCGCCGCACTTTGCGGCCACGGCGCATCTCTCGCCGCCGCGGCGTCTTCTCCGTCCGCCCCTCTTCACCGCGACACGGTTACGGCGGCGGTAAGGGAGGCGCCCGACAGGGGGGGTGCTGCGATCTACTGTCGGCTCAGGCAAGCAGATCGCAGCACCCCCCTGCAAACCCGCCGCACCGCCGAGCCGCGCGCGGCGACCGCCACCGCCGGTGCTCCCTTCGCCCGCGCCGTTCGCCGGCGCAACGGAGCGCTCGCGTGGAGATCGCCGCTGCCCGTGCCCGCGTTTCCCTTACCTGTGCCGTTCGCCGGCGCAGCGGAGCGCTCGCGTGGAGGTCGTCGCTGCCCGTGCCCGCGTTTCCCTTACCTGTGCCGTTCGCCGGCGCAGCGGAGCGCTTGCGCGGAGGTCGCCGCCGCCCGTACCCGCGCTTCCCTTACCTGCGCCGTTCGCCGGCGCAACGGAACGCTTGCGCGGAGGTCGCCGCCGCCCGTGCCCGTGCTTCCCTTACTTGCGTCGTTCGCCGGCGCAACGGAGCGCTTGCGCGGAGGTCGCCGCCGCCCGTGCTCGCGCTTCCCTTACTTGCGTCGTTCGCCGGCGCAACGGAGCGCTCGCGCGGAGAGCGCCACCGCCTCGCCGGCCGCTCCGCCTCGCACCCTGTACGCCTCACGCACGGCTCGCCGCGTCGAGCGGTCACTTTCTGGCGCCATGCGCCGATAACCGACCCCTCGCGACCGCCTCGCGAACCACGGCACACTCTCGGCACAAAGTTGGCACGAACTTGTAACCGCCGCGTCTAGATCCCCCGCAGTACCCCGCCATAGCGTCGCGCCCATGACAGACGCCCGGCATACCGCGGGCCGGCGGGGCGAGGACCTCGCCGCCGCTCACTTCGAGCGCCTCGGGTTCGAGATCCTCGCGCGCAACCACCGGACCCGTTTCGGTGAGCTCGACCTCGTCGCCTTCGACGGCGCGACGCTCGTCTTCGTCGAGGTCAAAACGCGTCGGTCCGGAGCCCGCGAGCCTTGGGAGAACCTCCACGACCGCAAGCAATCCAAGGTCCGGCGGATGGCGCTCTCCTGGCTCACCGAGGACACCTCGCGGCCGTTCGTCTCCCAGCTGCGGTTCGACGGCGTCGCGATCCTCCTCGACGCCCACGGCGAGCTGGTCCGCCTCGACCACCTGGAGGCCGCGTTCTGATGCCCATCCGGCTCCGCGCCACCTCGCCGCGCCCGTCCACCCCGTCGCGCCCGTCCGCGCCGCCGCGCCCACCCGCGCCCCCGCGCCGGCCCGCGCCCCCGCGCCGGCCCGCGCCCCCGCCGCGCCCGGCCAACTCGCCGCACCCGCCCACCGCACGGTCGTCCCGCATCACCCCCAACCGGAGCAACCGCTGATGCTCGCGCGCATCACCACCTTCACCGTCGACGGCGTCGACGCTCGCCGCGTCTGGGTCGAGGCCGACATCCGCCAAGGCCTGCCCGCGTTCACCGTCGTCGGCCTCGCCGACAAAGCCGTGCGCGAAGCCCGCGAGCGCGTCCGCGCGGCGATGGTGAACTCGGGGTACGAGTTCCCGCTGCGCCGGATCACGGTCAACCTCGCGCCGGCCTACCTGCGCAAAGTCGGTCCGGCGTTCGACCTCCCGCTCGCGGTCTCGCTGCTCGTCGCGTCCTACCAGCTCGACCCGGACCTGGTGGAGCAGTGCGCGTTCGTGGGCGAGCTGTCGCTGACCGGCGAGATCCGCCCGGTCCGGGGCGCGCTCGCGGTCGCGGAGGGCACGCACCGGGCGGAGCTCAAGCGCCTCGTGCTGCCGCGCTCACGGGCCCGCGAGGCCGCGCTGGTGACCGACCTCGAGATCATCGGCGTCGACTCGCTGCAGCAGCTCGTCGCCACGCTGCGCGGCAACGCCGAGCCTCCGCCGGTGCCGGCGGGCGAAGAGGACGCCGCCGAGCACGAGGCCGAGCTGTCGGACGTCCGCGGCCACAACGGGCTGATCCCAGGACTCGAGGTCGCCGCCGCCGGCGGGCACAACCTGTTCCTGCAGGGCCCGCCGGGCACCGGCAAGACGATGATCGCGCGCCGGCTGCCGTCGATCCTGCCGCCGCTCGCGCGCGACGAAGCGCTCGAAGTGACCCGCATCCAGTCGATCGCCGGCCTCAAAGGCGCCGCCGGCCTCATCACCGCCCGCCCGTTCCGTGCGCCGCACCACACGATCTCCGCGGCCGGCCTGGTGGGCGGTTCCAACCCGCCGCAGCCGGGCGAAGCGACCCTGGCACACCGCGGCGTGCTCTTCCTCGACGAGCTGTCCGAGTTCGCGCGCCCCAGCCTGGAAGCGCTGCGCCAGCCGCTCGAGGACGGCCACGTCACGATCGTCCGCGGCCAGCAGGTCATGAGCTTCCCGACGCGCTTCATGCTCGTCGCCGCCTCGAACCCGTGTCCCTGCGGCCTCGGCGGCAACGCCTGCCAGTGCTCCCAGGCCGACCTGATGCGCCACCGCCGCCGTCTCTCCGGTCCGCTGCTGGACCGGATCGACATCCTGATGCGCGTCGAGCGCCCGCCCGCGGAGGCGCTGCGCCAGCAGGCTGCGCCCTCCTCGGCGAGCGTCCGCCAGCGCGTCATCGGCGCGCGCGAGCGCCAGTTGCACCGCCTCGCGGGCCAGCTGGAGGCCAGCAACGCCCAGCTGACCGCGCGCCAGATCCGCGAGGTCGGCCGCATCACGCCCAGCGCCCTGCGCCTGTTGGGCGAGCTCTACGACCGCCACACGCTCTCCGCCCGCGGCCATACGCGCACCCTGCGCGTCGCCCGCACCGTCGCCGACCTCGACGAGTCCGAGGTCGTCGGCCCGGAGCACGTGAGCGTCGCGGCGAGCCTGCGCTTCGACGACTCCCAGCGCCTCGCGGAGGCGGCATGACCGCGTGCGACGACTGCCTGCGCCGGACGGACCTGATCGTCGCCCTCTCCGGCCGCCTCCAGATCGAGTTCAAGCGGCGCGACGCGCCCGGCCGCGTGCTCGCGCTCGCCGACCACGAGCTGCTGGAGCTCGGCACGGGCGACATCGTCCGCCGATTCGGCGCGTTCGACCCGTCGGCCGCCCGCGCTCGCGCCGCCGCCGCGCGGCTGGAGGCGATCTGCCGCTGCGACGCCGCCTACCCCGACCGCCTGCGTGACCTCGCCGACCCACCGGCGGTCCTGCACGTCCTCGGGGACCCGCGCGCGCTGACGGACGAGGACGCGGTCGCCGTGGTCGGCGCTCGCCGCGCGTCCTCCTACGGGCTCGAAGTCGCACGGGCGCTCGGCCGCGGCCTGTCGGCCGCGGGTGTCCCGGTCGTGTCCGGCCTCGCGCTGGGGATCGACTCCGCGGCTCACGCCGGAGCGCTCCAGGCGCCCGGCCGCACCGTCGCCGTGCTCGCCGGCAGCGCCCACGTCGCCTACCCCGCCCGCGGCCGCCTGCTGCACCGCGCCGTGGCCGAACAGGGCGCGGTGGTCTCCGAGTTCCCGCCTGGCGCGCCCGTGCAGCGCTGGTGCTTCGTCGCCCGCAACCGGATCATCGCCGCCCTCGGCGCCGCGACGATCGTCGTCTAGGCCACGGAGCGCTCAGGCTCGTTGACGACGGCGGACTTCGCGGCGGAGCTCGGTCGTGCCGTCGGCGCCGTTCCCGGCCCGGTGACGACTCGCCTGTCGGACGGCACGCACGAGCTGATCCACGCAGGTGCGCCGCTGATCCGCGACGCCGGCGACGCGCTCGAGCTGCTGGCCGGCGCCACCGGCCATGTGCGGGAGCCGGCGCCGGCCGTCCCGATCGCGCTCGCGCCACCGCTGCGCCGCCTGCTGGACGCGGTCGAGGACGGCTGCGGATCGATCACGGAGCTGGCCGAGACCGCGGACGACGCACGCGTCGCACTCGCGGGGCTGGGGGAGCTGGAGCGGCGCGGGTTGATTCGCCGCGGGTTCGCCGGCCGCTGGGAGCGGACGGCGTGACCCTACGGCAGCACCCAGGTGTCCTTCGCACCGCCGTTCTGCGACGAGTTGACGACGAGCGCGCCTTCGTCGCGCGCCACCCGCGTCAGGCCTCCGGGCAGCACGCGCGGCACCGCGCCCTCGCCGAGGAAGACGAACGGCCGCAGATCGACGTGCCGCGGCTCGAGCCCGCCGTCGACCACGGTCGGATGCGTGGAGAGCAGCACCAGCCGCTGGGCGATCCACGCGCTCGGCTCCGCGATCACCGCGTTGCGCGTCTCTTCGACGTCGGCGGCGTCCGCGTGCGGGCCGATCAGCACGCCGACGCCGCCGTGTCCCGCCCGCGGCTTCACCACCAGCTCCTCGAACACGTCCAGCGCCTCCTCGAGCTGCTCCGGCTGCGCGAGGTCGTACGTCGGCACCGACCGCAGGATCGGCTCCTCGCCGACGTAGAACCGGATCATCTGCTCGACGTACGCGTGGCTGAGCTTGTCGTCGGCGATCCCGGTCCCGTACTGATTGACGAGCCCGAGCGCGCCCCGCAACGTGGGACCGATGAGCAGGCGGCCGATGTCGGAGTCGACCCGGTCGGCGTCCGTGCGCCGGTAGACGACGTCGATCCGGCACGGCTCGCGCAACCCGCGCGAGCGCAGCCAGAGCTCCCCGTCGCGGTGTTCGAGCTCGTCCGGCGTGACCAGCGGAACCCCGAGCTGGCGCGCCAGCCACGCGTGCTCCCAGTAGGCGGAGTTGCCGTCGCCATCGGTCAGGACGGCGGCCTGCGGCGCCCGGTGTCCGCGGGCGCGGTCGGGGGCGGCGGCCCGCAGCGCGTCCGTGAGCAGGTCGATCTCGCCGGTCAGCGGCCGCGGCAGCGCGGGCGGGGGCACGTCGATGTGCTCGAGCAGCGCCTGCCGCGTGGCGTGCAGATAGGCGAAGCCGCTCGGCGTGCGGACGTTGTCCTCGAGCACCAGCCATTCGCCGTCGCCGCCGCGCACCAGGTCGAGCCCGGCGATGCCGATCCAGACTCCGCTCGCCGGCTTGAAGCCCCGGAGCCCCGGCTCGAAGTAGTCAGCCGAGTCGACGACCGCACGCGGCACGACGCCCTCGGCCACGATCCGCTGCTCGCCGTAGACATCGGCGACGAACGCGTTGAGCGCGCGCACGCGTTGCGCCAGGCCGCGCTTGACCGGTTCCCACTCGGCGGCGGGGATCACGCGCGGGACCGGATCGACGTAGAACTCGAGGTCGCCCTCGTCCGACGAGAAGCGCACGCCCGCCCGGCGCAGCGAGCGCGCCACCCGCGCGGGCAGGTCGTGTGCGCCGGCGCGAGCCACGGCGTCGATCCCGGCGCGCGCGTGTGGCCGCACGGCGCCCGAGGCGTCGACCCCCTCGTCGAAGACGCTCTCGGTCACCCGGTAGTCGCGGAGCAGGTCCGCCATCGTCGGAAGCGTCCCACAGCCGCCCTGGTCGGTGTGCCACCCGCCAGTCCTACCCTGATGCCCGATGCCCCTTCCCGCCGTCCTCTCGATCGCAGGGTCCGATTCCGGTGGCGGCGCCGGGATCCAGGCCGACCTGAAAGCCTTCGCGCGCTGCGGCGTGCACGGGATGACCGCGATCACCGCGCTGACCGCCCAGAGCACCGTCGGCGTGACCGGGGTCCACCCGGTGCCGGGCGAGTTCATCGTCGAGCAGGTCCGCGCGGTCGCGGAGGACATCGGCGTCGATGCGGTCAAGATCGGCATGCTCGGCACGGCCGAGACCGTCCGCGCCGTGCGCGACGCGCTGGCCTTGCTCGACGACGACGTCCCGATCGTGATCGACCCCGTGATGGTCGCCGAGTCCGGCGCCGTGCTGCTCGACGCCGCCGCGCGCGCGGCGCTGGTCACCGAGTTGCTCCCGCTGGCCACAGCGATCACCCCGAACCTGCCCGAGGCCCGCGTCCTGGTGGCGAGCGCCGCCGCCGCGCGGGCGAGCGGGGACGCCCCCGCCGGCGTGGCCGCGCCGCGTGCGGATGTGGCCGGGGACGCCGCGGACGCGGCGGGCGTGGCCGGGGGCGCGGCGGACGCGGCGGGCGTGGCCGGGGGTGCGGCGGGCTCCGCGGGCGTGGCCGGGGGTGCGGCGGGCTCCGCGGGCGTGGCCGGGGGTGCGGCGGGCTCCGCGGGCGTGGCCGGGGGCACGGCAGGCTCCGCGGGCACGGCCGGGGACGCAGTGGGTGCGGCGGGCGTCGCTGCGGGCACGGCCGACCGCGTCGGGGACGGCGGCGACGACGCCGAGGATCTCGCCCGCGCGCTGCACGCGCTCGGGCCGGCCAACGTGATCGTCACCGGCGGCCACCGCGATGAGATCGTCGACGTGCTCTTCGACGGTCGCACCATCACGCGCCTGCGCGGTGAGCGCTACCCCGACGGGGCCGCGCACGGCTCGGGTTGCACGCACTCGAGCGCGCTGGCCGCGCACCTCGCGCTCGGCTTCGACATCGCTGACGCCGCCGCGGCGGCGCGGCGGATCGCGGCCGAGGCGGTTCGCGACGGCCACCGCTCGATCGGCGCGGGCGCCGGGCCGGTAAACGTTCTCGGCGTCGGCGTAGAGCGACCAGCCCCCATCGCGCGCGTGACATAATGCGTGCATGAAGTTCCTGCGCATGCGCCCGGGCTACGGCGAGCAGCTGATCGCCGAGGGCGACATCGAGGTCGGCGAGGACGCGGAGCGACTGGTCGCTGAGTTCCGCCGCCAGCTCGAGCAGGGCATGTGGGCCGCGATCCCGGTGGAGACCGAGACGGGCCGGAGGGAGGCCGAGCTGGTGCGGGCGTTCGACGAGATCCCGCGCACCGCCGACCGCGTCATCTTCTTCCCGCGCGCCGCGGGCGGCGCGCGGTAGCGACCAGCGGTGACCGTCGCCCTCTGCGCAACGGCGATCGTCGTCATCGCCCTCCTGTGGGAGGTCATGCTCCCGTACATCGACCGCCAGCGGCAGCGCCGGCGTGCCCGCCGGGACGCGCGTGAGCGCGGCGAGGGCCTGGCCGCGTACGACCCCGGCCGCGAGCGCCGCGCCGAGCAGCGCGCGCGTGAGCTCCTGCGCAGCTGCGTCAACGACGAGGAGTGGGAGATGTACCGCGACCTCGGTCTGCTCCGTGTCTGGGGCGGCGAGTCGCTGGACAAGGAGCTGCGCGGCGTCCCGTACGCGTACCTGATCTACCCGCACAAGCCGATCGTCGCCTACCTCCCGCAGACCGGCCGCCTGCTCAACGAGTACTGCGTCGAGTTCCCGGACGAGACGAAGCCCTACGGCTCCTCCCGGCTCCCGGACTCCGACGACGTGCTCGCCAAGTGGATGGCGCTCAAAGGCGACGAACGCCGCCTGATCTCGACCGCGAACATGCACCTCCCGGGCCGCCAGGTGGACCCGCGGCAGGTCCAGCGCGACCTGTGGCGCCTCGGCCGCTGGGAGCGCGAGCGCCTCGAGCGCCACCGCCGCGCGTCGAGCGGCGCCGCGTAGACACGCGCGGGTGGGGCGCGCAGTGACGCGGGCCGGGGGCGGAGCGGCGCGAGGCGGGCGCGCAGTGACGCGGGCCGGGCGCGAGGCGGCGCGCAGTGACGCGGGCCGGGGGCGGAGCGGCGCGCAGTGACGCGGGCCGGGCGCGAGGCGGCGCGCAGTGACGCGGGCCGGGGGCGGAGCGGCGCGAGGCGGACGCGCAGTGACGCGAGCCGGGCGCGGAGCGGCGCGGGCCAACACGAGGATCGTCCGCGGATCGGCCACCGACCTGCGGGTGATCCGCGTCGATCTGCACGACGACGCAGACGCGCGTACCGCAAACCCGGCCCCGTAGACTCCCGACATGTCCGCCGCCGGCAACGGTCACTTCGACCTCAAGCATCGCTCCCGCGCCCTCACCGAAGGACGCGACCGCGCGGCCGCGCGGGCGTTCCTGAAAGGCATCGGCTACGACGAGGAGGCGCTCGCCAAGCCCATCATCGGCGTCGCGAACACGTGGATCGAGACGATGCCGTGCAACTTTCACCTGCGCGCGCTCGCCAAGCACGTCAAGGAGGGCATCAAGGCCGCGGGCGGCACGCCGATGGAGTTCAACACGATCGCGATCTCGGACGGGATCACGATGGGCACCGCCGGCATGAAGACGAGCCTGGTGTCCCGCGAGGTCGTGGCCGACAGCATCGAGCTGGTCTCGCTCGGCCACTACTTCGACGCCGTGATCGCCCTGTGCGCGTGCGATAAGACGATCCCCGGCACGGTGATGGCGCTGGCGCGGCTCGACGTGCCGGGCCTGATGCTCTACGGCGGCTCGATCCCGCCCGGCCGCTACCAGGGCCACGACATCACGATCATGGACGTCTTCGAGGCGGTCGGCGCGAACGCGGCCGGCAAGATCACCGACCAGGAGCTGGCGGACATCGAGGCCGCCGCGAGCCCCGGCGCCGGCGCCTGCGGCGGCCAGTACACCGCGAACACGATGGCGATGGCGTTCGAGATGCTCGGCATCAGCCCGATCGGCCCGAGCCTCGTCCCCGCCCAGGACGCGACCAAGCCCCAGGTGGCGTACGCCGCGGGCGAGCTCATTCTCGATGTCCTCAAGCGAAACCAGCGGCCGAGCGACCTCATCACCCGCGAGTCGCTCGAGAACGCGATCCTCGCCGTCGCGGCCAGCGGCGGCTCCACCAACGGCGTCCTGCACCTGCTTGCGGTCGCGCGCGAAGCGGGCGTCCCGCTCGACATCGACGACTTCGACCGCCTCGCCGAGTCCACGCCGACCTTCTGCGACCTCAAGCCCGGCGGCCGCTACGTCGCCACCGACCTGCACGCCGCCGGCGGGACCGCGGTGCTCGCCAAGCGCCTCAAGGACCTGCACCTCCTGCACGAGCAGGCCCCCACGGTCACCGGCAAGACGATCGGCCAGCACGCGGACGAAGCCCGCGAGACGCCGGGCCAGGACGTCATCCGCCCGATCGACGACCCGGTCAAGCGGACCGGCGGCATCGCGATCCTGCGCGGCAACCTCGCGCCCGCCGGCAGCGTGGTGAAGCTGTCCGGCCACGAGCGCCGCCACCACAGCGGCCCGGCTCGCGTGTTCGAGGGCGAGGAGGCGACGATGCGCGCGGTCACCGGCGGGGAGATCAACCCGGGCGACGTCGTCGTGATCCGCAACGAGGGCCCCGCCGGCGGCCCCGGCATGCGCGAGATGCTCAGCGTCACCGCGGCGATCGTGGGGGAGGGCCTCGGGGACAGCGTCGCGCTCATCACCGACGGTCGCTTCTCCGGCGCGACGCGCGGCTTCATGGTCGGGCACGTCGCCCCCGAAGCCGTCCACGGCGGCCCGATCGCCATCGTCCAGGAGGGCGAGACGATCACGATCGACGTCGACGCCCGCCGCCTCGACGTCGACGTGGACGACGAGGAGATCGCCCGGCGCCTCGCCGCCTACGAGCCGCCGGCCCCCGCCGCGACGCAGGGCGTGCTGGCCAAGTACGCCGCGCTCGTGCGCAGCGCCAGCGAGGGCGCGATCACGCGCCCGCGCTGAACGCCTCGAGCAGCGCGTTGAACCGCGACGGCCGCTCGAGCATCGCCAGGTGCCCGGTGTCCTCGAAGACCTCGACCTGCGCGCGAGCCCCGATCAGCCGCTGGAACTCGTACGCGTCCGCGACGGGGATCAGGATGTCGTTGCGCCCCCACACGATCAGCGCGGGGACCTCGATGTCCGGCAGCCGCTCGCGGAACCCGTAGCTGATCACGGCCTCGAGCCCGCCGACGAACCCGGGCGCCGACGGTCCGGCGGCGACGAGCTCCGTGGCCAGCGGGACCGAGATCCGCTCGGGGTGGCGCACCACCAACTGCGGCGCCGCCCGCCGCAGCCGCGGCCGCGTGACGACGGGCAGGGTCAGCGCGCCTCCGCGCGCTGCGCTCACCGCCATCAGCCGCCCGACGGCCATGACCGGCTCGCGCCACATGTTCTCGGCCGAGATCCCCGCCGAGGACACGAGCACCAGCCGCCGCACCCGGGTCGAGAACGCCAGCGCCAGCTCCGCGCCCACGAACCCGCCCATCGAGTTGCCGACGACGACCACGCTGGAGACGCCCAGCAGGCCGCAGAGCTGATCGATCACCCGCGCGTAGCCCTGGATCGAGATCCGCCCCGCCGGCATCTCCGAGCGCCCGAACCCGGGCAGGTCCGGGGCGATCACCCGGTACCGGCCCATGAACGCCGGCACGTTGAGCAGCCAGTTCTGCCACTGCCCGCCGAGCCCGTGCAGGAACAGCAGCGCGGGGCCGGACCCGCCGGTGTCGATGTAGTTCACCGTCCGCCCGAGCACGGTCGCCGACCGGGTCAGCGCGGGCCAGTCGACCGACAGCCACGTGGAATCGTCCCCGTCGGCGTACGTCCGATCCGGGCGGGAACGCACGAACGCGTTGGCCGGGAGCGATCGAACCTGCCCGATGAACCCCGCCACGCCGCTACCGTACCAGCGGCTGTGCGCTTCGCGATCGACATCGACTCGACGCTGCACCCGTACTGGGATCAGCTCGCGACGATCGCCAAAGCGCGCTACGGCATCGACCTTCCGTACGACACCCAATCCACGTGGGAGATCGATCGCCTCGCGCCCGAGCAGCTGAAGGCCTGCGTGCTCGAGAGCCACGGCGCGGAGTACGTGCTCGACGCCACGCCGTACCCCGGCGCGGTGGAGACCGTGCAGGCCTGGCACGCCGCGGGGCACTTCATCCACATCACCAGCCACCGCGCGACCACAGCGCACCCGCACACGACCGAGTGGCTGCACAACATCGGCCTCCCGTTCGACGAGCTCTACTGCTCCTACGACAAGGTCAGCCGCTGCGTGGAGATCGGCATCGACGTGCTGATCGACGACTCGCCGGTCAACCTCGCGCAGGCCGCGCAGCACGGCATCACCGCGGCCACGCTCACGCACCCGTGGAACGCGACGCTCCCGGACGTGATCAGCGCCCCCGACTGGCCGACGCTGGCCGCCCGCCTGCAACCGCTCCTGGCGTGACCCGGCAGCTCCCAGCGCCCCCGCCGCACCGCGCGCACCTGCCCGCCGTCGAGCCCGAGCGCCAGGTCACCGACTGGGGCCGGTCGGAGCGGGTCGAGCACCTGCTCGACAAGACGCTCTACGACTTCCTCTACCACTACTGGTTCCGGGTCGAGGTCGACGGGATCGAGCACGTGCCCGCCACCGGCGGCGCGCTGCTGGTCTCCAACCACGCCGGCGCGCTCCCGCCCGACGCGCTGATGATCGCCAAGGCGGTCACGACCGAGCACAGCCGCCCGCGCCCGGTGCACCTGACCGTCGAGCACTGGTTCAAGGGCTATCCGGGCGTCTCGATGCTCGTCTCCAAGCTCGGCGGCGTCCCCGCGCACCCGGCCAACGCGCACCGCCTGCTCTACGACGAGGAGCAGCTCGTGCTCGTCTTCCCGGAGGGCCGCAAGGGCACCGAGAAGCTCTACAAGGACCGCTACCGCCTGCGCCGCTTCGGCCGCGGCGGCTTCGTCGCGTCCGCGTTGCGGGCGCAGGCGCCGATCGTCCCGGTCGCGGTCGTGGGCGCCGAGGAGGCGATGCCGACGTTCGCCCAGATCAAGCCGCTGCAGAAGCTGACCGGGCTGATCTACTTCCCCGTCACGCCGCTGTTCCCGTGGCTCGGCCTCGCCGGCGCGGCGTACCTGCCGGCGAAGTTCTTCATCCGCTTCCTGGAGCCGATCCCGACCGACCAGTGGGGCCCGGACGCGGCCGACGACAAGGCGCTGGTGCAGACGATCGCGGAGGCCGTGCGCAGCCGGATCCAGGACGAGCTCTACGAGCTGCTGGCCAACCGGCGCTCGGTGTGGCTGGGGTGAGCCGCCGCGTCCTGATCACCGGCCTCTCGAGCCACTGGGGCGGCCGCCTGGCCCAGGTCCTGGAGAACGACCCGCGGATCGAGACGATCATCGGCGTCTCGCCGGAGGACCCGGGGCTCGAGCTGCACCGTACGGAGTACGTGCGGATCGGGATCCAACACGCGCTGCTGCGGCGGATCGTGCAGGCGGCCGAGGTCGACACCGTGATCGACGCGCGGCTGATCGTCGACTCCGCCGAGACCGACCCGCGCGTCGCGCACGAGATGAACGTGCTCGGCACGATGAACATCCTCGCCGCCTGCGGCGGGCCGGCCTCGCCGGTGCGCAAGGTCGTGTTCAGGTCGAGCGCGCACTACTACGGCTGCGAGCGTGACGACCCCGCGTTCTTCACCGAGGAGATGCACCGCCCGCATGAGCCGCGGACGCGTCTGGAATCGGACATCGTCGAGGCCGACGAGGCGGTCCAGGGCTTCGCCGAGCGCAACCGCGAGGTCACGGTGACGACGCTGCGCTTCCCGAACGCGCTCGGCCCCGACCTCGACACGGTCCACAGCCGCCTGCTCTCGCTCCCGGTGGTGCCCGGGATCCTCGGGTTCGACCCGCGCTACCAGTTCATCCACGCCGACGACATCGTCGGCGCGCTGCACCACGCGGTCGAGCGCGACCTGCCGGGCGTCTACAACGTCGCGCCCGACGGCGTGCTGGCGCTGTCGGAGGTCGCGAGCCTGCTCGGGAAGCGCTTCGTGCCGCTGCTGCCGCCGTGGGGCACCGCGCTCGCGACGCACGCGACCGGCCTGGCCGGGGTCCACATCCCGGACGAGGTCCGCCGCCAGCTCCGCTACGGGCGCGGGCTGGACAACCGCAGGTTCAAGGCGTCCGGCTACCGCTTCCAGCTCACGACGCGCGAGACGGTCCAGGCGTTCGCCGCCGAGCTGCGCCTGAAACCGCTGCGCGAAAGCGGCGCGGTGCCCTACCGTTACGAGCGTGAGGTGGAGGAGTTCCTGCGCTGGTCACCGAGCGTCAGACGCGACGAGTCAGGAACCTGACGCGCCAGGGATCATGCAGCCCTTCCCGTTCCGCCGCCCTTCTCCCTACCATCAAACAGCCCGATGCGTACTCGTCTGATCGTTCTCGCTGCCTTCGTGCTGGTGCTGGGCCTTGGTGGCGTGGCGGCGGCGTACTTCTACGACCAGTCGAAGTCCAACGAGATCGCCGCGGGCGTGACGGTCAACGGCGTCGCGATCGGTGGGCTGACGCGTGCCGAGGCGGAGAAGAAGCTGTCGGCCGCGCTGCTGGAGCCGCTCGACCGGCCGATCGAGGTCTCCTATAAGGACCGCACGTTCACGCTCACGCAGAAGGCGGCGGCGATCGGGATCGACATCCGCGGGTCGGTCGACAAGGCGTTCAAGCGCTCCCGCGAGGGCGGCATGTTCTCGCGCGCGTGGCGCAACCTGCGCAACCAGTCGCTCAACACGGAGCTGGCCGCGCAGGTGACGTACAACAAGCCGGCGATCCAGAAGCTGGTCAAGCGCGTTCAGAAGTCGATCGACCGCAAGCCGGTGGACGCGAACGTCGACCTGTCGAAGGGTTTCATCGACGAGCACGGCTCCAAGACCGGCGTGCGCGTCAAGTACAACACGCTGGCCAAGGAGGTCGAGACGACGCTCCTGGACCCGGGCAAGCGCGACGCGGTCGAGGTCAAGACGTCGGTCGTGCAGCCCAAGGTCACGACCGAGCAGCTGGCCAAGAAGTACCCGGCGGTGCTGATCATCGACCGGTCGGCGTTCAAGCTGACGCTCTACAAGAACCTCAAGAAGGCCAAGACCTACGGGATCGCGGTCGGCCAGGTCGGGCTGGAGACGCCCGCCGGCCTCTACACGATCCAGAACAAGGCGGTCAACCCGGCCTGGCACGTGCCGGACTCCGACTGGGCCGGCGACCTGGCCGGGAAAGTGATCCCGGGGGACGACCCGTCGAACCCGATCAAGGCGCGCTGGATGGGCATCTACGACGGCGCCGGCATCCACGGCACGTCCGACGACTCGTCGATCGGCTCGGCCGCCTCACACGGCTGCATCCGGATGCACATCCCGGACGTCGAAGAGCTGTACGACGAAGTGCCCGTGGGCGCTCCGGTTTACATCGCCTAGGTCCACGGGCTGGGGGAGACCGCGCCGATCTCCTCGGGCGCCACTTCCTGCCAGCCGGCCTGCAGGAGGGAGGCATGGTGGTCGGAGTGCCGAATGACCAGGGTGCCGATGAACACCCCCTTGGTCTGCTTACGCATCACCGCGTACCACAGCGTGCTCGCGTCGCGGTCCCCGCGCACGGGATGCCAGGGGCGCGGGGGCAGGTCCGGCGGCACGGCGACGCCGGCGTCGATCAGCTGCTCGTGGGTGGCGATCTGACCGGTGGAGGTGTCGATGAAGAACGCGCTCACGCCCACCCAGGGTACGGCGGCGGTGTCCGACCCGTGGCGCGCCGCCCTGCGGACGTTCGACGCCGATCTGCAGCGCCGGGGCGCGGCTGAACGCACCCGCAAGGCCTACGGGACCGACGCCGCCGAGCTGGCCGCGTGGGCGACCGCGAACGGCCTCAACCCGGCCGACGTCGACTACAAGGCCCTGCGCCGCTGGGCCGCCCGGCTGTCCCAGCGCGGCGCCGCCCCACGAACGCTCGCGCGCAAGCTGGCGTCGATCCGCGGCCTCTTCCGCAGCCTCGTCGAGCACGGCGAGGTGAGCGCCAACCCGGCCGACCTGCTGCCCGCGCCGCGCCTGCCGCGGACGCTCCCGGACGTGCTCAAGCCCGACGACGTGGCGCGGCTGCTCGAACGGATCCCGGCCACGACGCCGCTCGAGCAGCGCGACCGCGCGCTGTTCGAGCTGGCGTACAGCAGCGGCCTGCGGGCCGAGGAGCTGGTCGACCTCGACGTGCCCGCGATCGACTTCGACGCCGAGCAGGTGCGCGTGGAGGGGAAGGGGTCAAAGACGCGGTTCGTGCCCGTCGGCGAGCCTGCACTGCGCAGCATCGCCGCCTACCTCGAGCGCGCGCGCCCCGCGCTGCAGAGCGCCGATCCCGATCCGGCGCTGTTCCTCTCCAAGAGCGGCAGGCGGCTCTCCACGTCAGACGTCCGCCGCCGCCTGCGCGTCTGGGCACGCCACGCGTCCACGCAGACCGGCGTCCACCCGCACGCGCTGCGCCACTCCTTCGCGACCCACCTGCTCGACGGCGGGGCGGACCTGCGCGCGATCCAAGAGCTGCTCGGCCACGCCAGCATCTCGACCACCCAGGTCTACACTCGGGTAGAGTCCGCCCGGCTTCGGGCGGCGTATGCCAAAAGCCACCCGCGGGCTTAGAGAGAGGCCGCTCTGGAGACCAACGTCAAAGCGATCGAGCTGAAGGACCTGTGGCGCCGCTATAAGAGCGATGGCGCCGAGAAGGCCCGTGAGCAACTCGTCGTCGCTTATTCACCCCTCGTGAAGTACGTAGCCGGGCGCATGTCGTCGGGGCTCCCGGCACACGTCGAGGAGGCCGACCTCATCTCCTATGGCCTGCTGGGCCTGATCAACGCGATCGAGCGCTTCGACATCACGCGCGAGATCAAGTTCGAGACGTACGCGATCACGCGCATCAAGGGCGCGATCATCGATGAGCTGCGCGCGCTCGACTGGGTCCCGCGCTCGGTCCGCTCGCGCGCTCGCGAGATCGAGAAGGCGCACGCGAAGCTCGAGCACAAGTTGCACCGCACGCCGACCGACGAGGAGATGGCGCGCGAGCTGAAGCTCTCGCTCGACGACTTCCAGGAGTCGCTGGTGAAGATCTCGACGTCGACCGTGGTCGCGCTGGACGAGCTGTGGGCGGTCTCGGACTCCTCCGGAGACGCCGTCAGCCTGCTCGACACGCTGCACGATCCGGACGCGCCGGACCCCGAGGCGCTGCTCGCACAGTCCGAGGTCAAGGACCGCCTGGCGGACGCGATCGCCGCGCTCCCGGAGCGCGAGAAGCTCGTGATCGCGCTCTACTACTACGAGAACCTGACCCTGCGCGAGATCGGCGAGGTCCTGGGCGTGACCGAGTCGCGCATCTCGCAGCTGCACACCAAGGCCGTCCTGCGTCTGAAGTCGCGCCTCCAAGGCGACAATTTGCGCGACTGAGGCGGTAGCGTTCACAGCTCCTTCGAGAGAGAGGAGCGCCAGGCATGCCGCACGCCGCAGACAGGATCCGCAACGTGGCCCTAGTCGGCCACCGAGGGAGCGGGAAGACGTCGTTGCACGAGGCACTGCTGTTCGAGGCCGGCGCGACGACGAGGCTCGGCTCGGTGGCCGACGGAACGACGGTCTCGGACTCCGACGAGGACGAGAAGTCGCGGGGCATGTCCATCTCCGCGTCGCTGGCCTCCTTCGAGTGGCACGACGTGAAGGTCAACCTGATCGACACGCCGGGCGAGCCGAGCTTCATCGCGGACGCGCTGGGGGCGCTGCGCGTCTGCGAGTCGGCGGTGTTCGTGGTCAACGGCGTGATGGGCGTCGAGGTCTCCACGCGCCGCCTGTGGGAGCGCGCGCAGGAGCTCGGCGTCGCCCGGCTGGTCTACGTGAACATGCTCGACCGCGAGCGGGCGGACTTCTTCCGGACGCTCGACTCGCTCAAGGACGCCTTCGGGCCGCACGTGGTGGCGACGGAGATCCCGATCGGCGCAGAGCACGAGCTGCGCGGCGTGATCGACCTCGTCGACATGAAGGCGTACGCCTACGAGGACGGCGACTGCACGGAGATCCCGATCCCGGACGACCTCGCCGCCACCGCGCAGGAGTACCGCGAGAAGCTGATGGACGAGGTCGCCGAGAACTCCGAGGCGCTGATGGAGCGCTACCTGGAGGGCGAGGAGATCTCGCACGAGGAGATCGTCACCGCGCTCGAGGACGGCACCGACCACGGCCAGATCTTCCCGGTCACCTGCGGCGTGGCGCCGTCGCGGCTGGGCGCGAACCGCCTGCTGGAGGCGATCATCGACGACCTGCCGTCGCCGGTGCAGCACGGCGGCGTCGAAGTCGAGGAGGGCTTCACGCTCGAGCCCGACCCGGACGGCGAGATGTTCGCCTACGTGTTCAAGACGCGTGCGGACCCGTTCGCCGGCCGCATCAACCTCTTCCGCGTCTACCAGGGCACGATGACGCACGACACGCAGGTGATGAACACGCGCACGCACCACAAGGAGCGCATCGGCCAGCTGCTGGTGCCGCGCGGCAAGGACGTCAGCCACGCCGACGAGTTCGGGCCCGGCGACATCGGCGCGGTCGCCAAGCTCAAGGAGACGCACGCGGGGGACTGGCTCGCGGCGCGCGATCAGCCGATCCACCTGCCGTCGATCAAGCTGCCCGCGCCGGTGATGGCGTTCGCGATGGAGCCCAAGAACAAGGGCGACGAGGACAAGGTCTACACCGCCCTGCGGCGCCTGCAGGAAGAGGACCCGACGATCGACCTGCACCGCGACGACCAGACCGGCGAGCAGATCGTGGCCGGGCTGTCGCAGATCCACGTCGAGGTGATCATCGAACGCATGCGGTCACGCTTCGGCGCCGAGGTGACGCTCAAGCCGCCGCGCGTGCCCTACCAGGAGACGATCCGCGGGTCGGCGAAAGCGCACGGGCGCCACAAGAAGCAGACGGGCGGGCGCGGCCAGTTCGGCGACTGCCACATCGAGATCGCGCCGCTGGCGGACGGCGACTTCGAGTTCGTCAACGCGATCAAGGGCGGCGTGATTCCGCAGGGCTTCATCCCCGCGGTCGAGAAGGGCGTGCTCGAAGCGATGCAGCAGGGCGCGGTCGCCGGCTACCCGGTCAAGGGCGTCAAGGTGACGCTGTTCGACGGCTCCTACCACACGGTCGACTCGTCGGAGATGGCGTTCAAGCTGGCCGGCTCGCTGGCGATGCGCCAGGCGCTCGAGCAGGCCGGCGCGGTGCTGCTGGAGCCGATCATGCTGGTCACCGCGTCGGTCCCGGACGATTCCGTGGGCGACGTGATGGGCGACCTGAGCTCGCGTCGCGGGCGCCCGCTGGGCACCGAGGCGGTGGGCGGGATGACCGACGTGCGCGCCGAGGTCCCGATGAGCGAGATGCTCTCCTACGCCCCCGACCTGCGGTCGCTGACCGGCGGCCAGGGCGAGTACACGCTCGAGTTCCTGCGCTACGAGGAGATCCCCGCGCACCTGGCCCAGAAGGTGGCCGACAAGGCGCGCGAGGAGGCTGAAGCGGTGGCATGAGACGCTGCGGGGAGGGCGCGGGGCCGTTGCTACCCTCGCCCTCCCGGCATGGCTCGTACCAGGGACATCCGCACCAACCAGCTCGACGTGGCCTGCGACGTCTGCGGCCGGACGCTGCTGCGCGGCGAGCACGCCGAGCACTTCCTGGCCGGCGGTGAGCGCCGGACGGTCTGCGACCTGTGCACGGCGCGCGCCCAGCACGAGGGGTGGATCCGCGAGTCCGGCGCCGACGACCTCGAGCTGCGCCAGCCGCGCAGCGAGCGGCGCCCGTTCATGGAGCGCCTGCGCGCGAACCGGCGCGAGCGCGCCCGTGAGGCCAGCGAGGCCAGCGAGGAGGTCGTCGAGGTCGCGCCCGAGCCGCCGCCGCGGCGTGAGACGCGCAGCCACATCCGCGCCGTGCCGACCAACGCCGACCTCAAGATGCAGCGCGCGATCGACGTCTTCAACGCGTCCGATCACACGCGCACGGTCGGCGGCGTCGCGCGCTCGCTCGGCGCGCCCGCCGTCTGCGTCCGCCCGCGGACCGATCGGCCGGCGGTCGTTTCGATCACCGTGATGTGGGAACTCTCCTGGTACCGCTTTGAAGTCGACCTGTCCGACGAGGCGGGCGGCGTCCGGCGCGACGCGCAGGGCGACGAGCTGTCGGAGCTGATCCCAGAGGAGCAGATGGTGAACGCCGCCGCCGACGAGCGCGGAGCGTTGCACTTGTCAATCAACACATGACCGAGTTTCTTCCCCCGGCCAAGAGGCTAGGATCGGCGCCGTGATCTACTGCGTCGTACCGGAGCCCTTGGCCGACGAGCTCTACCCCAAGCTCGCCGACTACTACGAGGACGATCCCAACGTGACGGTCATCGTCGACCGGCGCAAGAAGGAACGTCGCCTGCCCGGTTCGTCGGGGGGCGGTCAGCGCGAGATCCGTGACCGTCGCCGTGCGCGCGTCACGGGCGATTTCCCGCCGTTCGCTTCGGTCGAATAGGCGGCAGCGGCCGGGAGGCCGCTCCAGACCCGGGGGGTTGCGGCCGATTGAAGGACTGCGATGTCCCGACGGCTCGCCACTGCTGCCCGCGCGCGCGGGCTGACCGTCCCGCTGACGGCGAGCTTCGGCGCGCTCGCGCTGCTCGTCGCGCTGATGTTCTCGGTCCAGGTGTTGAGCCTGCGCGCGCTCGAAGCCGCCGCGCCCGCCGCTGACACGACCCGCACGCTGGTGGTCGCCGCCGCGGACACGGTCCTCACCGCGGTGCTGCTCGCGCTGCTGGCCGTGTACGTGCGCCGGCGCGTGCTGCGGCCCGTCCAGCGCGTCGCGCTCGCCGCCGACCGGCTGGCGGACGGCGACCTCGAGACGCGCGTGCCGGTCGGCGGGCTCGGCGAGATCGCCCGGCTGGGCGCGGCGTTCAACACGATGGCGGCGGCGCTCGCCGCGCGCGAGCGCGACCTGGCCGTGCAGACCGAGCGGCTGCAGGCGATCCTCGACCACGCGACCACGACGATCTCGGTCAAGGACCGCGACGGCCGCTACCTGCTGGTCAACGACACGTGGCGGCACGCGACCGGGCTGGCCGGCACCGACGTGATCGGCCGCACCGACGACGAGCTGTTCCCGCCGGAGATCGCCGCCGGCATCCGCCTGACGGACCTCGCGGTGCGGCGCGGCGGCGATCCGACCGCGTACGAGCGCGACGGGCACCCGCACCAGTACGTCAAGTTCCCGCTCAAGGACGCGCTCGGCGAGGTGTACGCGATCGGCACGATCGGCATCGACGTCAGCGACCGCAACGCCGCGCTGGAGGAGGCGGTCGCCGCCTCGCGCGCGAAGTCCGAGTTCCTGGCCACCGTCAGCCACGAGCTGCGCACGCCGCTCAACGGCGTGCTCGGGATGACCGAGCTGCTGCTGCGCTCCGACCTGACCGCCCAGCAGCGCGAGTACGCACAGACCGCGGCGGACTCGGGCGAGACGCTGCTGGGCGTGATCGACGCGATCCTCGACTTCGCGAACGTCGAAGCCGGCCGGCTCGAGCTCGACCACCACGAGTTCGACCTCCGCGACGCGATCGAGGACACGTGCGAGCTGCTCGCGCCGCAGGCGCGCGCGAAGGGCATCGAGCTGCTGGCGTGGATCGACGACACGGTCCCGGTGCGCGTGAGCGGCGACCGCGTCCGCCTGCGCCAGGTCCTCACCAACCTGCTGTCGAACGCGATCAAGTTCACCGACGACGGCGAGGTGACCGTCCGCGTGCGCCGCGAAGGCGGCCGCGTGCGCTTCGACGTGACCGACACCGGCATCGGTGTGTCGCCGGCCGCGCTCGGCCGCCTGTTCGACGCGTTCGCGCAGGCCGACGCGTCGACCACGCGGCGCTACGGCGGCACCGGGCTCGGCCTGGCGATCGCGCGCCGGCTGGTGGAGCTGATGGACGGCGAGATCGACGCCGTCTCGACGCCGGGCCTGGGCAGCACGTTCACGTTCACGGTGCGGCTGCTGGAGCTGCCCGCGCCCGCGGCGGCGCCGCGGTACGAGCTGCCGGCCGGGCTGCAGGTGCTGGTGGTCGACGACGCCGACGCCGGCCGCGCGCTCCTGCAGGCCTACCTGGGCGTGCCGTGCGCCACCGCGACCTCGGCGCCGGACGCGCTGACCGCGATGCACGCCGCCGCGCGGGCCGGCCGGCCGTTCGACCTGGTCGTCGCCGACGCCGACCTGCCCGGGATGGACGGCGCCGAGCTGGCGCGGGCGATCGAGCTCGCGCCCTCGCTGCGCGCCGCCCGGGTCGTGCTGGTGACCGCCTCCGCCCGCGGCGACGGCTATTGGGTGCCCAAGCCCGTGCGCCGCTCGCGCCTGCTCACGACGGTGAGCGACGCGCTGCGCGGCGAGGCGGCGCTCGTGCCCGGTGTGGACGCCGCGGCCGAGCCGACCGTGCTCGTGGTCGACGATGACCCCGTCACGCAGCGGGTGCTGGAGACGCTGGTGCGCGAGCGCGGCTTCGCCGTCGAGACGGCGGTGACCGGCCGCGAGGCGCTGACGCTGTGCGGGCTGCGCCGGTACGCGCTGGTGCTGATGGACTGCCAGCTGCCCGAGCTCGACGGCTACGCGGCCACCGCCGCGATCCGGGCGCGCGAGCCTCGCGGCCCGCGCCTGCCGATCGTCGCGATCACCGCGTACGCGACGACGGGGGACCGCGAGCGCTGCCTGGCCGCGGGCATGGACGACTACCTGGCCAAGCCGGTGCGGGCGGAGCGGCTCGACGCCGTGCTCTCGCGCTGGGTCAGCGGGCCCGAGCCGTCCAGCGACCCGTTCGGGCGGCTCGTGGACGCCGCCCGCATGCGCGCGTTCCACGTCGACTACCCGGAGCTCGTGGACGAGCTGGTCGAGCTGTTCGTGCAGAGCACGCCGCCGCTGCTGGCCGAGCTGCGGGCGAGCGCGGCCGGCGGCGACCGCGACGCGGTGCGCCGCGCGGCGCACACGCTCAGGGGGGCGAGCCAGAACGTCGGGGCCGCGTTCCTGGCCCGCCTGGCGTCGGACATCGAGGCGACGGGGGAGGCCGAGCCGGCCGCGCTCGACGGCCTCGAACGCGTCTTCGGCGATACGTGCGATGCGCTGCGGGCGGCGCTGGTGGAACCGTGACCGACCTGCTGTTGCCGGCACTCGTGGTGGTCGCGGCCGTCGCCGCGCTGGCGTTCCGCGCGGCGGCGCGGGCCCGCGAGTCCGAGCGTCGCTACCGGCAGTTCGCCGCGCAGTGGCCGGACACGGCGATCGCGCTGCTCGATCAGGACCTGCGTTTCGCGCTCGCGGAGGGCGCGGTGCTGGCCGCGGACTGGGAGCCGCGCGAGCTGGTAGGGCGGCGGCTGGACGAGGTCCTGCCGGCGGAGGCGTTCGCGGAGCTCGAGCCGAAGCTGGCCGCGGCGCTCGCGGGCGAACGGCTCACGCACGAGCTGGGCGGCGACCGCGCCTACCGCGTCGAGGTCGCACCGTTCCGCGCCTCCGGCGGCGCCGTGACGCACGTGATGCTCGCGCTGCGCGACGTCACCGCCGCGAACGCGCTGCGGCGCACGCTCGAGGAGCAGACCGGGTTCCTGAACGCGGTGCTGATGCAGCTCGGCGAGCGCGTGAGCGTCTGCGACGCGGACGGCCACTTCATCGACTTCGGCGCCCTGCACACCGCCGGCCGCACCGAGCTGCATCCGCTCGAATGGTCGGAGGCGTTCGGGCTGCAGCATCCCGACGGGCGCCCGCTCGGGCCGCACGAAGCGCCGCTGCTGCGCGCGCTGCGCGGCGAGCAGGTCCGCGACGTCGAGCTGCGCGTGCCGAGCGGAGACGGCGACGCGACGACGCTCCTCGCCTCCGGCGGCCCGGTGACCGCGGTGGACGGGCGCACGCTCGGCGCCGTCGTCGTCAACGCCGACCTGACGCCGTTCCGGGACGCCGAAGGGCGGCTGCGGCGCAGCGAGGAGCGCCACCGGCGCGTCGTCGAGAGCATGGTCGACTGCGTCTTCGAGACCGACGTGCGCGGGCAGTGGACGTACCTGTCGGACGCGTGGACGGCGACGACCGGGTACGCGGTCGACGCGTCGCTCGGCCGGTCGTGCCTGGAGTACGTGCATCCGGACGACCGCGCCGCCCACGCGCTGGCGCTCGCCCCGCTGCTGGCGGGGGAGCGCACGGGCGTGCAGCTGGAGCACCGGTTCCTGACGAGCGCCGGCGCGGTCCGCTGGGCCGAGGTGCAGGTGCGCGCGGTCAGCGGCTGGAACGGCCTGCCGGCGGGCTTCACCGGCGTCATCCGCGACGTCACGGCCGCGCAGCGCGCGCGCCAGTACGCGGCGGCGGAGACGGCGCTGATGCGGCTGCTGTCGGGCGTCCCGTCGGGCGCGGACCTCGACAACGACGCGCTCGCCGTGCTCGGGCACGAGCTGGACTGGGACGGCGCCGAGCTGTGGTGCATGGGCGGCGACGAGCGGCTGCGGCGGATGGGGACGTGGACGGCGCCCGGCGTGGACCTCGACGAGCTCCTGGCCGAGCGGGCCGACCGCCGCCACGAAGTCGGCGACGGGCTGGTCGGGCAGGCGTGGCTGTCGCGCGCGCCGCTCTGGCACGACGGCCTCTGCTCCCACGGCGAGTGCTCGACGGTGGCGCTGACCGTGCGCCGCACGGGGGAGCCGATCGCCGTGGTCGTGCTCATCTCGCGCACGCCGCGCGAGCCCGAGCCGGGCCTGGACCGGCTGCTGAACGCGATCAGCGGGCACGTGACGCAGTTCATCCAGCGTCGCGAGGCGGAAGCGCGCGCGGCCCAGCAGGCGGCGGACCTGCAGCGGCTGTCGGCGGTCGCGCACGAGCTGGCCGGCGAGTCCGACCAGTACGGCGCGCGGATGGCGCTCACGCGCGCGGTGCGCGACGTCACCGACGCGAACGCCGTGATCCTGTGGGAGCCGGACGTCACCGGCACCGAGCTGGAGGTCACGGCCGCGACCGGTGCCGCGCTGCGCGGCATGACGGTCCCACTCGGCGACTCGACCGTGATCGCCGCCGCGTTCGCGACCGGCGAGCTGGCGTTCGTGTCCGAGGTCGCGACCGACCCGCGCGTCGCCTACCGCCGGCACGAGCTGGCCCACGCTCGCTCCGGTGCATGGGTGCCCGTGGTCGGCGACGGGCGCGCCGTCGGCGTGCTGCTGGTGGGCTGGGCCCGCCGGCGCGCCACGCTGCCGGAGCGCGACCGCGAGCTGCTCGGCCTGCTGGCCGCCGAGGCCGCGATCACGATCCAGCGCACCGACCTGCTGGCGCAGCTGCGCGCCACCGCGCGCACCGATCCGCTGACCGGCCTGCCGAACCGGCGCGTCTGGGACGAGGACCTCGCACGCGAGCTGGCCCGCGCCCGGCGCCACGGCGGCTCGCTCTGCCTGGCGCTGCTCGATCTCGACCGCTTCAAGGCGTTCAACGACGACCACGGCCACCAGGCCGGCGACGAGCTGCTGGCCGCGGCCGCGACCGCCTGGCGCCCGGAGCTGCGCGCGACCGACACGCTCGCCCGCTACGGCGGGGAGGAGTTCGCGGTCCTGCTGCCGCACAGCGACGCGACGAGCGCGCGCGCGGTGGTCGAGCGCCTGCTGGCGGCGGTGCCGTTCGGGCAGACGGCGTCGGCCGGGATCGCGGTCTGGGACGGCGTGGAGCGCGCCGAGCAGCTGCTCGCGCGCGCGGACGCCGCGCTGTACCGGGCGAAGAACGCGGGCCGCGCCCGTGCGCAGGTGGCGAGTTAGACGGCCACGACCGCCGGCTCGCGGATCGTGAACGCCGGCAGCAGCCGCTGCAGCAGCGGGCCGATCGAGACGGCGTAGAGGACGGTGCCGAGCCCGACGGTGCCGCCGAGCGCGAAGCCGGCCACCAGCACGCTGATCTCGATCCCGGTGCGGATGCGCCCGACCGACCCGCCGGTGCGCAGCACGAGCCCGGTCATCAGCCCGTCGCGCGGACCGGGGCCGAGGCCGGCGCCGATGTACGCGGCGCCCGCGACCCCGTTCAGGAACACGCCGGTCACCAGCAGCGCCAGCTGCGCGGGCAGCCCGTGGACGGCGCCGATCACGTCGAGCGTCAGGTCCACCGCGATCCCGATCACGAACACGTTGCTGACCGTCCCGATCCCGGGCCACTGGCGCAGCGGGATCCAGGCCATCAGGACGAGCGCGCCCGTGATGATCACGACCGTGCCGAACGAGAGCCCGGTCTTCTCGGACACGCCCTGGTGGAACACGTCCCACGGGTCGAGGCCGAGCCCGGCGCGGATCATCATGGCCATGCTCGCGCCGTAGAGCGCGAGACCGGCGTACAGCTGGACGAGGCGGCGAACCATCGGCACGGCATCCTGACGGCAACTGGCATTGAAATCCATAGCCAATTCTGAGAATGTGGCCTCTAGATGCTTCCGGATCGTTCGCTTTCAGGGCCGCATCTCGCCCGTCTGCTCGGCGCCTGGCGTGCGCCCGGCAGCCCGGCGTACGCCTCGCTGGCCCGCGCGCTGCGGCTGCTCGTGCTCGACGGCCGGCTCCCGCTGCGCACGCGGCTGCCCGGCGAGCGTGAGCTCGCCGAAGCGCTCGGCGTCAGCCGCACGACCGCGACCGCGGCCTACGCCGCGCTGCGCGAGGAGGGCTTTTTGGCCAGCCGCCGCGGCGCCGGCAGCTGGACGCGGCTGCCCGCCGACCCGGGCGTCGCGCCCGAGCCGGGCCCGTCCGGCAGCGACGGCGTGATCGACCTCAGCTGCGCCGCCGGCGCGGCCCCCGAAGGCGCCCTGCACACCGCGCTCGAAACCGCCGCCGCCGAGCTCCCGCGCCACCTCCCGGGCCCGGGCTACGACGCGGCCGGGCTGCCGGTCCTGCGCGCCCGGATCGCCGACTGGTTCACCGGGCGCGGCGTCCCGACCGAGCCCGAGCAGATCCTGGTCACCGCCGGCGCCCAGCACGCCTGGACGCTGCTGCTGCGCGTGCTCGCCGGACCCGGCGACCGGGTCCTGACCGAGCACCCGACGTACCCGGCGGCGCTCGACGCGGTCCGCGCGCTCGGCGCGCGCCCGGTGCCGGTCCCGATGCTCCCCGGCGGCTGGGACCTCGACATGTTCGCGGTCACGCTGCGCCAGGCCGCGCCGCGGATCGCGTACGTGATCGCCGACCACCACAACCCGACCGGGCTGACGCTCCCGGCGGCCGACCGCGAGCGGCTGGTCGCGCTCGCGCGCGCGACCCGGACGCCGCTGGTGATCGACGAGACCGGGCTCGAGCTGCGGCTCGACGGCACCGCGCCGCCGCCGGCCGTCGCGACGTTCGACCCCGGCGGCGAGACCGTGATCGTCACCGGGTCGATGAGCAAGGCGTTCTGGGCCGGCCTGCGCGTCGGCTGGGTGCGCGCGAGCCCGGCGCTCGTCCGGCGGCTGGCCGCCGCGCGCGCCGCGCTGGACATCGCCGGCCCGGTGATCGAGCAGCTGGTCGCGGTCGCGCTGCTGGCCGAGGGCGAGACCGTGGTCGCGCGCCAGCGCACCGCCGCCCGCGAGCGCCGCGACGCGCTCGCCGCGGCGATCAAGGCCCACCTCCCGGCGTGGCGCTTCGAGGTCCCCGCGGGTGGGCTCTCGCTCTGGATCGAGCTGGGCGCACCGCGCAGCACGGCGCTGGCCGCGGTCGCCGACCGCCACGGCCTGCGGCTCGCCGCCGGCCCGCGCTTCGGCGTCGACGGCGCGTTCGAGCGCTTCCTGCGCGTTCCCTTCAGCCTGCCTGCGCCGGTGCTCGAGGAGGCCGCAGCGCGGCTCGCGCTCGCCTGGCGCGCGGTCGGCGCCGCCGGCGTCTCCGCCGCGGAGCCGGAGCCCGCGCTGGTGGCCTAAGCTGTCTCGCTTGAACGATCCCGTTGTCATGACCGCGGAGGGCCTGAAGGCGCTCCAAGCCGAGCTCGAGCAGCTCGAGACGGTGGCCCGGAGAGAGATCGCCGAGCGCATCAAGACCGCGCGCGAATGGGGCGACCTCAAGGAGAACTCCGAGTACCACGACGCCAAGAACGACCAGGCGCACCTGGAGACCAAGATCCTGCGCCTGCGCGAGCAGCTGCTGGCGGCCGAAGTGCGCGAGGTGGAGACGCAGACCGACGTGGTCGGCTTCGGCTCCAGCGTCGAGGTCGAGGACACGAAGTCGGGCAAGCGCCAGACCTACGCGCTGGTGTCCGCCCACGAGGCGGACCCGGGCGAGGGCAAGCTGTCGATCGACTCCCCGGTCGGCAAGGCGCTGGTCGGCCGCCGCGCCGGCGAGCTCGCGACGCTCGAGACGCCGCGCGGCGTGCGCGAGCTGAAGGTCCTGAAGATCAGCGCCTGAGCGCGCGCAGCGCGACGTTCACGTGCAGGCGCGTGCCGATCGCGAGCGCGCGCTCGTCGATCGTGAAGCGCGGGTGGTGGTGCGGGTACGGCCCGCCCGCGCCGACGAACGCGTAGCAGCCCGGGGCCTCGGCCAGGTAGGCGGAGAAGTCGTCGCCGCCCATGATCGGGGCGAGGTCGGCGAGCTGGACGTCGACCGCGTCGCGCACGAGCGCCGTCGCGTCCGGGTCGTTGACCACCGGCCGGTAGCCGAACTGGTAGGCGAGCTCGTGGTCGGCGCCGTGCGCGGCGCACACGCCGCGCGCGATCTCGTCGATCAGCTTCGGGATCCGCTCGCGTACCGCGTCGTCGAACGAGCGCGCGGTGCCGGTCAGCACCGCCTCGGCGGGGATCACGTTCGGCGCGTCGCCGGCGTGCAGGCTGCCGACGCTCACCACCGCGGGCGCCAGCGGGTCGATCCGCCGCGCGACGATGTGCTGGAGGCTGGTCACGAGCTCCGCGGCGGCGGCGATCGGGTCGACCGCGGTGTGGGGGAGGCCGCCGTGCCCGCCGCGGCCGCGGACGGTCAGCGTGAAGAAGTCGGCGGCGGCCATGAACGGGCCGGGGACGGCCGCGACCTTGCCGTACTCGAGCGGCGTCCAGAGGTGGCAGCCGTAGACGAAGCCGGCGCCGTCCATCACGCCGGCGGCGACGAGGTCGCGCGCGCCGCCGGGCGCCAGCTCCTCGCCGTGCTGGAAGACGAAGCGCACCTCGCCGCAGGGCAGCCCGCCGTCGGTGAGCCGGCGCGCGGCGCCGAGCAGCATCGCCGTGTGCCCGTCGTGGCCGCACGCGTGCATCGCGCCGGGCCGCTCGGACGTGAACGGCACGCCGCTCTCCTCGGTGATCGGCAGCGCGTCGATGTCCGCGCGCAGGACGACCGTCGGCCCGGGCGCGTCAGCGCGCAGGCGCGCGACCACGCTCGTCGGCGTCGGCCGCTCGACCGGGAGGCCGAAGCCGCGGAGCCGCTCCGCGATCCACGCGGACGTCTCGTGCTCCTCGAAGCTCACCTCGGGGTGGCGGTGCAGGTGCCGGCGCCATTCGACCACGTCCTCCATGCCCGGGATTATTAGGGGGTCTGACCCCTCAACATTGGGAAGGGCGCTCTAGAGCCAAAGAAATTGTTGAAGGGTCTGACCCCTGGGGGGTGGTGGGGGAGTAGCGTGTGGCGCGAGGTGCTCGGGCAGCGTGACGAGCTGGCGACCTGGTTCGGCCTCTCGGTCGCGGGGATCCCTGCGCCCGCGGCGGCGCCGGTTCGCCATCGCGCACCGCCGTCACGCGAGCCGCCGGCCGCCGACGAGAGCGTCGAGGCCGCCGGCGTCCGCATCGGCCGCTTCCCGGTCACGAACGCCGCGTTCGCCCGCTTCCGCCCGGACCACCCGCGTGTGAAGGACCCGCAGCTGGCCGACCACCCGGTCGTGCTCGTGACCCGCGCGGACGCGCTGGCGTTCTGCGCCTGGCTCGGCGGCGGCGCCCGGCTCCCGACCGCCGCCGAGTGGGAGGCTGCCGCGGGCGACACGACCTGGCCCTGGGGCGACGCGTTCGACCCCGAGCGCTGCAACTGCGCCGAGGCCGCGTACGGGTGGACGGTCCCGGTCCGCGCACACCCGGACGGCGCCGCGCCGTGCGGCGCCGAGCAGCTCGCCGGCAACGTCTGGGAGTGGGTGGCGGACACGCGCGCGGACGGCTGGGGCGTCCTCAAGGGCGGTTGCTACCTCGATACCCAGCACGGCCTCGACACCCGCCGCGCGCTCCCCGCCGACCCGGAGCGCGCGACGCCGACCACCGGATTTCGGATCGTCATCGACCCAAGGAGGAGTGGATGGACCGCGAGCTCCTGATCGACGCCCTGCGGGGCGTCTATGACCCGTGCTGCCAAGACCGCGGGGTGTCGATCGTCGACATGGGCGTGGTGGAGGACGTCCGCCGCGTCGGTGCGCACGTCGAGGTGGACCTGATCCCGACCACCGGCTGGTGCCCGTTCGTCGCCACCCTGTCGGCCGCGATCCCGGAGGCGCTGACCGCGCTCGACGGGGTCGAGACGGTCGAGGTGAAGATCGTCTGGGAGCCCGCCTGGACGCCGGACCGGCTCTCCGAGTCGGCCCGCGCGAAGCTCAGCATGCCGCTGGAAGAACTCGAGCCCTACCGGAGAGTCGCCTGATGGCCGTCACCGACACCCAGCCGCAGACCGCGCGCGAGCGCAAGGTCGACGCGTTCGTCTTCGACTGCGTCTGCCACATCTTCAACTTCGACCCGGCCAACGCGCTCGGCGGGCCGGGCCTGATGTTCGACGAGCACCTGTTCGCGTTCCACCAGCTGCTCACGGCCGAGGGCGAGCGGATCCTCAGCCGCGAGGAGTTCATGAAGGAGTGGAGCGTCGACGAGATCTACGAGATGGTCATCGAGGACTCCGACACCGACATGATCGTCGCCCAGCCGCTGCCGCTCACCGACCTCTTCCACGACGGTCTGAGCGACTGGCGCAAGTGCGCGGAGATGGCGCGCAAGCACCCCGATCGCGCGGTCTTCTGGGGCTCCGTCAACCCGCTCGAGGGCAGGAAGGCCCTCGACGACATGGAGATCCAGGTCAAGGAGTACGGCGCGAAGGCGTTCAAGTTCTACAACGTCCGCTACGACTACGGGCAGCCGTTCCCGTGGCGGATGGACGACCCGCGCGTCGCGTTCCCGGTGTTCGAGAAGGCGCAGGAGCTGGGCGTGAACCTGATCGGCGTGCACAAGGGCGTGCCGCTCGGGCCGCAGCCGATCGAGCACACGCGCACGTTCGACATGGACGGCGCGGCCGCCGCGTTCCCGGACATCAACTTCGTGATCTTCCACGTCGGCCTGCCGTGGCTGGACGAGGTCCTGTGGCAGATCGTGCGGTTCCCGAACCTCTACGCCTCGATCGCCGCCACCGTCAACTTCATCTCCCGCCAGCCGCGCGTGTTCGCCGAGATGCTGGGGAAGATGCTGTGGTGGTGCGGGGAGGACAAGATCCTCTACGGCGGCGAGTCGCCGATCTGGCACCCGCAGTGGGCGCTGGAGGCGTTCTGGAACTTCGAGCTGCCCGAGGACATCGTGGCCGAGCGCGGCTACCCGCCGCTGTCGGACCAGGCCAAACGCAAGATCCTCGGCGGCAACCTCGCCCGCCTGCACGGGATCGACGCCGACGCCAAGTGGAAGGAGCTCGCCGGCTGACGAGTACTACTCGAGGTCCTCGGCCAGGTCCGCGACGGAGTCGACGATCCGCGCGGGGCGGTACGGGAACCGGTCCGCCGACTCGCGCGTGCTGATCCCGGTCAGCACGAGGATCGTCTCCAGACCGGCTTCCAGCCCCGCGACGATGTCGGTGTCCATGCGGTCGCCGATCATCGCGGTCGTCTCCGAGTGCGCTTCGATGGCGTTCAGCGCGCTGCGCATCATGAGCGGGTTCGGCTTGCCGACGTAGTACGGCTCCACGCCGGTCGCGCGGCTGATCAGCGCGGCCACCGAGCCTGTGGCGGGCAGCGGGCCGTCCGGGCTCGGGCCGGTCGCGTCCGGGTTGGTGGCGATGAACCGGGCGCCGTTGACCACCAGCCGGATCGCGTGCGCGATCCGCTCGAAGCTGTACGTGCGCGTCTCACCGAGCACGACGTAGTCCGGGTCGCGCTCGGTCAGCGTGTAGCCGGAGGCGTGGAGCGCGGTCGTCAGGCCGGCCTCCCCGATCACGAACGCCGACCCGCCGGGCCGCTGGTCCTCGAGGAAGCTCGCCGTCGCCAGCGCGGAGGTCCAGATCGCCTCCTCGGGGACCTCGAGCCCGCTCGCCTTCAAACGGGCGGCGAGGTCGCGCCGGGTGTAGATCGAGTTGTTGGTCAGGACCAGGAACGGTGCGTCGCGCTTCTTGAGGTTCGCCAGGAAGCGGTCGGCGCCCGGGATCGCCTGCTCCTCGTGCACGAGCACGCCGTCCATGTCCATCAGCCACGAGCGGATCTCACGTCGGGTCACGACCGGAAGCGTACGCGGCTCGCCGCACCGATCGCGTCGCCCGCGGGTTCTCACCTGGTAGGTCTGTTGCGTACGCGAACGACGGGAGTGCAAGCCGATGGGGTCTGGAATGGGTCTGAAGACGATCGCTGCGGCGGGGGTGCTGGCCGCGTGCGGCACCGCTGCGGTGATCGCGCGGGCGGATGACCCCAGCGGCCGTGCGGCGCAGGCCGACGGCGGCCTGGCGCTGTCGAGGCTCGACGTTCGCGACGGCTCGGTCATGATCGACCGGCCCGCGCAGGCGGGCGCGGTCGACCACCTGCGGGTCATCAACAAGAGCAAGTCGGCGCTGGACGTGACCGTGACGGCGCGGCCGTGGACGCAGTCCTCGAGCGGCGCCGTGAGCCCGAACCGGCGTGCGAAGCTCGGCGGCGTGGCCGTCAGCGAGTCGACGTTCTCGCTGGCGCCCGGGGCGTGGCGCGACTTCTCGGTCACGCTCACCTCGTCGCCCGCCTATCTCTACGGCGCGCTCGAGATCGTGGGCCTACCGAGCGACGTGAGCAAGCGCAAGGGCGTGGTCCCGGGCTACCGCGTGGTCTCTTCGCTGCGTTACAACGCCGCGAAGCCGGTCTACAAGCTCAAGCCGGGGGCGATCAAGGCGTCCCGCAAGGCGGTGACGCTGAAGGTCCGCAACTCCGGCAACACGATCGCGCCGGTGACCGGCTCCGTGCGCCTGCGCGGCCCGCTGGGGACCAAGAACGGCTCGCTGAAGGCGACGCGGATCCTGCCGCGCAAGACGGTGGCGCTGAACCTCGTGTCCAGGTCCAACTTGCGCCCCGGCACCTATACGGCGACTGTCACGCTCATCCAGAACAAGGTCAAGACCAAGGTCACCAAGCGGGTGCGGGTCGCTCGCTGAGCGGCGACGCCGTCCGGCGCTCCGGGCGCTGAAGCTCGTAGACGCGCGCCGCCTACCGCGAAGCGACTTCGACGTCGATCGCGAGCTTGGCCAGCGGCGCGCCCCAGTCCTCGACCGAGGCGGGCGGCAGCACGCCGTAGCCGGCGCCGGTCGCCGACACCGCGCCGCGCAGCGCCCACAGCGCGAACGTATCCGCGAAGCGCTCCTCGGGCGCCGTGCAGTCGCCGCTCTCGGGCGTGAAGCACGCGCCGCTGCTGGGCAGCTGCGCGGCCAGCCGGTCGCGCAGGTCGGGCGTCATAAGCGCGAAGTCGATCACGTGGCCGAGCTCGTGGGCGACGGTCTTGTCGCGGTCGGCCCTGCGGTCGCCGTCGAGGTAGGCGACGTTGAACGTCACTTCGTAGCGGTCGGCGGCCAGCGGGCGCGTGAGGCCGACCGCGGGCCCGCCGGGGTCGCGGAACGTGCCGAGCGTGACCATCCCGTCCACGTCGTCGATCAGCTGCCGCGCCTCCGGCCGCGTCCGGTCGACCGCGGCCAGGATCCAGTCGCGGTCGCGCTCGGACACGGACGGGTCGAACGTGAACGTCGCCTGGCGGGTCGCCGGGTCGACGCGGTGCTCGGCCGCGCCGCAGCCGGCGAGCAGCGCGAGCGCGGCGAGGGCGAGAAGGCGCGCGGCCATGTCTCGCTGTGATCGGCGGCCCCGCGGCGCCGCTTGAGCGTGCGACCCTTCAACGATGCGGCCGCTGCTGTTCTCGATCGCCTACCGGATGCTCGGTTCGGTCACGGAGGCCGAGGACGTCGTGCAGGAGGCGTACCTGCGCCGCGCGGCCGTGAGCGAGCCGGTGGAGAACGAGCGCGCCTTCATGACCACGGTCACGACGCGGCTGGCGATCGACGTGCTGCGGTCCGCCCGCGCGCGCCGCGAGACGTACGTGGGGGACTGGTTGCCTGAGCCGCTGGTCGAGGCCGAGGCGCCGGACGCTGCCGAGGCCGAGGACTCGGTGTCGCTCGCGATGCTCGTCCTGCTCGAGCGCTTGAGCCCCGTCGAGCGCGCGGTGTTCGTGCTGCGCGAGTCCTTCGACGTGCCGTTCGCGGACGTGGCGGCGATCGTCGACCGCTCGGAGGCCAACTGCCGCCAGATCCTGGCCCGCGCGCGCCGCCGCGTCGAGTCCGGCCGGCCGCGGTTCGACGCCGACCCGGCCGAGCGCCGCGCGCTCGTCGCCCGCTTCCTCGCGGCCGCGCGCGAGGGCGACCTCGACGGCCTCGTCGCCCTGCTCGCCCCCGACGCGGTCCTGATCGGGGACGGAGGCGGCGTCGCCCGCGCGCTCGCGCACCCGCTCACCGGCGCGCCCGCCGTGGCCCGCGCCGCGGTCGCGTTCTACGGCCAGGTCGGCCGCTGGGGCGTCACGACCGAGCCGGTGCGCGTCAACGGCGGCGCCGGCTTCCGCCTGCTCGACGCCGGCGGCCGGATCGTCGGCGTCGTGGACGTGGAGGTCGCGGACGGCCGGATCGCGGCCATCCACTCGATCGTCAACCCCGGCAAGCTCGCCCACCTCGGCGAGACGTCGGACCTGGCGCTGCGCCCATCGGTCAGTCGATCAGCGCGCCCGCGCTCACGTTGACGGTCGCCGCGGTCATCGTCCGCGCGCGGTCGGAGGCCACGAACGCGGCCACCGCGCCGACGTCCTCGAACGTCGCGCAGCGGCCGAGCAGCGTCGCCGCCTCGAGGCTGGAGACCAGCGCGTCGCGCCCGGCGAACCCCGCCGGGATCGTCTCCGGCACCCCGCCGGTGCGCAGCGTCACGACCCGGATCCCGGCGGCGCCGTACTCGGCCGACAGCTGCCGCCGCATCGCCTCGACCGCGTGGAACGCCGTCTGCAGGCCGCCGATGCTGTACCCGCGCATCGGGTCGCCGGACCCGCCGAAGTTGAGGATCACGCCGCCGCCGCGCATCCGCCGGACGGCCGCCCGGTAGGTCAGGAACTGCGACCGCACGGCGGTGACGATCGGCGCCAGGTAGTCCTCGACGGCCATGTCGGCCATCGGCGTGCCCTGGACGTCGTTGATCCCGATCAGGTTGAACGAGACGTCGAGGCTGCCGCCGCCGGCGAGGACCGCGTCCGCGTGCGCCTCGACCGCGTCGCCGTCGAGCGCGTCCACCACCGCGCAGGACGCGCGCCCGCCGGCGGCCTCGATCTCGCGGGCGACCGCGTGCAGCGGCTCCGGCGTCCGTCCCGCCAGCCAGACGTGCGCGCCTTCGCGCGCGAAGACCCGCGCGACCGCGCCGCCGATCGCCCCGCCGCCACCGTAGATCACCGCGTTCTTGCCGTTCAGGAGCATGCCGGTCATGACCTCGCCGGTGCCCGGAACTCATCGGCAGGAAGCCGGAACCGCACCCCGAACTCCGACCGCATGAGCGAGACGGACCACCACGACGAGCCGCACGTGTCCAGCGACGACTTGCGGGCCGCCCTCGTCCCGCGCGGCGAGACCCGCCGCAACCCCGTGCTCGTGACCGAGCGCGACGCCGGCGAGCTGCAGGAGCTGCGCGCCGCCCTGGAGACCGCGGATGGCCTGCGCGCCGAGCTCGACGCCAGCCGCCGCGCGATCGACGCCGCCCGCGCGGATTCGATCGAGCTCCGCGCCGCGCTCGACGCCGCCCGCGGCGACGCCAAGGAGCTGCGGCTCGAGTTGATCCGCGCCCGCGCCGAGGCCGCGGAGCGCCGCGAAGCGCTCGGCCAGCTCGCGAACGCCGGCCTGTTCCGCCGCCGCAAGGTGATCCGCGAGCTGATGGAGCGCAACGCCTTCTAGCGCGGCGCGCGCAACCGCAGGCCCTGCATCCCGCCGTCGACCGCCAGCGCGGTCCCGGTGGTGGACGCGGCGGCCGGCGAGGCCAGGTAGCAGATCGCTTCGGCGACCTCCTCGGCGCTGACCAGCCGCCCCAGCGGCTGGCGCGCCTCCAGCGCGGCGCGCTCGGCCTCCGGGTCGGCCGCGGCGTCGAGCAGCCGGCCGACCCACGGCGTGTCCGCCGTGCCGGGGTTGACGCAGTTGACCCGGATGCCCTCGCCGATGTGGTCGGCGGCCATCGCCAGCGTCAGCGACAGCACGGCGCCCTTGGTCGCGCTGTAGAGCGCGCGCTGCGGCAGTCCGGCGGTCGCCGCGACCGAGCACGTGTTGACGATCGCCGCGCACGGCGACTCGCGCAGCGCCGGCAGGCAGGCGCGCGCCACGCGCACCATTCCGACGACGTTGACGTCGAACACGCGGTGCCACTCCGCGTCGTCGTTGTCGGCGACGGTCCCCGCGGCGCCGATACCGGCGTTGTTGACGAGGACGTCGAGCCCGCCCAGCGTCGCGAGCGCGGAGGCCACGCCGGCGTCGACGCTCGCCGCGTCGCTGACGTCCACCGGCACGTCGCCGGCCAGGTCGAGCACGACCACCCGCGCGCCGCGTGAGCGCAGCAGCGCGACGGTCGCCGCGCCGATCCCGGACGCGCCGCCGGTGACGATCGCCCGCAGCCCGTTCACGCGACCACCGCCTCGATCAGGTTCGGCCCGGGGGACGCCAGCGCCTCGCGCAGCGCGCCCACCAGCCCCGGCACGTCGTCGACCCGCCGCGCCGGCACGCCCATGGCCGACGCGAGCCCGGTGAAGGAGAGGTCCGGCCGCCCGAGGTCCATCAGCGAGCGAGCCGCCGCGCCCGACCCGGACGCGCCGACGCGCGAGAACTCGAACTCGAGGATCGCGTACGAGCGATTGGCGATGACGATCGTGGTCACGTCGAGGCCCTCCCGAGCCTGGGTCCAGAGCGCTTGGATGGTGTACATGGCCGAGCCGTCGGCCTGCAGGCAGACCACGCGCCGGTCCGGGGCGCCGAGCGCCGCGCCGGTGGCGACCGGCAGGCCCCAGCCGATCGCGCCGCCGGTCAGGAACAGGTAGTCGTGCTCGCCGGCGCCGGCCGTGCGCGGGAACAGCAGAAACGACGCGGACACGGACTCGTCGACCACGACCGCGCCGTCGGGCAGCAGCGCGCCGACGACCGCGCTCAGCGCGTCGAGGTCGAGCGCGTTCCCGGTGGGCAGTGCGACACGCTCGGCGGAGGTCCCCGCGTACGGCGGCGCGTCCAGCTCGGCCGCCAGCGCTTCGAGCGCGCCGAGCACGTCCTCGGCCGGCGTGGCCAGCCCGACGATCGCGGTCGCCGGGTCGGCGAGCACGCTCGGCTGCCCCGGGTAGGCGAAGAACCCGACCGGCGTCTGCGCGCCCACCAGGACGAGTGACGACAGCTCCGCGAGCGCCGGGACGGCCAGCTCGGTCAGGTACGGCACGCCCGCCGGCCGCGGCCGCGAGCCGCCGCGCGCCAGCCGCGCCGGGAACGTCTCGTGCCACAGCGACGCGCCGGTCGCCGCCGCGATCCGCGCCGCCAGCTCCAGCCCGCGCTCCCCGCAGGCCGGGGTCCCGAGCAGCAGCCCCGCACCGCCCGCGCGCAGCGCCCGCGCGGCGGCCGCCACCGCCTCGTCCGGCACCGGTGCGACCGGCGCGACCGGGCGCGGCGCGGCGGGACCGAGGCTCGGCTCCCAGCCGGCGTCCGCGGGCAGGATCAGCGTCGCCACCCCGCCGGCCCGGGCGGCGGCGACCGCGGCGGCCGTGTCGCTGGCCGCCGCGCGCGCGTCGGGCGTCGTGCGCACCCAGTGCGACGCCGGCCGGGCGACCGACTCGATGTCGCTGGCCAGCGGCGCGCCCAGCGGCTTGTGCGCGACCGCGTGGTCGCCGACCAGGTTGACCAGCGGCGTGCGCGCCTTGTAGGCGTTGTGGACGTTCGCGTACGCGTTGCCGAACCCCGGGCCGAGGTGCAGCAGCGTCGCCGCCGGTTCGCCCGCCATCCGCGCGTACCCGTCCGCCGCGCCGGACGCGACGCCTTCGAACAGCGTCAGCACGGCCCGCATCTCGGGCACGTCGTCGAGCGCCGCGACCAGGTGCATCTCCGACGTCCCCGGGTTCGCGAAACACGTCCGCACGCCGCTCGCGACCAGCGTCCGCAGCACGCTCTCTGCCCCGTTCATGGCCCCGACTGTACGCTGAGACGGGTGACTGACGACGCGCTCCCCGAGCTACGGGCCTCGGACGCCGACCGCGAGCACCACGCCGAGCTGCTGCGCCGCGCCGCCGGCGACGGGCGGCTGACCGTCGACGAGCTGGACGAGCGGCTGACGCTCGCCTACGAGGCGCGTACGCGCGCGCAGCTGGAGAGGCTGGTCGCCGACGTGGTCGTCCCGGGCGACCCGGCGCCGGCCCGGATGCCGGTGCGCCGCGGCGAGGGCGGCACGCGGTGGCTGGTCTCGATCATGAGCGGGCACGACCGCAAGGGCCACTGGCGCGTCGGCCGCGACCTCAAGGTCATCAACATCATGGGCGGCAGCGACCTCGACCTCAACGACGCCGAGCTGGCCGACGACGTGGTGGAGATCACGGTCTTCTCGCTGATGGGCGGCGGCAGCATCCGCGTGCCGGAGGGGCTCAACGTCGAGCTGTCGGAGTTCGCGTTCATGGGCGGCAACGACGCGGCGCTGGGGGAGGCGCGGCCCGATCCGGGCGGCCCGCTCCTGCGCCTGCGGCTGATCTCGATCATGGGCGGCAGCGACGTCAAGCGCGGCCGCCGGCTGAGCCGCGCCGAGCGCAAGCGGCGCAAGCACCTCGAGCACTGACCCCCGATCGGGGGGTGGTTCGCCTGCTATCGAAATAGGGGTGGTCGCTGCCATTCCGCTTTTCGGTGCGTTCGTGCTCGGTCTCGGCACGCGCCGGTGGTTGCAGCAGCACATCACGGTCCTGTTCCGGCTCCAGCTGGCGGCGGGGATCGGCGTGCTGTCGGTGCTCGCGGGGTGGAGCTTCGATCTCTCGCTGCGCAACGTGGCCGCGATCGCGGTCCTGCTGGCCGCGCAGCTGACGTCGGTGACGGTGGCGGCGCGGCTGTTCCGCGGGCGCACGGACGGCGCCGCCCTCGCGTTCTGGATGTTCGGCAACCCGACGTTCTGGACGGCGCCGCTGGCGGCCGCCACGCTGGGCGCCGAGGCGGCGGTGTTCGTGATCGCCTACGACATGCTCACGCAGGGGCGGATCGCGCTCGGCGTGCGGTACATGCGCGCGCACGCGCCGCGCTCGCAGTCGGCGCGGACGGCGCTGGCGGACTACGCGCCGACGATCGGCGCGATGTCGGGCCTGCTGGTCGGGCTGGTGCTGCCGGCGCCGGACTTCGTCGACGGCGTCGTCGCCGGGCTCGGCATCGCGATGGGGGTGGTCGGGTTCCTGCTGCTGGGCGTCTCGTGGCCGCGCCGGCGCTGGACCGGCGTCCCGCAGGTGGCGATGACGGGGCGGGCGCTGGCGCTGCACCTGACGCTCGTGCCCGCGCTGCTGGGCCTGGCGACGCTGGCCGGGATCGACCTGCCGGGCGCGATCTGGCTGCTCGCGCTCGGGCCGATCCCGACCTCGGTCGTCTCGTTCGCCCAGGTCTACGGGTACTCGCCGCGGACGGCGGCGACCGGGCTGGCGGTCAGCATCGGCGCGGCGATCGCGCTGCTGCCGCTGTCGCTCACGCTGGCCGGTGCGTGAGCTCGATCGCGATCTCCTCGAGCACGTCGAAGCCCTCCTGCGCGCCGCCCTCCATGCCGGTGGCGATGATCGTGTCGCGGATCTCCTTGGTGTCGACCTTGGTCAGTGAGTGCATCGTCGTGCGGCCGTCGTGCTCCTCGAACGTGACGGTCACGATCGCGGCGCCGGCCTCGGGCGCGCCCTCGTAGATCTCGGTGTTGACGAGCTTGTCGTAGGGCGCGATCTCCAGGAACTCGCCGTGGAAGGCGACTTCGAAGCCGCCCTCGGCGACCAGGACGTAGCGCCAGGCGCCGCCGACGCGCAGGTCGACCTCGGCGGTGGTGACGTTGCCGCGGCGGCCGCCCCACCAGCGCTGGATCAGCTCGGGCGTGGTGTAGGCGCGCCAGACGAGGTGCTTGGGCGCGTCGAACTCGCGCACCATCAGGATCTCGGTGTCGCTGGGGAGGGTGAGGACGGCGCTATGCGTGGTCGCTGGCATCGGGATGCTCCTTCTTGAGGTCTTCGAGAACGTCGTCGAGCGCGTCGAACCGCTCCTGCCACGTGCGCTCGTACGTCTTTACCCAGTCGTGGATGGGCTTGAGCGCGTGCCCGTTGAGGCGGTACAGGCGCTGGCGACCGTGGTCGCGCACGTCGACGGCTCCTACTTCGCGGAGGACCCGCAGGTGCTTGGACACCTGCGGCTGGGTCAGCCCGAGCCGCTGTACGAGGTCGTTGACGGGGCGCTCGCCGGTCGCCAGGAGATCGAGGATCTCCCGCCGCCTGGGCTCTGCCACCGCGTTGAACGCGTCCGCTGTCGTCGCTGCTCGGGCCATGTCGCGGCTCTCATATTCTCATATCGGAATATGTTGTGCAAGGGTCAGCGGCCGCGGATGCGGGTGGAGATGCGCTCGGCGGCGCGGGCGACCGGCTCGGCGAGGACGTGCGGGTCGGCGTCGCGGGCCGGGTACGTGACCGCGATCGCGGCGATCGGGTGGCCCGTGTGGTCGGTGACCGCGCAGCCGACGGACGCGAAGCCAGGCGTCACGAACCCGTCCTCTTGCGCGTATCCGTCCCTGCGGGTCTGGGCCAGGACGGCCCGGAGCTGGGTGAGGGAGCTCGGGCCCGTGTCGTGGCGCTGGGTGAGCAGGCGGCGGCTGGGGTAGAGGGCGGCGATCTGCGGCGCCGGCAGCTGGGCGAGCATCGCGATGCCCGACGCGGTCAGGTGCGCGGGGAGGCGGACGCCGACGTCGGTGACGAGCGGCGGCCGGCCCTCCGCCCGCTCCTCGATCACGTACAGCACGTCGCGGCCCTGCAGCACGGCGAGGTGCGCGTTGTGGGTGGTGGCGCGGACGAGCGTGGTGAGGACGGTTTGGGCGATCCAGCGCAGCGGGTCCTGGCGCAGGTACGCGCTGCCGAGCTCGTACGCGCCGGCCCCGAGCCCGTACCGCCGCTGCTCGGGGAGGTGGACCACGAACCCCTCGTCCTGGAGGACCTTGAGCAGGTGGTAGGTGGTGCTGCGCGGCAGCCCGAGGTCGCGCGCGATCGCGCTCGCGGGGAGCGGCGCGGCGTGGCGCGCGAGGAGCTTCAGGAGCCGCAGCGCGTGCGCGGCGGCGGGCGCGTTCGTGCTCGGTCTCAGATCCGAGACGCTAGCGCGCCCGCGCCGGCGTCTCACCTCCGCGGCCCCGCGTCTCGCCCGCGCGCCGCGTCTCGCCCGCGTGGCGCCGCGGGCCGCGTCGTCCCGCGCCGCGCGGCCCCGCGTCGCCCCGGCCCGCGCCGCGCCGCTTCGCCCGCCACGCGTCGTGTCTCGCCGCGCGTCGCGTCGTCGCGCGCCGCGTCGCCCCGCACGGTCCCGCGTCGCCTCGCCACTTCGCGCGGCGAGTGGTCACTTTCTGGCGCTCTGCGCCGAAACTCGCCCGCTCGCGCCACGACTCGCGGCCTGTCGTCGCGCGCCGCGGTGCGCCCCGCGTCGTCCCGCGCCGCGCGGCCCCGCGTCGCCCCGGCCCGCGCCGCGCCGCTTCGCCCGCCACGCGTCGTGTCTCGCCGCGCGCCGCGTCTCGCCGCGCGGTCCCGTGTCGCCTCGCCACTTCGCGCGGCGAGTGGTCACTTTCCGGCGCTCTGCGCCGAAACTCGCCCGCTCGCGTCCCGGCTCGCGGCCTTCCGTCCCGCGCCGCGGTGCGCCCCGCGTCGTCCCGCGCCGCGGCGCGCCCCGCGTCGTCCCGCGCCGCGGCGCGCCCCGCGTCGTCCCGCGCCGCGTTTCGCCGCGCGGCCCCGCGCCGCGTCGCCCCGCACGGTCCCGCGCCGCCTCGCCACTTCGCGCGGCGAGTGGTCACTTTCTGGCGCTCTGCGCCGAAACTCGCCCGCTCGCGCCACGACTCGCGGCCTGCCGTCCCGTTCCGCGGCGCACCGTCCCTCATTCGCGCCGGGCCCGCGAGGGGCGACTGGTCGGCGGATAGGGACGGAACGTGACCTCTCGCGTGACGCCTTGGCGCGTTACCACTCGCACCCGCTGGCGGACGAGCGACTCGGCCCGCGCCCGGCCACCCTCACCCGGCCGCCGTTCGCCGGCGTACCCGCACGGGTCACGGAGACCGGGCCGGCGCGAGACGAGGGACGGCGCGTGAGACGGGAGCGGCGCGCGACGGGCGGCACGCGAGACGGGGCGCCGCGCGAGACGGGGCGGCGCGCGAGACAAGGGACGGCGCGAGACAAGGGGGACGGCGCGCGAGACAGGGCGGCGCGCGAGACAAGGGACGGCGCGCGATACGAAGGACGGCGCGGGACGAGGCACGGGCGCGCGAGACAAGGGACGGGCGCGCGAGACGCAGGACGGCGCGCGAGACGCAGGGCGGGCAAGGAGATCGTGCGAGATCCGGGCGCGGGCGCCGGCGCCGGCGCGGACGCCGGCGCGATTCGCGCCCGCGCTCCGGCCGACCACACGCGCTCGGCGACGCCGCGTCTCGGATCCGAGACAGAACCCGTGCGACTTGCGTGCGCCGCCCCGCCGCGCTTGCTCGAATGCGCGTCATGTTCGTCTCGCCCGTGACCCTCGGCGTCGGCGCGCCCTCGTTGGAGGACGTGGTGGCCGTCGCGCGCGGCGGCGCCGGCGTCGAGCTCAGCCCCGACGCCCTGCAAGCCATCGAACACAGCCGCGCCGTGATCGAGGCGCTGGCCGCCGACGAGACGCCGCACTACGGCGTGTCGACCGGGTTCGGCGCTCTCGCCACGCTGCACATCCCGCACGAGAAGCGGGTCCAGCTGCAGCGCTCGCTGATCCGCAGCCACGCGGCCGGCAGCGGCCCCGAGGTCGAGCGCGAAGTGATCCGCGCGCTGATGCTGCTGCGCCTCTCGACCCTCGCCACCGGCCGCACCGGCGTGCGCCCGGAGACCGCCCGGGCCTACGCCGCCGCGCTGAACGCGAACATCACGCCGGTCGTCCACGAGTACGGCTCGCTCGGCTGCTCGGGCGACCTCGCGCCGCTCGCCCACTGCGCGCTCGCGCTGATGGGGGAGGGCCCGGTGCGCGACGCCGCCGACGAGCTCACGACCGCCGAGCTGGCCCTGAAGGACGCCGGCATCGCCCCCATCGAGCTGCACGAGAAGGAGGGCCTCGCGCTGATCAACGGCACGGACGGCATGCTCGGCATGCTGATCCTCGCCATCGCGGATCTGCGCACGCTGCTCGTCACCGCGGACATCACGGCCGCGATGAGCGTCGAGGGCCTGCTCGGCACCGACCGCGTCTTCGCCCGCGACCTGCAGGAGCTGCGCCCCCAGCACGGCCAGCAGCAGGCCGCGGCCAACATGCGGGCGATCCTGAAGGACTCGCCGATCGTCGCCTCCCACCGCGGCCCCGAGGACACGCGCGTGCAGGACGCGTACTCCCTGCGTTGCGCACCGCAGGTCGCCGGCGCCGCCCGCGACACGCTCGCCCATGCGACGCGCATCGCCGAGCGGGAGCTGGCCGCCGCGGTCGACAACCCGGTCGTCACGCCGGACGGCCGCGTCGAGTCCAACGGCAACTTCCACGGCGCCCCCGTCGCCTACCCGCTGGACTTCCTCGCGATCGCGGCCGCCGACGTCGCCAGCATCGCCGAGCGCCGCACCGACCGCTTCCTGGACCCGGCGCGCAGCCACGGCCTGCCGCCGTTCCTGGCCGACGATCCCGGCGTGGACTCCGGCTACATGATCGCCCAGTACACCCAGGCCGCGATCGTGTCCGAGCTCAAGCGCCTCGCCGTCCCCGCCAGCGTGGACTCGATCCCCTCCAGCGCCATGCAGGAGGACCACGTCTCGATGGGCTGGAACGCCGCGCGCAAGCTGCGCAAGGCGGTCGACGGCCTGAGCCGCGTCCTGGCGATCGAGCTGCTGACCGCCGCCCGCGGCATCGACCTGCGCGCCCCGCTCACGCCCGCCCCGGCGACGGGCGCCGTCATCCAAGTCCTGCGCGAGACCTGCCCGGCCCCCGGGGCCGACCGGTTCCTCGCCCCCGAGATCGAGGCCGCCGTGGCCTTCGTGCAAGCGGGCGGCGCCGTGCGCGCCGCCGAGTCCGTGACCGGCCTGTTGGAGGCCGCATGACTCGCCCTGCGGGCTCGCATGCTTCGGCGAGAACTCGCCTGGCGGCTCGTTCTCGCACCGCGAAGAAAGGTGAAAGCGCATGACCGTGTCCTCGATCCGCGCCCCGCGCGGCACCGAGCTGTCCTGCCTCGGTTGGCAGCAGGAAGCCGCGCTGCGGATGCTGCAGAACAACCTCGACCCGGACGTCGCCGAGCATCCGGAGGACCTCGTCGTCTACGGCGGCACCGGCAAGGCCGCGCGCGACTGGCCGTCCTACGAGGCGATCATCCGCACGCTCAAGACGCTCAAGGACGACGAGACGCTGCTCGTGCAGTCCGGCAAGCCGGTCGGCGTCCTCACGACCCACGAGTGGGCGCCGCGCGTGCTGATCGCGAACTCGAACCTGGTCGGCGACTGGGCGACGTGGGACGAGTTCCGCCGGCTCGAGCAGCTCGGCCTGACGATGTACGGCCAGATGACCGCCGGCTCCTGGATCTACATCGGCAGCCAGGGCATCCTGCAGGGCACCTACGAGACGTTCGCGGCGGTCGGCGAGAAGCGCTTCGGCGGCAGCCTGGCCGGCACGATCACGCTCACCGGCGGGCTCGGCGGCATGGGTGGCGCCCAGCCCCTGGCCGTCTCCATGGCCGGCGGCGTGTCGATCAACGTCGAGGTCGACCCGAGCCGCATCCAGCGCCGGCTCGAGACCCGGTACCTGGACGTCGAGGCCAACGACATCGACCACGCGCTCGAGCTCGCGACCGAAGCGCGCGACGCCAAGCGGGCGCTCAGCATCGGCCTGCTCGGCAACTGCGCCGACGTCGTCCCCGAGCTGCTGCGCCGCCAGGCCCCGATCGACATCGTGACCGACCAGACCTCCGCCCACGACCCGCTCGCCTACCTGGCGTCCGGCGTCGCGTTCGAGGACTGGGAGCACGAGCGTACGAAGCCCGACTACACCGACCGCGCGCGCGAGTCGATGGCCCGCCACGTCGAGGCGATGGTCGGCTTCCTGGACCGCGGCGCCGAGGTGTTCGACTACGGCAACTCGCTGCGCGCCGAGGCCCAGCTCGGCGGCTACGACCGCGCGTTCGCGTACCCGGGCTTCGTCCCCGCCTACATCCGCCCGCTGTTCTGCGAGGGCAAGGGCCCGTTCCGCTGGGCGGCGCTCTCGGGCGACCCGGCGGACATCGCCGCGACCGACAAGGCCGTGCTCGACCTCTTCCCCGAGAACGAGTCGCTCGCCCGCTGGATGAAGATGGCCGCGGAGCGGGTCGAGTTCCAGGGCCTGCCGGCGCGCATCTGCTGGCTCGGCTACGGCGAGCGCGACCAGGCCGGCCTGGCGTTCAACGACCTGGTCGCCAGCGGCGCCGTCAGCGCCCCGATCGTGATCGGCCGTGACCACCTGGACACCGGTTCGGTCGCGTCCCCGTACCGGGAGACCGAGGCGATGCTGGACGGCAGCGACGCGATCGCCGACTGGCCGCTCCTGAACGCGATGGTCAACGTGGCCTCCGGCGCGTCCTGGGTGTCGATCCACCACGGCGGCGGCGTCGGCATCGGCCGCTCGATCCACGCCGGCCAGGTGAGCGTCGCCGACGGCACCGAGCTGGCCGCGCAGAAGCTCGCACGCGTGCTGACCAACGATCCCGGCATGGGCGTGATCCGCCACGTCGACGCCGGCTACGAGCGCGCCCAGGAGGTCGCCGCGGAGCGCGGCGTGCGGATCCCGATGGCCGAATGACGCGCTACCACGCGCAGTACGCCTGGCTCGGCGGCGACGCGGTCGCCGCCGACGTGGCGATCGAGGTCGAAGGCGAGCGGATCGTCAGCGTGACGCCCGGCGCGCCCGCGGACGGCACGCGGCTGGACGGCGTCACCCTGCCGGGCCTGGCGAACGCCCACTCGCACGCGTTCCAGCGCGCGCTGCGCGGCCGCACCCAGCGCGGCGGCGGCAGCTTCTGGACGTGGCGCGAGGACATGTACGCGCTCGCGACGTCGATCACGCCCGACGACACCTATGCGCTCGCGCTCGGCACCTACCGCGAGATGGTGCGCGCCGGGATCACGTGCGTGGGGGAGTTCGACTACGTCCACCACAGCGACGCGCTGATCGCGGCCGCGAACGAGACCGGCATCCGGCTGACGCTGCTCGACGCGTGCTACCTCGCCGGCGGGTTCGGTGAGCCGCCGAACGCGGCGCAGCGGCGCTTCAGCGACGGCGACGCGGCGCGCTGGGCGGAGCGCGTGTCCTCCATTCGCGGGGCGAAGGTCGGCGCGGCGATCCACTCCGTGCGCGCCGTCCCCGCCGACCAGATCCCGACCGTGGTCGAGTTCGCCCGCGGCCGGCCGCTGCACTTCCACGTCTCCGAGCAGCGCGCGGAGAACGAGGCGTGCCTGGCCGCGCACGGCCTGACGCCGGTGCAGCTGCTGGCCGAGCACGGCGCGCTCGGGCCGGACTCCACCGCGGTCCACGCGACGCACCTGACCGAGAACGACCAGGCGCTCCTGCAGACGACCACGATCTGCATGTGCCCGACGACCGAGCGCGACCTCGCGGACGGCATCGGCGACGCCGGGCCGAACCTCAGCCTCGGCTCCGACAGCCACGCCGTGATCGACCTGTTCGAGGAGGCGCGCGCGGTCGAGCTCGATCTGCGGTTGAAGACCGAGCGCCGCGGCCACTTCACGGCGGCGGCGCTGCTGCGCGGCGCGACGAACCACGCGTCGCTGGGCTGGCCGGACGCGGGGCGGATCGAGCCGGGCGCGCTGGCCGACCTGGTCACGGTCGGCCTCGGCTCGCCGCGGCTGGACAACGCGCAGCCGGAGACCCTGCTCGAGTCGATCGTCTTCGCCGCCACGGCGGCCGACGTCACCCACGTGCTGATCGGGGGGAGGCCGTGCTGATCGAGAACATCGGCACGCTGGTCACCAACGACCCGGAGCTGGGGACGATCCACGACGCGGTGCTCGCGTTCGACGCGGGCCGGGTCGTCTACGCGGGGACGAAGACGCCCGAGGGCGCCGGCACGGAGCGTTTCGACGCGGGCGGGCGGGCGGTGATCCCCGGGTTCGTCGACAGCCACGGCCACCTGGTGTTCGCGGGGGACCGGGCGGAGGAGTTCGCCGCGCGGATGGCGGGCCGGGCGTACTCCGCGGGCGGCATCCGGACCACGGTGGCCGCGACCCGCGCCGCGTCCGACGAGCAGCTCGGCGCCAACGTCGACCGGCTGGTCGGCGAGGCGCTGCGCTCGGGCACCACGACCGTCGAGACGAAGTCCGGGTACGGGCTGACCGTGGTCGACGAGCGGCGCAGCCTCACGGTCGCCGAGCCGCGCACGCCGGAGACCACGTTCCTGGGCGCGCACGTCGTCCCGCCCGAGCACGAGCCGGACGCGTACGTCGACCTGGTCAAGGGCGAGATGCTCGACGCCTGCGCGCCGCACGCGCGCTGGATCGACGTCTTCTGCGAGGAGGGCGCGTTCGACGGCGAGCAGACGCGCGCGATCCTGCAGGCCGGGATCGCCAAGGGGCTGACGCCGCGCGTGCACGCCAACCAGCTGCGCCACGGGCCGGGCGTGCAGATCGCGGTCGAGCTCGGCGCCGCGTCCGCGGACCACTGCACGCACGTCACGGACGCCGACGTCGACGCGCTCGCGAACAGCGACACGGTCGCGACGCTGCTGCCGGGCGCCGAGTTCAGCACGCGTGCGGTGTACCCGGACGCGCGGCGGCTGCTGGACGCGGGCGTGACCGTCGCGCTGGCCGCCGACTGCAACCCGGGCTCGAGCTACACCACCAACATCCCGTTCTGCATCGCGATCGCGGTCCGGGAGATGCGGATGACGCCGGATGAGGCGGTCTGGGCGGCGACGGCCGGCGGCGCCCGCGCGCTGCGCCGCAGCGACGTCGGCCACCTGGCGCCGGGCGCGCGCGCGGACGCCGTCCTGCTCGACGCCCCCAGCCACATCCACCTGGCCTACCGGCCGGGTGTGCCGCTGGTCGCGGCGGTGTGGAGAGACGGGACGCGCGCGGTCTGACCCGGACGGCCGTCGGCCGCGGCGGCACGCGCCGCCTCGCCGGGCGCGGCGGCGCGTGCGGCCTCCCCGAGCGCGTCCAGCAGCGCCGCCAGCGCGGGTCTCCGCGCGGCGCCGCGCCGTAGCAGCGCGACGATGTGCCGCCGCGGCGGCTCGGGCGCGGCGCGGGCGTAGCGCACGCCCGCGAACGGCGTGCACGCCAGCGCCGGGAGCAGCCCGACGCCGAGCCCGGCCGCGACCAGCGCCTGATACAGCGACGCCTCGTCGGCCCGGTGCACGAACCGCGGCGAGAACCCCGCGGCCCGGCACGCGTGCTCCAGCGCGCCCGCGAACTGGGTCTCGCCGATGCCCCCGATCCAGGGCTCCGCGGCGAGCGTCGCGAGCGGCACGACATCGCCGCCGGGCGCCGTCACCGGCAGCACGAGCAGGAGCGGCTCGGCGACCAGCAGGTGCTGCTCGAGCCCGCCGGCCGGCGCCGGCTCGACGTCGTCGTAGTGCTCGGACACGAGCAGGTCCAGCTCGCCCGCCCGCAGCAGCCCGATGCCGTCCTCGGGCTCGTGCTCACGGATCGCGCACGTCAACTCGGCGTGACGCGCGTGCAAGACCCCGACCGCCGGCGCCACCAGCCGCGCCGCCGCGCTCGGGAACGCGCCGATCACGATCGCGCCCCGCACCGTCCCGTGCTCGGCCGCCAGCTCCGCCTCGGCGGCGTCGAGCTCCGCCAGCACGCGGTCGGTCCGCTCGACCAGCCGCCGCGCCGCCGGCGTCAGCCGGACGTTGCGGCCGTCGCGCTCGAGCAGCGCCATGCCCGCCTCGCGCTCCAGCCGCGCCAGCGACTGCGAGACCGCCGACGGCGAGTAGCCGACCGACCGCGCGACCTCCGCGATCGTCCCGCGGCGGGCGAGCTCGCTCAGCAGGCGCAGGCGGCGGACGTCCAACATCGTTAAGCACAGCTTACGCTCAGCGCCCGCAATCGGTGCTTGAACTGCGCGACGGACGCTGCCATCACTGCGGCCTTGTCAAACCAGCGCTACGAGCCGCTCCCGAGTCTCGACCAGCTTCCCGGCTGGCTCTGGCGCCGCACCGGGACCGGGACCCGGATCGCCGTGCTCATCGCGCTGGTCGCCGCGATCGCCGCGGCCGCGCTGCTGATCCCGGAGCTGCGCGCCGAGCAGCGCCAGCGCGCGGCCGCCGACGCCCGCCACGCTGCGGCCGTCCACGCCCAGGAGGTCCGCGAGCTCAAGCGCGAGCAGCGCCCGCGCTATGGCCGCTCGGCCGCGTCCCGCCGCACGCTGATGGTCCGCGACCTCGAGACCGCGATCGCCGCCGACGCTCGCCGGCGCGGCCTCGAGGGCCCGATCCTGCGCGGCAGCTGCGAGCCGTTTCCCAGGACGGTCGGGGAGCCGCCGCCCGAGCGCGACCCCAAGCGCACGTCGGGGAGCTACTCCTGCGTGGCCGTGACGTCCGAGATCGAACGCACCGCCGCCAACGCCGGTGGCGTCCTGGGCCACCTGTACCGTGCGTCCCTGGACTTTCGTACAGGCCGCTACGCGCTCTGCAAAGTCGCTGGGAGGCCGGATCCGATCCCCGACCCGGAGGTGACGACGCCGGCCCCGTGCGCCGGCGCTTCATGAAAGCTTCGGTTCGCACTGGACGAAACGTCAATGCAGTTCCTTATGTTCGTCAATTAGTCTCGAAGCTGACCATGCCCACCAGTACATCGACCTCATCCAGTAATGGACAGCGGCCTCGGGGAGAAACCTCGGAGGCTCGCATCGCCAAAGCGCTCGCACATCCGCTGCGAGCGCGCATCCTGCAGCGGCTCGGAGAGCGTGTGGCGAGCCCCGGGGATCTCGCCGTCGAACTCGGTGCTCCGCTCGGTGTCGTCTCCTACCACGTGCGCATGCTGCGCGACTACGACTGCGTCGAGCTCGTGCGCACCGAGCCGCGTCGCGGTGCGCTGCAGCACTTCTATCGGGCGACCGCGCGACCGCAGCTCGAAGAGCAGCAGTGGCGCAACCTCCCGTCGGGCCTCCGCGGAGAGCTGACGGGGGAGACCATCGGCGACCTCGTCTCCGACCTCGCCGCGGCGGCGGACGCCGGCACGCTCGAAGATCCCGAGCTCGTGCTCAACCGCACGCTGCTCGAGCTCGACGAGAAGGGCCTCAAGAAGCTCAACAAGCTGCTCGCCAAGACGCTGGACCAGGCGTTGGCGATCGGCGCGGAGAGCGCGGCGCGCAACTCGGAGACCGTGTTCGGCACCGAGCTGGGCGTCCTGCACTTCCGCCGCACCAAGTAGTTCCTGCGACCCCGCCGGGAGCACGCTTCCGGCGGGGCTCGTACGCTGTCCGCCCATGGAGACCCTGATCGTCGGCGGCGGCCGCATGGGCGAAGCGCTGCTGGGCGGCCTGCTCGCGTCCGGCCGGGACGCCACGTCGCTCGCAGTGGTGGAGGTCGCCGCACCGCGCCGGGCCCAGCTGCAGGCCGCGTACCCGGGCGTGACCGTCGCGGACGCGCCGATCTCCGCCCGCAACGCGATCCTCGCGGTCAAGCCCGCGGACACCGCGAGCGCCGCCCAGGCCGCCGCGGCCGCCGGCTGCGAGCGCGTGCTGTCGGTCGCGGCGGGCGTGACCACGGCGGCGATCGAGGCCGCCGCCCAGCGGCCGCTGAAGGTCGTCCGGGCGATGCCGAACACGCCCGCGCTCGTCGGCGCCGGCGCGGCGGCGATCAGCGCCGGCGCCCACGCCGGCGAGGAGGACCTCGCCTGGGCGGAGGAGGTCCTCGGCGCGGTCGGCGTCGTCGTGCGCGTACCCGAAGGCGCGCTCGACGCGGTCACCGGCGTCTCCGGCTCCGGCCCCGCCTACGTCTTCCTGATCGCCGAGGCGCTGGCCGAGGGCGGCGTGCTGGCCGGGCTGCCGCGCGAGACCGCCGAGACGCTCGCGTTTGCGACCCTGCTGGGCGCGGCGCGCCTGCTGGTCGAGAGCGAGGACGGCCCGGCGGCGCTGCGCGCGGCGGTCACCTCGCCCGGCGGGACGACCGCGGCGGGCCTGCGCGAGCTCGAGCGCGGCGGCGTCCGCGCGGCGTTCCTGGAGGCCGTGACCGCCGCGGCGCGGCGCTCGCGTGAGCTCGGTTCATAAGACCGCGAAACCAACGCCCCGGACCGGGTTACTTGACGGCATGGGCGACGGCCGGATTCACCGCACGATCGAGCACGGCAAAGTCCGGACCACGGAGCTCAAGGAGCGCGTGCCGGAGCTCAAGGAGCGGATCCCGGAGCTCAAGGAGCGCACCGTCGAGCTCAAGGAGAACCTGCCGGAGCTCGGCCAGCAGCTGCGCACCAAGGGCGGGGAGCTGCGCGAGGAGATCGCGCGCCAGTACTCCAAGATGGACGTTGCCTGGGCGCGCCGGGCGCTGCCGCGCGCCATGCGCGAAGTGCTGATCACCGGCGTGCTCGGCCCGATGATCGACGTCTACACGCGCCGCTCGATCCACGGCCGCGAGGTGTTCGACGACCTCGAGGGCCCGGTGATCTTCGTCGCCAACCACTCGAGCCACCTCGACGCCCCGACCGTCATGCGCGCGCTCCCGTACGCGTGGCGCTCGCGCACCGCCGTCGGCGCCGCCGCGGACTACTTCTACAAGTCGCGCTGGAAGGCGGCGGCGGTCTCGCTGCTGCTAAATACCGTGCCGCTCGGCCGCAACGGCGGCGGGCTCGGCAACGGCGCGACCGACCACGTCGACCGCCTGATCGGCGACGACTGGAACCTGCTGCTGTTCCCCGAAGGCACCCGCTCGCGCGACGGCAGCATCGGCAAGGTGCGCTCGGGCGCGGCCGTGATCGCCGCCCAGCACCAGATCCAGATCGTCCCGATCTACCTCGGCGGCCTTCACGCCGCGATGCCCGCCGGCCAGAACTGGCCGAAGCTGCGCAAGCGCGGCCCGTTCCGTCGCCGCCACAAGATCGAGGTCCGCTTCGGCCGCCCGCTGGCGGTCCGCGACGTCGCCGATCGGCGTGAAGTGATGGAGGATGTCCGCGCGTTCTGGGAGCGCAAGGGCCTGGCGCCGGAGGCCGAGGGCCCGCCCGGCGGGTACAACGTGCTGCTCATGCACGAGGTCCTGCGCAAGCGGGAAGCCCGCTTCGAGCGCCCGGTAGAGGCGCCGGAGCACTCTGAGTCCGCTGCCTGATTGACCCGCGGCGACGCTCCTCGATACGGTCTGCAGGCTGCATAGCCGGCGATCGAGTGGAGGAGGGCAGATGAAGAAGCTCATCAATGACCCGGAGGCCGTCGTCCGCGAAGCCCTGGAGGGCGTCGAGGCCGCGCACGGTGACCACGTGCGAGTGATCCACGAACCGGCCGTGATCGTGAGAGCCGACGCTCCGGTGCAGGGCAAGGTCGGGATCATCTCCGGCGGCGGTTCCGGGCACGAGCCGATGCACGGCGGCTTCGTCGGCGTCGGGATGCTCGACGCGGCCTGCCCCGGCGAGGTCTTCACCTCGCCGACGCCCGACCAGATGCTGGAGGCGACCAAGGCCGTCAACGGCGGCGCCGGCGTCCTGCACATCGTCAAGAACTACACCGGCGACGTCCTGAACTTCGAGATGGCCGCCGACCTCGCCCAGGGCGAGGGCATCGAGGTCCAGTCGGTCGTGATCAACGACGACGTCGCCGTCCAGGACAGCCTCTACACCGCGGGCCGCCGCGGCGTCGGCGTGACCGTGCTGGCGGAGAAGATCTGCGGTGCCGCGGCCGAGGAGGGCCAGTCGCTCGCGCAGGTCGCCGACCTCTGCCGCAAGGTCAACGCCCAGGGCCGCAGCATGGGCATGGCGCTGACGCCCTGCACGACGCCGGCCGCCGGCAAGCCGAGCTTCGAGCTGGCCGAGGACGAGATGGAGATCGGCATCGGCATCCACGGCGAGCCGGGCCGCTACCGCGAGAAGCTCGTGCCCGCCGACCAGGTCGTCGACCGGCTCGCGACCGCCGTCGTCGAGGACCTGCCGTTCTCCTCCGGCGACAGGGTGCTCGCGTTCGTCAACGGCATGGGCGGCACGCCGTTGATCGAGCTCTACATCGTCTATCGCGCGCTCAACCGCTTCCTGTCCGAGCGCGGGATCACGATCGAGCGCAACCTGATCGGCAACTACATAACCTCACTGGAGATGGCGGGCTGCTCGATCTCGCTGGTCAAGCTCGACGACGAGCTGACCCGGCTCTGGGACGCGCCCGTCAACACGCCCGGGCTGCGCTGGGGCTAGCCGGACATGGGCATCTCGACCGCTGACGTCCAAGCCTGGATGTCGGACTACGCCGACGTGATCGCCGAGCATCGCGAGGAGCTGGTCGCGCTCGACACCGCGATCGGCGACGGCGACCACGGCACGAACATGAACCGCGGCATGCAGGCGGTCGTCGAGCGGCTCGGCGGCGGCGGCTTCGACGACATCGGCGCGCTGCTGAAAGCGGTCGGGATGACCCTCGTCTCCAAGGTCGGCGGCGCGGCGGGCCCGCTGTACGGAACGCTGTTCCTGCAGATGGGCACCGCGCTCAACGGCAAGGCGGAGGCCGGCCTCGACGAGTGGGCGGACGCGCTCGAGGCCGGCGTCGCCGGCGTGCAGAAGCGAGGCCGCGCGGAACCGGGCGACAAGACGATGGTGGACGCGCTGCTGCCGGCCGTGCAGGCGCTGCGCGACGCCCAGTCCGACGGCGCGTCGCTGGCCGACGCGCTGGCCCGGTCCGAGGAGGCCGCGCGCGAAGGCATGCTGGCCACCACGCCGATGGAGGCGCGCAAGGGCCGCGCCAGCTACCTGGGGCCGCGCAGCGTCGGCCACCAGGACCCGGGCGCGACGTCGTCGCACCTGCTGCTGCAGACCGCGCGTGCGCGGCTCAGCTAGCCGGAACCCAGATCCATCATCCCGAACCGCGGACGGCATCGCCGTACGGCTGCGCCGGCTTTGTGCGAGCCGCCACGTACTTTCGGCATCGCGTTTGACAATGCCGGACGTTGTCTCATACGATACGACGTCGTTGGATCATCAGCTGATCGGCGGAGGAGAGGTGAGCTTTGAGCATCTTCGGAGCTGAGGTGATCGGGACCGCGCTCCTGATCCTGCTGGGCAACGGCGTGGTGGCGTGCGTGTTGCTGGCCCAATCCAAGGGCCAGAACAGCGGCTGGATCGTCATCACGTTCGGGTGGGGCATGGCGGTCATGGCGGGTGCGTTCGCCGTCGGGCAGTTCAGCGGCGCGCATCTGAACCCGGCCGTAACGCTCGGCATGTGGATCAATGGCGACATCGGCGGCGGCGACGTCCCCAAGTACCTGGCCGGCGAGTTCGTGGGCGCGTTCATCGGCGCCACGCTCGTGTGGCTGGCCTATCTCGACCACTGGAAGGAGACGGAGGACCCCGGCCTCAAGCTGGCCTGCTTCAGCACCGCGCCGGCCATCCGCAACCCGGTCGCGAACGTGATCACCGAGCTGATCGGCACGTTCGTGCTGGTCTTCGGCATCCTCGCGTTCTTCGCCGACAAGGCGACCGCGGGCACCGGCCTGGGCGCCCTGCTCGTCGGCCTGCTGGTGTTCGGCATCGGCCTCTCCCTCGGCGGCCCGACCGGGTACGCGATCAATCCGGCTCGTGACCTCGGCCCGCGGATCATGCACGCGATCCTGCCGATCGCGGGCAAGGGCAACTCGGACTGGAGCTACGCCTGGGTTCCGGTTGTCGGCCCGCTGATCGGCGGCGCGCTGGGCGCGGTCGCGTTCGGCGCGTTCTACCCCGGCTGATCTTCCGGTCCTCGATCGAGTCGCCGCGCGCGCCCGGGAGCGGGTGCGCGCGGACACTCGGCGTTCCCCCGATATTTGAACGAGGAGGCCTTCGATGGCGAAGTACGCGGCTGCAATCGACCAGGGCACCACGAGCACGCGGTGCATGGTCTTCGACCACGGCGGCTCCGTGGTCAGCGTCGCCCAGAAGGAGCACGAGCAGATCTACCCCAAGCCCGGGTGGGTCGAGCACGACGCGAACGAGGTCTGGGCACGCACGCAGGAGGTGATCGACGAGGCGGTCGCCGCGGCGGGTGCCGGGCCGGGCGACATCTCCGGCGTCGGCATCACCAACCAGCGTGAGACCACGCTGGTCTGGGACCGCAACACCGGCAAGCCGATCCACAACGCGCTCGTCTGGCAGGACACGCGCACCGACGCGCTCGTCGACGAGTACGCGAAGGACGGGGGGCAGGCCCGCTTCCAGGAGAAGGTCGGCCTGCCGCTGGCGACGTACTTCTCCGGGCCGAAGATCCGCTGGATCCTCGACAACGTGGACGGCGCCGCCGAGCGCGCCGAGGCGGGCGAGTTGCTGTTCGGCAACATGGACACCTGGCTGATCTGGAACCTCACCGGCGGCACCGACGGCGGGTTGCACATCACCGACCCGACGAACGCCAGCCGCACGATGCTGATGGACCTCAAGACCCTCTCCTGGGACGACGGGATCCGCGACGTGATGGGCATCCCGCTGTCGATGCTGCCGGAGATCAAGGCGTCCAGCGAGGTCTACGGCGAGATCAAGGGCGGCGCGCTGGCGGGCATCCCGCTGGCCGGCGACCTCGGCGACCAGCAGGCGGCGACCTTCGGCCAGACGTGCTTCTCGCCCGGCGAGGCCAAGAACACCTACGGCACGGGCAACTTCCTGCTGCTCAACACCGGCACCACGCCCGTGCTGTCCAAGAACGGCCTGCTGACCACGGTCGGCTACAAGATCGGCGACGAGGACACGGTCTACTGCCTGGAAGGCTCGATCGCGATCACCGGCGCGCTGGTGCAGTGGCTGCGCGACAACCTGAAGCTGATCAAGGCCGCGCCCGAGGTCGAGGACCTGGCTCGCTCGGTCGACGACAACGGCGGCTGCTACTTCGTGCCGGCGTTCTCGGGCCTGTTCGCGCCGTACTGGAAGTCCAACGCGCGCGGCGTGATCGCCGGCCTGACGCGGTACGTCACCCACGGGCACATCGCGCGCGCCGTGCTGGAGGCGACCGCCTACCAGAGCCGCGAGGTGGTCGAGGCGATGAACAGCGACTCCGGCGTGGCGCTGGAGTCCCTGAAGGTCGACGGCGGCATGGTCGGCAACGATCTGCTGATGCAGTTCCAGGCCGACCTGCTCGGCGTGCCGGTGATCCGGCCCAAGGTGCCCGAGACGACGGCGCTCGGCGCCGCCTACGCCGCCGGCCTGGCCACGGGCCTGTGGCCGGCGGTCGAGGACCTGCGCGAGAACTGGGTCGAGGACAAGCGCTGGGAGCCGCAGATGGACGCCGCCCAGCGCGACGAGTACTACAAGTACTGGAAGCGCGCCGTGACGCGCACGTTCGACTGGTTCGACGCCGAGTAACAGTCACATCATCATTAACTGTGAGGTGAGTGTCACGTAGCACTCACCTCACATGAGGTGAGGGCGGGGTACCACGTGATGCCGCTGAATTCGCGTGCCGCTAAGGTGTCGCACGTGCCTGGGAGGATCCAGTCGATCGAACGTGCTGCTGCGATTCTCCGCCTGCTATCAGGGCGTTCGCGGCGCATGGGAGTGGTAGAGCTCGCCGGTCAACTCGGACTGCCCAAAGCCACCGTGCACGGCATCCTCAAGACGTTGCGCGAGGTGGGGTTCGTCGAGCAGGATCCGGAGTCCGGCAAATATCAGCTCGGGGCTGCGCTGTTGCACATGGGGTCGAGCTATCTCGACGGTAACGAGCTGCGCACGCGCGCGCTCAACTGGTCTGACGCACTGGCGTCCCGGGCCAACGAGAGCGTGCGGATCGGCACGCTGCACGAAGGGCAGGTGCTGATCGTCCACCACGTCTTTCGCCCCGACGACAGCCGCCAGGCGCTGGAGGTCGGCGCGCTGCTGCCCGCGCACGCCACCGCGATCGGCAAGGCGCTGCTGTCCGAGAGCCGCTATGTGGCCTCCGAGCTGGCCGGCGCCGGCCTGCCGCGCTTCACCGAGCACACGCTGACCGACCCGGACGCGCTGCTGGCGGAGCTCGAGACGATCCGCGCGCGCGGGTGGGCGGCGGACATCCAGGAGCTGGTGCTGGGCGTGGTCACGCTGGCGGCGGTGATCAAGGACCGGCGCGACGTGCCGGTGGGGGCGATCGGGATCTCCGGCCCGGTCGAGCGGCTCTGCCGCGACGGCGAGCCCCAGAGCGAGCTGATCTCCTACGTGCGCGAGGCGGCGCGCGCGGTCTCGCGCGATCTCGGCGCGATCCCCTGGTAGGCGCTCAGTCGCTGTTTCGATCAGCTGGTGACGCTCGCGGTCGTCCACGATTTCGCGCCGTTGCGTGTGAACGCCGCCGCGATCCGGAACGTGTGCTTCTGCAGCAGGCCGCCCAGAGCCACGCAACGCCGCGCGGTCGGGCACGACACGGCGTGCGGGTACCCGAACGACGTCCGCCCGGCCTGCCGCCACGTCCGGCCGCGGTCGTGTGTGACCAGCACACGTGAGTGATGCACCGGCGGCTGGATGCTCTGCGTGACGATCACGCACGTCGAGCCGGCGCACGCGACGTCATGCGGTGGCTCATCGTCGATGTCCTCATAGAACCGTGTCGTCTGCCACGTCCGGCCACGGTCAGATGAGCGGAACACCGCGCCTTGGTTCTCCCCGCGCGGCATCCCTGTGACGAGGCATTCGCTCGCGGACAGGCACGCGAACGCGCGCGTTTGCTGGGGGCGGAACTGGCCGACGTTCTTCCACGTCGTACCCCCGTCGACGCTGCGGTACGTGCGCGTGTCCACGATCCAGCAGACCTTCTGCGTCGGACACTGCACCATCGGGAATCCCCTTGCCCGGAACTTGAAGGTCAACGTCCACGTCTCTCCACCGTCGGTGCTGACCACCGCGCCGCGCGAGGTCGCGATCACGCAGCGGTCAGCGGCCGGGCATGACAAGCTGCCCGTGGTCGTGTCGTCCGGCACCGGCAGCGCGCGTTCCTCCCATGAACGGCCACCGTCGGTTGTGCGAATGGCGATGTACGCAGAGCTCCCGGTGTGGCTGTTCACTCCACGGGAGCCGGCGGCAACGCACACGTCCGCCGTCGGGCAGGAAATCTGATGCAGTTGGCCGATGCCGGCGAGGGCGATCGGTCGATTACGCCAGGTGCGACCGCCGTCACGCGTGACGGCGTGATAGCCGCCTTCACGGTTATCGGACCGGTAGCTCACCGCATGGCAGACAGCGGCGGTCGGGCAGTCCACCGACAGCGGGATGACCTCGGCCGTGCCGGCTGCGGCCGCGGGTGCCCACCAGAGCGCTGCCGTCGCCATCATGATCAGAACCCAGCGAACCATCCGTGATCTCCTGAGCCGCCGACGAGACGGCGCAGCGTACACGCCGAACCGGACTCAGTCGTCGTCGTCGACCCACTCGTGCGTGCGCGCGACCGCCTTGTTCCACTTGCGGTAGGCCTTCGCGCGCACCGCCGGGTCCATCTGCGGCAGCCACTCCGCGGCCCGGTGCCAGTTCGCGCGCAGGCTGTCCTGGCTGGGCCAGAAGCCGACCGCCAGCCCGGCGGCGTACGCGGCGCCCAGCGAGGGCGTCTCGGCCACGATCGGGCGCACGACCGGGACGTCGACCATGTCGGCCAGGAACTGCATCAGCAGGTTGTTGGCGGTCATGCCGCCGTCCACGCGCAGGCTGGAGAGGTCGACGCCGGCGTCGGCGTTCATCGCCTCCAGCACCTCGCGCGTCTGGAACGCGGTCGCCTCCAGCACCGCGCGCGCGAGGTGGCCCTTGGTGATGTAGGACGTCAGCCCGGCGATCACGCCCCGCGCGTCGCTGCGCCAGTGCGGCGCGAACAGGCCGGAGAACGCGGGCACGAAGTAGCAGCCGCCGTTGTCGGACACCGAGCGCGCCAGCGTCTCGATCTCCGGCGCCGAGCCGATCAGCTCGAGGTTGTCGCGGAACCACTGCACGAGCGCGCCGGTGACCGCGATCGACCCTTCCAGCGCGTAGGTGGCGGCGGCGTCGCCGATCTTGTAGCCGAGCGTGGTCAGCAGCCCGTGCGTGGACGCGACCGGCTGCTCGCCGGTGTTCATCAACAAGAAGCTGCCGGTGCCGTAGGTGCACTTGGCGTCGCCGCGCTCGAAGCACGTCTGCCCGAACAGCGCGGCGTGCTGATCGCCCAGCGCCGAGGCGACCGGGACGCCCGCGATCGTCGTCGCCTCGCCGTAGACCTCCGAGGAGGAGCGGATCTCCGGCAGCATCGCGCGCGGCACGCCGAACGCGTCCAGCAGCACGTCGTCCCAGTCGAGCGTGCGGAGGTTCATCAGCAGCGTGCGGCTCGCGTTGGTGACGTCGGTCAAATGACGCCCGGTGAGCTTCCAGATCAGCCACGAGTCGATCGTCCCGAACAGCACCTCGCCGGCTTCGGCGCGCTCGCGCAGACCGTCGATCGAGTTCAGCAGCCAGGCGATCTTCGGGCCGGAGAAGTACGTCGCCAGCGGCAGGCCGCAGCGTTCCTTGAAGCGGTCCTGGTCACCGAGCTCGCGGAGCATCCGGTCGGTGCGCGTGTCCTGCCAGTTGATGGCGTTGTGCACCGGCGTGCCGGTGGCACGTTCCCACACCACCGTCGTCTCGCGCTGGTTGGTGATGCCCAGGGCCGACAGGTCAGCCGGTTGCAACTGTGCGATCTGCAGCGCGTCGTGTATGACACTGAGTACGTTGCGCCAGATCTCCTCAGGGTCATGTTCCACCCATCCCGGACGCGGGAAGATGTGGTGATGCTCCTTCTGGGAGACCGAGACCACCCGGGCGCCGGAGTCGAAGATGAAACAGCGCGACGACGCCGTGCCCTGATCGACGGAGGCGATGTAGCGTGCTGCCGCCAAGAGCGCGCAGCTTACACTCGTGGGATAGGGTGGTGAGCGGTGGCGATCTCGGATAGAGCCGACGTCCTCGTCATCGGGGGCGGAGCGACCGGCGCGGGCGTCGCGTGGGACGCGGCGCTGCGCGGGTACGACGTCGTGCTGGCCGACCGTGCGGATCTGGCCGAGGGCACGAGCGGGCGCTTCCACGGGCTGCTGCACTCGGGCGGGCGCTACCTGGTCAAGGACCGGCTCGCGGCCGAGGAGTGCGTGCTCGAGAACGCGCTGTTGCGCAACCTGATCCCGCACTGCATCGAGGACACGGGCGGGCTGTTCTTCAGCCTGCCCGACGACGACCCGGCCTACCCGGACGCGTTCCTGGAGGCCGCGCGCGAGGTCGGGATGCCGGCCGAGGAGATCTCCCCGGCCGAGGCGCTGCGGCGCGAGCCGCGGCTGAACCCCGCGGTCGTGCGCGCGATCGCCGTGCAGGACGCGTCGATCGACGCCTGGCAGACCGTCTGGACGTTCGCCGGCGGCGCGCGCGAGCACGGCGCGCGGATCCGGACCTACCACCGCGTGACCGACCTGCACCGGGACGGCGACGCGATCACCGGCGCGCGCCTGCGCAACGAGCTGACCGGCGAGGAGTCCGACATCGAGGTCGGCTTCGTCCTGAACGCATCCGGGCCGTGGGCGGCGCAGATCCTGCACATGGCCGGCATCGAGGACGTCGGCGTGGTCCCCGGCAAGGGGATCATGATCGCGATGAACCACCGGCTGGTGCAGACGGTGGTCAACCGCCTGGCGATGCCCGGCGACGGCGACATCATCGTGCCGATCCAGACCGTCAGCGTGATCGGGACGACCGACATCCACGCGACCGACCCGGACGAGATCCCGGTCACGCAGGCCGAGGTCGACCAGATGCTCGACGACGGCGAGCGGCTCGTGCCGGGCTTCCGCGACGCGCGGGCGCTGCGCGTGTGGGCGGGCGCGCGGCCGCTCTTCCAGGACGCGCGGGCCGGCGAGGTGACCGACACGCGCGACGTCAGCCGCACCCACGCGGTGGTCGACCATCAGGCGCGCGACGGCGTCAGCGGGCTGCTGACCATGTCCGGCGGCAAGCTGACGACGCTGCGGATGATGGCCCAGGACCTGGTCGACGCGATGGTCGCCCAGCTCGGGCACGACCGGCCGTGCCGGACGCACGAGGTGGCGCCGCCCGGCCCCGGCGAGCCGCTGCGGCTCGGCGGGCGGCTGGTCAAGCGCGAGGAGACGCTGCTCGACGAGCAGCTGATCTGCGAGTGCGAGCTGATCGGGCGCGGCCGCCTGGAGACCGAGATGCGCGAGCGGGGGACGACCAACCTCGACGACATTCGGCGCACGCTGCGGCTCGGGATGGGGCCGTGCCAGGGCGGCTTCTGCATGTACCGGGCAACCGGCATCCTGCACGAGGTCGAGCAGCTCGACGGCGAGCAGGCGGCGGCGTCGCTGCGCGACTTCCTCGAGGAGCGCTGGAAGGGCGTGTGGCCGATCCTCTACGGCGACCAGCTGCGCCAGGCGCGGCTCGACGACTGGATCTTCCAGGGGCTGCTCGACGTGGAGCACTTGACATGAACGACGTCATCGTCGTCGGGGCCGGCGTGGCCGGGCTGACCGCGGCGGTGCGGCTGGCCGAGAGCGGCGCGCGCGTGCTCGTGCTGGCCAAGGGCGTCGGCGCGACGCACCTGAGCGCGGGCACGATCGACGTGCTCGGCTACGCGCCCGAGCGGGTGGCGTCGCCGCGCGAGGCGCTCGGACCGTTCATCGCCGGGCACCCGGAGCATCCGTACGCGCGCGTGGGCGTCGAGGGCATCGAGGCGGCGCTCGGGTGGTTCACGGCGCGGCTGCCGTACGTCGGCTCGCTCGACGAGAACCTCCTGCTGCCGACCGCGGTCGGCGTGCCGCGGCCGTCGGCGGTCGTGCCGGAGACGATGGCGGCGGGCGACCTGCGCGGCGGCGGCGACCCGGTCGCGGTCGTGGGGTTCCGGGCGTCGAAGGACTTCCATCCCGCGCTGATGGCGGACGGGCTGACCCGGCTGGCGGGCGTGCCGGCGCGGGCGCTGGTCTGCTCGGCGCTGCCCGAGGACCGGGTCGACGCGAACGGGCTCGCGTTCGCGCGCGCGTTCGAGGACGCGGCGTTCCGCGAGCGGGTCGTGACCGAGGTCGCCGGGCAGCTGCGCGCCGGCGAGCGGGTCGCGTTCCCGGCCGTGCTCGGGGTGACGAGGCCGGTCTGGGCGGAGGTCGCCGAACGGCTCGGCCGGCCCGTGTTCGAGGTCCCGACGCTGCCGCCGTCGGTGCCGGGCATGCGCGTGTTCGGCGCGCTGCGCGACGCGCTGCGGCGCGCGGGCGGGCGGCTGCGGCTCAACAACGTGGTCGTCGGGGCGGAGCGCTCGGGCGCGCGCGTGAGCGCGCTGCGCGTGCGCGTGGGCCTGCGCGAGGAGACGCTGCGGGCGGACTGGTTCGTGCTGGCCAGCGGCGGCGTGGCCAGCGGCGGCATCGCGCTGGACTCCCGCTGGCGGGTGCACGAGACCGCGCTCGGGGTGCCGGTGCACGGCGCGCCCGACGGCGAGCGGTTCTCGCCCGACTACTTCGCGTCGCACCCGATGTCGACCGTCGGCGTGGCCGTGGACGGCGAGCTGCGGCCGCTGGGGGACGGCGGCGAGCGCTGGGCGGACAACGTGCTGGTCGCGGGCGCGACGCTCGCGGGCGCGGTGCCGTGGAAGGAGAAGTCCGGCGACGGGATCAGCCTGGCGACCGGTTTCGCGGCGGCCGGGCTGGTGCTCGGGAAGCCCACCAAGGAGGTGGTCGCATGACCGACGTGCTCGGCGAGCTCCTGATGCGCGATTCGCTCGACCACTGCGTCAAGTGCACGATCTGCGAGACGTTCTGCCCGGTGTCGAACGTGACGCCGCTGTTCCCGGGGCCCAAGTACGTCGGGCCGCAGGCCGAGCGCTACCGGTCCGACGACGCGCCGTCGCCGGACGAGTCGCTCGACTACTGCTCGGGGTGCGGGATCTGCACGCAGGTCTGCCCGCAGGGCGTGCACGTCGCCGAGATCAATACGCAGGCGCGCGCGAAGCTGCGCGAGCGGACCGGGTTCAAGCTGCGCGACCGGCTGATCGCGCGGCCGACGGTCGCGGGCGCGCTCGGGACGCCGGTGGCGCCGCTGGCGAACTGGGCGCTCGGCAACCCGGTGCTGCGGCTCGCGCTGGAGAAGACGATCGGGCTGCACCGGAACGCGCCGATGCCGATCTACGCGGGGCGGACGTTTCAGCGCTGGGCGCGCCGGCGCGATCCGGTCACGGCCGAGCGGCGGGTCGCGTTCTTCCACGGCTGCGGGACCAACTACTACGAGCCGCGGCTGGGGGAGATGACGGTCGCGCTGCTCGAGCACAACGGCATCGCGGTCGAGATCCCCAAGCAGGGCTGCTGCGGGCTGCCGCTGCAGTCCAACGGGATGTTCGACGACGCGCGGGCCTACGTGCACCGGCTGGCGGCGTCGCTGGCGCCGTACGCGCGGGCGGGGGTGGACATCGTCGGGACGTCGACCAGCTGCACGCTGATGCTCAAGCGCGAGGCGCTGGAGATCCTCGGGCTGGGGGACGACCCGGAGCTGCGGATCGTCTCCGAGCGCATCTACGACATCTGCGAGTACCTGCTCGCGCTGCACGACCGCGGGGAGCTGCGCGACGACTTCAAGCCGGTGCCGGAGACCGTCGTCTACCACGCGCCGTGCCAGCAGCAGGGGCACGGGATCGGCAAGCCGGCGATCGAGCTGCTGGCGCTGATCCCCGAGCTGACCGTGCACGAGAGCCGCGCGAACTGCTGTGGGGTGGCCGGGACCTACGGCCTGAAGGCCGAGAAGTACCAGATCGCGATGGACGTCGGCGCCGGGCTGTTCCGCCAGGTGGCGGACACCGCGTCGGACCGCTCGGTCTGCGACTCCGAGACGTGCCGCTGGCAGATCGCCAAGGCGACGGACGTGCCGTCCGTGCACCCGGTGGAGATGCTCTACCGCGCCTCGGGGCTCGGCTGACGTGGTCGGACTGGTCATCGTCTCCCACAGCACGGAGCTGGCTGAGGGGGTCGCGGTCCTGGCGCGGGAGATGGGCGGTTCCGAGGTGGCGATCGAGCCCGCGGGCGGGCTCGAGGACGGGGCGATCGGGACGGACGCCGAGCGCGTCCGGGCCGCCGTGGAGCGGATCCGCTCCGACGACGGCGTGCTCGTCCTGATGGACCTCGGCAGCGCGTTGATGAGCGCGGAGTTCGCGCTGGAGATGCTGTCGGAGGACGGCGGGCCGGTGAAGCTGTCGGAGGCGCCGCTGGTCGAGGGCGCCGTGGCGGCGGCGGCGCGGGCGCGCGGCGGCGGCTCGCTGGACGAGGTCGCGGCCGAGGCGCGGGGCGCGCTGGCGTCGAAGGCGGCGCAGCTGGGTGTGGAGGAGGCGGCGCCGGCGGCGGCCGAGGCGCCGGCGGAGGACGGGCTGCACGCGACCGTGACCGTGCACAACCGCTACGGGCTGCACATGCGCCCGGCGGGCAACGTCGCCGCGCTGGCCGGGCGGTTCGACGCGCGCGTGCGGCTGCGCAACGCGACGCGCGGGCTCGGGCCGGCGGACGGCCGCTCGCTGACGGGGATCGCGACCCTGCGCGTGGTCCGCGACGACGAGCTGGAGATCGCGACCTCGGGGCCGCAGGCGCAAGCGGCGCTGGACGCGCTGGTGGCGCTGGCCGGCGAGCACTTCGGCGAGGACCCGGACGCGGAGCTGCCGGCCGCCGAGGCGGCGGGCGGCGACGGCGCGGCGAGCGGGGCCGCTCCGGGCGGCGGCGGCGCGGCGGCCGGTGCCGCCCCGGGCGTCGGCGAGCGCGCGGGTGGCGGCGATGGCGCCGCGCGCGGCGCCTCTCTTGCCCCCGGCGCGCGGCTGCGCGGCGACGCGGTCGCGAGCGGCGTCGCGGTCGGGCCCGCGCGGCGGCTCGTCGCCGTCGAGCCGCAGATCGATGAGGCGGCGCCCGCGGGCACGCCGGACGAGGAGCGCGCGCGGCTGGAAGCCGCGCGCGACGTGGTCCGCGCCGAGCTCGAGCGCGGCGCGGACGAGCTCCGCCGCCACGGGCGCCCCGACGAGGCCGCGATCTTCGCCGCCCACCGGCTGCTGCTCGACGACGCCGCGCTGCTCGACGCCGCCGCCCGCGAGCTCGACCAGGGCGCGCGGGCGGAAGTCGCGTTCCAGCGCGCCGGCGCCGAGGCCGCGGCCGCGTTCCGGGCGCTCGACGAGCCGTACCTGCGCGCCCGCGCCGTCGACGTGGACGACGTCACCCGCCGCGTGCTGGTCCAGCTCACCGGCGGCGCGCCCGCGCTCGTCAGCGAGCCGGGCATCGTGGTCGCCGACCAGCTCACGCCGTGGGAGGTCCAGCAGCTCGACCCGCAGTCCGCCTGGGGCATCGCCACCGCGCGCGGGAACGCGCTCGACCACGCGTCGATCATCGCCGCCGCGCTGGGCGTCCCGGTCGTGGTCGGCATCGGCCCCGCGCTGCTCGACGTCGCCGACGGCACGACGCTCGCGTTCGACGGCGAGCCCGGCGCCGTCCTGGTCGCGCCCGACGCCCCCGCGACCCGCGAGCTCGAACGGCGCCGCGACGAGGAGCAGGCCGAGCGCCGCGCGCGGCTCGCGCGCGCCGCCGCCCCCGTCGCGCTGGCCGGCGGCCGCGTGATCGACGTCATGGCGAACGTCGGCAGCCCCGCCGAGGCGCGGCTCGCGCGCACCAACGGGGCCGACGGCGTCGGCCTGCTGCGCACCGAGTTCCTGTTCCTGGACCGCGCGACCGCGCCGTCCGAGTCCGAGCAGGTGGCGGTGCTGACCGAGATCGCCGAGGCGCTCGAGGGCCGCCACGTCGTGGTCCGCACGCTCGACGCCGGCGCCGACAAGCCGCTCCCGTTCCTGCCGCAGGAGCCCGAGGTCAACCCGTACCTCGGCCAGCGCGGCATCCGGCTCTCGCTCGCGCACCCCGACGTCTTCGAGACCCAGCTGCGCGCGATCCTGCGCGTCGCCCAGACGCACTCGATCGGGATCATGTTCCCGATGGTCGCGACGCGCGCCGAGCTGCTCGCCGCGCGCAAGCACGTCGAGGCGGCGCGCGAGGCGGTCGGCGGGACGGCGAACGTCGAGGTCGGCGCGATGCTCGAAGTCCCCGCGGCCGCGCTCCAGGCCGAGGCGCTGACGCCGCTGGTCGACTTCTGGTCGGTCGGCACCAACGACCTCTCGCAGTACACGATGGCGGCGGAGCGCGGCAACGCGGCGATGGCGCCCCTGCTCGACGCGGCCGTCGAGCCGGTCCTGAAGCTGATCGCGATGGCGGCCAGCGCGGCCAACGCCCAGGGCCGCTACGTCAGCGTCTGCGGCGAGCTCGCGGGCGACCCGGCACTCGCGCTGCGGCTGCTGGACGCGGGCGTCGGCAAGCTGAGCATGTCCCCGGCGCGAATCCCGGCGGTCAAGGACGCACTACGCGGGGCGACGTTGCCGAATTAGCCGATAGCATCGCCGGTCCGTGGCGACCGACAACATGACCAGCGGCGGCCTGCGGTCGGCCCGGCTGATCGCGGCCGGGACACTCACCCGGATCGTGCTCACGCCGGTCGTGATGGCGCTGATCCTGCTCGGCGGCAAGGACTCCGAGGCGCTCGCCGCGGCGCTGTTCTTCGTCGCCGCGGCGACCGACTGGCTCGACGGCCGGCTCGCCCGCCGCTGGAACGTCACCACCAAGCTCGGATCGTTCCTGGACACGACAGCCGACAAGCTGCTCGTCTCCGGCGTCCTGATCGCGCTGCTGGGCGTCGATCGGGTGTCGCCGTGGATCGTCGCGCTGATCATCGGCCGCGAGCTGGTGCTGATGGGCCTGCGCGGCGTGATCGCGTCCGAGGGGACGGTGATGGCGCCGTCGAGCCTCGGCAAGCTCAAGACCGCCGTGCAGTTCCTGGCGATCCTGCTCGCGATCCTGCGCCCCGGGAACGAGCTCGGCGGGCTCTACATCGACGAGTGGGCGATGCTCGTGGCGGCGGCGGTCACGGTCTACTCGATGGTCGACTACCTGGTGCGCGCGGCGCCGACCCTCAAGGAGCACGGATGACCCGGGTCTTTCTCACCGGCGGCAGCGGGCTGGTCGGGGGCGCGCTGGCCGCCGGGCTGGTCGCCCAGGGCGACGAGGTCGTGGCGCTCGCGCGCAGCGACGAGGCGGCGGCCAAGCTGCGCGCCCACGGCACGACGCCGGTTCGCGCGGAGCTGATGGACGAGGAGGACCTGGCGCGCGCGATCGACGGCTGCGAGCTCGTCTACCACGTCGCCGGCGTCAACACGATGTGCCCGAAGGACCCCGAGGGCATGATGGACGTCAACGTCCGCGGCGCCCGGATCGCGGTGCGCGCCGCCGCCCGGGCCGGCGCGCGGCGGGTGATCCTGACGTCCTCCTCGGCGGCGATCGGCGAGGCGGAGGGCACGGTCGGGACGGAGGCCAGCCCGCACCGCGGCAGCTACATGTCCGTCTACGAGCGCTCCAAGCGCGAGGGCGAGCTGGCCGCGTTCGAGGAGGCCGAGCGCGCCGGGATCGAGCTGGTTGCGATCAACCCGTCCTCGGTCCAGGGACCGGGCCGCGCGGGCGGGACGGGGCGGATCCTGCTCGGCTACCTGAACGGCAAGCTGCGCGTGTTCGTGCGCACGCGGCTAAGCCTCGTGGACATCGACGACTGCGTGCGCGCCCATTTGCTCGGCGCCGAGCGCGGGCAGCCGGGGGAGCGGTACCTGATCAGCGGCGCCACGCTGACCTCTCAGGAAGCGCTCGACCTGGTCTCCGAGATCGCGGGCGTCCGCCACCGGGTGGTGTTCGTCCCCGGCGCGGTGGCGCTGGCGGTCGGCGTCAACGTCGCGCGCATTGCCCGCGCCCGCGGCAAGACGCCGCCGGTCTGCCGCGAGATGATCGTCACGATGCTCCACGGTCACCACTACGACGGCTCGCGCGCGACGCGCGAGCTGGGCCTGGAGTACACGCCGATCGAGCAGACGTTCCGGCGCACGATCGAGTGGGCGCGCGGCGCCGGGCTCGTTTCGGTGCCGGCGCCGGCCGGGTAGGCCAGGCGCATGACACCCCACGATCACGAGCCTCCCGTCGCCCGGCCCGAGCAGGAGGACGAGAGCTTCGCCAAGGGCCAGTCGCAGCCCCACGACGAGGACGTCGAGCCGAACTTCGCCCGCGGCCTCACGGAGACCGACCCGGACGAGCACGGCCGCTTCAGCCGCGGCCAGGAAGAGCTCCCCGAGGATCTTCCGGAGAAGAACGTCGAGCGGCGCTTCAGCGAGGGCATCGAGCGCTCGCCGACGAGCAGCTGAGCGTCAGGCGACGCGCGAGACGGCCGCGCCGAGCGCGTCCATCACCAGCCGCTCACCGTCGGCGGCACCGCGCGTCAGGACCTCCGGCTTGCGCTCGAGCTGGCCGACGCACGGCGTCCCCGCCGGCGGGCGCAGTCCGAGCACGTGCGGCGGCCCGCCGCTGACGTCGCGTGAGCGGCGCTCCAGGTCGTCGACCAGGCGCTCGTACGCGTCGATCCGCGCCCGGTAGAGGTCCACCAGCGCCGGGTTGAGCCCGCGCAGGTGGCGTTCGATCAGCCAGTCGGCGGCGCGCGACGCGCTGCGCCGCGGAATCCCGAACGGGCGCGTCTGCAGCGCGAGCACGTGGGTGGCGCCCGCGTCGAGCGCCTCCTGCACGGGCACCGGCGACGCCATCCCGCCGTCCAGGTAGCGGCGCCCCGCGATCTCGACCGGCGGGCCGCCGGCCCACGGCATCCGGCTCGACGCCAGGATCGCGTCCCAGACGTCGCGCTCGGTCTCCATCCCGGACAGGTCGACGGCGCGCGCCGAGTCGACGTCGACCGCGACGCAGTGCAGCAGCTCGCCGCCGGTGGCCAGCCGCTCGCGCCCGGAGACGTTGACGCCGGTCACGACGTCGAGCACGTCGTTGACGTCGATCACCGGCTTGCCGCGCAGCGCGCGCAGCGGGTTCACGAACGAGCGCGACGCCAGCGGCCCGCAGTACGCGTCCGCCGCGCGAACCCCGGCGCCGGCCAGGAACGCGGCGCCGTTGATCGCGCCCGCGGAGGACCCGACGACGAGGTCGAAGCAGGAGACCAGCCCGAGCCGCTCCAGCGCGGCCACCATGCCGGCCGACACGACGCCGCGCATCCCGCCGCCCTCCAGCACGAGCGCGACGCGGTGCGGATCGTCGCGCGCGTCCGCGCGCGAGCCGGTCTCGGCCCGCTCGAGCAGCACCTGGGCGACAGGGTGCCGATCCACGCTCATGGCGTCAGACCGTAGCGGACGAACGGTGGTGGGCCACGCTCCCGATACCGTGACCGCCGTGACCAGCGACCCACGAGAGCTCGCGGCGATCGCCGCGGGCGGTGCGATCGGCGCGCTGGCGCGGACCGGGCTGGCGTACGCCGTGCCGGTGGACTCCGGCGCGTGGCCGTGGACGACGCTGGCGATCAACGTCGCGGGCGCGTTCGCGCTCGGCTACTTCGTCACCCGCCTGCAGGAGCGGCTGCCGCTGAGCGCGTACCGCCGCCCGTTCCTGGGCACCGGGTTCTGCGGCGCGCTGACGACGTTCTCGACGGTCCAGGTCGAGCTGCTGCAGCTCTTGGACGCACACCGTTACGGGCTCGCGGCGCTGTACGCGGCGATCACGATCGTGCTCGGCTACTTCGCGGTCGCGCTCGCCACCGCCGTCGTACGCCGGACGCGGGTGCTCGCTTGATCTGGGTCGCCGTCGTGGCGCTCGGCGCGGTCGGCGCGCTCGGGCGCTTCGCCCTGGACACGTTCGTGTCCGGCCGCACCGGCCGCCGTCTGCCGTACGGGACGCTGGCGGTGAACCTGTCGGGTGCGTTCGTGCTCGGCGTCCTGGCCGGCGCCACGCTCAGCGCGGACGCGTACCGGCTCGCCGGTACCGCGCTGATCGGGTCCTACACCACGTTCTCGACCTGGATGCTGGAGACCCAGCGGCTGACCGAGGAAGGACAGTGGCGCGACGGGCTCGCGAACGTGGTCGCGAGCCTCGCGCTCGGGTTGCTGGTCGCCGAGCTGGGCCGCCGGCTCGGCGCGCAGCTCTAGGCCGCCGGCGTCGCCACCGTCTGCTCGAGCCGGCTGACGTCGCGCACCGCGCCGCGGTCCGCCGACGTGACCGTCGCCGCGTACGCGCGCAGGGCGGCGGACACGGGCCGGTCGCGCAGGGCCGGCCGGTAGCCGGTCGTCGCCTCCAGGCGCGCGCGGCGCTCCGCCAGCTCCTCGTCGGAGACCTGCACCGCGATCGCCCGCTGCGGGATGTCGATCGTGACCAGGTCGCCGTCCTCGATCAGCGCGATCGCGCCGCCGGCCGCCGCCTCGGGGGAGACGTGGCCCAGCGACAGGCCCGACGTGCCGCCGGAGAAGCGGCCGTCGGTGATCAGCGCGCACGACGCGCCCAGCCCGCGGCCCTTCAGGTAGGACGTGGGGTAGAGCATCTCCTGCATGCCCGGCCCGCCCTTGGGGCCCTCGTAGCGGACGACGACCACGTCGCCCGGCTGCACGCGGCCGCTCAGGATCACGTCGACCGCGTCCTCCTGGGACTCGACGACGACCGCCGGGCCGCTGAACGTCCACAGCGCCTCCTCGACGCCCGCGGTCTTGACCACGCAGCCGCTCTCGGCGATGTTCCCGAACAGGATCGCGAGCCCGCCGTCGGCGGTGTAGGCGTGCCCGGCGTCGCGGATGCAGCCTTCGACCGGGTCGAGGTCGAGCGTGTCCCAGCGCTCGGACTGCGAGAACGCGGTCGCGGAGCGCACGCAGCCGGGGGCGGCGTGGAAGAGCTCGACGGCCTCGGGGGACGCGCCGCCGCCGCGGACGTCCCAGGCGAGCAGCCACTCGTCGAGCGAGTCCGCGTGCACGGAGGTGACGTCGGTGCGCAGCAGCCCGGCCCGGTGCAGCTCGCCCAGGATCGCGGGGATGCCGCCGGCGCGGTGGACGTCCTCCATCAGGTA
>Ga0182736_1000318_pt1 | contig 82408 bp, 81 predicted proteins | sample eDN5th30CKraftBY_FD_128882 | JGI IMG/M metagenome (GOLD analysis project Ga0182736, IMG submission 128882) | Enriched backyard soil microbial communities from Emeryville, California, USA - eDNA 5th pass 30_C Kraft BY (version 2) (version 2) | ecosystem: Environmental > Terrestrial > Soil >... | reverse complement strand
GCATTACCGCGTGGCCTTGCCGGGCGCCCGGCTGGGCCTGCCCGAAGTCAACCTGGGCCTGCTGCCCGGCGCCGGTGGCACACAGCGCGCGCCGCGCCTGGCCGGCGCGGCCGCCGCGCTGGACCTGATGCTGTCGGGCCGCCACGCCAGCGCCGACGAGGCCCTGGCCTGGGGCCTGGTCGACCGCCTGGGCGCCGGCACCGATGCCCCGGCCGCCGGCCTGGCCTATGCGCGCGACCTGCTGGCGCAAGGCGCCGGCCCGCGCCGCACCCGCGACGCCACGGCGGCACTGGCCGACCGCCCGGCCGCCCAGGCGGCCATCGACGCGGCCCGCGCGCAGGTCCAGTCGCGCCAGCGCGGCCTGTTCTCGCCCGCCAAGATCGTCGACGCCGTGCAGGCCGCCCTGGACCAGCCTTTCGACGAAGGCCTGCGCACCGAGCGCGCCCTGTTCCTGCAATGCCTGGACAGCCCGCAGCGCGCCGCGCTGGTACACGCCTTCTTCGCCGAGCGCGAAACCGCCAAGGCGCCCGAAACGCGCGACGCCCAGCCGCGCCCGCTGGAAAGCCTGGGGGTGATCGGCGGCGGCACCATGGGCGCCGGCATCGCCGTGGCCATGCTCGACGCCGGCCTGCCGGTGGTCATGGTCGAACAAGACGACGCCGCCCTGGCGCGCGGGCGCGCCCGCGTCGAGCAGGTGTACGACCTGCTCATCAAGAAAGGCCGCCTGGACGCCGCCGGCAAGGCCGAGCGCATGGCCCGCTACACCGGCGCCACCCGCTACGAGGCGCTGGCCCAGGCCGACCTGATCGTCGAGGCGGTATTCGAAGACATGGGCGTCAAGACCGCCGTGTTCGCCGAACTCGACCGCATCGCCAAGCCGGGGGCCGTGCTGGCCAGCAATACCTCGTACCTGGACATCGACCGCATCGCCGCGTCCACCGGCCGGCCCGCCGACGTGCTGGGCCTGCACTTCTTCTCGCCGGCCAACATCATGAAGCTGCTGGAAATCGTGGTGGGCGCCCGCAGCGCGCCCGACACCGTGGCCACCGGCTTCGAGCTGGCGCGCCGCCTGCGCAAGGTGCCGGTGCGCGCCGGCGTCTGCGACGGCTTCATCGGCAACCGCATCCTGGCCACCTACCGCCAGGCGGCCGACCTGATGATGGAAGACGGCGCCTCGCCCTACCAGATCGACGACGCCGTGCGCGCCTTCGGCTACCCCATGGGGCCCTACCAGATGGCCGACCTGGCCGGCGGCGACATCGGCTGGGCCACGCGCAAGCGCCGCGCGCCCACGCGCGACCCGAAACTGCGCTATGTGCAGATTCCCGACCGGCTGTGCGAACAGGGCTGGTTCGGCCAGAAGACCGGCCGCGGCTTCTACCTGTATCCCGACGGCGCGCGCACCGGCACGCCCGACCCCGAGGTGCTGGCCATCATCGACGCCGAGCGCCAGCGCGCCGGCGTGCAGCCGCGCGCCTTCAGCCAGGACGACATCCTGCGCCGCTACCTGGCCGCCATGGTCAACGAGGCGGCCAACGTGATCAGCGAAGGCATCGCGCTGCGCCCGCTGGACGTGGACGTCGCGCTGCTGTACGGCTATGGCTTCCCGCGCTATCGCGGCGGCCCGATGCACTATGCCGACCAGCTCGGCCTGCCGCGCATCCTGGCCGACGTGCGTGAGTTCGCGCGCGAAGACCCGCACTTCTGGAAACCCGCCCCGCTGCTGGTCGAACTGGCCGACAGCGGCCGGGACTTCGCCAGCTTGAACCGCGTGTAGATCCCCTGCCGGCCCCCGCCCTCGGGGGCCGCCCCAACCTTTTCACAGGACTGCCTGCCATGCGCGAAGCCGTCATCGTCTCTGTCGCCCGTACCCCCATCACCAAGGCCCATCGCGGCGAATTCAACCTGACGCCGGGCCCCACGCTGGCGGCCTTCGCCGTGCGCGCCGCGGTCGAGCGCGCCGGCATCGACCCCGCCCTGATCGAAGACGCCATCCTGGGCTGCGGCTACCCCGAAGGCACCACCGGGCGCAACGTGGCCCGCCAGGCCATCATCCGCGCCGGCTTGCCGATCGGCATCGGCGGCACCACCGTCAACCGCTACTGCGCCTCGGGCCTGCAGGCCATCGCCAGCGCGGCCGCGCGCATCGTCATGGATGGCGCGCCGGCCATGATCGCCGGCGGCGTCGAAAGCGTGTCGCACCTGCGCACCCGCGACGACCCCAACTCGGGCATCGATCCGTGGATCCTGCAGCACAAGCCGGAACTCTACCTGCCCATGATCGAGACGGCCGACATCGTCGCCGCGCGCTACGGCATCAGCCGCGAGGCGCAAGACCGCTTCAGCGCCGAAAGCCAGCGCCGCACCGCCGAGGCGCAGGCGGCCGGACGCTATCGCGACGAGATCGTCGCCGTCACCACCACCATGGCCGTCACCGACAAGGCCACCGGCGCGGTCACGCAGCGCGAGGTCACCCTCGACGCCGACACCTGCAACCGGCCCGGCACCACCTACGAAAACCTGGCCAGGCTCGAACCGGTGCGCGGCGCCGGGCAATTCATCACCGCCGGCAATGCCTCGCAACTGTCCGACGGCGCGGCCGCCTGCGTCCTGATGGAAGCCCGCGACGCCGAGCGCGCCGGCCTACAGCCGCTGGGCGCATTCCGCGGCCTGGCCATCGCCGGCTGCGAGCCCGACGAGATGGGGATCGGCCCGGTCTATGCCGTGCCGCGCCTGCTGGCCCGCCACGGCCTCACGGTCGACGACATCGACCTGTGGGAACTGAACGAGGCCTTCGCCTCGCAGGCGCTGTACTGCCAGCAGACGCTGGGCATCCCGATGGAAAAACTCAACGTCGACGGCGGCGCCATCGCGCTGGGCCACCCGTTCGGCGTCACCGGCGCCCGCCTGGCCGGCCATGTCCTGGTCGAAGGCCGCCGGCGCGGCGCGCGCCGCGCCGTGGTCACCATGTGCGTGGGCGGCGGCATGGGCGCGGCCGGCCTGTTCGACATCTACTGAGCACGAGGCACCCATGGACCTGCATTTCACTGCCGAAGAAGAAGCCTTCCGCGCCGAGGTGCGCGCTTTCCTGGCGGCCCAGCTGCCGCCGGAACTGGCGCGCAAGGTGCGCGAGAATCATCGCCTGCACAAGGCCGACATGCAGGCCTGGCATGCCATCCTGAACGCGCGCGGCTGGCTGGCCAGCCACTGGCCGCAAGCATACGGCGGCACCGGCTGGACGGCCGTGCAGAAGTTCATCTTCGAGAACGAATGCGCCCTGGCCCACGCGCCGCGCATCGTGCCGTTCGGCCTGAGCATGCTGGGGCCGGTGCTGATCAAGTACGGCAACGAGGCGCAGAAGCGCCACTGGCTGCCGCGCATCCTGGACGGCACCGACTGGTGGTGCCAGGGCTATTCCGAGCCCGGCGCCGGTTCCGACCTGGCCTCGCTCAAGACCAGCGCGATGCGCGACGGCGACCACTACGTCGTCAACGGCCAGAAAACCTGGACCACCCTGGGCCACTACGCCAACATGATCTTCTGCCTGGTGCGCACCCGCGCCGAAGGCAAGCCGCAAGAAGGCATCAGCTTCCTGCTGGTCGACATGGACACCCCGGGCATCGAAGTGCGCCCCATCATCACCCTGGACGGCGAGCACGAAGTCAACGAAGTGTTCTTCTCCGACGTGCGCGTGCCGGCGGCCAACCTGGTGGGCGAGGAAAACCGCGGCTGGTCGTGCGCCAAGTACCTGCTGACCTACGAACGCACCAACATCGCCGGCGTGGGCCTGTCCACCGCCGCCTTGCAGCAGCTCAAGGCCGTGGCCGCGCGCCAGCGCAAGAACGGCCGGCCGCTGGCGCAAGACCCGGCCTTCGCGGCGCGCCTGGCACGCGTCGAGATCGAGCTCGACAACATGCGCATCACCAACCTGCGCGTGCTGGCCGCGGCCGCCCACGGCGGCGCGCCCGGCGCCGAAAGCTCGATGCTGAAGATCCGCGGCACCCAGATCCGCCAAGAGATCACCGCGCTGCAGCGGCGCGCCATGGGCGTGTATGCGCGGCCCTACGTGGCCCAGGCGCTGGAAGACGGCTACGACGGCCCGCGCGTCGGCCCCCAGGGCGCCGACAGCGCGGCCGCCCAGTACTTCAATTACCGCAAGCTGTCGATCTTCGGCGGCTCGAACGAAATCCAGAAGAACATCATCTCGAAGATGATCCTGGGACTATAAGGAGCCGGCATGAATTTCGACCATACCGAAGACCGGCGCATGCTGTCGGACATGTTGAAGCGCTTCGTGGCCGAGCAGTACGCCTTCGCCGTGCGCGACCGCATCGCCCGCTCGCCCGAGGGCTACAGCGCGGAATTCTGGCAGCGCTATGCCGAACTGGGCGCCATCGGCGCGCTGTTCGCCGAGGCCGACGGCGGCCTGGGCGGTACCGGTTTCGACATCGCCGTGGTGTTCGAGGCGCTGGGTCGCGGCCTGGTGGTCGAGCCCTTCCTGGATGCGCTGATGGCGGGCGACGCCATCGCCGCGGCCGGCTCGGCCAGCCAGAAACAGGCGCTCGAGCCGCTGCTGGCCGGTGGCGCCGTCATTGCGCTGGCCCACGCCGAACCCGGCAATGGCTACGAACTGGCGCGCGTACAGACCCGCGCGGTGCGCGACGGCGACGGCTGGCGCCTGGATGGCGCCAAGGCCGTGGTGGCGCAGGCCGAGCAGGCCGGCCTGTTCGTGGTCTCGGCGCGCACCGCCGGCGACGACGACGACGCCGGCGGCATTTCGCTGTTCCTGGTGCCGGCCGGCGCCGCGGGCCTGCACGTCCAGGGCTATCCGCTGATCGACGGCGGCCGCGCCGGCGACCTGGCGCTGGCCGGCGTGCGGCTGCCCGCCGACGCCCTGCTGGGCCAGGCCGGCGCGGGCCACGCCGTGCTGGAACGCAGCACCGGCAAAGGCCTGCTGGCGCTGTGCGCCGAGGCGCTGGGCGCCATGGACGCGGCGCGCGACGCCACGCTGGAATACCTGCAGACGCGCCAGCAGTTCGGCGTGCCCATCGGCCGCTTCCAGGCGCTGCAGCACCGCATGGCCGACGTGCTGCTGGAAATCGAACAGGCCCGCTCGGCCGTCATCAACGCGGCCGCGCAGCTCGGCCATGCCGAGCGCGCCGCACGCGAGCGCGCGCTGTCGGCCGCCAAGGTCACCATCGGCCGCGTGGGCACGCTGGTGGCCGAAGAATGCATCCAGCTGCACGGCGGCATCGGCATGACCTGGGAATTGCCGCTGGCCCACTACGCCAAGCGGCTGGTCATGATCGACCACCAGCTGGGCGACGAAGACCACCACCTGGCGCGCTTCATCGCCCTGGCGCCCGCGCAGGCCTGACGCCATGAGCCAGCCCACCGCAACGCCATCGCCCGACGGCCCGGACTTCCCGCTCGAAGGCATCCGGGTCCTGGACCTGTCCCGCGTCTTCGCCGGCCCGCTGTGCGGCCAGGTGCTGGCCGATTTCGGCGCCGAGGTCATCAAGGTCGAGCATCCGGTGCGCGGCGACGACACCCGCGACTGGGGCCTGCGCATCGGCCGCACCGAAACCACCTACTACAACAGCATGAACCGCAACAAGCGGTCCATCACGCTGGACCTGCAGTCGCGCGAAGGCGTGAAGATCGTCCACGACCTGCTGCCGCAGTTCGACGTGGTGATCCACAACTTCAAGAGCGGCGGCGCCGAGAAGCTGGGCCTGGGCTACGAACAGCTCAAGGCCATCAAGCCCGACCTGGTCTACTGCGCGGTGTCCGGCTACAACAGCGCCAGCCCCGAGGCCGCACGCCCGGGCTACGACCTGGTGATCCAGGGCGAGACCGGCATCATGGCGATCAACGGCGAAGCCACCCAGCCGCCGCTGAAATTCGGCGTGGCCGCGGTCGACATGATGACCGGCATGTACGCGGCGCAGGCCGTGCTGGCCGCGCTGTTCCGCCGCGAGCGCACCGGCCGCGGGCGGCTGATCGAGATGGCGCTGTACGACTGCGGCATCATGGTCACCAGCTACTACGGCCTGGACGCCATGCTGCTGGGCCGCGACCCGCAGCGCTACGGCAACGCCCATCCGTCCATCGTGCCGTACGGCATGTTCGAGGCCGCCGACGGCCCGCTGATCGTGGCGGTGGGCACCAACGCGCAGTTCGACAAATTCTGCCGCCAGGTGGTCATGCGCCCCGACATCGTCGAAGACCCGCGCTACGCCACCAACGTCGAGCGCGCCAAGAACCGCCTGACCCTGCTGCCCATGGTGACGGCGCTGTTCCGCGAATTCCCGCGCGACCTGCTGCTGCAGCGGCTGGCCGACTGCGGCATCCCGTGCGGCAAGGTGCTGGGCCTGCACGAGGCGCTGACCAGCGAGCGCACGCGCCAGGGCGGCCTGCTGCAGGAACTGCCTCATCCGGTGGCCGGCAGCACGCACGTCCATGCGCCGCCCTACCGGCTGGACGGCCAGCGGCTGCCCATCCGGCACGCGCCCCCCACGCTGGGCGAAGGCACCAAGGATGTGCTGCAGCACCTGCTGCAACTGCCCGAAGCCGAACTGCGCGCGTTGCAGGCCAAGGGCGTGCTGACGCTGCCGGACCCTTCCGGCGCAGCGCCCGCGATCGCCAGAAATAAGGAAGACCCGCCCCCGAACCCGCCATGACGGTCGAGCAGGGCCTTCCCCCCTGACAGGCGCCGCCGGCGACAACGGCGCGCCTGCGCCGGCGTCCGAAGGTATCCGAGGGCGCCGGCCCCACCGGAGACGATCGCGCAACACGGCGACCGGATCCGGCCACCACCATAACGGAGACAAGCCACTATGCATCCTCCCATCACCCGCCGCGCCTGCCTGGGCCTGGCCCTGGCCGCCCTGGCCGGCATCGCGGCCGCGCCGGCCGTCGCCGCGCCGGCGTACCCCGCCCAGCCCATCACGCTGATCGTGCCGTTTCCCGCCGGCGGCTCCACCGACCGGCACCTGCGCGCCATTGCCGAAGACGCCGGCAAGCGCCTGGGCCAGAATGTGATCGTGGAAAACCGCCCCGGCGCCGGCGGCACCCTGGGGCCCAGCAACATGGCCAAGACGGCCCGGCCCGACGGCTACACCATCAGCCTGTACCCCCTGGGCATGCTGCGCATGCCCTACATGCACAAGGTCGACTGGGACCCGATCCAGGACTTCACCTTCATCGTGGGGCTGTCGGGCTATACCTTCGGCTTCACGGTGCGCGCCGATTCGCCCTTCAAGACGTTCAACGACTACATCGAGGCCGCGCGCAGCCAGCCCGGCACCATCGACTACGGCTCGACCGGCGTGGGCTCGTCGCCGCACCTGCTGATGGAAGAAATCGCCATCAACGCCAAGGTGAAGCTCAACCACGTGCCGTTCAAGGGCAACGCCGACATGCAGCAGGCGCTGCTGGGCGGGCACATCATGGCGCAAAGCGACGCCACCGGCTGGGACCAGTTCGTCGACTCGGGCAAGATGCGCCTGCTGGTCACCTTCGGCGAACAGCGCACCAAGCGCTGGCCCGACGTGCCCACGGCCAAGGAACTGGGCTACGGCGTCGTGTCCAGCTCGCCCTACGGGCTGGCCGGCCCCAAGGGCATGGACCCTGCCGTGGTGCAAACGCTGCACGATGCCTTCAAGGCAGCCCTGTTCTCGCCACGCAGCATGGAAGTGATGCAACAGCTCAACCAGGAACCGGCCTACCGCAGCAGCGCCGACTACCGCGCCTGGGCGCAGGCCACCTACATCAAGGACAAGGCCCTGATCGAGCACCTGGGCCTGATGGCCAAATAGGCCCGCGGCACCCCGCAAGTGCCTGGCACCCGCGGTGCCACCTTGAGGCGCATCGGATGAAATGCGCCCCGGCGTTGCTTCAAGACGCATCTGCGGGAATGCGCCCCAGCGTTGCGTCAAGACGCATCCGCGGGAATGCGCCCCAGCGTTGCCCAGGTGTCAGACACCCCGCAGGGTGTCTGACACCTTTCGGAAGTCCGCCCCCCGGAACCTCACCGAGACCCGCGCGCCGACCTTGTCCCAGCCTTCCGGTGGCTTATCATCACGCATCGCGCCGCGCCCGGACGCGGCTGCGACACAGGCAATAAGCGTCAACCTGGAACCCACAAGGATAGTCATATGAACCGCCCGTTGAATCGCGCCCTGGCGGCCCCCCGCGCCCTGCTTCGCATCGTGCCCGCCGCGCTGCTTGCCCTGTCGGCCGCCCTGTCCGCCTCGCTCGCGCAGGCGGAAAGCTATCCCTCCCGGCCGATCAAGCTGATCGTTCCCTTTGCCGCCGGTGGCGGCAACGACGCGATCGCCCGCAGCCTGGGCCAATTGCTGTCCGAATCCCTGAAGCAGCCGGTCATCGTCGACAATCGCCCCGGCGCCGGCGGCAAGCTGGGCGTCGAGATGGGCCTGAAAGCCGAACCGGACGGCTACACGCTGACGCTCATTTCCAACAGTTATTCGGTCAACCCCAGCCTGTACAAGCTGCCGTTCGACCCGGTCGGCGACATGACGCCCATCGGCATGATCGCCAAGGCGCCGTTCTTCGTCTCGGTGCATCCCGACGTGCCGGTCGACAGCCTGCAGGACCTGGTCGCGCTGGCCCGGCAAAAGCCCGGCGAACTGACTTATGCGTCGTCGGGCACCGGCGGCATTTCGCACCTGGCCATGGAACTCTTCCTGAAGAAGACGGGCATCTCGATGACCCACGTTCCGTACAAGGGCTCGGCGCCCGCGTTGACCGACACCGTGTCGGGCCAGGTCGACGCCATGCTGACGACCGCCGGCTCGACCCTGCCCTACCGCGACGACAAGCGCCTGAAGGTGCTGGCCGTCACGCTGCCCAAGCGCGTGGCGTCCGCGCCCGACATCCCCACCGTGCGCGAACAGGGCATCCCCTACGATGTCACGGTGTGGTATGCCATCATCGCGCCCAAGGGCGTTCCCGCCGATATCCAGGCCACGCTGAACCAGGCCATCAATACCGCCGTCGGCCAGGGCGACATGGCGCGGCGCCTGAAAACGACCGGCGAAGAAGCCGCGCCGGACACGCCCGAAGCCCTGCAACAGCAGATCGTCGACGAGATCGCGCTCTGGGGCCAGGTGGTGCGCGATGCGGGCATTTCCCTGAACTGAGCGCCGGCGCGCCGCCATGCCTCACGCTCCTGCCTGGCTGAAGTACGCCCCGGTGCTGTTCCTGTTGCTGTGGTCGTCCGGCTTCGTGTTCCTGAAGCTGGGCCTGGCCTACGCCGACCCGCTGACGTTCCTGGCGCTGCGCTACGCCTGCGTGGTGGCATTGGTGGGCATCGCGTTCGCCTGGGTGCGGCCAGCGCTGCCCGCCACGCCGCGCGCCTGGGCGCACCTGGCGATGGTGGGCCTGTTCCTGCAGGCGGGCTATTTCGCCTTCACCTATCTCAGCCTGAAGTTCGGCCTGTCGGCGGGCGCGGTGGCCCTGATCACCTCGCAGCAACCCATCCTGGTCGGCCTGCTGGCGCCGCTGCTGGCCGGCGAACGGGTCGGCCCGCGCCATTGGGCCGGCCTGTTGCTGGGCGTGGCCGGCGCGGCGCTGGTGATCCTGGCGAAATCCTCGCTCGGCACGGCCTCGGCGGCCGGCCTGCTGTTCGCCGGGCTGGCCTTGCTGTCGATGGTGGCAGGCACCCTGTGGGAAAAGCGCTACGGCGTCGATACCCACCCGCTCAGCGCCAACCTGGTGCAGTATTCCGTCGGCCTGGCCGTCTCGGCGCCGCTGGCGCTGTTGCTCGAACCCATGCACATCGACTGGACGCCCGCGCTGTTCGGGTCGCTGGCCTACCTGGTGCTGTGCAATTCGCTGATCGCCATCACGCTGCTGCTGGCCCTGATCCGCCATGGCAAGGCGTCGCGCGTGTCGGCGCTGTTCTTCCTGGTGCCGCCCGTCACCGCCGTCATCGCCTTCCTGGTGCTGGGCGAGGCCATTCCACCGATGGCGTGGCCGGGCATGCTGCTGGCCGCGGCCGGCATCTACCTGGTGATGCGGCGGCCGGCTTCGGCCACCGCATCGGCAAAATCCGCTCGCCCGTAAGGAAACCGAAACATAGCGCCCCTAGTCTGTCGGCTCTTGTGAAAACCTGACTCGAGCGCTAACAACATGAAAAACTGGAAACTGGTCGCGGCCTGCGTCGCGCTGCCGTTGACCCTGGCTGCATGCGGCAGCAGCAGCGACGACGATGACGAGGCCCCGCCTCCTGCCGCCCAGGCGCCGCAGCACATCGCATCGATGGATTTCATCGGCCGCTACGAAAGCGGCAGCTACGGCGTCAGCGCCGCCGAGATTCCCGCCTACGACGCGGCCACCCAGCGCGCCTTCGTCGTCAACGCCATGTCGGGCAAGATCGACGTCCTGGACCTGGCCCGGCCGGCCACGCCCACCCACCTGGGCACGCTCGACGCCGAGGCCGTCCTGCCCGGCGCCGAGATCAACAGCGTCGCAGTGCGCGACGGCATCGTCGCCGTCGCCATCCAGGCCCCCGTCAAGACCGACCGCGGCTACGTGGCGCTGTACGATGCCGCCACCTTCGCGCTGCTGGGATCGGTGCAAGTGGGCGCGCTGCCCGACATGCTGACCTTCACGCCCGATGGCAAGACCGTGCTGGTCGCCAACGAGGGCGAGCCCTCGGACGACTACAGCATCGACCCGGAAGGCTCGGTCAGCGTGATCGATGTCTCGAATCCGGCGGCGCCCACCGCGCGCACCGCCGGCTTCGCCGCCTGGAACGGCCAGGAAGCCGCCCTGCGCACCCGCGGCGTGCGCCTGGTCGGCCCGCGCGCCAACGCCGCGCAGGATATCGAGCCCGAGTACATCGCCGTGGCCGACGACGGCGCCACCGCCTGGGTCACCCTGCAGGAAAACAATGCCCTGGCCAAACTGGACGTGGCCAGCGCCCGCATCACCGACATCCTGCCGCTGGGCGCCAAGGACCACGGCGTCGACGGCAACGGCCTGGACGTCAGCGACACCGACGGCGCCATCGCCATCCGCACCTGGCCAGGCGTCAAGGGCCTGTACATGCCCGACGCCATCGCCGCCTACACGGCCGGCGGCGCCACCTACCTGGTCACCGCCAACGAAGGCGATGGCCGCCCATGGGGCGAAGACAATGCCGCCTACTGGAACTGGGGCCGCGACGCCGGCGGCGCCTGGCTGGGCCTGGACGCGTCGGCCGCGCCCGGCTTCGTCGACGAATTCCGCGTCAAGCACCTGGTCCACAAGAACGGCTTCGACCGCCGCGCCGGCGACGACCTGCCGCCGCAACTGCGCCAACTGGCGCCGGGCGCCTTGCTGGACCCCGCCGTGTTCGGCTATTGCGGCGCCACCGCCACCGACCCGGGCGACTGCCGCGAAGACGACAACCTGGGCCGCCTGACCGTCACCTGGACCATGGGCTACAAGCAGAATCCCGATGGCTCGCCGCAACTGACCGCCGACGGCCGCCTGGTCTACGACACCCTGTACGCCTACGGCGCGCGTTCGTTCTCGATCCGCGACGCCGACGGCAACCTGGTGTGGGACTCGGGCGACCAGTTCGAGCGCATTACCGCCGAACGCTATCCCGACTGGTTCAACTCGGGCCACGACGAAACCCTGTTCGACGACCGCAGCGACAACAAGGGCCCCGAACCCGAAGGCGTCGCGCTGGGCAAGATCGGCGACAAGACCTACGCCTTCATCGGCCTGGAGCGCATGGGCGGGATCATGGTCTACGAGATCACGGACCCCACCCAGCCCCGCTTCATCACCTACGTGAACTCGCGCGATTTCAGCGTGGACTCGGCCGCCGATCCCGGCGCCGCCGGCGACCTGGGGCCCGAAGGCCTGGCGTTCGTGCCGGCCGCCGACTCGCCCAACGGCGAACCGATGCTGATCGTGGGCAACGAAGTCAGCGGCACCACCGCCATCTATCGCATCGTGCTGGCCAACGACCCGTCGTGACGCGGCGCGCGGGCGCGGGCCGGATCAACCCGGCGCGCGCCCGCGGCCGGCCACCCAGAACGACAGCTGGCCGATCGCGCCGGCGCCGGCCAGCACCAGCGCGGTGGACAGGGCCGGCGACGGCCCCAGCCCGGCCAGCGCCGTGCACAGCGCGCCCACCGCCATCTGCACCGAACCGTACAGGCCCGATGCCGAGCCGATCACATAAGGGTTCACGCTGACCGCCAGCGTCAGCGCGGTGGGGCCCGCCACCCCGGCGCCCAGCGTGTAGAAGAACATCAGCACCACGATCGGCGCCACCGCCACATGGCCCAGCAGCACCAGCGCCAGCAGCAGCACCGCCGATACCGCGCTGAACGCATTGCCCGCCACCAGCAGGCGCTCCAGCGGCACCCGGCTGATCAGGCGCGTGGTCACCACGCTGCCCAGCCACACGCCGGACACCAGCACCGCCAGATACAGGCCGACCTCGTCGGCGGGGCGATGCAGCTGGTCGACGAAAATGAACGGCGCCGACGCGACAAAGGCGAACATCGACGTGGTGGCGCAGCCGCCGCCGATGGCATAGCCCAGGAACACGCGCGAGGCCAGCAACTGGCGATAGTGCCGCACCAGCGTGGAAGCCGTGATGCGCGCCACGGCGACGCCGGTCTCGGGCAGCAGGCGCCACGCGAACACGAAATTCACCACGCCCAGCAGGCACAACACGAACAGCACCGAGCGCCATCCCAGCGATGACGCCAGCGCGCCGCCCACGATCGGCGCGATACCGGGCGCCACGGTGACCATCAGGTTCATCAAGGCCAGCCGCTTGGCCGCCTCGGATGGCGCCGCCGTGTCGCGCACCATCGCGCGGCCCAGCACCAGGCCGGCGCAGCCGCCCAGCGCCTGGAACAGCCGCGCGGCGATCAGCGCGTACACCTGCGGCGCCAGCGCCGCCGCCAGGCCGGCCACCGTATAAATGGCCAGCCCCACCATCAGCACGCGGCGGCGCCCGTAGCGGTCGGACAGCGGCCCGTAGATCAGCTGCCCCGCCGCCAGCCCGATGATGTACAGGCTGACGGTCATCTGCATGGCGCCGTTGCCGGCGTTCAGGTCGCGTCCGGCCATGGCCAGCGCGGGCACGAAGATGTGCATCGCCAGCGTGCCGCTGAACGTGAACAGCGCCAGCAGCCACAACGGCACGTGAGGCGGCGGGTCGTCCTCGCCCGCGAAACTTTGCGGCAAGGCCGAGGCCCCGGCCGTCATGGCGCCATCCTGCGGGCGCGCGCCAGCATCGGCAGGCGCATCGCGCGCTGCAGCTCGACTGGGGGGAAATTGCACATGGCGCTGTCGCGTACTTCCAGGGCCTGGGCCCGACAAAATCAATGACATATCAAACAATTGTATATCAAGAACCGCTTTTCCCTCCCGGGGACCCCGCCCCTCAGGCGCGGCCGGCCTTGCGCAAGGCGTCGACGATGGCGTCGTAGGCGCGCTGGCGCGCCTGCGCATCCGGGGCGCGCAGGGCGAACGAGGGATGGTAAGTGGCGATGATCGCCAGGCCTTCGTGCTGCAGCGTTTGCCCCAATACCGGCGTCAGCCTCAGCGCGGAGTCCCGCGTCACGGCATGCAACGCCGTCGCCCCCAGCGCCACCACCACGCGCGGCCGTACCGCCCGCAGTTCGTCTTCCAGCCAGTAATGGCAAGCCTCGATCTCGCGCTGCGCCGGCGTCTTGTGCATGCGGCGCTTGCCGCGGGCCTGCCATTTGAAATGCTTGACGGCATTGGTGACGTACACCGCGTCGCGCGCCACGCCCGCTTCGCGCAGGGCGCGATCCAGCAGCGCGCCCGCCGGGCCCACGAATGGCAGGCCAGCCAGGTCTTCCTTGTCGCCGGGTTGCTCGCCCACCAGCATGATGCGGGCCGGGCGCCGGCCCTCTCCCGGCACCGCCTGCGTGGCGTCGCGCCACAGGCCGCAGCGGCGGCAGTCTTCCAGACGCCCGGGCTGCTGGCCGGGATCGCCGGCGGCTGCCTTGCCTGCCATGATGGTTCCCCGGGTTGCTTGCCATATGCCCGGCGGCAAGCAAGCGCCATGCCGCGGCAGGCGTCGGGCCGGCCCCGGCGCGCCGGCTGGTCCGCAAATTACCGTTGCTGCAATAACTGCCCGCCCGCATCGCGCCGCACGCGCAGCAACCGGGCCAGGCATGCGATGTGCTGTCCGGACCGACACCCTAACTGGAGATTGTCATGAAGCTCAGCATGCTTGCCTTGCCCATCGTTGCCAGCGGCCTGCTCCTGGCCGGTTGCGGCGGCCACCGCGATCACGGCGGCGACTCGATGTACGACCAGCCGCAAACCCAGGGCACCACCCCGCCCCCGCCGCCGGCCAGCGTGCCCGACAACAACTCGAACACGCCGGGCTCGCAATATCCGTCCACCGGCGGCAGCCGCTAGGCCCGCGCGCCGTTGCACACGCGGCGCCCGGCCAGCACGGGCGCCGCGTCGCCTGGCGGGCGACATCAGCTACGATAGGGATCACGCTTCGCTGTCCCAGCAAGGATCCCCATGGCCGATCTGTCTGCATTCCCCGTCACCCGCAAATGGCCCGCGCGCCATCCGGACCGCATCCAGCTGTATTCCCTGCCCACGCCCAACGGCGTCAAAGTGTCGATCATGCTCGAAGAAACCGGCCTGCCGTACGAGCCGCACCGGGTCGCGTTCGATACGCAGGACCAGATGTCATCGGAATTCCTGTCGCTCAACCCGAACAACAAGATTCCCGCCATCCTGGACCCGGACGGTCCGGGCGGCCAGCCGCTTGGCCTGTTCGAATCGGGCGCCATCCTGACGTACCTGGCCGACAAGAGCGGCAAGTTCATCCCCCAGGACCCGGCCGGCCGCTACCAGGCGCTGCAGTGGCTGATGTTCCAGATGGGCGGCATCGGCCCGATGTTCGGGCAACTGGGTTTCTTCAACAAGTTCGCCGGCAAAGACTACGAAGACAAGCGCCCGCGCGACCGCTACGTGGCCGAATCCAAGCGCCTGCTCAAGGTGCTGGAAGGCCGGCTGGTGGACCGCGCCTGGATCCTGGGCGACGCCTACAGCATCGTCGATATCGCCACGTTCCCGTGGGTGCGCAACCTTATCGGCTTCTACGAAGCCGGCGACCTGGTCGGCATCGGCGACTACCCCAGCGTGCTGCGCGCGCTCGATGCCTTCGTGGCGCGGCCGGCCGTCAAGCGCGGCCTGGAAATACCCAAGGCGCCCGCCTGAACCGCGCGGGCTGCCCGCCCGCTAGGGCTGGAAGGCAAAGCCATCCAGCCAGGCGCGCAGTTGCCGCAACGCCGCGTCGCGCGAGAACGGCTCGGTGGCCGGCGGGCTGTAGACCTGCGGATTCACGCCATACACCAGCAGGTCTACCGCATAGCAGCGGCCGGCATGCACGGCGCGATAGGCGTCGACCACCAGGTAGTGGCTCATGGCCGCGTCCTGCGCGCGGAACTGCGCGAAGTCGATGCCATTGACCGATACCCGCCGCACGCCGCCGGCCATGCCCGGCGGCGGCGCGGCGCAGCGCTGCACTTCCCGGGCCTGGCCGCTGACACCCACGCGCAGTTCGGCGGCCGTGATGTCATTCGAACCCGGCAAGGCCATGGCCAGTCGCGGCGTGCCCTGGCTGTCCGGATCGGCGTACGCCTTCCATGCATCGGTAGCCAGGTAGCCGCCGGAAAATCCCGGCCGGGGCGTCACGCCCGCGGGCACGGCGATGCGGAACCCGTATTGGCGGTCCACGTGCATCGATGCCGCGGCCGGCGGCGGCGCCGCATCGCGCGGACCGGCGCAAGCCCCCAGCAATGCGGCCAGCAACGGCGCGGCCAGGCAGGTGAAACGGAACAAGGCGGTCTCCTTCGGCGCGGATCTTCCCAGCATACCGTAGGCATGGCCACGCCGGCGGCCGGCTGAGCGGCTTCGGGCATAATTGCAACTGCAATGCTTTGAACGAACACGCCGCGTGCCCCGCCGCGCGGCCCGTTCCCGCCGACAGGAAAAATACCGCCATGCCCACGGATGCGCCCGACTTGTGGTTCTCGTTTGTCCGCGCCCATCGCCTGATGATCCGCGAAATCGAGCGGCGCCTGTCCGACGCTGGCCTGCCGCCCTATGCGTGGTACGACGCGCTGTGGGGCCTGGAAAGCGGCCCGGGCGGCACGCGGCGCATGCATGAACTGGCCGACGTGCTGGCCATCGAGCGCTACAACCTGACCCGCCTGATCGACCGCCTGGAACACGAAGGCCTGGTCGCCCGCGCCCGCTCGGCGCAGGACGGGCGCGCGGCCTACGCCACCATCACCCGCGAAGGCCGCGCGCTGCGCAAGAAGATGTGGAAGGTCTACCAGGCCGCCGTGAACGACCTGTTCCTGGCGCGCTTCGGCGCCGGCGAACAGGCCCGTTTCGCGGCCGCGCTCGACCAGGCCGCACAGGCCGCCAGCCCGCCCTGAGGCCGGGCGGCGCCAGGCCGCCTGGCGCCCGCCTACCCGCGCCGCCGGCACGCTGCCGGCATTCTCTCGGCAACATTCCGCTTGCCCGGTCCGCGGCATTTCGATAGAGTTGCAACTACAATGATTGCATTTGCAATTCATAACGGAGCCCGCCATGCCCACCCCCATCAGCTTCTACACCGCCGATACGCCCAACGGCCACAAGGTCGGCATCTATCTGCACGAGGCTGCCCTGCCCCATCGCCAGGTCACCCTGGACCTGGGCCGCGGCGACCAGCGTCGCCCCCAATACCTGGCCATCAACCCCAACGGCAAGATCCCCGCCATCGTCGACCACGACGCGGGCGTCACGCTGTTCGAGTCGGGCGCCATCCTCGGCTACCTGTCGGCACGCGACGGCCACCTGCACCCCGCCACGGCGGCGGGGCAATGGCAGGTGCAGCAATGGCTGCACTTCCAGATCGGCGGCATCGGCCCCATGCTGGGCCAGTTGTGGTGGTTCCTGCACGCCTCGGACGGCAACAACCGCGAAGCCATCGGGCGCTACACCCGGGAAGCCCTGCGCCTGTGCGGCGTGGTCGAACGGCGCCTGGAACAGTCCGCCTACCTGGCGCTGGACCACTACTCCATCGCCGACATCGCCGCTTTTGCGTGGCTGCGCACGCACGCGGAATTGCGCCTGGACCTTGCCCCCTATCCGCGCCTGCGCGCCTGGCTGGACCGGATCGAAGCGCGGCCGGCGGTGCAGCGGGCGCTGGCGGCCGCGCGCGACGACCTGTCGGCCGAGGCCTGACATGGCATGGCTCACATTGCTGGCGGCCGCGGGCCTGGAAGTCGTGATGGGGTTGGCGCTGAAACTGAACCAGGGCTGGACCCGGCCGGTGCCCAGCGCGGTGGCGATCGCCGCCGGGCTGGGCAGCATCTACCTGCTGGCCAAGGCCCTGCAGACCCTGCCGGTGGGCACCGCCTACGCCATCTGGACCGGGCTGGGCACGCTGGGGCTGGTGGTCATCGGCATCGCCGCATTCGGCGAAAGCATGCACTGGCAGCGGCTGCTGTTCCTGGCCCTGACCGCCACGGGCCTGATCGGCCTGCGCTACGTCGAGGCCGGGGCCTGAGGCGCAGGCCTCGCCCGGCTGACGGCGTGCGTCATGCCTGGCGGTCCTGGCGCGGCGCGGGGCGGCTGACCAGCCATGCCGCGCAACCCGCCATGAAGACGCTGACCAACACGCCCAGCCACCAGGCGGGCCGGCTGCCGTACCAGAACAGGAACAGCCCCAACGCGATGCCGGCCACCGCGAACGCCTTGCCGCGCGCCGAGATCGCGCCCTGTTCACGCCAGGCGACCAGGGGCGGGCCGAAGCGGGGATGATTCAGCAGATAGGCTTCCCAGCGCGGCGACGCGCGGCCGAAGCAGGCGGCCGCCAGGATGACGAAAATGGTGCTGGGCATGACCGGCAGCGCCGCGCCCACCAGGGCCAGCACCAGCATGAGCATGCCCAGGGCCAGATACGCCCCGCGTTTCCAGCGCCCGCGCTGTCCGGCGCCGCCCTGCGTCTCGGTCATGCCGCCCTTGTTCCTTGACTTCGATACCCATCCGCCGGCGCCGTGCCGGCCGGGCCCGGAAGCAATGGTACCGCGGCCGCCCGGCTGGCCCCCGCGCCACCGCGCCGCGCCCAGGGTCTTGACAGGCCGGGCGGCCAGGCAGATACTTCACCACATGGCAAAGTATTCAACCCCCCTGGACCAGACCTTCGCGGCGCTGGTCGACCCCACCCGCCGGGCCATTCTTGCCCGGCTCGAACACGACGGCGACGCCACGATCAGCCAGCTGGCGCAACCCTTCGCCATCAAGCTGCCGGCCGTCATGAAGCACCTGGACGTGCTCGGCCAGGCCGGCCTGATCGAACGCGTCAAGGTCGGCCGCACCGTCACCGTCCGCCTGTCCCCCGCCCCCATGCAGGAAGCCATGGACTGGCTGCGCCGCTACGAACATTTCTGGACCCACAGCCTCGATCGCCTGGCCGCCTACGCGGAAAGCCGGGAAAACGCCCAAAGGAGTCCCAAGCCATGACCAGCCTTACCCTGGTGCGACGCATCAACGCGCAACCCGCCACCGTCTTCGAGGCGCTGACCACGCCCGAGGGCATCGCCCACTGGTGGGGGCCCGACGACGGCCCCGTCCTGCTGGCCGAAACCGACGTCAGGGTCGGCGGCCGCTTCCGGGTGCGCTTTCGCATGCTCGACGGCAGCGAACACGAAAGCAGCGGCGAATACCTGCGCGTCGAGCCGCCCCATCACCTGGAAATGAGCTGGCGCTGGTCGGACGACACAGCCGGCCCCGACTCGCGTGTCATCGTGGCCCTGCGCGCCGCCGGCACCGGCACCGAGCTCACCTTCACTCACGACCGCCTGCGCGACGACGCCACGGCGCGCAGCCACGAGGCCGGCTGGGGCGGCGCGCTGGACAAGCTGGTGCGGCGCTATGCGCCCGAAGCGAGGGCCGGCGCATGATCACCCTGACCGCCTTCCGCTGGGTGCCCCGGTTCGCCCAGGGCCTGGTGCGCGACCTGCGCGTGCGCTGGGCCCTGGAAGAAGCCGGCATCCCTTACCGGGAACGCCTGATCGGCAGCGCCGACCAGGCCAGCGCCGCCTACCGCGCCCTGCAGCCCTTCGGACAAGTGCCCGCCATCGAAGAAGACGGCCTCCGGCTGTTCGAGTCCGGCGCCATCGTGCTGGAAATCGCCGCGCGCAGCGAAACGCTGATGCCGCGCGATGCCCAGGCCGGCGCGCGCGCCCGCGCCTGGGTGCTGGCCGCGCTGAACACGCTCGAGCCGCCCATCCAGCACCTGGCTGGCCTGGACCTGTTCCATGCCGACCAGGCGTGGGCCGCGGGGGCCCGGCCCACGGCAGAACAGGCCGCCTGCAAGCGCCTGGACGAATTGCAGCACTGGCTGGGCCCGCGCGACTACCTGGAAGACCGATTCACCGCCGGCGACCTGATGATGACCAGCGTGCTGCGCCTCTTGCGGCACACCGCGCTGGTGGCCGACCGCCCCGCGCTGGCGGCCTACCAGGCGCGCTGCGAGGCGCGTCCGGCATTCCGCAAGGCGCTGGCCGACCAGTTGCGGCCATTCGAGGCCTACCAGGCCAGCCAGGCCGCCAAGGCCGGGCCCGCGGGCTGATATCGCACCGCCGCGACGCGGCTACCTGGTCGCCAGCGCGTCCAGCAGGACATCCAGCGCCTGCAGCGCCCGGTCCAGCCGTTCGCCATCGCCGTCACCCTCGGATTCGGCTACCCAGAATGCGCCTTCGGCCAGCGCGCCATAAACCAGGCGCGCCAGCGCCTGCGGGTCGGCCCGGCGGATCGCCCGCCCGCGCATCAGCCCTTCCAGCAGCTCGGTCATCGACGTCACGCAGAACTGCTGCGACACGGGCGACGCCCCGCCCAGCACAGCGCGCGCATCCTGCAGCACGATGCGCCGCATTTCCGGTTCCTGCGCCATCCGCAAGTAGGCCCGGCAGCGATCCCGGAACCCTGCCCAGGCATCGGGCGCCGCGTCGGACACCGCCTGCAGCCGCGCGTCGGTTTCTTCGTCGATCTGCTCCACCACGGCGGCCAGCAAGCCCCGCTTGTCGCCGAAGTGGTGATACAGCGCCCCGCGCGTCAGGCCGACCGCGGCCGTGAAATCGTCCATGGACGTGTTGGCGTAGCCGTGGGCGCCGAACGCCACGCGGGCCGCCGCCACCAGCTTGGCGCGCGTCTCTTCGATCATCTCGGCGCGGGTGCGTCGGGGCATGGGGTCTCCTTTCACATACGTGGCGTATGCAAATTGACATACGCTACGTATGTCCATATTATGCATGACCTGCGCCACGCATGTCCCACAGGTATCCTCTGCCCATGACTCACCGGCAATCCGCCCGCGCCCGGCCACCCGCCCCCGCGCACCACCCCTGGCTGGCGGTGGCCAGCGCCGGCTTCGCCACTTTCGCTGTGGTCACCACCGAAATGCTGCCCGTCGGGCTGCTGACCGCCATCGCCCAGGACATCGGCTTTTCCACCGGCATCGCCGGCCTGCTGGTGTCGGTGCCCGCCCTGCTGGCCGCCCTGTGCGCGCCCCTGGTGGTCGTGGCGGCCGGCGGCATCGACCGGCGCCGCATCCTGGCATGGCTGCTGTTCCTGCTGGCCATCGCCAACCTGGCCAATGCCCTGGCCCCCAGCCTGGCGTGGCTGCTGGCGGCCCGGGTACTGGTCGGGTTCTGCATGGGCGGCATCTGGTCCATCGGCAGCGGCCTGGCCGTGCGGCTGGTGCCGCCGGAATCGGTCGGCCTGGCCACCTCGATCATCTTCGGCGGCGTGGCCGCCGCCTCGGTGCTGGGGGTGCCGCTGGGCGCGCTGATCGGCGACCTGGCCGGCTGGCGCGTGGCCTTCGGCAGCATGGCGGTGCTGGCCGCGCTGGTGCTGGCCATGCACCTGTGGTCCATGCCGCCGTTGCCCGTCGGCCAATCGGTATCGATGCGCAGCCTGCGGCAGGCGCTGTCCAACCCGGGCCTGCGCCTGGGCCTGGCCGTGACGCTGCTGCTGGTGGCGGGCCACTTCATGGCATTCACGTTCGTGCGTCCGTGGCTGATGTCGGTGTCCGGCTTCCAGGCCGAATGGATCGGGGTGCTGCTGTTCGCCTACGGCGCGGCCGGCATCATCGGCAATTTCATCGCCGGCCTGAACGCGTCGCGCCGCGTCGGCTGGACGCTGATCGTCATCTCGGCGGGCCTGGCGGGCACGTTGCTGCTGTTGCTGGCCACCGCCGGCAGCGCCTGGGGCGGCGCGCTGGTGCTGCTGCTGTGGGGCCTGGCCTACGGCGGGGTCTCGGTGTCGGTCATGACCTGGACCATGAAAGCCGCGCCCGCCGCGCTGGAACCGGCCACGGCCTGGTCGGTGGCGGCCTTCAATTTCGCCATCTCGGCCGGCTCGTTCCTGGGCGGCAACATGGTCGACCGCCACGGCCTGCCGGCCAACACGCTGGCGGCCTGTGGCCTGCTGGTGCTGGCGCTGGGCGTGGCCGTGGCCATCCAGCGCCGGCTGCCGCGCCTGATGGCCTGAAACGCGGCACGCCCGGCCGGGGCGCCCGATGGCGCATTCCATCGGATCGCCCTATCCTGGCATCTGCTGTTTTCCGCGAGGCCGCATCATGAACGACGTCGTGCACCAGTTCTTCGACCGCTACCGGCAACTCTTCCAGGACGGCATCGACGGCACCGTCGATACCGACGCCCTGTCGCGCTGCTATGCCCGCGAGTTCATCGCCGCCGGCCCCCAGGGCGTGTTGGGCGGCAAGAACGACGCCCAGTTCGTCGGCGCCCTGCGCGCCGGCTACGCGCGCTATCGCGCGATCGGCACCCGGCGCATGGCCGTCCGCGCCATCCGGGTCGACGCCATCGACGCCCTGCACTGCCTGGCCCACGTCGACTGGCGCGCCACCTACGCGCGCCCCGGCCGCGACGACGTGGACATCGATTTCCAGGTGCACTACCTGATGCAGTTCGCCGACGGCGAACCGGCGATCTTCGGCTGGATCGCCGGCGACGAACAGGAAGTCCTGCGGCGCCACGGCATCGCCTGAGATGCGCCGCCCGCGACGGCGGCCCGCCGGGTCACAACCCGAACATCAGCGAACGGTGCGTCGCCGCGCCCGCCATCGCGCCATCGCCCACGGCCAGCGCCACCGATCCCGCCGGACGCGCCACGTCGCCGCACGCGAACAGGCCCGGCACCGTGGTCGCCTTCATCGCGTCGGTGCGCACGAACGGCCCCATCGGCCCATCCTCCAGCGCGCATCCCAACTGCGCGGGCAGGCTGCCGGGCCGCACCCGCGTCGCCACGAACAGCCCGGCCAGCGCGTAGACCCTGCCGTCCTGCATGACGACGTCGGCCGCGCCGTCCAGCCGCGCCACCGGACCTTGCGCCACCTGCACCGCGCGCGCCTGCAACTGGTCCCGTTGCGCGGCGTCGGGCTCGAACACGTCGTTCAGGAACAGCGTCGTGGGGCCCCAGTCGGGCAACATCAACGCCTGGTGCATCGATAGTTCGCTGGTGGCCAGCACGCCCAGCGGCCCCTGGTCCAGTTCGTACCCATGGCAGTACGGGCAATGAAAGACATGCCGCCCCCACCGCTGGGCCAGCCCCGCGACGTCGGGCAGTTCGTCCCGGACGCCGGTGGCCAGAACCAGGCGCTGCGCCGTATGCCGCACGCCCGCCTCGGTCTCGACCAGGAATCCGCCATCCACGCGTTGCGCGCGCCACGCCGATTCTGCCCGCCATTGCACAGTGGCGTACTTCATCAGCTGCGCCCGCGCCGTGCCGGCGATATCGGCCGGCGCGACGCCATCCTGCGTCAGGAAACCATGCGAGGCGGACGCGAAGCGATTGCGGCGCTCGCCCGCATCGATGATCAGCACGCTGCGTCGCGCGCGCGCCAGTTGCAGGGCTGCCGACATGCCGGCATAGCTTCCGCCGATGATGATCACATCGTGGTCCATGGAGGTTCTCCGTTCGATCCGCATATCACGTATCTTTTAATGATACATTAAAAACCAGGCCGGCACGCAAGCACATTCAAGACCACAGGGATGCTAGTGGCGATGCGCGGCGCCAGAGGCCGCGCCATGCTGGCGGCACAGCACGTCGAAGTCGCTGGCCAGCGCGGCCAGCGTGACCGCGCCCAGGCGTTCAAGCAACAAGGCTTCGGCCTGCCGCAGGGCATCGGCCAGGGCCGCATTGACCGCCCGCTCTACCGCGCAATCGGGGTGATCGTTGTCGGGGCCGATCGCGAAAATGCGCGGCCCGCCCACCGCGCGGTGGATATCCAGCAAGGTCACCTGGCTCAGGTCGCAGGCGATCCGCCAGCCGCCGTTGTGCCCTTTCTCGGACAGCACATAGCCCGCCTTGCGCAGGCCGGCCATCGTGCGGCGCACCACTGCCGCATTGGTGCCCAGCATGCGCGCGATCTGCTCCGAGGTCATCGGCTGGTCGGTCCGCGCCATGTGCAGCAGCACATGAAGCATGCGGGAAAGACGGCTGTCGGTTCTCACGGAAGGCGGGCCTGCTGGACGATCGGAAAGTGGCAAAGATCGTAGCAGATGCCGCGACGCGGCCCGGGCGCCAAGCCGTTGGAAAAACCGGGCCTCCATGGCCCTTGCCCACGCCGCCGTTACAAAAAGGCCGTTGCACGCGCGGAGGACGCGTGGCTATCATTTGTTCATGACTATAGACAGTGTTCACATATGAGAACAACACCCGACGCCTCGCAAGGCGACAAGGCCGCCGCCGCCATTCCGGCCTCGGTCAAATCGGCCGCCCGCATCCTGGATGTGCTGGAACTGATGGCCCGGCTGGGCACGGGCATACGCCTGAACGAACTCGCCCGGCAACTGGGCATCCCGCGCAGCAGCGCCTCCGGCCTGATGGCCACCCTGGCCCAGCGGGGCTACGTCGAAACACGGCCCGACGGCTTTCACCTGATCTCCAACTACCGCACGGCGGGCTGGGTCGGCGGCATGACGGGCGCCCTGCTGCGCATCAGCCAGCCGGTCATGCGGCAACTGGCGGAACAGACCGAGGAATCGGCCTTCCTGGGCATGCCCGAACCCGACCTGAGCATCCGGTACATCTCGAAGGAAACCGGCCACAGCCCCATCAGCTACGACGTCGAACTCAATGTCGAGCGCGCGGCCTACAGCACCACCATCGGCATGATCGTGCTGGCGGGCCTGAGCAAGGCGGCGCTCGACCGCTATTTCAAGACCCACGAATTGCGCGCGATCACGCCGCACACGGTGGTCGACGAAGCAACGATCCGCCAGTGGCTGGCCCAGGCGAAAGAACGGGGCTACGTCACCATGGTCGACAGCAACGTGCTCGGCGCGTCGGGCGTGGCGGCGCCCATTACCGTGAACGGATCGGTGCTGGCGGGCCTGGCGGTCATCGCGCCCACGTCGCGCTTCGATCCGCGCCGCGACCACATCATCCGCTGCGTCGTCGCCGCCGCCGCCGACATCAGCGCCGCGTTGCATCGCCAGCACCCGTCGCCATAGCGGCCACCGTTTTCCAACACAGCAAGGCACTGCAAGGGGAATACACATGCAGCCACCAAGCGGGTCCGCCGCGCCCATCATCGTCGTGGGCGCCGGCATCATCGGCGCCACCACCGCCCTGGCGCTGCGCGCACGGGGCGCGCACGTCACGCTGGTCGACAAGGACGCGCCCGGCATGGGGTGCTCTTACGGCAACAACGGCGCCATCAGCCCCGACCAGTGCATCCCCGCGGCGCTGCCCGGCCTGCTCAGGCGCGTGCCGCGCTGGCTGGCCAACCAGGACGGCCCGCTGGTCATCCGCTGGAACCGGGCGGCCGCGGTCGCCCCGTGGCTGTGGCGCTGGGTGATGGCCGCCCGCCCCGCCCAGGTCGAGCGATCGGCCGAAGCGCTCAAGGCCCTGCACGCGCCCAGCCTGTCCCGGTACGACCGGATCCTGGGTGCCGCCGCCAGCCAGCTGATCGAGAAAACCGGCCAGCTGTACGTCTGGAGCGGCGAATCGGCCAGCCCGACAGAAGCCTACGCCAGGGACTTGCGCGAACGGCACCACATCCGTTCCGAGGCGCTCGACGCCGCGCGCATCCGCGCCATCGATCCCGAACTGGCGCCGGGCTTCACCAAGGGCCTGTACTTTCCCGACAACGGCCACACGGTCAACCCGCTGCGCCTGGTGCAGGCCATCGTCGACCTGTTCGTGCAGGCCGGCGGCAAGGTGATGCGCGAAGACGTGCAGGGCTTCGCGCGCGAAGACGGCCGCATCGCCGCCGTCCTGCTGGACGGCGGGCGGCGCCTGCCGGCCAGCGCCGCCGTGATCGCCGCCGGCATCGATTCCCTGCGCCTGGTCCGGCCGCTGGGCGACCGCGTGCCGCTGGAAGCCGAGCGCGGCTATCACGTCATGCTGCCCGACCCCGGCGTGCGGCCGGCCATCAAGGTCAGCAACCGCAACCTGATGTTCGGCCTGACGCCCATGGAACATGGCGTGCGCATCGCCGGCACCGTCGAGTTCGCCCGCCCCGGCACGCCCATGGACCAGGCGCGCGCCGACGCCTTGCTGCAGAACGCCAAGCGCATGTACCCCAGGCTGAACACCCAGGGCGCGCAGTACTGGATGGGATCGCGCCCGTCCATTCCGGACAGCCTGCCCGTGATCGACTGCGCCAGCCGGTTCCGCAATGTCGTCTACGCCTTCGGCCATGGCCACTACGGCCTGTCGGGCGCGCCGATCACCGCGGAACTGGTCGGCCACCTGCTCACCGGCGCGGCGCCCCCGGTCGACCCCCTGCCGTACCGGCTGAGCCGGTTCGCCTGACTCCCGGCCGTGCCCGCGGCACGGCCCCATGCGCAGCAAAACCCGCCACAGGAAGACGACAACGATGAACGAGGACAGACAGGCAGGCCGGGACATGGTGTCCATCGGCGTGGACACGGGCGGCACGCACACCGACCTGGTGCTGGCAGGCCGCGACAAGCTGGTGACGCTGAAAGTGCCGAGCACGCGCGACGACCTGACCGTGGGCATCATGGCGGGCATCGCCAGGATCGTCGAGCTGGCCGGCGTACCGAAAGAATCGGTCGGCCGGATGGTCTACGGCAGCACCTTCGTCACCAACCTGATCGTCGAGGAAACCGAAACCCGGGTCGGCCTGATCACCACCCAGGGCTTTCGCGACGTGCTGCAGATCGGGCGCGCGTCGCGCAAGCCCGATGTCTACGACATCCACTGGCGCCCGCCCGCGCCGCTGGTGCCCCGGCACTTGCGCCTGGGAGTGCCCGAGCGCATCAACCACGCCGGCGAAGTCGTCATCCCGCTCGACGAGCAGGCGGTGCGCGCCGCCCTGGCCGAACTCAGGCAGGCCCAGGTGCGCAGCATCGCCGTCTGCCTGCTGCACGCCTACGCCAACCCGCGGCACGAACAGCGCATCGCCGAACTGGGGCAGGAAATCTGCCCGGAAATCAGCATCTCGCTGTCATCCTCGGTGGTGCGCGAATTCCGCGAATACGAACGCACCAGCACGACCTGCGTCAGCTCGTTCATCAAGCAGCCCGTCCAGCGGCACCTGCAGGCGCTGCAGCAGGCGCTGCTGCAGCACCGCGTCCCGGCCACGCCCTACATCATGCGCGGCAACGGCGGCGTCTCTACCTTCGACCTGGCGGCCCAGCGGCCCATCGCGATCACGCACTCGGGCGTCATGGGCGGCATCGTCGGCGCCAGCGCGCTGGCGCTGGCCTGCGGCATCGACAAGGCGATCACGCTGGACATGGGCGGCACCAGCGCCGACGTCGCGCTGATCCTGGACGGCAAGCCGGTGCTGACCAACCGCAGCCACATCGGGCCGCACCCCCTGCTCGCCCCCACACTGGACATGGTCACCATCGGAGCCGGTGGCGGCTCGATCGCCTGGATCGACGGCGGCACGGCGCTGCGCGTCGGCCCCCGCAGCGCGGGCTCGTCGCCCGGCCCGGTGTGCTATGGCCAAGGCGGCACCCAGCCCACGGTCACGGACGCCAACCTGGCCGCCGGCCGCCTGAACGACCGTTACTTCCTGGGCGGGGCGCGCCAGCTGCAACGCGACCTGGCCATCGACGCCATCGACACGCAGATCGCCCGCCCGCTCGGCCTGGACATGCAGCAGGCCGCCATGGGCATCATCCGCATCGCCGAGGCGCACATGGTCAACGCCATCCGCCTGATGACCGTCGACCGCGGCCTGGACCCGCGCGATTTCACACTGATCGCGTTCGGCGGCGCCGGCCCGCTGCATGCGGTCAACCTGGCCGAGGCCCTGTCGATACGCAACGTGCTCATCCCGCCCGCCCCCGGCAACATGTCGGCCATGGGGCTGCTGTGCGCGGACGTGCGCCACGACCATGTGCAGACCCTGGTCACCCGCATCACGCCAGAGATCGGCCCGCGCCTGGCCGGCATCTTCGACGGCCTGCTGGAAGAAGCCCGCGAAGGGCTGCAGGCCGACGCCGTGCCGCCCGACGCCCGGCGCTACGAGCTGTCGGCCGACTTGCGGTACGAGGGCCAGAACTACGAGCTGAGCCTGCCGCTTGCGCGCGACACGCTGGCCCACGACCTCGGCACCCTGATCGACCGCTTCAATGCCGAGCATCGGGCGGTGTACGGCTACAACCTGAAGAATCGCGCCGTACAGATCGTCAACGCGCGCGTCAGCGCCATCGGCGCCACGGCCCGGGCCAGCTGGCCCGAGCAGGCCGCCGCGCCCGAGCCGGCGCGCGCCATCGACAGCCGCAAGGTACTGGTGGGCGCCGACGCGCACCTCGACACGCCGGTCTATCGCCACGACGGCCTGCGCCCGGGCCAGGCCATCGACGGCCCCGCCCTGCTCGAATACTCGGGCGCCACGCTGTTCGTCCCGCCGGGCTGGCACCTGGCGCTCGACGCGATGATGAACGCCCGCCTGACCGCGGCAACCGCCCGCACGGCCAGCCGGGCCGCGCAACCCGCCGCCAAGGAGCTGGCATGACCCGACCCGACCTCCAGGCCACGCGCCTGGCCGACCCCGTCACGCTCGAAATCGTGCGCAATGGCCTGAAGGCCATCGCCACGCGCATCACGCGGCGCATGATCCGCTCGGCCAATTCCTTCATCGTCAAGGAAATGGAAGACTGCTCGGCGTCCATCCTGGACGCCAGGGGCCAGCTGCTGGCCGAGGAAGCCGGCCCGCCGATACAGCTGAACACGGTCGGCATCTGCCTGAAGACCATCCTCGAGCATTACTTCCCGGCCGACCAGTGGCACCCGGGCGACGTCGTCATCACCAACGACCCGTACGCCGGCGGCGGCTCGCTGGCGGCCACCCACACCAACGACTACCTGGTGTTCTATCCGCTGTTCCACGAAGGCCGGCTGGTGGCGTTTTCCGGGCTGATGGTGCACCACTTCGACATCGGCGGCATGAACATGGGCACGCGCGGATGGGGCACCGAGATCTTCCAGGAAGGGCTACGCATCCCGCCCATGAAGATCGCCGAGAACGACGAGCTCGACGCCAAGGTCATGGCGCTCATCCTGAACAACACCCGCACGCGCGACATGCTGGAAAACGACGTCATCTCGCAGATCTCCAGCGTCAAGGTGGCCGCCAGGGACATGCTCGACCTGTTCGAGAAATACGGGTCCGCCACGATGCTGGCCTGCTTCGACGAGCTGATCGACTATTCCGAGCGCCGCACCCGCGAGACCATCGCGTCGATCCCGGACGGCGTGTACCGCCACGAAGAGCCGATACTGGACGACGGCGCCAAGGGCGGCCCCTACTACCTGCGGCTGGCGCTGACCAAGCAGGGCACCGACATCACGCTGGATTTCACCGGCACCGACCCGACCATCAAGGGGCCGATCAACAGCCCCCTGGCGACCACGCTGGCCGCGGTGTATTACGTCATACGGTGCGTGACGGACGCCTCGATCCCGGCCACCGAAGGGTGCAAGCGCCCCATCACCGTCATCGCGCCGCCCGGCACGCTGGTCAACGCCAGCTACCCGTCGGCCGTGTACCAGCGCATGATCGTCTGCCACACCATCGTCGACCTGGTCATGGGCGCCCTGGCGCAGGCCATTCCCGCGCGCGTCATGGCCGACTCCTGCGGCTGCCTGTACAACTACACCATCACCACCAATCCGCGCAACGGCCTGCGCACGGTCTTCGGCGAAGTCGTGCCCGGCGGCATCGGCGCCACCGCCGGCGCCGACGGCATCGAAGTGGTCGCCTGCCACGTCACCAACTGCCACATCCCGCCCAGCGAGGCCATCGAAATCGAATCGCCGGTGCTCTACCTGCAGCGCGAACTGCGCCACGACTCGGGCGGCGCGGGACGCTATCGCGGCGGCGTGGGGCAGGTGCTGAAGTACCGGATCCTGGGCGCGGACCCGGGGCTGCAGCACACCTCGCAAAAATCCGTCTCGCTGCCGCAAGGCGTGCATGGCGGGCTGCCCGGCGACGGCGGGGGCTGGGTCATCAACGAGGGCCTGCCCGGCGAATGGAAGCTGCCGCATGCCATCGGCGACATCGAACCGCTGTCCCAAGGAGACACCGTCACTCACTACACGCCAGGCGGGGGTGGCTACGGCAACCCGCTGGAACGCGAGCCGCGCGCCGTCGCCGACGATGTCCGCGCCGGGCTGGTCTCGCTGGATCGCGCCAAGACGCTGTACGGGGTCGAGCTGGACCCGCACACACTCGAGATCGTCCGGTTGCTGCGCTGACGCAGCGGCCGGACGGCATTCTGGACAACAAAACTCAAGGGGTAAGCAACATGAAATCGATTCGTGGCAGGCTCTCTGTGTTGTTCCTTTGCGCGGCCGTCGGCGCCGTGCCGGCAGCGGTCCGCGCCGCCGATAACAGCGACAATCCGGTCCGCATCGTGGTGCCCTGGACGGCCGGGGGCTTCACCGACACCCTGGGCCGCATGCTGGCGGAAAGACTGACGAAAATCACCAACATGTCGGTCATCGTCGAAAACCGCCCCGGCGCCAGCGGCAGCATCGGCGCCAACTACGTGTCGCGGGCCAAGCCCGACGGCCATACGCTGCTGCTCAATACCAGCGACGCGTTCGTCTATGCGATCAACGCGAAGGCGAACCCGAACCCCAGCTACGACCCCATCCGCGACTTCACCCAGATCAGCCTGATGGCTGCGCAACCGGTGCTGCTGGCGGTAGGCAAGACGACGCCCGTCCATAGCGTTGCCGAATTCGTCGACTATGCCAAGAAGCAGGACGGCAGCGTCACCTTCGGGTCGTCCGGCGAGGGTTCGGCCGTGCACCTGGCCATGCAGCTGTTCAGCAACGCCGCCGGCATCCGGCTGATCCACGTGCCGTACAAGGGCATCAATCCGGCGCTGCTGGACGTGCTGGCGGGCCGGGTCAACGCGATCTTCATCAGCTTCCAGGGCGCCGGCAATTACCTCAAGACCGGCGAGCTGCGCCCGCTGGCCGTCAGTTCGCTGGAACGCTCTCCGCTGGCCCCCAACCTGCCCACGCTGGCCGAATCGGGCTACCCCGGCTTCGAAGTCATGCTGTGGTACAGCCTGGTGGGGCCGAAGAACATGCCCCCCGCGCTGGTCGACAAATGGAACCGGGCCGTCAAGCAGGCCCTGCAGGACCCGGAACTGCACAAGCGGCTGACCGAAGCCAACACCAAGCCGATCGGCAGCACGCCGGCGCAGGCCGACGAATTCCAGCAAAAAGAACTGGCCCGCTGGACCAAGGCCATCGAAGCCGCCAGGCAATAGCGGGGCGCGCGCGGGCCCGGCGCCCTCGCGATGCGCCGCGAAGGCGCCGGCAGGCCGCACGGTATACTGCCTGCCGTCACGCGGCTCGGGCCGGCGGCCCCCAGGGCGGCAAGCCAGCCAATTGCACCTTGGGGATGCTGCATCCATGCTGGCCATGATGATGATCCACGCTCAAGCCGGTCCACGTTTCCCCCAGCCCGCGGGTGCCCGATGAGCCCCGCCCCGCCGCTGCAACAAGCCACCCTGCTTTCGCCCGCCTCGGACAAGGCCGCCGTGGCGCCCGACCTGCTTGCCCGCCTGCAGCCGGCCACCCTGGCCGCCGTCCTGGCGCTGGGGCGGCGGCGCGACTACCGGGCCGGCGACCTGCTCTTCCGTCAAGGCGACGCGCACGACGGCATCTTCCTGATCGAAAACGGGCTGGTGAAGTCCTACTATGTCTCGGAAGACGGCCGGGAACTCACCCTGGGCTTCTGGACCAAGGGGCACTACATCGGCGCCCCGCAAGTATTCGGCGGCGACCAGCACGCCTGGACCTCGGTGGCGGTGGCGCCGACCCGTTGCCTGGCGCTGCCCGGCGCGGAACTGCGCCAACTCAGCAGCCGGCATGCGGACCTGGCGCTGGGCCTGATAGACGCCCTGGTGCACAAGTCGCAGTGCTATTGTGCGCTGCTGCAGTTGCTGGCCACGCACTCGATGCGCGTGCGGCTGGCGCGGCTGCTGGCCATGCTGGCCGCGCGCGACGCAGGCGCGATCCGCGGGCTCAGCCATGGCGAGCTTGCCAGCATGATCGGTTCGACGCGCCAGTGGGTGTCGCTGTCCCTGGCGCGATTCCAGGACGAAGGCATGCTGGCGCGCCGCCCGGACGGCGGCTACCAGGTCACAGACCCCGCCGCGCTGAACGCCGTGCGATAAGCGCCCGCAGGCAATTAGTTGCTGGCGGCGGCGCACCGGCCTGCGCACACTTCCCATACCGGCCACCACAGCCAGGTGACACAAGGGGAATTGCCATGCCAGCCATCCGCTTTCGCGCCGCTGCCGCCTGGGCCGCGGTACTGTTCGCTAGCCTCGTCTCGCCCTGGGCGCGGGCGCAGGATTTTCCTTCCCGCCCCATCACCCTGGTCGTGCCGTACCCGCCGGGCAGCGCTTCCGATTTTGTCGCGCGGCTGTTCCAGCCCAGGCTGACCGAGGCGTTCGGGCAATCCGTCGTGGTCGAGAACCGCGGCGGCGCCTCTACCAACATCGGCACCGCCTACGTGTCGCGCGCCGCGCCGGACGGCTACACCGTGCTGATGCAGGTGCCGAACATCGTCACCAACGAGTTCGTCTTCAACAGCCTGGGCTGGAAGCGAAAAGATTTCACGCCGGTGGGCACGCTGGTGCGCTGGTCGAATGTGCTCGTGGCCGGGCCCAGCGCGCCCGCCGCCGATCTGAAACAACTGCTGGCCCGCCCGGGAACGTCCTCGCTGAACTACGGCACGCCGGGCGTCGGGTCGTTGTCGCACCTGGCGGTGGAAATGCTGAAAGGCCGCACCGGCCTGGCGATGCAGCACGTCACCTACACCGGCACGGCGCCGATGATCAACAGCCTGCTGGGCGGGTACATCCATTACGGTGCTACCAACCCCGCCAACTTCATGGCGTACGTGCACGACCCCAAGTACAAGGTGACGCCGCTGGCGGTACTGGGCACGCAACGCGATTCCACCATCCCGCGGGTTCCTTCACTGGCCGACTTCGGCATCCGCGGCATCGAATCGTACGGCTGGCTCGGCCTGGTCGTGCCGGCCGGCACGTCGCCGGCCATCGTCGACCGCCTGAACGCCGAGTTCATGAAAGTCCTGCAAACGCCGGAAATCGCCGCGAAACTCAAGGCCAACTACCTGGAGCCCTTCCCCAGCACGCCGGACGAATTCGGCCGCTTCATGGAAGCCGAACACCGCAAATGGGGTGCGGCCATCCAGGCCGCCGGCATCCAGCCCCAATGACCCATCCCGATTCCTTCAGCCCCCCAACGCCATGAAAACCTACATTGAAAACGGCACCGTGATCGCCTGGCAGGACGGCGCCCACCGTGTCATCGAAGGCGGCACCGTCGTCATCGAAGACGACGCCATCCTGGAAGTTGGCGCCGCCATTGCGCCGCCCGCGCAGCCCTGCACGCGCATCGATGCCCGTGGCCGCATTGTCATGCCCGGCTTCGTGAACATCCACTTGCACGTCACCGACACGCTCTACACCAAGGGCTATCTGGAAGACGCCAGCAATCTCGCGCCCCAGGCCAAGGCCACCAACTACGGCACCCTGTACCAGACCCTGCCGGCCGTGCGGCACGCCATCGACCCTCAGGCCCAGGTCGTCGCCGCCGAGTGCGCGTTCGCCGAACTGGCCCGCACGGGCAGCACCACGGTGGTCGAGCTCGGTTTCGACTACGAGGTGGGCGGCGACGGCGATATCGCGATCACCGAACAGGTGGCGCAGGCCGCCATGGCCACCGGGCTGCGCTGCTATTCCGGGCCGCGCTACCGCGCCATGCACTATGGGCACGCGCCGGCGGGCAAGGTCTGGTACGAACCGTACCCCGACCAGGGGCGCCGCCGTTTCCGCGATTGCGTCGATTTCTGCACCGGCTGGGACGGCAAGTACGAAGGGCGGCTGCGCACCATGCTGGCCCCCGGGCAGATCGACACCTGCGACCCGCAGATGCTGCGCGACACCCGCCGCATCGCCGAGGCCCACCGGCTGCCCATCCAGGTGCACGCCGGGCAGTCCCCCAACGAGTACGAACGGATCCAGGCCGAATACGGCATGAGCACGGTCGACTACCTGCTGGACACCGGCCTGCTGGGGCCGGACTGCATCATCGGCCATGGCCAGATCATGACGCGCGACGGCGACATGGCATCGCTGACCCCGGCCGAATCGTCGGCGCTGCGGGACTCGCTCACCACCGTCGCGCACCTGCCCTGGGTAAAGGCGCGCCGCGGCGGCGTCATCAACTCCATCCACAAATACCGCCAGCTGGGCATCCGGCAGGCGCTGGGCACCGACACCTATCCGTTCGACATGTTCAACGAGATGCGCACCGCCGTCACCGTGTGCCGGATCGTCGAACGCGCGGCGGATGCGATCTCGTCGAGGGATGTCTTCACCATGGCCACCGCGGGCGGCGCCGACGCGCTCGGGCGGCCCGACCTGGGCCGGCTGGCGCCCGGCTGCAAGGCCGACCTGGTGCTGGTGCGCGCGGACACGTTCAAGGCGGCGCCCGCCTACGACCCCTTCAAGTTCCTGGCGCTGTCGGCCACCGGCGACGATGTCGACCGCGTCATCGTCGCCGGCAAGACCATCGTCGAGAACGGCCGCGTGCTGGCCATCGACATGTCCGCCGCCGTGGCCAGGCTCGACGAGGCCGCGCGCCGCGTGCGCGCCAATGTGGCGCTGTAGCGCACATGGCGGATGCGGCCGTCTGGAGCAGCGTGGCGATCCTGGCCCTGGCCGGCTTCGCCCATGGGGTGTTCGGCTTCGGTTTCGCCATGATCGCCACGCCGCTGCTGGCGCTGTTCCTGGACTATCGCATGGCGGTGCTGCTGGCGGCGGTGCCGGTGCTGCTGATGGCGCCGTCGTGGCTGCTGGCCCATCGCCGCCAGTGGTCGGCGTGCGCCATCCCCGCCAGCCTGCTGCCCGCCGTCGCCGCCGGCGCCTTGTGCGGCGTCGCGCTGCAGATCGGCCTGCCCCAGCGCGTATCGTTGTTGCTGCTGGCCGCCCTGCTGGCCATCAGCGTGCTCACGCCATGGGCCCTGTCGCGCTGGCGCGTGCCCGCCATCTCGTCGCCCACGCGGGCGGCGGCTGTCTTCGGCGGGCTGGCGGGCGCGACCGAATCCGCGCTCAATGTCGGGGCCCCGTTCATGCTGATCTACGGCGCCCTGGCGCGCTTCAACCGCATCGAGCAGCTCACCGCCCTGAACCTCTGCTTCGCGCTGGCCAAGACCATCCAGGTCGGCCTGATCTACGCGACCGGCGCCCCACCGGCCAGCCCCTGGGCCCTGGCATTCGGCACCCTGGCCAGCGGCGCGTGCTACTACCTGGGCAACCGGGTGGCCAACCGCTTTTCCGAAGCGCGCTTTCGCCGGTTGCTGCGGTATTTCCTGATGATCATGGTCGGGGCGCTGGTCGTGCGGGCCGCACTGCCATAGCGCGCCGCGGGGCCGCCGGGCCTCGGCAACACGCTGCCATCGGCCCGGCGCCGAAGGAAATCGAAAGTCTCGTTCCACTCTGCAAAACACTTGTCCCGAATTCATTGACAGCCTCTGGCCGCCCACCAGAACATAGAAAAAATTCTTCACGGCGGCCACATGGCATTCATCAATCTACCGGGTTCCATCGACGCGCACGAAGTGGCCGGCGACCGCCATTTCTCGATGAACCTGGCGCGCGGCGTGCAGGTGCTGCGCGCCTTCTCGGCGCAGCGCGCAGTGCTGGGTAACCGCGAAATCCATGAACTGACGGGCCTGCCCAAGGCCACGGTATCGCGGCTGACCTACACGCTGGCCTTGCTGGGCCTGCTGGCGCGCGACAACGAATCGCAGAAGTTCAGGCTGGCCGGCGGCATCCTGTCGCTGAGCCATCCCCTGCTGGCCAGCATGCACGTGCGGCAGGTAGCCCGGCCGCTGATGGTGGAACTGGCGAAGCGATCGGGATGCACCGTCAATCTCGGCATGCGCGACCGCGCCAACGTGGTGTATGTCGATTCCATCCGCCCGGACGCCGGCAATGCGCACCTGCCGGATATCGGCGCCAACTATCCGCTGATCGCCAGCGCCATGGGGCGGGCGCTGATATTTTCGGCGCCCGCTTCAGAACGCGCGGCGCTGCTGAATTTCCTGCAAGTCCACGACCCGCAGGCCTACGCGGCCTTCAAGCCGGTACTGGACAAAGACCGGCGGCTCTGGACGCGGCAGCGCTACTGCCACAACAGCGGCGACTGGCGCAAGGAAATCCACGCGGTCGCCGTCCCCATCGCGCGGCCCGACGGCGAGCCCGCGCTGGCCATGAACTGCACCCTGTATGCGCATCGCGACGCGCTGGAAAGATTGCCCAACGAAGTGGTGCCGATGCTGAAGAACACGGTGCGGCAACTTGAAGCCTCGCAAGGGTTGCTGTAGCGCCGCGTCGATTGCCCCGGATGCCGACACATGACCAGAACCAAGGAGACCCCATGCAGCCCCACCGCAGACCCTTCCTGATCGCGCTCGCCGCGGCGCTGGCCGCCTGCGCCACCGGCGCGTACGCGCAGCCCGGTTTTCCATCCAGGCCCATCAAGATCGTCGTTCCCTACCCCGCCGGCGGCGTGGTCGATTCCATCGCGCGCGTCGTCGGCGAAAAACTGGCGGCCCGGTACGGGCAGTCGGTCATCGTCGAGAACAAGCCGGGCGCCGGCGGCGGCATCGGCACCGACTATGTGGCCAAGTCGCCGCCCGACGGCTATACCCTGCTGATGGTGTCGCCCTCGCATGCCGTGGCGCCGCTGTTCCAGAAATCGATCTCGTGGGACCCCCTCCGCGACTTCAAGGGCATCGCCAGCTTCGGCGCCATCCCCAACGTCATCGTGGTGAACAACACCGTCGCCGCGCGAACCCTGCCCGAATTCCTGCAACACAGCCGCGACAGCAAGACGCCGTCGACGTATGCCAGTTCCGGCATCGGCACCTCGTCGTTCCTGGCCGGCGAGCTGCTGATCCAGACCGCGCACGTTCCCCTGACCCATATACCCTACAAGGGCCAGCCCGATGCCTTCAGCGATTTACTGGCCGGCCGGGTCGACATGATGCCGATGTCCACCTCTTTGGCCCTGCCGCAGATCCAGGCCGGCAAGCTGCGCCCGCTGGCCGTCACCACCACCCAGCGGTCGTTCGCCCTGCCCGACGTGCCGACGGTCGCCGAGGCCGCGCACATTCCCGATTACTCCGTCGCCACCTGGCTGGCGCTGGTCGCCCCCGCCAAGACGCCGCCCGCCATCCTGCGGCAACTGTCCGACGATGTGGCCGGGGCCGTCGCCCAGCCCGACGTGAAGGCCAGGTTCCGCGACCTGGCGCTCGAAGGCAAACCACTCTCCGGCCCGGAATTCGACGCCTTCCTCCAGGCAGAAGTCGATGCCTGGACGCGCGTCATCAAGCAGGCTGGCATCCAGCCCAACTAGGGAGACCTCACCATGCATGTCGACAAGGCTGCCGACCGCCTTTTTGGCGACCATTTCCTGAACAAGCTGAACCCGGACGAACAGGCGGTGGTGCACAACGTGCGCCGCCTGGCCACGGCCACGCTCGGCCCCCAGGCCGCCCAGGTGGCGCAGGAAGACGTCTTTGCCTGGGACACTTTCCGGCTGCTGGCCAAGGAAGGGGTCATCGGCACGGCATTTCCGCGAGCCTACGGCGGCACCGACGCGCGCCAGGCGCTGCGCATCCGCATCATCGAAGAACTGGGCCGGGTGTGCAGCGCATCGGCCTCGATCGCCACCGGCGCCGACCTGTCCTGCCGCGCCATCGTGGCCGGCGCATCGGATGCGATGAAGACGCGCCTGCTGCCGGGGCTGTGCTCGGGCGAACTGCAGGCCGCGTTCGCGCTGACCGAACCCGCGGCCGGTTCGGACGTGCGCGGGCTGAAGACCGTGATCGAGCGAACCGCCGACCAATACCTCGTCAGCGGCCGCAAGAAATTCATCACGCGCGGCACCACGGCCGACTGGTTCGTGGTGGTCGGGCGCGCGGCGGACGATCCTTCCTGCTATATCGCGGTGCTGGTGCCGCGCGACGCCCCCGGCTTCGCCATCGGCCCCGAAGTGAAGAAGCTCGGCTGGGCCGGCGTGCCGATTTCGTCGCTGGCCTTCGACCGGGTCGCCGTTCCCGCCGCGCATCGGCTGGGCCGGGAAGGCGACGGTTTTTCCCTGGCGCAGGATGCCCTGGTGCGCGCCCGCATCGGCCATGCCGCCATGGCCATGGGCCGGGCCATCGGCGCCATCGAGATCGCGGCCGCCTACATGGCCGACCGCACCCTGTTCGGCAAGGCCCTGGGCGAACACCAGGGAGCCCAATGGATGCTGGCCGACATGCTGACCCAGGTCGAGGCCGCCCGCGCGCTGGTGCACCTGGCCGCGGAAAAATACGACAACGGCGACGCCGACGCCGCCATCTATGCCTCGATGGCCAAGCTGCAGGCCACCGACCTGGGCATGAAGATCGTGACAGACGCGCTGCAGCTCACCGGCGGCCGCGGCTACCTGCAAGACTTCCCGCTGGAACGCTTCTTCCGCGACGCCAAGCTCAACCAGATCGGCGAAGGCTCCAGCGAAGTACACAAGACCGTCATCGGCCGCGACGCCATGCGCCGCTCGCGCAGCCTGCCGCGGCATCCGTGCCTGAAGCACGAGTGCCTGGAAGACTATTGAGGGGTGCGCGCGGCGCAAGAAACACTGCGCCGCGTCAATTATCTGAAGAACGGGCCGCGAAGAGGTCAACCTCTCTCAGGCGGCAGCGCTCGCCCATTGAGCCAGAAACGTCAGAATTTTTTTCTCGACGTGGCTCTCGACGACTCTCAGCCGCAGTAATGGAATTCCACTTTTTTCTAGGATGGTGTTCTTCATGGCGTCCCTCTCGATTTGCCGCGCCGTATCATGCGATCCGCCATCGACTTCGATCACTCCCACGGGCACTTTCCCGACTCTGAAATACAGCACGAAATCACAGCTGGCGCGGTTTCTCATGAAATCACGCTCGCGCGGCGTCAATGCTTGATTGGCTATCGAGGCCAGCTGGATCAAGGCTACCTGAGAATGGAACATTACCCCGCGATATGCCTGTTCCGACAGCACATCTCGCAGTATCTGTGTCACGATCTGCTCAGACTTAAATTGCGAGTCGCTTGGGCGCAGCCTTGCATTGAGGCCTTCTAGTGATTGATCGTACTCTTTGTAAAGTAAGTCGAAAGCCGACACGACAGGAGACCGATGAATTTGTTGTTCGTCGGCGTAATACTCGATGTAGCGCACCAGGGCGGCAATATGCCCATTATTTTCGGCAAAAACATCGTCACCTGTCACCAGAGTGAATTTGTGCTTGGCCCTCGATACCGCCACATTAATCAAGTGAGGGTCGTCCACAAAACCCAGGCGTCTCTGGCTGCTGAGCTTCTTGTCTAGCACGGTGGAAAAGACAATTTCATCGCATTCCCTGCCTTGGAACTTATGCACGGTGTCTTTGACAAAGTCGGCGGGCAAGTGTGCGCGCGAAAGTGAGACTTGGGCGTTGTACGGAGCGATGAATCCTCTACTGTTCTCACCATCCCATTTGAGCGTCTCGGCCACCGAATCCAGCTCTCTGTGGTTAGCATTGCTTCGCGTATGGTTGCCCTTGGCGGTAATCAGCAATGTCAGCGCCTTTTCGCCGGCATCTCGAGTCATGGGGATGAGCTGGCCATCGTAGAACTGCTGATTGCAGAACTGGATGATTCTGGGATGACATCGATAATGCTCTTTCAGTAATGTCACAGGAACTGCCTGTCCGAATACACGCAAGCATGAATCGAGCAGACTGTATCTTTCGCAATCGTAGAATTCACTGGGCGCAGCCATGCCAAGCCGAACTGGAATATGCGGCAACTGCTTCCGGTCGCCCACAATGATCAGGTTCCTAGCACACCCCAGCGCCAGGATTCCAGGAACAATATCCTGCTGCGAGGCTTCATCGATGATGACATAGTCCAGAATCGCACCGTCGGCGATCGAATTGACGATCGAATGCGTGCTGCTGCCGATAATCGGATAGCGCTTCACGAACGCATCGAATTTCTTGCGGTAATTCTCCGCATCGAACGATTCTGGCGGCGATCCACGCTGATGAAGCTGGTCTTTCAGGTATGCCATCGATCCAGCCGTCAGCCCATCTAGCAAGGCCGTGAAATTGCCGTGCTCCAGTTTTTTCTGCTCCACACTCAACGCCGACCGTTTTTCCTCCAGCGCTTTTTCGTAATAATGAAGCTGCAATGCGTAAATGACGGACTTGCGCCTTTCCCAATTGTCGAAGAGTGTCGTTCGCAAGATTCTGAAATTCAACAGCAGCACGAACCTGTCTTTGAGTCTGATGCGATTCTCAGCAAGATGGACCAGATAGGCCATCAGGTCCGCCGTCTTGCGTGGGGACAACTTGTACTTGTCCAAAGAGATCGGTGCCGCAGTCAGATTATCGCGCTGCCATTGCAACAGATACTGCAGCTCGATAGTCAACTCATCGATGCTGGCTTGCAGTCGTGCCACTGCATTCTGCGCATGGAGGTATTGCTTCAGCTGCTGCAGAATAACCTGGATGCTCTGCATGGCAGGGGCCGACGCAGGCGATACCGGTGGCATAGTGAGCGCATCGGCAAAAAAAACCCTACGGTGATCCATTCTGCCGAGTTTGGCCACTAGATGATCCAGCCCGACCTTACCCAGCTTTTCATAAACATTTTCCACCGCGGCATTGTTATTGGACAAGACCGCGACGGTTTTCCCTCGTAAGACGATATTGGCGATGATATTCAGTATCGTCTGGGTCTTCCCGGTTCCCGGGGGGCCTTCGACCAAGCTGATCTGCGACGCAAAGGCTTGCTCCACTGCCTTGAGCTGGCTTTCGTTGACGCCGAACGGGTAGATGAAATCCTCCCCCTGTTCCCGTGCCTGATTCCGCGCCGTGCAGTAAGCGTGCAGCGCGGTGTCGTCGTGCGCAGGTAACTTGCCCAATTGGCGCATTACGTTGTCGGCAATGACTTGCCCGTTCGTCCTGGCCTGCTCGGCCCGAGCCCGCGCCACCGAGACAAAATACTGAAATATTGGCTCTTCCTTAATCGCCGTCTCAGGGATGAACGCAATACCGTCCATCTTCATAAGGTAAATCTTCGGATTCTCGCGATATTGGACAATCGCATACTTCCCGCCGTAGATCACCGCCCGATCGAAGGCACTAAATACCGCGCTACCCTTTCTTACGAGCAGCTTCCCTTGCACTACTTCAGTGGGAACGATTTCACAATCTTTCAGTGAGCGGGTGTACGACTTGCCCGACGGGAACTGGCAAGTCAACATCAGTTCCCCCTGGCCAGGCTTCTGCCAAATCTTCCAGTCGCTGATTTGCCCGGTTTTGTCCACACCGTTCACGTAAACGGAGACCATATGACTCCTATAGAAGCACTGTTCCCGTCGGCATGAGAATACCGAAAGTCCCACGCTTTCGGGTCGAGGTACGGCAATAAATGCTCGCTACTAGCTCGCCCGGCATATAGCAACGCATCACTGGATCGTATTCGCCCGGATAGCCTGCCGCAGCAGCCAGATTTCTTTCTCTTGCTGCTGGATCTGCCGCTCCAGCGCCCCCAGGTTGGCCTGCCTGCCCGCGATGATCTCCTGCCGCCGGTCGTTTAGCAGCAGCTGCACGCGCCGTTGCGCCTGCCGCACCCGGTCGTTGTCCCCGGGCGCAGGCTCGTCAGGCAAGTAGATCTTTCCGTAGATAGCTTCGTAGCGCGACGTCACCGCCGCCAGCATCACGGCGATGACGTCCGTCATCACCTGGGGATCGTCCTGCATGTTTTGCATCAGCCCCAGCACGGTAGGGCTATTTTCGGGCGAGACCTGGATCAGGTAAAGCATCTTGGGGTTGCGCGACATGGCGTTGAACAACATCGACATCTTCCAGCGATCGTTGCCAAGCATCGAGCGGCCCTGCTCACCACTGGCATTCAGCAGCGCCTGCGACGAGCCGATGCTGGTCGCCCCCTGTTGCTGCGCATGCTGCGCCGTGACGCAACCGCCCAGGACCAGGATCGCGGCTATCCACCACAGTCTGGATACAAACGTCATTGCCCAGTCCTCCCCTGCGGATCATCGCCGCTATTCGATGCGGGAGAATAAGCAACCGAAGCGGCCGTGGCAACCCTGGCATGCTAGCCAGGGTTTACGTCAGTTCGCCGTTCCCTTGCCGGCCGGCGACTCGCCAACCGGCATGGCACGGCGCAGCACCTGCGCCCGCCCCCATCGGCCATACAGCACCGCGTGGGCCGCCAGGCCGATCACCAATCCCCAGAACGCACCGCCGATGCCCAGCATCGTGATGTTCGCCGCCGCGGCCAGGAAAGTGATCAACGAGGCTTCGCGCGTTCTGGCGTCGGCCATGGCGCCGGCCAGGCTGCCGCCGATGGTGCCCAGCAAGGCCAGCCCCGCCAGCGTGGTGATGAACGTGGCCGGCAGCGCCATGAACACCGCGGCCAGGGTCACCCCATATACACCGATCAGAATATAGAAGCCCCCCGCGGCAACGCCGGCGATCCACCGCTTGGACGGATCTTCGTGCGCTTCCTTGCCGGTGCAGATCGCCGCCGTGATCGCGGCGAGGTTGAAAGCGTGCGAGCCGAACGGCGCCATCAGCAAAGAGCCCAGCCCGGTCACCGTGACGATGGGGTTGGCGCTGGTCCGGAAGCCGTCGTTGCGCAGCACCAGCATGCCGGGCATGTATTGGCCGGTCAGCGTGATCAAGAACAGCGGCAGCGCCACGCTCAGCAAGGCATTGGGCGAGAACGCCGGCATGGTGAACACCGGCGCGGCAAGCGCCAGCCGCAGGCCCGACAAGTCGACGCGGCCCTGGATGAGCAGGAAGGCCAGCCCCAGCACCAGGATGCCCACCACGGCGTAGCGCGCAGTCAACCGCTTGAGCGCCACATAGGCAACGATCAACAACCCCGCCAGTAATGGATCGACATTCATGCCGCCGAAGGCGCCGATGCCGAACTGCAGCAGGATGCCGGCCAGCAGCCCAGAAGCGATGCCGGGCGGGATCAACCGGATGACCTTCTCGAAGCAGCCCGACAACCCCAGCGCCACGAACGCCGCGGCGGAAAGCAGGTAGGCGCCGACCGCCTCGGCATAAGGCGTGGCCGCCAGCGCCGTGACCAGGAACGCGGCCGCGGGCGTGGACCACGCCGTGATGATCGGCTCGCGGGCGATCCAGCTCAGCAGCAACCCGGTCAGGCCCACGCCGATCGAGATCGACCACACCCACGAAGCCGTCAGTTCCGGGCTCAGGCCCGCCACCTTGGCGGCCTGGAACACCAGGATGAACGTGCCGCCATAGTTGACGATGACCGACACCAGGCCGGCCACGATGGGGTGGGCAAGATCGCCCAGGCGAAGGGATGAGACGGAACGAGAAGCGGATGACATGTTGGGTGCGCAATAGCGATGCGGTGGGCAAGCGGATGGGAGAACCGATTTATAGCTTTAGAATGGATGGTTTAGCCCCACCACTTTCTTCAAGCTATACCGGCCAATTGTTCAAGCACGCCCAACTCGAATCGGTCAAGGCCTGGATCGGCGACCCGGCGCACGCCGCCCTGCCCCTGCATGCGCGCATCCAGCGCGCCGTCCGGCAGCTGATCCTGGATGGCGCGCTCGACGTGGGCCGGCCGCTGCCCGCCTCGCGCGCGCTGGCGAAATCGCTGGGCGTATCCCGCGATACGGTCGAGGCGGCCTACAGCCAGTTGCACGTCGAAGGTTTCATCGAACGCCGCGTCGGCAGCGGCAGTTTCGTGTCCGAACGGGCCCGGCGGCTGTCGGGACGGGGCGCGGCACGGCGCGCAGCCGCCCCCACGCCATCGCCCGGGCTCAGCCGGCGCGGCGCGGCCATCTTCCAGGGCGGCGGCCTGCGAGACTTCCTGGCGCCGCGCCCGTTCGCCCCCGGCGTGCCAGAAACCCGCGGCTTCCCGCTGCAAACCTGGGAACGGCTGCAACGGCAAGTGCTGAAAGAATACGGCACCCAAGCCCTGCCCCACAGCGCGCCGCAAGGGCTGGAACCCCTGCGGCGCGCCATCGCGGACTACGTCAACCTGGAACGCGGCGCGCGCGCCACGCCCGACCGGATCCTGGTGCTGACCAGTTCCCAGCAGGCGTTGGCCCTGTGCGCCACCGTGCTGCTCGATGCCGGCGACCGGATCTGCATCGAAGACCCCGTCTACCAGGGGGCCCGCAAGGCCTTCACGGCGGCCGGCGTGGACTGCCTGCCCATACCGCTGGACGCCGACGGCATCAAGGTGGAATACCTGCACGGCACCGCGCCGACGGCGCGGGCCGTGTACCTGACGCCGTCGCACCAGTTCCCCACCGGCGCGACGCTGGCGCTGGACCGCCGGCTGGCCGTCATCGAATGGGCCCGGCGGCACCGGGCCTGGATCATCGAAGACGACTACGATAGCGAGTTCCACTACGCGGGCAAGCCCACCGCCTGCGTGCAGGGGCTGGATCCGCACGAGCGCACCCTGTACATCGGCACCTTCACCAAGTCGCTGTTCCCGGGCCTGCGCATCGGCTACCTGGTCTTGCCGCCGTCGCTGGTGGCGCCCATGACGGTGGCGCGAACGCTGCTGGACGGGCACAGCGCTGCCATCCCGCAACTGACGCTGGCGCGCTTCATCGAAGGCGGGCATTTCGGCGCCCATGTGCGCACCATGCGCGCCGTCTATGCCGAGCGGCGCGACACGCTGGCCCGGCTGGTGCGCAAACACCTGTCCGGCCTGGTCGAACCCGACGTGCCTGCGGGCGGCATGCAGATGCCCTGCCGCTTCGTCCGCCCCCTACCCGAGCACAAGGCCGTGCAAGCCGCGCAACAGGCCGGCATCGAGCTGCTGGGGCTGACGGCCCTGCATGCATCGGGCGGGCACGACGCCGGATTCCTGATGGGCTTCGCCGCCTATGCCCCGCAAGAACAGGAAGCGGCCGTGAAAAAGCTCGCCAAAGTGCTGCAGGCGCTGGCGCGCTGAGCTGTTGCGCCATGCCGTCGTCAGCGCTGTCCGTACTGTTCAATTTAAAAACATTAAATTACAATTTCAGACACGGATCGAAGAAGCCGGGGAGACACCATGCCAGCCAACCGCCATGCGCAGCCTGGGCCTGCGCTGTTGCTTTGCGCCCTTCTGCTTGCCCCGGCCAACGCCTGGGCGAACGACAAACCAGACCGTCAAAGCGTATCCTTCACCGCGAATACGCAGGTGGAAGCCGACACGCGCGTCTCCGGCGACCTGACGCTGCCCGCCACGGCCAGCGGCGGCAAACTGCCGGCAGTGGTGGTGATCCACAGCTCGGGCGGCTACGAAGACCCCACCCGCCAGCCCTATGTCCAGGCCCTGAACCAGGCCGGCTTCGCCACGCTGGAACTCAACCTGTTTTCGCGCGGCAACCGCCCCAAGAACTCGCGCATGAACCTGCCGCAGACGTTCGGCGCGTTGACCTACCTGTCCCAGCATCCACGCATCGATCCGGCGCGCATCGGCATCATGGGCTTTTCGCACGGCGGCCTGCTGGCCCTGTTTTCCGCCTCGAAAGAGCTCGATGACGCCTATACCGGCGGCAAGCAGAAATTCGCGGCGCACCTGGCGCTGTATCCCGTCTGCTGGGCCCACCTGGCCTCGGCGCAAGGCAAGAACGCCGTCTATCCTCAAAGCGTGTACGCCGCCTTGACGGGCGCCCCGGTGCACATTCTGGCCGGCGAGAAAGACGCCTACGACGCGCCCGATTCCTGCCAGAAGTTCATCGCCGCCCTGCCCGAAGCCGCACGGTCCCAGGTTTCATTGACCCTGTACCCCGACGCCACGCATGGCTGGGATACCACCGAAAACAAGCAATACAAAGACCCGGCGGCCAACCAGGGGCGCGGCGCCTACGTGCAGCACACGCGCAACCCCGCCGTCGCCGCCCAATCGCTGGAATTCGCGCGGCAGTTCTTCACCGCCACGCTGGCGGCCAAGTAGCCGCCCAGGGGGGGCCGTGATCAGCCGCTCTGCCGGGCGGGTCGGCCATATCCTGGAAGAACGTCGCGAACACTCGGGCGCCTGGCGCCGATTCGCCGTGCGCGGCAATAACCGGGCGCATGCCGGCCTCTTCTGTTGCGCCAGATGAAATACAGGTTTACGTCGCGGGTGATTTTCCATGCCTATCAAGCGGTTTACAGTCAGGCCACTCAGGACATGGAGACAGCAATGGATTTCGGCATATTCCTTCTGGTTCAGCATCGCGACAAGCACAAGACATCCGGCCAGATCATCCGCGAAGCCATCGAGCAGGTAAAAGCAGCGGATCGCCTTGGTTTTTCCACTGCCTGGTTTGCCGAGCACCACTTCAATAACTACGGCCTGTGCCCCTCGCCGCTGATGATGGCCGCCCACTGCGCGGGCGTGACGAGCAATATCCGTCTCGGCACGGGCGTCGTGATCGCTCCCCTGTACAGCCCGCCCCGCCTGATCGAAGACATCGCTTTTGTCGACCAGTTATCGAATGGCCGCCTCAATGTGGGTATCGGCGGGGGCTACCAGCACTACGAATTCGAGCGATTCGGCACGACGCTGGAAAATGCCAAGGAACGCACGCTGGAAACGCTCGACATGATCGAGCTGGGCCTGACCCGCAAGAAATTCCAGTTCGATGGCGAATTCCTGAAGCAGCCCACGACCGCCATCAGCGTGCGGCCGGTCCAGCAGCCCATCCCGCCGGTCTGGGTGGCCACGGCCGACACCCGGTTGATGGCAAAAGCCATTGCCAATGATTACCACGTGTTCGTATCCGGATGGCTGGGCGGAGAAAAACTGCTGAAAAACGTCAGGGACCAGATCGACACCATTGCCACACAGGAAGGAAAAACCGCGGACGAGGTGAAAGTCGGCCTGTTGCGCTTTGCCTTTGCCAGCGACAACGCCGCGGAAGTCGACAGGTACATCGAATGTGCGCGTTACCAACAACGTATCGCCGTCAGCCTGAAGCAACGCACCGAGAGCCTGGAAGACGACTACATGGTGGCGGAAAAACCCTACGACAACGAGATTTCGCTTGAAAAAATCAAAGACAATCTCCCGGTAGGCAGCGTGGACACGGTCATCGAACGCCTGCTGCGCGACATCAAGACCGTCAAGCCGGTGCACGTTGCCATTCAAACCCAGTTCGGCGATCTCGATCATGCGACGATGCTCAAGCAGCTTCAGCTTTGGTCGCAAGAGATCATCCCGGCCGTGAAGGCGGAAATCGCGAACTGGAAGCGGGCCGGGCAAACCGCGCCGGCCGATGCGCAACGGTGAATATCCGCATCATGTCACCGTTGAAAGACCTACGCGTCGTCGATATCAGCAGGGTGCTGGCGGGCCCGTTGTGCGGGCAAATGCTGGCCGACATGGGGGCCGACGTCATCAAAGTCGAGGCGCCCGCCGGCGACGAGAACAGGAAGTGGGGGCCGTTCAACCAGGAACGGGAAAGCTGTAATTACCTGAGCGTCAACCGCGGCAAGCGCGGCATCGCCCTGGACCTGAAAAGCGAGCGGGCGCGCGACGTACTTTATGCGCTGATAGCGAAAGCGGATATTTTGATCTCCAGCTTTCTTCCCGCCACGGCCGAGGCCCTGGGCGTAGGCGACGCCTACCTGCGCGAGCGCTTCCCGCGGCTCGTCATCGTCAATATTTCGGCGTTCGGCCATCGCGGCGCGCTTGCCGGCAGCCCCGGCTACGATACCTTGGCGCAGGCGTTCAGCGGAATCATGTCGATTACCGGCGAAGCCGGTGGCATGGGCGTGCGCGCCGGCGTCTCTTTCGTGGACCTGGCCACCGGCGTGTACGCCTATTCCGGCGCGCTCACTGCCCTGGAACACCGCCGCCAGACCGGCCACGGCACCGTGGTCAGGGTGTCTCTGCTAGAGACCGCGATCAGCATGCTCGGCTACCACGCGGTAGGCTGGCTGGAGGCCGGCGCGCTGCCGTTCAAGCAAGGCTCGGGCATCTGGCATCTGGTTCCCTACCAATCCTTCAAATGCCTGGACGGCGAAATTCTCACCGGCGCCCTGAACGACCATACCTGGACCAACCTGTGCACGGCCCTGTCGTTGCACGAATTTGCGCAATCGGATGCCCTGCGCAGCAACGAGGGGCGCGTCGAGAACCGGCAGCGGATCGTGCAGACCCTTCAGGATCTTTTCCTGACACAGCCGGTCGACCATTGGGTCGCCGTCCTGGAACAGCACAAGGTTCCCGTCACGGTCGTGAACACCATCGACAAATCGCTGGCGCACCCCCAGGTCGTCGACAACGAAATGGTCATCGAATTGCCGAAAGCCGGCGGCCCCCCCGTACGGCTGCTGCGCACGCCGTTCTCGCTGGACGATGCGCATTGCCGGTCGGGCCTCGCCCCACCTGCGCTGGGGCAGCATAGCGAAGCCATCCTCAGGGACGAACTGGGCCTGGGCCCCGCCGAGATCGAGGCATTGAAAAAAGACGGAGCCGTCAAATGAAGATGTCCCAGACGCTCGACAACCACGGCGTCCTGGAAATCGTCATCGATAACCAGGAAAAAAGAAACGCGCTTGACGATGAGATGATCCTTTATCTTGTCGAGCGCCTGCAAACCCGCGCTCGGCTCACCATCCTGCGCAGCGTGGGCAAGTATTTCTGCGCCGGCCGCGACATCGCGAACATCGATCCGAGCGATGCTCAAGCGATGCAACCGTTGCAGGCGCTGGCGCTGGCATTCAGGAACGCCGGCCAGCCGGTGCTCGCCATTGTCGAGGGCCCCGCCATCGGCCTGGGGGTCTCCATCGCCTGCTGGAGCGACCTGTGCCTGGCCTCGACCGAGGCACGGTTCGCGATTCCGGAAGGCCGGATCGGCATCGCGCCGACCATCACCGCCACCAGCCTGCTGGAAATCGTCGGGCGCAAGCGCTGCCTGGACATGTGCCTGACGGCCAGAAGCCTTACCGCCACCGAGGCCCACGACTACGGCATCGTCCAGTACCTTGCGACGCCGGACCGCATCCCTGACGCAAAGCGCGACATCGTTGACAGAGTCCTGCAGGCGGCGCCCGAGGCGCTGGTCCTGTCCCGGTCGCTCATCAACAGCCTGCACGAAGATGCCTTCCACAGCCACCTGGAACTGGCGGCCCGGCAAGCGCTGGTTTCCGCCCGTAGCGCCACGGCCGCCGAAGGGCTGAAGGCCTTTCGCGAGAAGCAATCCCCCTCGTGGGCCCCCAGGAAACCGGCATGAAGGCACTGCGCATCCAGAACGTCTATTTCACGTTTTCCCGGACGGAAAAGGCCAAGGCGTTCTACCAGGAACTGCTGTCCCTGAACCTGAAGTTCGAAGACGGGGAACGATGGGCCCAGTACGACCTGCGGGGGCACAACCTGGCCTTGGCCAGCCACGACGAAGCGGGTGCCCACAAGAACGCGATCGTGGTCGTCGAAGTCGACAGCGCCGACCATCTTCAGGAACGCGTCGAATCGCTGGGCGGAACATTGGCCGGCACCCGGGACATGGGCAGCCACGGAACCGTGCACACCGTGCTCGATCCAGAAGGCAATATGTTCCAGCTCTTCACCCAAGCCCGGCCGGAGCCAAGATGAATTTCGACCTGGCACGATACCGCAAGGCACTGGGCACATTTCCCACTGGCGTAGCGGTAATCACCACTAACGACCCTTCCGGACAGCCGACGGGGCTGACCTGCAACTCGTTCAGTTCGGTATCGCTGGATCCCCCGCTGGTGTTATGGAGCCTCAGGACGCAAAGCAGGCTCCTGCCTACTTTCCGCGCGGCCCAGCAGTTCGCCATCAATGTCCTGCGGCAGGATCAACACGATATTTCGGCGAACTTCGCCCGTAGCGACGACAAGCAACTGGACGACCTGGACATCGTCACCGGCGAGCTTCCCACCGTGCGGGACTGCTTGGCCAGGTTCAAGTGCCGCACCGTGTCGGAATACCTGGAAGGCGACCATGTCATCTTCATCGGCCGGGTCGTTGAATTCGACTACCTGGAAGCATTCGAAGCCCTGGTCTTCTATCGCGGCACCTACAAGGCCATTGCCGAATCGATCGACCGCAAAGCCTTCAGCGCGAAAGACATCGACGAGGCCCGCCGCCACATCTATACCCTGCTGGCACAGCTTGCCAGCGAACGGGCCGGCCAGGCCGACCTGCAGGCGCTCGAGCGCGGGGTCGAGGAAATCGCCGGCCTGGAGCGCGAAGGGAAAATGAAAGAACGAGCCTTCCAGGCGCTGGAATTCTTCCACCTGATCGCCCAGGCCGCCCATTCGCCGGTGCTCAGCACCATGGTCAAGACCATCGAGGACATCTCGAAGGATGTCGTGACCGAAGGCGCCAGGCACATGAAGTGGGAAGAAATGCGCCACCCGGTGCTGCAAGAGGTGCGGGCCGACATCGTCCACGCCATCAAGGCCGCCGACAAAGCGCGCGTCTCGCAGAAAATGCACGAGTACTTTCGCCATAGCCCCATGCTGCTCTGGCAAGACAGAAAATTCACGGCGCCCTGACCCGCCGGACAAACGGCCATCGGCAGGTGGCCGCGATTTCTTCATAGGACGACCATGAATCTTTGCGACCAGATCAATGCCAGGCGCGAGGGCCACGTCGGGATTGTGGAACTCGACAACCCGCCGCACAACTACTTCAGCATCGACATGCTGAAAACCATCAATGCCCACCTTGAAGTATTCGAGCACGACCGGACGGTGCGGGCCGTCATGCTGTGCGCAAACGGGAAATCGTTCTGTGCCGGCACCGATCTGAATTCCCGGGAAACCAAGGAAAAGCGGCGGCACAAGCACGAGATCAACCCCCTGTACCAGGAAGCCTACAAGCTGTTTGTCTTCCCCAAGCCCATGGTCGCGGCGCTGGCGGGCTCTGCCGTGGGCGGCGGCCTTGGGCTGGCGCTGACCGCCGATTTCCGCGTCGGTTGCCCGCAAGCCAAATTCGCCGCGAATTTCACCCGCCTGGGGTTTCACCCGGGGTTCGGCCTGTCGTATACGCTACCCACGTTGATCGGCGCCCAGCACGCGGGGCTGCTGTTCTACACCGGCAGAACCCTACGAGGCGACGAGGCAAAATCCATCGGGTTGATCGACCTGCTGGTCGAGCAGCAGGACGTCAACGCCGCCGCCCTGGCCCTGGCGCAGGAAATCGCGGTCTGCTCGCCGCGCGCCGTCCAGTCCACCCGGCAAACGATGCGCCAGGGATACGCTGAAAAGGTATGGCTGGCCATGCAACGGGAAAGCCATGTGCAAGCGGCGCAATTCACGTCGGAAGACATCGCGGAAGGCGTGAAGGCGATGGCGGAAAGGCGTCCTCCGGCATTCCCGGACTAACCCCGAACCAAGAGACCAGAATGAGACTGAAAGACAAGATCGCGATCGTGACGGGCGCCAGCAACGGAATCGGGGAAGCCGAGGCCAGGCTCTTCGCCAGCGAAGGCGCCACGGTCATCCTGACCGATATCGACGATCGGCGCGGCCCCACCATCGCGGACCAGATCCAGATCGACAACGGCCATGCGCAGTTCTACAAGGCAGACGCCTCGTCGGCGTCCGATTGGCAAAGCCTGCTCGAATACACCCTGCAGCAATTCGGCCGGCTGGACATCCTGGTCAACAATGCCGGCATATCGTCCAGCGCCTACGAACTCGACGACTTGCAGGCTTGGGATGCGCTGTTGAACATCAACGCCAGAAGCGCCTATCTCGGCACGCAGCTGGCCAGCGCCATCATGCAAAGCGCCGGCAAGGGTTCCATCGTCAATACCTCGTCGATATTCGGCATCGCCGGCGGCAACACCGGACACCCCGGCTATCACGCCTCGAAGGCGGCCGTCAGGAACCTCACCAAGGCGATGGCGGTGCGTTTGGCGCCGCATGGCGTACGGGTCAATTCGGTGCATCCGGGCTACATGACCCCCATGGTCAGCGCCAAGGCCTCTGGCACCGACCGCGCCTCCAAGAGTCCCATGGGCCGGCTGGGCCTGCCGATCGAAGTGGCCTACGGCGTGTTGTTCCTGGCGTCCGACGAAGCGTCTTATGTGACGGGAGCCGAACTGGTCATCGACGGCGGCTTTCTCAGCCAGTGACACGGAAAAGGCCTTGTCGCCCGCCACCTTCCGGCGGCGGGCGGCAAGGCCCGGGTGCATCGGGCAGCGCGGGCTATTCAGGCTGGTAGCCGATATCCTTGATCACCTTGGACCACACCTTCATATCCGCCTGGATTCTCTCGGCAAATTCGGCAGAGGAGGAGGCGATAACCTCGAAACCGCTGGCGTTGAGCTTCTGCACCACCTCGGGGTCGTGCAAGGCGGTCGAAAACGCCTTCTGGACTTTATCGATCTTGGCGGGATCGGTGCCTTTCGGCATGAACACGCCTTGCCAGACGCCAACGTCGAACCCCGGCAGGCCGCTTTCATCCAGGGTCGGGACATCGGGAATATTGTCGTTGCGGTTCAAGCTGGTCACCGCAAGAATCTTGATGCGGCCGGATTCGGCCATGGGCTTGGAACTGTGAATCGTGTCAAACCCCACCTGGATCTCGTTGGCCATCAGCGCAACCATCATGGGGCCGTTGCCCTTGTACGGCACGTGCTGCATATCTATCGACGACTGGCTCTTGAAGTATTCCCCAACCAGGTGAGGCGACGACCCCGTGCCTGCAGAGCCGAAAAATAGAGGCTTCTTGCTCTGCTTGGCGTAGTCGGCAAGTTCCTTGTAATTGCCGACCCCAGTCGGGCTGCTGACCACCAGGGTAAATGGCGTGTTGGTCATGCGGCTCACCGGGTCGAAGTCTTTCAGCAGGTCGTATCCCGGGTTCTTCATCAACCAGGGCTGCATCGTCACCGTCGTGCTGTGCATCAGGATGGTATAGCCATCGTTGGGCGACTGCGCCGCATAGGCCGCGCCCACGGCCCCGCCCGCCCCGGCCTTGTTCTCGATGATCACCGGCGTGCCAAGGACTTCCGACAGCTTCGGGCTGACTATTCTCGCCACCATGTCGTTGGACCCGCCGGGGGCAAACGGCACGATCAGCTTGATGGGCTTCACCGGATAACCCGGTTCCTGACTCGCCATACTGGGAAAACCTGCCGCCATCGACAAGGCCAGCGCGGCACACCATCCATTTTTTCTACTTATCATGTCTCTCCTCCGATACTGTTCGACCAAGCATCCGGAGTTGGATGGTAGCAAGGATCAATATGCGGGACGTTACACAAAGCACAAAGATACTTTTATGGTTTTGCAACGCAATCGCACCGCCTGCCGGCTGACCGATATTATTCTCAGCTGCTGTCTTTCGAGAAAAAATCCAGGAACGAACGGATCTTCTGCGGCATGAATCGGGCGCTCTTGAATACGGCAAAAACTCCGTTGTTGAAAGAGTTTATCGTCACGCTGTAGCCCTTCAGTATATGCACCAGATCGCCCCTTGCGCGCTCGTGCGCGGTACCCCAGTTCGTCTGCAAGCTGATCCCGACGCCCTTGACCGTCAGGTACTTTATGATCTCGGAATTATTCGAATGAAACCGGCCCGCCAGTTTCAGCTCTGCGCATTTCAGGCCATCCTGGTAGAACTTCCATACAGTCGATTCGGAATTCGGCCGATAAGTAAAACAATTGTGATGCAGCAGGTCGGCGGGTGTCTGGGGTATTCCGTAGGTTTTCAAATATATGGGGCTGGCCACGATAATGCGCTCGCTGTTCGCCAGTTTTTTCACGATCAGCGAAGAGTCCCTCAGTTCACCCAGCCTGACGTCGATATCGTAGCTTTCTTCGATCAGGTCGACCGGTCGTTCGGAAACCTGCAGATCGAGCGTCAGGCCAGGATATTCCTTCTGAAAGCCCTCTAGCCGCGGCATGATCATGTGGGTCGCCACCGACGGATGCGAATGGACCCTGAGCAGCCCTTCCGGATTGGCATTGGTGCTCGACAGATTATTCTTCAGTTCCTCGACCGATTCGATTATCTGCCTGCTCTTCGACAGAAAATCCTCGCCGGCCTGGGTCGGCATTATTTTCCGGCTGCTGCGATCGAGCAGCTGAACGCCCATTTTCTCTTCCAGGTTGGCTATCTGCCGCGAAACTGACGCGGTGGAAAGATCCAATTCCTTTGCCGCCGTGGACATATTCCGGTGATGTACCACCTTGGCGAAGATTTTCATTTGCTCGAACATGGCTCATGCTCCTGAAGGCCATTTTCATTCGCGGGCAACGCGCCCTGCTTGTCGAAAGCTCTCATATTTCGAAAGTCCGCGCCAGATCTTCCTAGGCGGGCCCGGGCGGAGCCTGGGTCTCCATCGGCCAGGACAAGCTGTTTCCAAAAAGAAAAAAGCCCTTGGAAACAAGGGCTTGATTCTACGTTCACGTCAGGCGGCGGCAGTTCATGCCAGCCTTGGCGTCATTCCCATTCGATCGTCGCCGGCGGCTTGCTCGACACGTCGTATACCACCCGGTTAATACCGCGCACCTCGTTGATGATGCGCGACGACACCCGCGCCAGCAGCGCGTGCGGCAGCGGCGCCCAATCGGCCGTCATGAAGTCGAAGGTCTGCACCGCGCGCAGGGCCACCACGTATTCATACGTGCGGCCATCGCCCATCACGCCCACCGACTTCACCGGCAGGAACACCGCGAAAGCCTGCGAGGTCAGGTCGTACCAGTTCTTGCCGCTGGTCTCGTCGACGGTGCTGCGCAGTTCGTCGATGAAAATGGCGTCGGCGCGGCGCAGCAGGTCGGCGTATTCCTGCTTGATTTCGCCCAGGATGCGCACGCCCAGGCCGGGGCCGGGGAACGGGTGGCGGTACACCATTTGCGGCGGCAGGCCCAGGGCCACGCCCAGTTCGCGCACTTCGTCCTTGAACAGTTCGCGCAAGGGTTCCAGCAACTGCAGGTTCAGGGTGTCGGGCAGGCCGCCCACGTTGTGGTGCGACTTGATCGACGTGGCCTTGCCCGTCTTGGCGCCGGCCGATTCGATCACGTCGGGGTAGATGGTGCCCTGGGCCAGCCACTTGGCGCTTTTCAGCTTGGCGGCCTCGGCCTGGAACACTTCGACGAATTCGCGGCCGATGATCTTGCGCTTGGCTTCGGGGTCGGCCTGGCCGGCCAGCTTGCCCATGAACTGCGCGGTGGCGTCGATGTGGACGATTTTCACGCCCATGTTCTCGGCGAAGGTCTGCATCACCTGCTTGCCTTCGTCCAGGCGCAGCAGGCCATGGTCGACGAACACGCAGGTCAGCTGGTCGCCAATGGCCTTGTGGATCAGGGCCGCGGCCACCGACGAATCCACGCCGCCCGACAGGCCCAGGATGACCTCGTCGCTGCCCACCTGTTCGCGGATGCGCGCCACGGCTTCGGACACGTAGTCGGGCATGTTCCAGTCGCCCAGGCAGCCGCAGATGTCGTTGACGAAGCGGGCCAGCATGGCCTTGCCCTGCACCGTGTGGGTGACTTCGGGGTGGAATTGCACGGCGTAGAACTTGCGGGCTTCGTCGGCCATGCCGGCGATGGGGCACGACGGCGTCGAGGCCATCAGCTTGAAGCCGGGCGGCAGTTCGGTGACCTTGTCGCCGTGGCTCATCCAGACCTTCAGCATGCCGTGGCCTTCGGGCGTGGTGAAGTCGGCCAGGCCGTCCAGCAGCTGGGTGTGGCCATGGGCCCGCACCTCGGCATAGCCGAATTCGCGGTGGTCGGAAAAGCTGACCGTGCCGCCCAGTTGCTGCGCCATCGACTGCATGCCGTAGCAGATGCCCAGCACCGGCAGGCCCAGTTCGAACACCGCGGCCGGCACGCGCAGCGAGCCTTCGTCGTAGGCCGAGGCATGGCTGCCCGACAGGATGATGCCTTTCAGCCCCTGCCCCGCCTGCGCGCGCACGAAGTCATCGTCGACGTCGCCCGGGTGGATTTCGGAATAGACGCCGGCCTCGCGGACGCGGCGGGCGATCAGTTGGGTGACTTGCGAACCGTAGTCAAGAATGAGAATGCGCTGGTGGTGCATGAAGACTCTGCCGGTTTGGAAATGAAAGCGCACCGGCCAGAACCGCGGAAGTTCTGCCGGTGCGCGATGGATTGCATTGTACTGGCCGGGCGGATCAGTCGGCGCGGTAGTTGGGCGCTTCCTTGGTGATCTGCACGTCGTGGACGTGGGACTCGCGGACCCCGGCCGAGGTGATCTCGACGAACTGCGTCTTGGTGCGCATGTCGTCGATGGTGGCGCAGCCGCAATAGCCCATGGATGCCCGGATGCCGCCCACCAGCTGGTAGATGATGGCCAGCACGCTGCCCTTGTAGGGCACGCGGCCTTCGATGCCTTCGGGCACCAGCTTGTCGGCGTTGTTGGCCGGATCCTGGAAGTAGCGGTCGGCCGAGCCGTCGGACATGGCACCCAGGCTGCCCATGCCGCGGTACGACTTGTACGAGCGGCCCTGGAACAGCACGACTTCGCCAGGGGCTTCTTCGGTGCCGGCGAACATGCCGCCCATCATGCAGGCGAAGGCGCCGGCCGACAGGGCCTTGGCGATGTCGCCCGAATAGCGGATGCCACCGTCGGCGATCAGGGGCACGCCGGTGCCTTCCAGCGCCTTGGCCACGTCGGCGATGGCGGTGATTTGCGGCACGCCGACGCCGGCCACGATGCGGGTGGTGCAGATGGAGCCCGGGCCGATGCCGACCTTGACGCCGTCGGCGCCGTGCTCGACCAGCGCGCGCGCCGCGGCCGCGGTGGCGATGTTGCCGCCGATGACTTCGACCTTGGGATAGTTCTGCTTGACCCAGCGCACGCGTTCCAGCACGCCGGAGGAATGGCCGTGCGCGGTGTCGACGATGATGACGTCGACGCCGGCGGCCGCGAGTTTCTCGACGCGCTCTTCGGTGCCGGCGCCCACGCCCACCGCCGCGCCCACGCGCAGCTGGCCCTGGGCATCCTTGTTGGCGACTGGGTGCTCGGTGTTCTTGACGATGTCTTTGACAGTGGCCAGGCCGCGCAGCTCGAAGGCGTTGTTGACGATCAACACGCGTTCCAGGCGATGCTTGTGCATCAGCGCCTGGGCTTCGTCCAGCGTGGCGCCTTCCTGCATGGTGACCAGGCGTTCCTGCGGCGTCATGATGTTGCGCAGGGGCTGGTCCAGGCGATCTTCGAAGCGCAGGTCGCGGTTGGTGACGATGCCCACCAGCTTCTTGCCTTCCACGACCGGCAGGCCCGAAATGCCGTGCTGGCGCTGCAGCGCGATGGCGTCGCGCACCTTCATGTCGGGCGTGACGGTGACCGGATCGATGACGATGCCGAACTCGTGGCGCTTGACGCGCGCGACTTCCTTGGCTTGCTCGTCGGCCGACAGATTCTTGTGGATGATCCCGATGCCGCCTTCCTGAGCCATGGCGATGGCCAGGCGCGACTCGGTCACGGTGTCCATGGCGGCGGACACGAGCGGGATATTGAGGGTGATGTTGCGGGTAAGGCGGGTGACCAGAGAGGTGTCGCGCGGCAACACCTCGGAATACGCAGGCACCAACAACACATCGTCGAAGGTGAGCGCTTTTTGGACGAGACGCATGGGGAACTCCGGGCGCAAAGCAAGATTATACGCGCTTGCGAGGGTTTTACTAGGTGTTTCCCCTTAGGGGCCTGAGTGAAAACTCTGTCACATATTTTAACCCGGGTAATATTGACAGCAATTTTTACCCGGCTAATAATAAAAGCACATCAACCCGAGGAGAGCCCATGTATTCCATCGATGCCTCCCTTTCCGCATGTACCGCTTTCGACGGCCATCGGCGCATCGCGTCCGGCCCCCTGCCCACGGTGGCGCTGGCTGTCCGGCAAGCCCTGCAGGCCGATCCCGCCGGCCCCGTGCTGATCTACAGCAACGCCACCGGGCAACTGGTCGACGTCGACCTGCGCGGCAGCGACGGCGACCTTGCCGCGCGGCTGGCGCCGGCCGAAGCCCCGCCCGCCGAGGCCGCGCCGGGCGCGCGCGGGCGGGGCCGGCCTCGCCTGGGCGTGGTGTCGCGCGAAGTGACGCTGCTGCCGCGCCACTGGGAATGGTTGGCGGCGCAGCCTGGCGGCGCCTCGGTGGCGCTGCGCAAACTGGTCGAGGAAGCACGCCGCGCGAATGAAGACAAAGACCGGCAACGCCAGCGCCAGGAAGCCGCCTACCGGTTCATGTCGTCCATCGCCGGCGACCTGCCCGGGTTCGAGGAAGCCGCCCGCGCCCTGTTCGCGCACGACCCGGACCGCTTCGCCCGGTGCGTGGCGGCATGGCCGCAAGATGTGCGCGACCACGCCACGCAGATGGCTTTCGGGCCGGACGCCGACCACCGCGGCTGAAAGCCCCCCGGCCCGCGCCGCGACGGCGCGGGCCGGGGCGGCCGGCTTACTTGCCCGCCACCACGCCGCGCTGCTTCAGTTGCTCGGCCAGCCGGGTCAACGGCGCCTGGGCCGCATCGATGTCCGCCTGCCAGGCCGCACCCGGCTTGTAGGCCAGGATCGCCGAGAACGACTTGGCGGCATCCAGGAAGCCAGGGTCCTTCAGCGCGGCTTCCAGCGCCGCCTGCAGGCGCTCGCGCATCTCGGCGGGCACACCCTTGTCCACCGCCAGCCCGCGGTCCGAAGGCACCACCACGTCGAAACCCTGCTCCTTGGCGGTCGGCACGTCGGGCAGCATGGGCGCGCGCGCGTCCATGAATTGCGCCACGATGCGCAGCTTGGTCTTCTCGGCCCCCGGGTTGGGCACCGCGGTATGGCTGGCGAAGATCATGTCGACGTGGCCGCCCATCAGGGCGATCTTCGACTGCCCGGTGCCGGCGAACGGCACCTCGGTGAACGTGGCGCCGCTTTCCAGCATCAGCACATTCAGGGCCACGCCACCGTTGCTGCCCAGGCCGTTCTGGCCGATGGACACGCTCTCGGGCTTGGCCTTCACCGCGGCCACCAGGTCCTTCAGCGAGGCATAGGGGCTGTCGTCGCGCGCCACCAGCAGCGTCGGGTCGCTGACCACGCGGCCGATCAGGGCGAACTGGGCGGGATCGTAGGGCGTGGCCTGCACCAGCGGCATGAAGTTCATCGGCGGCGTGTTGACCATGGCCACCGTATAGCCGTCCTTGGGCGCGCGCTGCACATAGGAATTGGCAATGGCGCCCGAGGCTCCCGGCTTGTTCACGACCACGATGTTGGCCTGCCCGGACAGGTGCTTCTGCATGAACGGCGCCAGCGTGCGGGCCAGCACGTCGGTCTCGCCGCCGGCGGCGAAACCCACCACCAGTTCGATCGGCTTGTCGTCGGGCCACGCGGCCCAGGCCGGCGCGCAGGCGACGGTGCCCGTCAGGGCGATACAGGCGGCCAGGGCTCGGATACGGAATTGCATGTCGTTCTCTCCAGGTTTTCTTGGGTGCTATTTATGTTATGTATGCCGGCGGCCGCCGGCTGGCGGGGCCGCCTTGTTCGTGTTGTCTTTACAGCAGGCAATCGGGCTGTTCGCGCGCGACCGCGTCATAGATCGGCTGGAAATGCAGCCAGGCCATGAACGGCGTCGCCAGGTGCTTCTTGGAATGCAGGGCCGCCTCGCGGCTGATCAGCTTCAGGGGCTTGCCGGTGGCTTCGGCCTTGAGCTGGATTTCGCAGGCCCGCTCGGCCGCGATGAACCACCAGGCGGCCTCTTCGACCGACTCGCGCCCGGCCGAGAACAGCCCGTGGTTCTGGTGGATGGCGATCTTGGCGTTGCCGAAGGCGCGCGCCACGGCATGGCCCTTGTCGTTCTCGACCACCACCGCGCCGGCCTCTTCGGTGATCAGCGCCTGGTCTTCGAAGAAGCCGCAGGCCGTCTGGGTGATCGGGTCCAGCGGGCGGCCCAGCGCGGCCCAGGCCATGCCGTGCGTGGTGTGGGCGTGGCACGAGGCCATCACGTCGGGGTTCGCCTCATGAATGGCCGAATGCAGCACGAAGCCGGCGCGATTGACGGCCCAGCGCCCTTCCAGCACGGTGCCGGCATGGTCCACCAACAGCATGTCGCTGGCGCGCACGCGGCCGAAATCCATGGCGAACGGGTTGGTCCAGTACAGGTTGGGGTGTTCCGGGTCGCGCACCGTGACGTGGCCCGCGAAGCCGTATTCATAGCCGAACTTGGCGAACACGCGACAGACGGCGGCCAGCCGCTGGCGCCGGTGCCAGCGCTCGGCCTCGACGGAATCGAATTTGGGGTACTTCGGGAAGTACAGGTTGTCCTGGCTGGGACGGTATACGGTTTCCTGGGTCTGGGGCATGGGCGCTCCTGGGTCAAGGGTGGATGGCACGGCCGTGCGCCGGCGTAGGCGGCGCGCGGGCGCCGCCGGCACGATGAGCGGGGATTCTAGGCAGTGGACTAACATGGCAGCCAATCACATAAACGGTGCCGGCCATAAAACCGGCTTATGGAGCCCCGGACCCCCGCCATGCTCGCCCGCATCCAACTGCGCCACCTCGAAGCCTTCCATGCCGTCATGGTGTCGGGCTCGATCACGGGCGCGGCCAACCTGCTGCACGTGACCCAGCCGGCAGTCAGCGCCACCATCAAGCATTTCGAGCAGCGCCTGGGGTTCACCCTGTTCCGGCGCCAGGGCGGCCGGCTGATCCCCACGGCAGAAGCGCGCGCGCTGCTGCCCGAGGTGCAGGACATTTTCGGCCGCGTGGCCGGGCTGGAACGGTTCAGCCAGGACCTGGCCGAAGGCATGCAGGGCTCGCTGTCGATCGCCGCCAGTTCGCCCATTGCCAATGCCTGGCTGGCGCAGGCCGTCGCCGAATTCGTCAAGACGCGCCCGAATGCGCGCGTCTCGCTGCAATCGATGGACTCGAACCTGATCGCCGAACGCCTGGTCAACGAACAGGTCGACCTGGGCCTGTCGTTCTCGCCGGGCGACCACGCCGCGATCCAGTCGCTGCCCATGCGGCCGGCCGAACTCAGCTGCATCCTGCCGCAGACCCATCCGCTGGCGGCGCTGGAGCGCATCGCCATCGACGACCTGCTGCCCTACCCGATCATCACCTACGTGCCGCAGGCCCTGCTGCGGCATCACCTGAATGCGTTCCTGCAACGGCCCCTGAATATCCAGATCGAGGTCGCGACCTCGATGACCGGCATCGTGCTGGCATTCCATGGCGCGGGCATCGCCCTGGTGGAATCCGGCCTGCTGGCGGCCCTGCCCGTGCGCGGCCTGATCGCCCGGCCCCTGACCCCCGAAATCCAGGTGCGCAGCCATGTGCTCTGGAGCACCCTGCGCCCCCAGACGGCGCTGTGCCGCAGTTTCGTGCAACACCTGACCGGGGCTTGACGCCCCCGGCACGGCCTTGGGGCTTGCCTTGGTGTTGCCAGGTGTCAGACACCCCGAAGGGTGTCTGACACCTTAGTGACACACCTGGCGGCACCAAGACAAGCCCCAAGGCCGTGCCACGGAGGGCCGGCCGTTCTTATGAGCAGCAACGCTAACCGGCGGCGTCCGGCTTGGCGCCGGACATGTAGATCTTGGCGTAGGCTTCCTTGATGAAAGCGCTGATCTGCTCTTGCCGGCGATTGATATGCTTTTCGAGCAGCGCCGCGCATTGCCCGGCATCGCGCGCCTTCAGCGCCGCCGCGATGGCGTGGTGGTCGGTCGGCACGCCGTGGCGCTTGTCGCCCAGGTCGATATCGATCCAGCGCACGAAGCGGATGCGCGCATTGATGTTGCGCAGCACCTGCTGCATTTCGGCATTGCCGGACATCGCCAGCAGGCGCAGGTGGAAGGCCTCGTCCAGTTCCGCCAGCTCCGGCGTGGACAGGGATCCCGAACCGGGCGTGGTCTGCTCCAGGAATGCGCACAAGGCATCGATGTCGGCCTCGCTGGCGCGCGCCACCGCCAGGTGCACCGCGCCGGTTTCCATCACCTTGCGCATCTCGTACAGCGAGAAGATCTCTTGCACGTCCAGGTCGCGGCAGAAGAACCCCTTGCCGGGCAATGCATTGAGCAGCCCTTCGGTGTTCAGGCGATTCAACGCCTCGCGCAGCGGGGTGCGGCTGACGCCCAGGCGACGCGACAACGCGCCCTCGTTGAGGCGCTCGCCGGGCTTGAACTGGTACGACACGGCCATGGCCTTGATCTGGTCATAGACGCGGTCGACGATGCTGTCTGCTGTGAATTCCACCTGGTCCCCGCAAACCGGGGCGCCGCTGGGCGGCCCCGACGATGCGTGCAGTATATCGAAGCGGCCCGGCGGGATCACTCGGCGGCGATGCCGGCCCGGTCCGCCACGTCCTTCCACTTCGCGATGTCGTCGCGGATCTGCTTGGCGAAGGCCTGCGGCGTGCTGGCAATGGGCTCGACCCCCAGCCGGGCCAGCACCGCCTTGCCTTGTTCAGAGCCCGCGAACTGGGCCACCCCGGCCTGGATCTTGTCGACCACGGCCTGCGGCGTGCCGGCCGGCGCCACCACCCCGTACCAGAACACGGCATCGAAGCCCGGTACGCCGACCTGGGCGAACGACGGCGTATCGGGCAGCAGCCCGGTCTGCTGCGTCACGGCCAGCGCGCGCAGCTTGCCGCCCTTGATATATTCGGCCGAGGCGACCGGGTTGTCGAAGAAAGCCTTCACCACCCCGCTCATCAGGTCGGTATACACCTGCGACGATCCCTTGTACGGCACGTGCATCATGTCGACCTGCCGGTCCAGCTTGAACAGCTCCGAGATCAGGTAGCCCAGCGTGGTGGGCCCCACCGAGGCGTACTCCACTTTGCCCGGGTGCTGCTTCAGATAGCCCAGGAAGGACTTCATGTCCTTGGCCGGGAAGCCGGGAGTGACGACCAGCACATAGCCGGTGCTGCCGATCTCGGACACCGGCGTGAAATCGGTCAGCGGGTTGTACGGCGTGTCTTTCTTCAGGATGTGTGAGGTCACGTGGGTGCTGGAAGTCGCCAGGCCCAGCGTGTAGCCGTCGGCCGCGGCCCCCGCCACCTGGTTCGATCCCACGGTCCCGCCCGCGCCGGGCTTGTTCTCGACAATGACCGGCTGGCCCAGGGTGGTGCTCAGCGATTCGGCGATGGCGCGCCCCACCATGTCGGTGCCGCCCCCGGCGGGAAAGGGCACGACCAGCTTGATGGGACGGGCCGGCCAGGCATCGGCCGCATGCGCGGGGCTGGCCAGCGCCAGCGCGCCTGCGCAATACAGCGACGCGGCGCACAGCAGTTTGAAACGCTTCAGGTATGTGGGCATGGATTGCCTCCGTAAGGTCGGAAACTGCGATGGAAAACTGCGGTCGGGAACTGCGGCGGGAAGGCTGACGCTCAACCGCCCTTCTGCTTGGCGACGGCCGTGGGATACACCACGCTGTCGCCGCGTGCGAACATCCACTCCATGTCCTGTTTCGACAGGTATTCGGGGCGGGTCTTGTGCAGGCCCGACAAGGTCTCGACGATGATGTTGCGCTTGACTTCCGAGACCAGCACGTTGGTGCGGTGATAGCACTCGGACACATTGCGCCCCAGCACTGTGAAGCCGTGGCGGCGCATGATGATGCAGTTCGTGTCGGCAATGAACGTCTTGATCGGCCCGACGTCTTCCTCCACATTCAGGTGCGCCGGCAGGTAGTGCGCGGGCTTCTGCATCAGGTACGAGAACGTCAGCGACGTGCTGCGTATTTCTTCGAATCCCGCCGCCAGGAACGCGATCGTCTCGTCGTGGTGCAGGTGGATCACGCAATTGATGTCGGGCCGCAGGCGCAGGATTTCCCGGTTCATCTGGTGGCCCACGGTGGTCGGGCGGTCGCCGTACAGGATGCGGCCGTCGGGAATGTCGGTGATGACCAGATCCTGCAGTGTCATCTCTTCCAGCGACACCGCCGAGGGCTTGGCGTAGGCGACGCCGTCCGGGTAGTCGGGATGCGGCGCGCGGATCACCATGCCGCCCAGCGAGCTTTGCACGTAGCCGCGCGCCACCAGCATGCCGGCGTATTTCAGGTAGGCCTGGCCGATATCCGGGTCGAACCGCACGGCGGGATCGGGGGTCAGTTCATTGACGCGATGGGAAGGTTCAGACATGGGACCTCGGTCGGCGGGAAAGAGGAAGAAGGCGCTCAGCGCCTGGGCCATTTCAGAATTCTATTCAAAATTCCGATCTGTATACAGATTAGAATGCTATGTAGATCAAACCTTTGGATCCATACGGGTTTACCCCTGCAAGACAACGGAGTATGGCGCCGGGCCGAGCGGCCCAGGGCTTTTCAGTAAACTAGGGAATTTCCCCCCGCCCTTTGCGGCATGCCTTCCCCCGTGTCCCCTGCTCCCGAAATCCGCCCCGACCAATCTGTCGAACTGCTCAAGGAACTGCACATCCTGACGCGCGACGGCAAGCTGAACCAGGACAGCCGCCGCAAGCTCAAGCAGGTCTATCACCTGTTCCAGTTCATCGAACCCCTGCTGCGCGACGTCAAGGCCGAGCGTGGCGCCGTCTCGCTGGTGGACCACGGCGCGGGCAAGTCGTACCTGGGGTTCATCCTGTACGACCTGTTCTTCAAGGCGCTGCACGACGCGTCGCACGTGTACGGCATCGAGACCCGCCCCGAGCTGGTGGCCTCGTCACAGGCGCTGGCCAGCCGGCTGGGCTTTGCCGGCATGTCGTTCCTGAACCTGTCGGTGGCCGAGTCGATCGCGTCCGATCGCCTGCCCGCGCAGGTGGATGTGGTCACGGCGCTGCACGCCTGCAACACCGCCACCGACGACGCCATCCGCTTCGCGCTGGAAAAGCACGCCAAGTACATCGTCGTGGTGCCTTGCTGCCAGGCCGAAGTGGCGGCGGTGCTGCGCCAGAACAAGAGCCGCGCGCTGGCCGACCCGCTGGCCGAGATCTGGCGCCACCCCCTGCACACGCGCGAATTCGGCAGCCAGATCACCAATGTGCTGCGCTGCCTGCAACTGGAAGCGCACGGCTACCAGGTCAACGTGACCGAGCTGGTGGGTTGGGAACACTCGATGAAGAACGAACTCATCATCGCGCACGACAAGAACCTGCCGCGCCGCAAGCCAGCCGAGCGGCTGCACGAGATCCTGGAGCGCATCGGCCTGCAGGCGCTGCGCGACCGCTTCTTCGCACCCGCCGTCTAGCCGCCGAAACCACCGGTGCGCGCCCGCTGCAACGCGGCATGCAGCCGGCGCCGATAGCGCAGCGGCGTATCCCGGCCGTTGACCGCCATTTCCACCACCGCCACGGCGCGCAGGCAACACGCCGCGCGCCAGGGCCGCAAATTGCGCACCAGGCGCAACACCCGTCCTTCTCGGTCGATGAATGCCACGTCGATGCCGTAGCGCATACCGAAGGTGTGGACCGCATTGCACGGCGACAGCAACAAGCCGGTGCGGGGCCCCGGTGCCCGTGCCCGGCACAGCAGCCCGCGCAGCCGCCCCGCCATGCCGCGGGCGCACACCAGCCGGATGCGCCCGGCGTCGGCACGTCGACGGCCCGCCGTCATTGCACCGCCCGCCACAGTTGCACGGCGATGGGAAACCCCAGCACGATGAAGGTGCACGGAAAAATGCAGCCGATCAACGGCAGCAGCATCTTCACCGGCGCTTCCATCGCCAGTTTTTCCGCGCGCTGGAAACGATCGGTGCGGCATTGGACGGCGTGGCCGCGCAGTAACGTGCCCAGGCTCATGCCCAGGCCATCGGCCTGGATCAGCGCCGCGACCCAGCCGCGCACGGCGGGATCGTCGGCGCGTTCGGCCAGCGCCTTCAAGGCAGCGGCACGCGGCATGCCGGCGCGCATGTCGGCCAGGGCGTGCGCCAGCTCGTCGCGCAGCGGCCCCGGCGGCCCGTGCCGCTCGGCCTGCTGCAACGCGCCGTGCAGGCTCAGCCCCGATTCCACGCACAGCGTCATCATGTCCAGCACGAAGGGCAATTCGCGGCCGATGCGGCGACGACGATGCCGCACGCGGCGGCGCATCCAGGCCACCGGCCAGCCGCCCGCCGCCAGCGCGCCGGCGGCGATGGCCCATGGCAAAGCATGCGGCGCGCCGGCCCAGCCGGCCAGGCTCGCCGCTGCCGCCGCGCCCGCCAAGACGGCGCAGGCCACCAGCGCGGCGCCATGTGCCGGCGTGACGGCAGTTGGCAATCCGGCTTGCGACGCCATCCGCGTCAGCCGGGCCCGCAGCTGCCACGACAGCAGCGGGCCGCAGATGCGGGCCGCGGCGGACAGCCAGGGCCACGCCAGGCGCCATCCCCAGGGCAGGTCGCCTGCCGGCACGGGGCCGGACCCGGCGCGCAGCGCCGGCCGTGCCGCCAGCCAGGCGGCCACGAAACCCGCCGCCCCAGCTAATACGATCGCCAGCAAGGAAAGCATGCCGCCACCCTAGATATCGATATCGGCAATGCGCCGGATCATCAGTACGCCGGCCGTCTCCAGCACGGCCACGCCGGCCAGCACCACCCAGCCCGCCGGCGTGTGCCACAACACCGCCATGGCCTCGGGCTCCATGCGGTCCAGCACGGCCATCAGCAGCAACGGCAAGGCGCCGACGATCCATGCCTGCAGGCGGCCCTGCGCCGTCAGGGCGCGCACCTTGCCCTGCAGTTGCAGGCGGTCGCGCAAGGTGCGGGCGATGCCGTCCAGCGTTTCGGCCAGGTTGCCGCCGGTATGGGACGCGACGCGCAAGGCGGCCACCACCAGCGCGGTGGCTTCGGACGGCACGCGCGTGCCCAGGTTCTGCAGCGCCGTATCGAACGACACGCCCAGGCGCTGCTCACGCAGGATCAGGCCGAATTCCTGCGTCAGGGGCGCTGGGCTGTGATCGACGATATGGCGCAGCGCGGTGGATACGCCCACGCCGGCGCGCAGCGCCGAGGCCAACGCCACCAGGGCGCCGGGCAGTTGCTGCTGGAAGTTCGCCAGCCGGCGGTACTGCAGCCGCGCCACCAACTGCCGCGGCAGGCGGGCCGCCAGCGCGGCGGCGATACCGCCCAGCATGGCGCTGCCGCTGGCGGCGAAAGCCAGCAGCCCGGCCGCCAGGGCCAGCATGACGGCGGCCAGCCACAACTGGGCCGGGTCGATGAACAGGAAGACCTCGCTCAGCCGGGCACCGGCGTCGTGGGTATAAACCTGCCGATAGCGCTGCAGCGCCGGCCCGAACCAGGCCTGGACGCGCCAGGCCAGCATGGCCGCGCAAGCCGTGGACATGGCAACCGCCAGCCAGATCATGGCGCCAGGCCCGGCGCCGGCCCGGCCGGCGTGCTGCCGCAGAACAGGGCGGGGTCGAAGGCGATGCCGGCGCCGCGCCAGTCTTCGGCGAAACTGGGCAGCAGGCCGCACCCCAGGAAGCCCTGCCCGGCCTGGTAGCGGAACAGTTCCTGCAACTGGATGCGGCCGCTTTCCAGCCCGGTGATCTCGACGATCGCGGTAACCACCCGGCGGCCGTCGGACAGGCGCGCCAGCTGCACCACGATGTCGATGCTGGCGCCGATGTGCTCGCGCACCACTGCCAGGGGCAGGTCCATGCCCGCCATGAGCACCATGGCCTCGAGCCGGCCCAGCGCATCGCGCGGCGAATTGGCGTGCAAGGTGGTCAGCGAACCCTCGTGCCCGGTGTTCATGGCCATCAGCATGTCGAAGGCCTCGGCGCCGCGGCATTCGCCCACCACGATGCGGTCCGGCCGCATGCGCAGCGCATTGCGCACCAAATCGCGGATGTCGATGCGGCCGCGGTTTTCCAGGTTGGCGGGCCGTGCCTCCAGTGCGACCAGGTGGCCGTGGTCCAGGCGCAGTTCGGCGGCGTCTTCGATAGTGACGATGCGCTCGCCATCGGGAATGCCATTGGACAGGATATTCAGCAACGTCGTCTTGCCCGAACCGGTGCCGCCGGACACGACGATGTTCTTGCGGGTGCGCACGCACAAATACAGGAACTCGGCCATGGCCGGGCCGATGGAATCGGCCTGCGCCAGGTCGGCCATGCGGGGCCGCCGCGCCGGAAATTTGCGGATCGTCAGGCAGGCACCGCGCAGCGCCACCGGCGCGATCACGGCATTGACCCGCGAGCCGTCCGGCAGTCGCGCGTCGACCATGGGCGCGCTCTCGTCGATGCGCCGGCCCAGCGGCGCGACGATGCGCTCGATGACCCAGCGTACCGATTGCTCGCTGCTGAACGCGGCATCGTGGCGCCACAAGCGACCCTGGCGTTCGACATAGACTTCGTCATGGCGATTGACCATGATTTCGCTGATGCCGGGATCGGCCAGCAAGGGCTCGAGCGGCCCCAGCCCCACGGCCTCGTCGAGCACATCGCGGCACAACGCGGCGCGATCGGCCTGCGCGGGAATGTCGGGGTCGGCGGCAACGATGGCATCCAGCAACTGCCGCGCCTCGCTGCGCAGCAGGTCGTCGCTCATGCCGGCGACATCGCGGCGGCGCAAGTCCAGGGCCTGCAACAGGGCCGCGTGCAGCCGGCGGCGATGAGGCAGCAGCGCCAGGGCCGCCGACGCCGTATCGGCCGGCGTCGCCGCGGGCGCATCGTCGTGCGCACCGGGCGCGGCGCGATCGGGGTCGGGCGACGGCCCGGGGCCGCACACCATGTCCGCAACCGCGTCGGATGCCACGCGCACGCGCAGGCGGCACGGCCCGACGACGATATCGTCGTCGGGCAACACCGGGCGATGCACCGTGATGCGCTGGCCATTGACGAACGTGCCGCCCAGCGAGCCCAGGTCTTCCAGTTCGAGCGCCTGGCCCTGTCCCACCAGCCGGGCATGGCATTTGGCGACGCGCCAATTGGCGATGCGCAAGTTGCACTGGGCCGCGCGGCCGATCACCAGCGGCGCCTGCGCGCGCAGCGTGCGTTGCTGGCCGTCTTCGAAGGTCATAAGGATGTCGAGCATGATTACCTGAATGTGCGGAATGCGGCGGCGCCCTGGGTCGCCTGCCATTGAGAACCCGGCCCCATGTAGGCGCTCCAGTCGGGATCGCCGGGGCCGGGCGCCGCGGTGCCCAGGGGCGGCGCGTCGGGAAAAGCCTGGCCCAGCACGTGCCGGCCACGCTGCACGCGCAGGGCCAGCTCGGCGTGGTCTTGCGAGACGATGCGCGGCGTCACGAAGATGGCCAGCTCGGTTTCCTTGTGCTGGTCGCGGCGCGACGAGAACAGCGCGCCCAGCAGCGGAATGTCTTGCAGCAACGGCAGGCCGCTGCGCTCGCGGGAACGTTCGCGCGACAGGAATCCACCCAGCACCAGCGTCTGGCCCGATCGCACGTTGAATTCGGTCGAGGCGCGGCGGGTGCGCAAGGCCGGCCCGCCCGCCACGCTCAATGACATGTCGACCGAACTGGCCTCGACCTCGATGCGCGAGCGAATGGCGCCGTTGCGGTCGATGCGCGGCGTGATGTTCAGCGATACCCCATACGGCTTGAACTCGGTCACGCTGTTGCCCTGCCCGTCGGTGGTGCTGTAGGGCACTTCGCCCCCTGCCAGGAACGACGCCGTGGTGCCGCTGCGCGCCAGCAATTGCGGCTGCGCCAGCATCACGGCCTCGCCGCGCTGCGCCAGCGCCGCGATACGCCCCGAAATCAGCGCGTTCACCCCGAAATAGCCGCCCGCGCCCATGCCTTGCATGGCCAGCGGCGGCGCCGCATCGGCATCGCCGGCTTGCACTCCCGAACCCGGCCGCCACACCAGCCCGGCCTGCATGCCGCCTTGCGACACGCTATCCCATTGCACGCCGAACTCGCGCAGGCGGGAACTGGGCAATTCCACGACCTGCACGTCCAGCAGCACCATGCGGTCCCAGCCGACCTGCCCGGTGAAATCCAGGATACGCGGATAACGTTGGACCAGCGCCAATACGCGGGCACGGTCGTCGTCGGCAAGGTCGTCGCCCTCGAGCACGATGTTGTCGCCCACCAGGCTGCTGCGCACGTTCGGAATGTGCCGCAGCAAAGCCTGGACTTCCTGCTGCATCAGCGCCCAGCCGGCCGGCCGCACCTGCACTTCGTACGCGGCGCCCACGCCGGCGGGCGTCCAGACATGCACCGACGACACGCCTTCCTGGCGGGCGAACAGCACCACCTCGCGGCCATCGACCGACACCGCGCTGACCACCTGGCCATTGCCCACGGCCACGCGCGTGACGGACTCATGGCGCACTACCTGGGTCTGCCCTACCTCTAGCGTCAGCGACACCGGCGCGGGCTCGGCCGCACCGCCGGGCCACGCCGCCAGCAGGGCCATCGCACCGGCCATCCAGGCCACAGCCTGCGACATCCTCATGGCGTTGCCTGCCGATCGACCGCGGCCTCGCCGCCTTCCGGGCCGGCCGGCGGCCCGCCGGCATCCACGCGATCGCCATACAGGATGGGGATGGCCGGGCGGCGCGGCGCCTGGCCGGCGTCGATGCCCATCAGGGCCGCCAGGTCTCCCGGCGCCGACAGGCCCGGGCCCGCCCCATCGCCGCGCCGGCGCAGCATGGCGGTCAGGGTGCCGGTGTGCCGGGCGGCCACCAGCTTGAGCGCGTCCTGGGCCGGCGCGTCCAGCGTGATGGAAGGCGGCGCGTCGTGCCCGCCGCCCATGGCCAGCACGCGCACCCCTTGCAGCAGGGGCGCGGTCAGGTGCTGCCCGCGATGCGTGAAGGACACGTACAGGTCAATCAGGTCGTCGGGCTGCAACAGGCCCGATACCGCGTTGATTTCCTCGGCCGGCAAGGTCACCGCGCGCCGGCCCGCTGCCAGCAGGCCCGACACCGGCGGCGGCGCGGCCTGGGCAGCCAGATGCACGTCGAGCAGGGCGTCCCCTTGTTTCAGGTCGACCGTCAGCGCAGCGCCCAGGACATGTTCGACGGCGCCGGCCTCGAAAGTGCCGCCGGGCGCCCAGGGCGCGGGAATGCCCCGCACCGCCAGGTGATCGATATCCAGCCGCGTGCCGGCCGGCAGGTCGGTGGCCGCCACCAGCCGCTCGACCACGACGACTTCGGCCTCGCGTTCGAGTTCGCGCACGCGCGATTGGATATGCTCGCGCGCGGCCCATGCCGCCAGCAACCCGGCGGCCAGCGCGAAGGCATAGACGCCCATCGGGCGCAAGCGCGGCCAGTAGGCCGAGAACGTGGAAATCATCATGGTGTAGCCTCGTCTTGCTGCTGCAGCAGGATGCCGCTGCCACCGTCGGCCGCGGCGATCGTGACCTGCAGGCGGGTGCGTCCGCGCGCCCAGCGACCGACGGCCGATTTCGCCGGATCCGACGCCACCGGATCCGCGCGCCAACCCTCGCGCCGCAGGCCTTCGGCAACGACCCGCCAGGCCGATGCCACCGGCAATGCCAGGGTCCAGATTTGCTGTGTCGACGGCCTGCCGTCGTCGTCGATGTCGAAATCGAGGCGCAACCGGGCATTGGCCGGCAACCACCCCGGGCGCCGGACTGCGCCGGCGCCGGCAGCCGTTGCCAGCACCGACAAGCTGCCCCGCGTGCGCCGCGGCCCGGCAGGCTCGAGCACGGCCACCCAGAACCGGCCTGCCGCCTGGCCGGACAACACCGCCTGGCCGGCATACACCCCCAGGTCGGACAAGACCGGATAGCGGGCGGCAAGCATCGATATCGCCTGCGACACCGGCACCGGCATATCCAGCAAACGGACATCGACCGGCATGCCATAGAGCCGCGTACCGCGGCCCAGCGGTGTCTGCACACTGCCCGGCGGCAGGTCCGGGCCGCCAGGTGGAAACGGCATGCCGGCACTGGCCGGCGCCGCCAGACAGGCCACGGCCGCCCACCGGCTTGCCACGCGGGCAATCGGCAGGCAAGCGTGGCGCCACAGACCATGCCGGGGCCCGCTGCCGGATGAAACAAGCGATGCGCGCATGGTGTCAGCGCCCGCGGGCGGCCGCGGCTGGCGGCGCCAGGTCGGCCCACGCCCCCAGCCAGTCGAGTGACCAGGCGCCCCTACCCCACGGCGCATCGACGGGCTGCATGCGTTGGTGTAACGCCTGCGCCGCATCCCTGGAACGCCGCGCCGCGTCGGACCAGCCGGAAGCCGAACCTTCGATGCGCTGCGCGGCGGCGGCATCGCTGGATGCGTGCCCGGCGTTCGCGGCCAACGTGGTGTGGCGCCGCATCGCCAGCACCGATGCCGGACCGTCGCGCTGTGCGAACGGTATGGCGGCAACAGGGTGGACGCTGGCCTGGGCGGTACGCAGCCGCGGGTCGGCGCGCAGCCAGTCGCCGGCCAGCACGGCAACCTGGCCGTCGCCCGCTTGCGCACTGGCGTCGAGCCATTGCGCCGCGGCTTCGGACACGGTGGCCCCATCGCCCTGCGGGATATCGGCCTGCCCGCGCGCGGCGGCGAACGCGGCATGCCGGCTGAGCTGGGCCGCCCGCAGGCCATTGAACTGCAATGCCCCGACGGTTGCCACGCCATGCATCAGCAAGGCCAGCAGGGCCAGCGCCAGCACCGCTTCCAGCGCGGCTTGCCCACGCGGCAAGGAACCATATCGCAGAGCTGTCATGGCAAGTATCCGGAAAGGCGAACGAAGGGCTCGGCGCCGAGTCGCGCCTGCCAATAGGGGCGAAACAGCCCCGCCGGCTCGGCCGGCTGGCCGTCTCGTGGCAAGGGCCGCGCGAAATAGGTCTCCGCGGCGCTGGTGACGCTGACGGCCTCGTCGGCGGCCAAGCCCGCATACGCATAGCGGCCGGCCGGCGCGGGTACTGTGCTGGCCGCGTCAGTGGTGGCCAACGCGGCGGCCGACTGGCGCACGCGTATGGTGAAACGCAAGGGCTGGCTGACCGCGTCGGTATCGAGTTCGTGGTAGGTCGGCAGCCCGCGGCTCGACCAGCGTGCGGCGCCCGCCACGGCATAGGAATTGGCCATGGGATTGCTGCGGCCGTAGAACAGGTTCCACGAGGTGTTCTCATGCACCCAGCGCCAGAAATCCTGTTGCGAGAAATCTTGCGGCGGCTTGTCGATGTAGTCGCCGGCGCCCAGCGCATGACGCCCTGCCTGCCCCCAGCCCATGGCGTACTCGCGGTAGTAGCAGCCGATCCAGCGATTGGAGCGCAAGGCGTGATAAGACAGCGTATCCAGGGCGCCCCAGCGGCCGTCTTCGCTGAGCCAGGTGCCGCCGCGCCGGCGTAGTTCGTGGCGGCGCGTGGGACACGAGCGGTGCACGATCCAGTTGCTGCGCCGGGTCAGGGTGCGTGGCCTCAGGAAATCGTAGCGGCCGGCAGCCAACTCGACCATGCCGCGCAAGCCTTGCGCGGCATTGCCGGATTGCTGCCGTACATAGCCGGCGTGGTTGTCCGACAGGATCGACAGCTGCAGCGGGCCGGCCTGCGGCACGGCCTGGCCACCTGGGCTGGCATAGTGTTCGGGATAATTGGCGTGCAGCACGCGCAGCATGGTCTGCATGCGGAAGTCGCCCAGGCTGGACACCGCCGATGCGGATGCCTGGCGCAATACCTGGTGCACCACCCGATCGTGCTGCTGGAAGGCTTGGGCCAGTTCGGGCAGCGCATCCTGCGTGGCGCCGGCGCGCGCGTAGGCCGTGCCGGCCGACGCCCCGAACAGCATGGCGATCAGCGCGGCCGGCGGATTGCCGCGCCCGCGCTGCTGCGATTGCGCCTGTCCGAACTGCGCCCACGAGGCGAGCGTCACCAGATGCGCCATGGCCACCTGGTGCGCCACTTGTGCGCGGTTGATATACGCCAGCAGGTTCAGCGTGCGGGCCTGGGCCAGCGCGCCGCTGTAGGCGGCCGCATCGGCTGCGTGTGTCAGGCGCACGCGCGCCGCGGCGGTCTGGCCGACGTTGTACAACGCCACCAGCGCCATGCCGCCCACGGCGGCCAGGGCCAGCACGATGGGCAGGGCCTGGCCGCGCTGCCTGCCTGGCGTCGGCGCGGCCAGGCGCATCATTTGGCGTTGCCGGTGAACGACTTGAGCGTGCGCGCCTTGGTCTGCTCGCCGGCTTTGCCGGCGGCCGATTGCGCCGCGCGCGCCTGCGCCGCGCCGTCTTCGCCCGCCAGCTCGCGGGCCATGGCGGCAGTCTGCGAACGCACGACCTGGCCAAACAACTGATAGACGGCGATTGCCGCCACTGCGATAAGCGCTACGACGATGATGTACTCGGTCATCCCCTGGCCGCGCTGCCGGGAAACACACTGGACCATGACCAGCCCCTTCTTCAGTGAACAGAGGCTGTAGTGTGAAACGGCGGCAATGCGCCGGCTATTCGCGGATGCCGAGGTGGCTGGAATGCTCTCGTACGAGGCGCGACCCGACGGCGCCAACGACAACGGCCCCCGTAGGGGCCGTTGTTGCGAGTGGCCGTCAGGCCTTCTTATTTTTCGGCAGCAGTGCTGATGGCATTCCCGGCTTGGGACATGTCTTTGCCCATGCCTGCCACGGTATTGCAGCCTTGCAGCACGACACCGAAAACGATAAGCGCCGTCAGCATGACTCGTCCGCGCATGATCTAGCTCCTGGATCGAAGAAAGCGGGTATCAGGCAATGCGCACGCGCAATTCGCCCAGGCCATCGACACCGCCCACCATGGTGTCGCCCTGCACCACCGCCCCCACGCCTTCCGGCGTGCCGGTGAAGATCAGGTCGCCGGCTTTCAGTTCGAACAGGCCGGACAGGTAGGCAATGCTTTCGGGAATGTTCCAGATCATTTGCGAGATGTCGCTGGCTTGCTTGCGCTGGCCGTTGACGTCCAGCCAGATGGCGCCGCGCTCGAGCGTGCCCACCGCGCTGCGCGGATGAATGGGGCCCAGCGGGGCCGACAGGTCGAAGGCCTTGCCCACTTCCCAGGGCCTGCCTTGTTTCTTGGCTTCGCCTTGCAAGTCGCGGCGCGTCATGTCCAGCCCCAACGCATAGCCCCAGATGCAGTCGCTGGCCTGTTCGACCGGGATGTTCTTGCCACCCTTGCCCAGCACCACGACCAGTTCCATTTCGTAGTGCAGGTTGGAGGTCTTGGGCGGATACGGCATGGTGCCAGTCTGGCCGTCGGCCACGGACAGGATCGCATCGGCCGGCTTGCAGAAGAAGAACGGATCTTCGCGGCCGGTAAAGCCCATTTCCTTGGCATGCTCGGCGTAGTTGCGGCCCACGCAGTACACGCGGCGCACGGGAAACAGCGCATCGCTGCCGGCAACAGGCACGGCAACGGGCGGCGACGGGGGGAAAACGTAGTCCATGTGTCCTTGACCTTGTTGAACGCATGCCGGCACGGCCGGCACTGTGGAATTCAATGCGCGAGTTTATCGCTTTTTTGCACGGGCCATGCCCAAAATGCACCGGGCCGCGATGCCTGTGCATCGCGGCCCGGAAAGGGAAGTCAGGGAAATGTCAGCCCTTGACGTAACGCTCGGCGCTGCGCACGATTTCTTCCTGGGCAGCCTGCACGCCCTTCCAGCCCTTGACCTTCACCCACTTGCCCTTTTCCAAGTCTTTGTAGTGCTCGAAGAAGTGCTGGATGCGGCCGATGTCTTCGGCGGGCAGGTCTTCGTACGACTTGATGTGGCGGTACGGCGGGTACAGCTTGTCGATGGGCACGGCCAGCAGCTTGGCGTCACCACCTGCTTCGTCGTCCATTTCAAGCACGCCCAACACGCGGCAGCGCACGACCGCGCCGATCTGGATGGGGAACGGCGTCACCACCAGCACGTCGGCCGGGTCGCCGTCTTCGGACAAGGTCTGGGGGATATAGCCGTAATTGCACGGATAGTGCATGGCGGTCAGCATGAAGCGGTCGACGCAGATGGTGCCGGTTTCTTTATCGACCTCGTACTTGACCGGGTCGGCATTCATGGGGATTTCGATGATGACATTGAAATCTTCCGGCAGCTTCTTGCCGGAAGAAACGCGATCGAGGCTCATGGTTCAACCTTGTTTGTCTGGAAAAGAATGGGGCTTGCCATCATCACGCTTCGCATCGGCATCGGCATCGGCCGCGGGCGTAGACGGCACCGGGCCGTAGGTGGGCACCGGCACATCGAAAGCCGCTACCGGGATCGGCGCGCTGTCGAAGTAGTCTTCGATGTCGATGGCGGACCGGGCGGGCGCCAGGGCTGCGGGCTCGGGCTGCGCGGCGCTGGCGGCCTCGCGGCCGGCCACACGGGCGTCGGGATCCAGCACGTAGTCGGCCGGCGCCGCCAGGGGCGCATCGGTCGAATCGGCAATGGGGCCGGCCGGCATGCCGGCGTCGGGCGGATACGCGGAATACTCGCCTTCCGCATCCAGGTGCAGCGGGTCGGCGCTGGTCTCGGCCGCGGGCAGGGCCTGGTCGGTGGCCAGCACCGGCAGCGCCATGCTGGCCGCGGTGGCCAGCCGCCAATGGCGCACGGCGTCGGCCGGGCGATCCAGGCGGTCGTACAGGCTGCCCAGCAACGCATGGGTATGGGAATCATTGCGAAAACCCAGGCTGCGCTGCAGGTAGCGTTCGGCCTGCCCCCACAACTGCCCGTTCAGGCACAGCATGCCCAGGGCGGACAGCAGGTCGGCATCGGCCGGGCGCTTCTGCAACCAGCCTTCGGCCTTGGCCAGCCGGCGCGGCACCTGCTCGGCATCGCAGCGCGCGTAGGCAGCCACCAGCGAGGGCGTGAAATGCACCGGGATGGCGGCCTCGAGGACGCGCGCCGCCTCGGCGGGTTCGCCCGCGGCGTCGAACGCCGTAGCGCCGGCCAGGGCGATCTCGGGCAGCACCCGCTCGTCGCTTTTGAGGTCTTTCCAGACGGCGCGCCAGGCGTCGGTGCCCGATGCAGCCGCCGCGCGCAGGCGCGCCGCGCCTGCCTTATCGATCAGGTTTTCGGCTTCGGCCTTCGACAGCGCATTGCGGCGCATCAGCCCGCGCGCCAGCGTGAAGACGCGATCGTGATGGCCCAGCACGGTTTCGGCGCGCAGCAGCAGGCGCATGGTATGCAGGTGGCGCACGCCGCCGTCTTGCAGCGGGGCCAGCACGGCCAGGGCGTCTTGCGCCCGCCCCTGGTCCAGCAATTGATCGGCCGATACCGTGGCGATGGCCTCTTGCAGGCCGGTATTGCCCTTGGCGTGCTCGCGGGCCGATTCCAGCAGGCCGTCGCGGCGTTCGAACTCGCCCAGGCCGTGCGCGGCACGCGCGGCCGACAGCGCCGCCAGCACCCGGCGGCTGGCGACGCGGGTCTGTTCGAGCAGCTTGGTCAGGTCTTTCTCGGCATGCGAGAAACGCCCTTCCAGCAGTTCGGTCCAGCCGCGCTCGAGCAGTTCGTGGTCGCGCGCCTGCGCGCGCTGGCCGCGCCAGGCGCGCATGCGATCGGGAATGGCCAACAGCCACGCCAGCAACCGCAGGCCCACGTACAGGGCCACGAACAGCGCCAGCACCAACAATACGAACAACGTCAGCGACAGCTCGATGCGCCACGGCCACACCAGCACCATCACATTGCCGGCGTGCGAACGCAGCACCACGGCCAGCGCCACGGCGACGACGGCAAGCAGCAGAGTCCAGAACCAGGTACGCATGCGTCAGTCCTGAGTGGCGGGCGCGTCGAAACCGGCGGCGCGCAAGGCGGCCACGCTGGCCAGGCTGTCGCTGACATCGGGCAGTCGCACGGCGATGTCGGTTTGCGCCAGGTCTTGCGCAAGCCGCAGCGCGGCCTGCGTATCGGCCGAACGCCCGTCGTAGTAGGTACGCAGGGTGGTGGCGACGTTGTCGAGTTCGTTCTTCCAGACTTCGGGCTGGCGCATCAGCATGGCCAGTTGCGCGGTCATCAGGCGCTGGCGCAGCGCAGCGCGCGCCTGCCCGGCCTGCTCCGCGGACAGCATCAGCGCCGCCGGCTGATCGACCCGCTGCACGCTGATCAGATCGCCCAGTTCGTGCGCCAGCACGCTGCCAGCGCGGCCAGGCCACGAGGAGATCTCGGCGCGCCAGCGTTCCCACCAGGCAGCGTCGGCCGGCAACTGGCCGCGCGGGTCGGGTTCCTGCGGGGCAACGGCCTGCGGCGCGGCTGCCGCGGCGCCGGATTCGCCGGGCGCGGCAGCATCGGGCACCAACATGGGCGCCTTGGACACCAGGCCGGCCAGGCGGTCGATGCGGACCGATTGCGCCGGGATATCGATGGTGGCCACCGCACGCAGGCGGTCGATGTCGCCGTTGATGCTTTGCTGCAGGCTGGCGAAGCGCGGGCGATCGGCGCGCGCCAGCCGGGCCTGCGCGGTCTCGAGCGCGATGATGGCGTTGTTGACGTTGCCGGCCAGCCGCAATTGCTGATTGGCCATCATCAGCAGGCGCTCGATGTCGTTGGCCAGGATCTCGTCGCTGGCGCCGCCGCTGAAGGTCTGCCAGGCCTGCTGCAAGTCATCGTAGCGGCTCTTGGCTTCCTGGGCCTGGTTTTCCAGTTCGGTCACGCGCCCGGATTGGGCCTGGGCCAGCGCCAGGGCCTCGCGCGCATCCTTGCGGCTTTGCGCGGCGGATTGTTCCAGCGATTCGAGGCGGGTGGCGATCTCGCGCCCGGCCGTCAGGAATTGCTTGCGCTGCATCCACAGCGCCCAGCCCAGCCCGATGGCCAGCAACAGTACGATGACCAGCGCGGCGGTCAGGGTGCCGACCGAACTGGATGGCTTCGCGGCCCGGGATGCAGCCGGCGGCGAAGCGGGCGAGCCTGCGCCCGGGGCTGCCGCGGTGGCGGCCGGTTCAATGGCGGGGGTCTGGTCTGTCATGACGCGATTGTATTCGGTGAAACGCCAAAACTTCGATTCAAGCCGCAACAAAGGCGGCAAGGATCGCTTCATCGGTAGGCAAGCAGATTTTTACCATCGGCGCCGGCCCCTCGCCACCGGCCTGCTGCAGCCGCTGGGCCAGCACGGGATGGGTGACGATGAAGCCGCAGCCCTGCCACCAGGCCTGCAGGCCGGCCTGGCCGATCTGCGCCTGGATGGCCGCCAGGCCTTCTCCGCTGGTCAACAGCCAGGTCGGCCGCGCCCCCTGGCGCGCCCATTCGTGCAACTGCCGCACGGCGGCGGCCGGCCACGGCGCCGGTTGCCGGCGGTAGGCGGCATGCCGGCGCACCTGGACACCGGCGGCTTCGAGCTGGTCGCCGAGCCAGTCGCGCCCCTGGGTGCCGCGCACCAGCAGCACCCGCTGTGGCAAGTCGCCGCGTGCGCGCAACACTTGCCACAGGGCCTCGGAATCGTGCGTGGGGGCCCCTGGGGGCGGGCAAAGCACTGTTGTATCGGCGCCAAAGCCGGGCAATTCGCGCAAGGCTTGCGCGCTGGCGGGCCCCACGGTGGCCGCCAGGGTGGCGACTGGCCACCGGCTCTGCCCCGCCACGTCGCGCAGCTGCGCCAGGTACTGGCGGGCAGCGTTGCCGCTGACGAAGACCACCAGGTCGTAATCCTGCGGCAACGGCAGTTGCGTCGCCGCGGTGGGCAGGGGCTGGAGATCCAGCGCGGGCAGGTCCAGGGCCTGCCAACCTGCCGTGCGCAGCCCGGTTGCCAGCGCGTCGTTGCGGCCGGCAGGCCGGGTCAGGATGGCGATGTGTGGCATGGGCACCCCTAGGCAAACCCCGCAGGCAGCCGGCAGGCGCCTCAGGATGTGGGCGGGTCGAGCAGTTCGGCCAGGATGGCGGCCGCACCGTTGGACAGCAGGTCTTGCGCGGCCGCCTGGCCGATGGCCGCGGCCTGGTCGGCCGGCCCATCGTGCTGGCAACGGATCATGCGCGCGCCGTCGGGCGAAGCCACCAGCGCGCGCAGCGTAAGCGTGTTGCCGCCGAGTTCGGCGTAGGCCGCCAGCGGCACCTGGCACGATCCGCCCAGCGCGCGCGACACGGCGCGCTCGGCCACGACGCAGGCCGTGGTGCCGGCGCAGGCCAGCGGCGCCAGCCAATGGCGCAGGTCGTCGCGATCGTTGCGGATTTCGATGCCCAGTGCGCCCTGCCCCGCGGCCGGCAGGCAGTCGACGGGATCGAGCAGGCTGCGAATGCGCGCAGCCAGGCCCAGGCGTTGCAGGCCGGCCGCCGCCAGCACGATGGCGGCGTAGTCGCCGTTGTCGAGCTTGCCCAGGCGGGTGTCGAGGTTGCCGCGCAGCGGCTTGACGACCAGTTGCGGATAACGCTGGCGGATCTGGGATTCGCGTCGCAGGCTGGACGTCCCCACCACCGCGCCGGCGGGCAGGTCGGCCAGCGCGGCATACTGGTTGGACACGAACGCATCGCGCGGATCGGCGCGTTCCAGGACGGCGCACAGCTCGAACGGCGACTGCAGGTCGACCGGCACGTCTTTCAGCGAATGCACGGCCAGGTCGGCGCGGCCATCGAGCAAGGCGGTTTCGAGTTCCTTCACGAACAGGCCCTTGCCGCCCACCTTGGACAGGGTGCGGTCCAGGATCTGGTCGCCCCGGGTGGTAAGCGTCAGCAGTTCGACGGCGCAGTCGGGGTACAGCGCGCGCAGCCGGTCTCGCACGTGCTCGGCTTGCCAAAGGGCAAGCCGGCTGGCGCGAGTGGCGATGACAAGGCGTTGCGGATCGGACACGGGCTGGGTCAATTGCCGAGGCTGGAGAAGACCACCGCGGCAATCACGCCCAGAATGGCGAGGACCAGCAGGCCTTGCAGCAGGCTCAGGCCGGACTCGGGGTTGTCGCTTTTACGCAGACTCATGGGCAGATTCCTTGGATGCGGTTTTACGGCTGGCAAGCCACCGCCCCATGCCTACGACCAGCAGTGCACCGATGACTTCCGCGGCGATTTTAACCGCAGCCGGCTGCGGGCCGAATTGATCCTCGACGAACACGTCGGTGATGAGCATGCCGCCGGCGATCCAGCCCAGCAGGCCTGCGCCGAACGTGACCACCAGCGGATAGCGGTCGATGAGCTTGAGCACCAGGGTGCTGCCCCAGATGATGATAGGCACGCTGACGATCAGGCCGAACACCACCAGGCCGATCTGGTGGCCGTCGTGGGCATTCTGGGCCGCGCCGGCGATGGCGATGACGTTGTCCAGGCTCATGACGAAGTCAGCCACGATGATGGTCTTGACGGCCGAGACGATGGACGTGCCGCCCTTGATGCTGTCGTGCGCCTCGTCTTCGGGGATCAGCAGCTTGACGCCGATCCAGACCAGCAGCAGGCCGCCGACGACCTTGAGGAACGGGATGGACAATAGGGTCAGGGCGAAGGCAATGAGCACCACCCGCAGGATGATGGCGCCGGCGGTGCCCCACAGGATGCCCTGCATGCGTTGCTTGGGCGCCAGATTGCGGCAGGCGAGCGCGATGACCACGGCGTTATCGCCACCCAGCAGGATGTCGATCAGAATAATCTGGAACACCGCTGCCCAGCTCAGCGTCTGGAGAAACTCAAGCACTTTAGACCCCCTGGAAATTATTTCAACGAAGATACGATGCCGGCCGCGTACCGGCGAACGCCGCCGCGCGTGTTACGCGGGGCAGCGTTCATGTGGAAGCTATTATTGTAGTTCAGCTTTGCGTCAGGACCTGCCGGCGTGCCAGGAAAATTTTCCCCAGGGCCAATACCAGCAACGCGCCGATCACCCCTGTAATCAGGGCCAATTGGTGATGCGTCAGGCCCAGCGCCGTATCGATGCGGGCCACGGGTTCTTGCAGTGCGGGATCGCCCACCAGCAGTTCGCCGGCGATGAAGCCCAGCAGCGCAGCGCCCACCCAGACAATGATCGGGAAGCGTTCGATGACCTTCAGCAACAGTGTGCTGCCGAAAATGACCAGCGGGATGCTGATCGCCAGGCCCAGCACCAGCAGCGTGGTGTCGCCCATGGCAGCTGCCGCGACAGCCACGACGTTGTCCAGGCTCATGACCAGGTCGGCGATCATGATGGTGCGGATGGCGGCCAGCAGGCTGCCGTGCTGTTTGCCGTCGCCGTCGTCATCGCCTTCGGGCATCAGCAGCGACACGCCGATATACACCAGCAGCAGCGCGCCGATCAGCTTGAGCCACGGCAGCATCAGCAGTTTGGCGGCGACCAGCGTCAGGATGATACGCATGATGATCGCGGCGGCAGAGCCGACCACGATGGCCTTTCTTTGCTGCGTCGGAGGCAGCGAGCGCGCGGCGAGCGCGATAACCACGGCGTTGTCGCCGGATAGCAGGATATTGACCCAGATGATTTGCAGCAGGGCAATCCAGAATGCAGCTGAAGTGAGTTCCATTCCTCTCTTTCCTAGATGATCCCCTAGGTGTGGGCAAACGTGGGCGTACGGGCCATCTTGGTGCGCGCGAGCGGCGAGTGGCCGTTACCGGTTGACGGATGCGGGTGGCGCCCGGTCGGTTGTTGTAGGTGTACGCGTAATACCGGCCAGTTATTATATTTTGCCCGGCCGGCGAAGAACATAGGCGCCCCGGCCCGTGAAAAAAACCCGCCGGGGCGGGCTTGGGCACGGGGCGAGCCTGGGTTACAGCACGGACTTCAGCAGCTTGCCCATTTCCGACGGGTTGCGCGTGGTGCGGATACCGCACGCTTCCATCACTTCGAGCTTGGCGTCGGCCGTGTCGGCACCGCCCGAGATCAGCGCGCCGGCGTGGCCCATGCGCTTGCCCGGAGGCGCCGTGACGCCGGCGATGAAGCCGACCACGGGTTTCTTCATGTTGTCTTTGGCCCACTGAGCGGCATTGACTTCGTCGGGGCCACCGATTTCGCCGATCATGATGACGGCGTCGGTGTCGGGATCATCATTGAACAGCTTGAGCACGTCGACGTGCTTCAGGCCGTTGATGGGATCGCCGCCGATGCCCACGGCGCTGGACTGGCCCAG
>Ga0182736_1000317_pt1 | contig 82481 bp, 65 predicted proteins | sample eDN5th30CKraftBY_FD_128882 | JGI IMG/M metagenome (GOLD analysis project Ga0182736, IMG submission 128882) | Enriched backyard soil microbial communities from Emeryville, California, USA - eDNA 5th pass 30_C Kraft BY (version 2) (version 2) | ecosystem: Environmental > Terrestrial > Soil >... | reverse complement strand
GTCGCACGGCATCTGCACCGGCCCGACATGCCCGACGTCGACCTGTTGATCCGTACCTCCGGAGAACAGCGGTCCAGCAATTTCATGCTGTGGCAGGCGGCGTACGCGGAGTACATCTTTCAAGAGAAGCTCTGGCCGGACTACGACCGCCGCGACCTGTGGGAGGCGTGCGAACAGTACGCCTCGCGTCAGCGCCGGTTCGGGACGGCGTGATGGCGGGGCTGGCCGACCGGCTTGCCGCGGTGCTCGCCACGGTGTTGACCACCGACGCCGAGCCCGACGGTGCGTTGACCGTCCACCACGAGGGCACGTTGGCCTCCCTACGGGTGGTGCCGATCACCGATGAGCTGGAACTGGTATCGCTGACCCAGATCCTGGGCTGGGATCTGGCGCTGACCAAGAAACTTCGCGACCGGGCGGCCGAGCAGGCGCGGCTCAGCCAGCTGGGCACGGTCACCGTGGTCGAGAAGGGCGCCACCAAGACCGCAGATGTGTTGCTGCGCTATAACTTTCCAGGCTCGGGTCTGAGCGACGACGCGCTGTGCACGCTGGTGCTGCTGGTGCTGGCCAAAGGGGTGGACATCCGCCAGGCCCTCACCTCCTGACCTGGGCCTCGTTGACGGCCCCCTCCGAGCGCATTAGCTTAACGTGAACTGAGTGTTCGCTGATGTGTCCCCAAAAGCGGGAGATTGGGGGAGACGTGATCGCCAAGCACCGCCGCGGCCCGGCTGTGGTCACCGCCGTCGGCACCCTGCTGACATTCGGCGCGGCCCCGGCAGCCGCCCCGCCGGCCCGGGCGGACGTCGCCGATACCGACTGGCTACTCGACCTGCTGGCCCCCGAGCCCGCCGCGGCGGTCGCCTTTGACCCCGTCGATCTGAATCTGCTGTTCGACCAGTGGATCTACACCCCGCTGCACGCCGGGGTGACGGAGTGGCTCGACAGCGCCGCCGGCCAGAACATCGCCGACGCCGTCAACCTGATGCTCGGCAGCTTTGCCATCGGCAACGGAGCGGATGGCAGCGCCGATCACCTCGACGGGTTCGCCGGTGGCTGGCTGCTCGGTGACGGCGGTGCCGGATTCGACGGCGGCAACGGCGGCGACGCGGGGATGTTCGGCAACGGCGGGGCGGGGGGCGCCGGAAGCTACGGCCTGAGCGGTGGAGACGGCGGCGACGGCGGCTGGTTGCTGGGCCGGGGCGGCGACGGCGGCGACGGCGGCGCCGGGATCGCCGGTGCGGACGGCGCTGCGGGGATCAATTCCGCCGGCGGCGACGGTACCGACGGCGGTGACGGCGGGGCCGGCGGCAACGGTGGCGCGGGCGGGCTGCTGTTCGGGATCGGCGGCCGGGGCGGTTCCGGCGGCGCAGCCGGGGCCGGGGGCAATGGTGGCGCCGGCGCCGACGGCGTCGAGGGGCACATCGACGGATGGGCGGGCGGCGCCGGTGGCGATGCCGGTGTCGCCGGCGCCGGGGGACGTGGCGGTGGCGCCGGTTGGTGGGGGGCAACCGGATCGGCCGGGGCGACCGGGGACGCCGTCACCGCTACCAGCGGCAACGGCGGCGCCGGAGGCAACGGCATGGACGCCCTCCTCGACGGTGCCGCCGGGGGTGACGGGGGGGCCGGCGGCGCCGGTGGCGACCACGGCGACGGCGGCGCCGGCGGTAACGGCGGCAGCGGTGCCGACGGCGCGCGCGGATCCGATGCCGAACCCACCGTGACTGACGGCGCAGACGGTGCCGCGGGACAGGCCGGCCAGACCGGTGGCATCGGCGGCAACGGTGGTGCCGGCGGGGCCGGGGGCGCGATCGCCGGCAACGGTGGCGCCGGAGGACACGGCGGTGATGGCGGCCGTGGTGGCGCCGGTGGTGTCGGCGCGGACGGCGGCGACGGCGTGCTCGGCGGCAATGGCGGCCACGCCGGGCTGGGCGGGGCCGGCGGTGACGGCGGGTCCGGTGGCCGGGGCGGCGACGGCGGTGCGGCCGCACACGGGCTGGCCGGCGCCAACGGCGATGGCGGAAACGGCGGCGCCGGTGGGGATTCCGGCGCCGGAGGCAGCGGCGGTGACGGCGGCGCCGGCACCGCCGCACACACCGCGGGCGGCAACGGCGGCGACGGCGCGGATCCCGGTGCGGTCGGCGCCGGCGGTGCCGCGGGCGCGGCGGGCACCGGCGGTCTCGCCGGCAGCGGTCGGGCCGGCGCGGTCGGAGCCGACGGGCTGATGGCCACCGGCGGCGGCAACGGCGGCGTGGGCGGACACGGCTACGACTACTCGGGGATGGGTTCGGAGGCTCGAACCGTTGCCCTGGCGGCGCCTTCGGGTGGTGCCGCGACCGGGGGCGCCGGTGGCCTCGGCGGCAACGCCGCCGCGCTCAACGGGGTGGGGGGAGCCGGGGGCGACGGCGGCAACGGGGGCGCCGGCGGGATGGGCGGAAGCGGCGGCTACCAGGGCGGAATCGGCGGCAGAGGCGGTGACGGCGGGGCCGGCGGCACCGGTGGAGCGGGCAGCCTGACCGGCGCCGGCGGCACCGGCGGCCGCGGCGGCAACGGCGGCGCCGGCGGGGCCGGCGGCAACTGCCTGGATCTGCCCGGCGCCGACTGTGCCGGCGGGATCGGCGCCGGGGGCCAGGGCGGGGCCGGCGGCGCGGGTGGCGCGGGGGGTGCGGGCGCACACGGCACCGCCGGGTCGCAGATCGGCGACGGCGCTGCCGGCGGAGATGGAACCAACGGCGGTGACGGCGGCCAGGGCGGTAATGGCGGCGCCGGCGGGGATGCCGGCACCAACCTCGCCACCGGCGCGGTCGGCGTCAACGGCAATGGCGGTGCCGGGGGCACCGGCGGGGTCGCCGGGGCGGGCGGCAACGGCGGCGCCGGGGCGGACAACACCACCGGGATCAACGGCAGTGTAGGCGGCGCGGGTGGCCACGGTGGTGACGCCGGGACCGGTGGTGGCGGCGGTAACGGCGGTGCGGCCGGCAGCACCGCGGGTGGTGGCGGGACCGCCGGGGCCACCGGTGCGGCCGGCGGGTTGCCGAGCGGGCCCAGCGGCAATGGCGGCGACGGCGGACGCGGCTACGACCCGCAGACCACTGGCGCTGCCGGAGGGCAGGGCGGCCGCGGCGGCGACGGCGGCAACATCGGCAACGGCGGCAACGGCGGCGCCGGCGGAAATGGTGGGCAGGGAACCACGGGAACTAGCCCGAGCACTGCGGGTAGCAACGGCGGCACCGGCGGCGGCGGAGGGATCGGTGGCAATGGAGGTGCAGGGGGCAAGGGCGGCTCGATCTCGGGTGACGGCGGTGCCGGTGGGCAAGGCGGCCAAGGAGGGATCGGCGGCACCGGTGGGAACGGCGCCGTTGGGAAGAACGGCGGTCTGGCGAATCTCAACGGCGAGAAGGGTGGCAACGGCGGCGCCGGGGGAGCCGGCGGCGTCGGCGGTGTCGGCGGTGTGGGCGGAAGTGCCACTTCCGGCGTCGGCGGTGTTGGAGGTGCCGGCGGCGTCGGCGGAGTAGGGGGCCAAAGCGGCAACGGTGGTACCGGTGGCCAGGGGCTGCTCGGCGTGTTAGGCCTCGGGGGTATCGGCGGCGACGGCGGCGATGCCGGAACGCCGGGCACCGGCGGCCTCGGCGGTACCGGTGGCGTCGGTGGCGCTAGTGCCGGTGGCAGCGGCGGTAACGGTGGAAGCGGTGGTAGCGGCGGCACCGGCGGCCAGAGCGGCAATGGCGGCAACGGCGGTGCGCCGGCGCTCGGCCTAGGCCTGCTGGGCGGTAAGGGCGGCAGCAGCCCCGACGGCGGCACCGGTGGCGACGGCGGTACCGGCGGCGACGGTGGGCACATCGGTGGTGGGGGCGGCACTGGCGGGCCCGGCGGGGTCGGCGGCCAGACCGGCGTCGGCGGTCAGGGCACTAACGGCAGCGGCCCCGGCAGTTCCGGAACCCAGGGCGCTGACGGCTTGCCGGGCAGCGACGGCTCCCCGGGTTGACGGATTTCCACATAGGTGTGTGGGGCGCTGCCGGCGGCACCGGTGGCGTAGCGGGTGCAGACGGCGCCGTCGGGCAGCCGGGCAACCACGGCGGTATCGGAAAGGCCGGCTGTATCGGCGGCGCCACATCCTGCTGAGCCGGGGCCCGCGGCCGACGGCCCCGCATGCAGAGCGCCGAAAGGTCACCTGAATCTCTCTGGAAAATCTCAGTTTTTTCTGGAGTTGGCTCGGCCGGGGCCGCGCTCGCCGGTGCCGGGACCGGATCGGTCCTGACGTCCTGAAATAGCACCACCGACCGCGCGGCCCTGGTGAGGCGGGTGCCGCCGACGTTGCGGTATAGATGAAAGATTGGCGAACCATATGAAAAAACTATGAAAGAAAACCTAGATTTTTGTTGAAAAAATTCTCCGGTTACCTAGACTTACGGCCGGATATAACTCAGTAATTCCCTAAATCGGACTCGTGGTCCGGATAGGAGACTCGGGATGACTATCAGGCGCCGCGTCACCGGACACCGAGTCACCTCCTCTTCCACAAAGCGTCACCGCCGCCGCGTGCTCGGCGCCGGAACCGCCGCCGGGGCGTTCCTGGCGTTCGGGACCGCCCCGCTGGCCAGCGCGCCGCCGGCGCGCGCGGACCTGGATTTCGGTTGGCTGACCGACCTGTTCGACGCGGGACTGGCCCCTGACGTCGACCCCGGCCCGCTGACCGGGGCATTTGATCTGCAGCAATGGTTCGATCCGGCGGCGTGGGAGCTGCCCGGCCTGGCCGCGAGTTCCCCAGCCGAATGGGGCTCGACCGACTGGACCGCGCTCTTCGACCAATGGATCTACACCCCGCTGCACGAGGGCGTCCAAACCTGGATCAACAGCCCGTTCGGCAGCCAGGTCGACGCCGCGATCAACGGCCTGTTCGGATCCTTCGTGATCGGCAACGGCGCCGACGGCGACGCGACCAACCCCGACGGCGGGGCCGGTGGCTGGCTGTTCGGTGACGGCGGTGCCGGCTACGACGGCAGCACCGGGGGTGTCGCCGGCGGCGACGGCGGCGATGCGGGGTTCTTCGGTAACGGTGGGGCCGGCGGCGACAGCGGCGGTGGCTTCACCGGTGGCGCCGGCGGCACCGGGGGCTCGTTGATGGGCGTCGGGGGTAACGGTGGCGCCGGCGGCGACGGTGGCGCGGGTGCTTCCGGCGGCAACGGTGGCGCCGGTGGTGCCGGAATCGGCTGGCTGTTCGGCAGCGGCGGCGCCGGCGGCCTCGGCGGCGACGGCGGACTGGGCACCGCCGGCGTCGCGGGGGCCCAGGGCGTCTGGTCGGTGGCCGACGGTGCCGGTGGGCTGGGCGGCGCCGGTGGCACCGGTGGCGCGGGCGGCAACGGCGGAGCGGGAGGTTCGAGTTCGGCGCTGCTGTTCGGTGATGGTGGACGGGGCGGCGGCGCAGGGAACGGCGCGGCCGGCGGCAACGGCGGCGTCGGTGGCCTGGGCGCGGCAGGCGACTTCGCTGCTCATGCCACCGGTGCCGGCGGCGATGGTGGTGACGGCGGCGACGGCGGTATCGGTGGGGCCGCCGGGCTGGCCGGTGCCGGCGGCCACGGCGCCCACTTCGGTAGTGCCGGACTGGCCGGCGACGGCGCTCACGGCGGTGTCGGGGGCAACGCCGGTGCCGCCGGTGATGGCGGAGCCGGCGCGGCCGGTACCGCCGATCATGTCGACGGTGGTGCCGGCGGCAACGGCGGTGAGGTCGGCCGGGCCGGCGCGGGCGGGATGGGTGTCACCGGGGTGGCCGCCACCGGGCAAGCGGCCACCAGCGGCGGCGACGGCGGGGCCGGTGGAGCGGGCTGGACCTCGACCGATTCCCTCGTCGACGGCGGCAACGGCGGTGCCGGCGGCAACGGCGGCAGCTACGGCAACGGTGGAAACGGTGGTGCCGGGGGCGCCGGGGCCACCGGAGACGACGGCGGCGACGGCTCGGCGGCGACATCAGCGGGGCAGAGCAGTACCGCGGGTGAGGCCGGCGGCGCCGGCAGCAACGGCGGGGCCGGCGGCAACGGCGGACTGGGCGGAGCGGTCTCCGGTAACGGTGGTCAAGGCGGTACCGGAGGAGCGGGTGGAGCCGGCGGCCGAGGCGGACTGGGCGGCGACGGCTACGACGCGGCCTCCGATGCCCATGCCGCCGGAGGCGCCAACGGTGGTGACGCCGCGCTCGGCGGCAACGGCGGACACGGCGGCAATGGTGGTGCGGGCGGGTCCGGTGGTGGTGTGGCGGCCGGCGGCTCCGGCAGCGCCGGAGCCAACGGTGACGGCGGCGCCGGGGGCGCCGGAGGTGACGCCGGTTCCGGTGGCAATGGCGGCGACGCTGCCGACGGCACCGCCGCCCACATCGACGGCGGTAACGGCGGGGCCGGCGCCAACGCCGGTGTGGCCGGGGCCGGCGGCAGCGGGGGCGCGGCCGGTACCGGCGGGCTGGCCGGCACCGGGGAGTCCGGATCCGACGGCGCCGACGGCGTCAAGGGACTGCTGGGCGGCAACGGCGGCGACGGTGGTAACGGCTTCAACCGGTCACCGGTGTCGTCGCCGATTCCCCAGGGCGGCTTCGCCGGGCAGGCTGCCACCACGATGTCCGACGGCGCCCCAACCGGTTTGGCCGGCGGCAACGGTGGGCTGGGCGGTAATGCCGCCTTCGACGCTGGCGTCGGCGGCGACGGGGGCTCGGGCGGTTCCGGCGGTGCCGGTGGCGCCGGCGGGTCCGGGGGCTGGGCCGGCGGTAACGGCGGTACCGGCGGCAACGGCGGCCAGGGCGGAGCCGGCGGGCAGGGCAGCTCGATCGCCGCCGGCGGCCGGGGCGGCGACGGCGGCGCCGGCGGCAACGGCGGTGCCGGTGGCAACTGGACCGGCGACCAATCCAGTCTCGACGCCGGTGCGCCGGGCACCGCCGGCAACGGTGGTAATGCCGGCCACGGCGGCCAGGGTGGTCAGGGCGGCGAGGGCTATGTCGGTCAGCAAGGCGTGCTGGCCGTCAACAACGGTGCGGGCGAAGACGGCGGGCAAGCCGGTGACGGCGGCCAGGGCGGCGCGGGCGGCACCGGCGGCAACGCCGGCACCGGGGCCGGCGGCACGGTGGGAACCAACGGCAATGGCGGCGACGGCGGCCAGGGTGGCAACGGCGGAACGGCCGGCGCCGGTGGCCAGGGTGCGAACGGCGACGCCACGCTGGCGATCAACCAGGGCGGCGGCGGCGACGGCGGCGCGGCCGGAACCGCCGGGGCGGGCGGTCGCGGCGGCGATGGCGGCGCGGGCGGTTCGACCGCCGGCGGCAGCGCCGGCAACAACGGTTCCGGCGGGCTGGGCGGTAACGGCGGCGCCGGGGCCGGCGGCGGCGACGGTGGTGACGGGGCGCAGGGCCTGGCCGAGGTCGCGGGCTCCAACGGTGACCTCGGGGCCGGCGGCGACGGCGGGAACGGCGGCGACTCCGCGCAGGGCGGGGCGGCCGGCGTCGGCGGCAACGCGGGTACCGGGGGCACCGGCACGGCCGGGACAACCGGGGGGTCGGGCAGCGCCGGCCAGAGTCTTTCGGTAGCGGCGGGCAACGGTGGCGCGGGCGGTAACGGCTACGACCCGTCGGAGGCCGGGTCGGGTGCATCGGCTGGGACCAACGGCGGCAACGGTGGCGCCGGAGGCAACGGCGGCAACATCGGCAAGGGCGGTGACGGTGGTGCCGGCGGCTCCGGCACCGCCGGGGCCGACAACTCCGGGACCACCGGTGGCGGCGGCACGGGCGGCATCGACGGTCTGAACGGCGGCGCCGGCGGCGCCGGTGGTAACGGTGGTGCCGGCGGCAACGGCGGAGCGATCTCGGGTGCCGCCGGCAATGGCGGCAGCGCCGGCAGTGGCGCCGACGGTGGCGGCGGCGGTGGTGGCGAAGACGGAACGGCGGGCGCCGCCGGCGGTGATGCCGGCACGACGCTGGGCAACGGTGGTGCCGGGACCGCCGGTGGGGCCGGTGGTCGCGGTGGCGACGGCGGAGTCGGCGGCAACGGCGGCGCGGCGGGCAGTGCCACCAATGGGGCGGCCGGTTCGGTCGGTGCGAACGGCACCGGGGGTTCCGGCGGTGCCGGCGGCGACGGTGGAAACGCCGGTGCCGGTGGCCAGGGCGCACTCGGGGTGGCCGGCATCGCCGGTGGCGGTGACACCGGTGCGGCGCTCGGTGGCGGTGGCAACGGTGGCGCGGCCGGAGTCGCGGGCGTCGGTGGTGCCGGCGGTAACGGTGGTGCCGGCGGGTCGACCGCCGGTGCCGCGGCCGGCGCCGACGGTGCCGGTGGGCACGGCGGTGATGGAGGCGACGGCGCCGCCGGTGGTGGTGGCGGACAAGGTGCCGCCGGTACCGCCGCCGATGCCGGCTTCGACGGTGTTGTCGGTTCTGGCGGGCACGGCGGCAACGGCGGCGATTCGGCCATGGCCGGCGCCGGTGGCGCTGCCGGGACGAACGGGGACGGTTCCACCACGCCGGGCAATGCGGGCAGTGACGGCGCCTCGGTGACCGGCCCGGCGGGCAATGGCGGTGACGGCGGTGCCGGCTATGACCCGTCGGCGGCCGGTTCCGGTGCGGCCGCCGGGACCGCCGGCGGCAATGGTGGCGCCGGAGGCAATGGCGGCAACATCGGCAAGGGCGGTGACGGTGGTGCCGGCGGCTCGGGCACCGCCGGCAGCGACGGCCTGGCCGGTACATCGGACAGCCCGGACGGCGGATCGGGCATCAGCGGTGGTTCGGGCGGTGCCGGCGGCAACGGCGGGCTCGGCGGCTCGATCTCCGGCGACGGCGGTGCCGGCGGCGACGGCGGCAATGGTGCCGTCGGCGGAAATGCCGGCGCCGGGTTCAGTTTCGCCGGGACCACCGGCGGCGCCGGCGTCAATGACATGGACGGTCGGGCCGGCGGCAACGCCGGGGGAGTCGGCGCCGGTGGAGATGGAGGCCACGGCGGCAGCGGCGGTGGCACCGCCGGTGGTGACGGCGCGGCCGGCGCCAACGGCAATGGCGGTAACGCCGGCGCCGGCGGCAACGGTGCCGCCGGTGGCGACGGTGGGGACGGCGCGGCCGGAGTGGCCGGCCAGACCATCCACGGCAGCCTCGGTGGCGGCGGCAACGGCGGCGATGGCGGCGACTCCACCCAGGGCGGGTCCGCGGGCACCGCGGGCGCGGCCGGCACCGGCGGTGCGGTGGGCACCGGCAGCGCGGGCAATGCCGCTTCCAATGGCACCGATGTGGCGGGGCCGGCCGGCAACGGCGGTGACGGCGGCGCCGGCTACGACCCCGCGGCGGCCGGTTCCGGTGCACCCGCTGGAACCTCCGGCGGCAATGGTGGTGCCGGCGGCAACGGCGGCAACATCGGTAAGGGCGGCGACGGCGGCGAGGGCGGCTCCGGCACCGCGGGCACCGACAACTCCGCCGACACCACCGGCCTGGACGGCGGCACGGGCGGTAACGGCGGTAACGGCGGTCAAGGCGGCAACGGGGGGTCGATCTCCGGCGCTGCCGGGATCGGTGGCAACGGCGGTACCGGCGCGGCCGGCGGCGGTGGTGGCACCGGAAACACCGGCTCGGCCGGCACCTCGAGCAGTGTCGCGGGCACCCAGGGCGGCGCCGGTGGCGACGGCGGTACCGGCGGCAACGGTGGCAACGGCGGTGCCGGCGGTAAGACATTGGGCGGCACCGGTGCACAGGCGGCCACCGGGACCGGCGGCGATGCCGGCTCGGGCGGTACCGGGGGCGGCGGCGGAACGGGCGGTGCCGGATACACCGGCCAGGACGGCGTCAACACCGCCGTCACCACCGCGGATGGCGAATCCGGAAGTGCCGGCGGGACCGGCGGCACCGGCGGGCAGGGCGGCACCGGCGGCAACGGCGGCACCGGCAGCACCACCGGGGCCAATGGCGACGGCGGCCAGGGCGGCCAGGGCGGTACCGGCGGCAACGCCGGGGCCGGCGGCGACGGCGGTGAGGGCCAATCGGGTATCGCCGGTGGCACCGACACCGGCGCTGCCCGGGGCGGCGGCGGTATCGGCGGCAACGCCGGCGCCGCCGGCGCGGGCGGGACCGGAGGCGACGGCGGCGGTGGCGGCACCACCGCCGGGGCCGGAGGCGTCAACGGCAACGGTGGCGCCGGTGGTACCGGTGGCAACGGAGCCGTCGCCGGTGACGGCGGTGACGGGGCGCAGGGCGTCGGCGGGGTCGCCGGCGGCGGTATCGGTGCCGCCACCGGCGACAACGAAGGTGCCGGCGGCAATGGTGGCGATGGCGGCACCAGCAGTCTGCGGGGCTCCGGTGGTTCCGGCGGCGCCGCGGGCACCGGCGGCGCCGGTGGCGGCGGTACGGCCGGCGTCGGCGGCGCGGCCGGTAGTAACCCGGCGCCGTTGCCGGCCGGCAACGGTGGCGACGGCGGCGACGGTTACGACCCGTCGGGAACCACCAGTGGCGAGTCCGGTGGCAACGGTGGTAACGGCGGTAACGGCGGTAACCTCGGCCGGGGCGGTGAAGGCGGTGCCGGCGGCAGCGGTGCCAGCAACGGCTCGCCCGGCTGATCCCGAAGGGGTGGGCCTAGGTCCGGCAGTCGGCGCAGGCGCCGAAGATCTCTATGGTGTGGCTGACATCGGAGAAGCCGTGTTCGGCGGCGATCCGGGCCGCCCACTCCTCGACCTCGTGATCGCCGACCTCGACCGTGGCACCGCATTGGCGGCACACCAGGTGGTGGTGATGGTGCTCCGAGCAGCGCCGGTACACCGATTCGCCGGTGTCGGAGCGCAGGGTGTCGACCTGCCCGGCCGAGGCCATCGCCTGCAGCGTGCGATAGACCGTGGTGAGTCCGATGTTCTCCCCGCGCTCGCGCAGCGCGTCGTGCAGCTCCTGGGCCGACCGGAAGTCGTCGATGGTCTCCAGCAATGCCGAAATCGCCGCGCGCTGCCGCGTGGAGCGCACCCCCGGGGCGGTCAACGGTCCTCGCCGGCGTGGGCCACCGCGTCGATGACGATGTGCGCCAGGTGATGGTCGGCCAACCGGTAGAGCACCTCGCGGCCGGACCGTTCCCCGGTGACCACCCCGGCTGACTTGAGGATTTTCAGATGCTGGCTGACCAGCGGTTGGGGCACCCCCAGCGCGTCGACGAGTTCGTGCACGCAGCGGTGGGATTCCTGCAGCTGCAACACGATCGCGATGCGCACCGGAGCGGCCAGCGCCCGCAGCAATTCGCCGGCGGCGTCGAGGATCTCCCGCGGCGGAGTGGTGGGGAAGGCGGGCCCGCTGTGTCGGTGACCGTCGGCTACCAGGCCGGACGCTGCGGGCGACATGCCACCACCTCCGCCCATGTTGGAAACCGTTTTCAGCTGGCTCCACTGTTCCATGCGTAATGATGCATGTCAAAGAACGTCGAGCTTATCGATACGATGTCGGTGCTCTGCGTGTCGGCGTTGCCGGCGCGGCCTCGACAAGACAGGAGTGCACCCCCTCGTGGCGTCCGTCATCGACACCGTCGTCAATCTGGCCAAGCGCCGCGGACTGGTCTTCCCGGCCGGCGAAATCTACGGCGGCACCAAATCTGCGTGGGACTACGGCCCGCTCGGGGTGGAGTTCAAGGAGAACATCAAGCGGCAGTGGTGGCGCTCGATCGTGACCGCCCGCGAAGACGTCGTCGGGCTGGACTCTTCGATCATCCTGCCGCGGGAGGTGTGGGTGGCCTCCGGGCACGTCGAGGTGTTCAACGACCCGCTGGTCGAGTGCCTGTCCTGCCACAAGCGGCACCGCCAGGACCACATGCAGGAGGCGGCGGCGGCCAAGCGGCTCGCCAAGGGTGAGCAGATCGAGCCGGACGACGTTCCGATGAGCGAGATCGCCTGCCCGGACTGCGGCACCAAGGGGCAGTGGACCGAGCCGCGCGAATTCAACATGATGCTCAAGACCTACCTGGGCCCGATCGAGAGCGAGGAGGGGCTGCACTACCTGCGGCCGGAGACCGCGCAGGGCATCTTCGTCAACTTCGCCAACGTCGTCACCACCGCGCGCCGCAAGCCGCCGTTCGGAATCGCCCAGACCGGCAAGAGTTTCCGCAACGAGATCACCCCCGGCAACTTCATCTTCCGCACCCGTGAGTTCGAGCAGATGGAGATGGAGTTCTTCGTCGAGCCCTCCACCGCCCCCGAGTGGCATCAGTACTGGATCGACACCCGGCTGGCCTGGTACGTCGACCTGGGTATCGACGCCGACAACCTGCGGCTGTTCGAGCATCCGCTGGAGAAGCTGTCGCACTACAGCGCCGGCACCACCGACATCGAGTACAGGTTCGGTTTCCAGAACAATCCGTGGGGTGAGCTGGAAGGCATCGCCAACCGCACCGACTTCGACCTGTCCACCCACACCAAGCACTCCGGTGTAGACCTGTCGTTCTACGACCAGGCGACCGACACCCGCTACACCCCGTACGTGATCGAGCCGGCGGCGGGGCTGACCCGCTCGTTCATGGCGTTCCTGATCGACGCCTACCACGAGGATGAGGCCCCCAACGCCAAGGGCGGGGTGGACAAGCGCACCGTGCTGCGCCTGGACCCCAGGCTGGCGCCGGTCAAGGCCGCGGTGCTGCCGTTGAGCCGCAACGCCGACCTGTCACCGAAAGCCCGGGACCTGGCCGCCGAGCTGCGGCAGTGCTGGAACGTCGAGTTCGACGATGCCGGAGCGGTGGGCCGACGCTACCGGCGCCAGGATGAGATCGGCACCCCGTTCTGCATCACGGTCGACTTCGACTCGCTCGAAGACCAGGCCGTCACCGTGCGGGAACGCGACAGCATGGCCCAGGAGCGGGTGGCCATCGACAAGGTGGCCGACTATCTGGCGGTGCGACTCAAGGGCTGCTGAAAGCCGCCCGCAAGACGCCCGGCGGTGTAGCCGGAGCCTTACCGCGACGCGGCGCCGGCCGCCGTCGGGGGAATCACAGCCTGCCCGTGGTGTGCCCGCCGACCCCGGTCCGGTTTCATGGCATGCACTGCACTCGGCCGGACCGTCGCCCAGGTGTTCGGGCCTGACGTCCGCGCTTTCCTGAGAGTCTGGGGTCCCAGTTTGATGTGGTGCCGCGGTCAGCGTTAACTGAGCAAAGCCTTTACTGCCGTAAGGCTTTCGGACAACCAAGGATTAGTCCACACCTGGGAGGTAGGTAGATGACTATCAGCAAGCGCGCCACGAAGACACGCCGTCGACTGATCGGGGCGGGGGGCTCGGCGGCCGCGTTCCTGGCGTTCGGGGTGGCCCCATTGGCCGCTGCGCCGGGCGCACACGCCGACGGACTCGACTGGCTGATGGACCTGTTCGACCCCAGCGCGTTCGCGGGCCCGGCGGTGGACACCACCGGGGTGGACGATGTGTTCGGCGACTCGCCGTTCTGGGACCAGCTGCTGCTGGCCAACCCCGACCTCGACCCCGCGAGCGTGGTCGAGCAGTGGATGTATGACCCGTGGCACACGGCCCTGGAGGCGTGGATCACCAGCGACCTGGGTCAGCAGGTCGACAACGCCATCAACGCCGCCTACATCCAGATGAACGGGGAGGACAGCCTCGACGGCGCGTGCGGCCTGATCTGCAACGGCATCGACGGCACCGAGGCCAACCCCGACGGCGGCGCCGGCGGACTGTGGTTCGGTGACGGCGGCGACGGCTGGGACTCCACCGTGCAGGGGATGGACGGCGGTGACGGCGGTGCCGCCGGGTTCTTCGGTAACGGTGGTGACGGCGGCGACGGGTGGGATTCCACGGTGGCCGGGGTGGACGGCACGGACGGCGGCGCCGGCGGTACCGGTGGCACGGTCATGGGCGACGGCGGCGTCGGTGGCGCCGGCGGCGACGGATTCCACGCCACGGCCAACGGTGCCGGCGGTACCGCAGCCGGCTCCGACGGCGGTAACGGCGGCGTCGGGGGTGACGCCGTCGCGTCGGTCTTCGGCAACGGCGGCGCCGGTGGTGTCGGCGGTGCCGGCGGCGACGCCACGGCCAACGGTGCCACCGGCACCGTCGTCGGCGGCAACGGCGGGGCCGGGGGCACCGGTGGTAACTCCGCCGCGCCCATCGGCAACGGCGGTGAAGGCGGCGCCGGTGGAGCGGGCGGCGCCGGCGGCGATGGCACCGCCAACGGTTTCAGCGGTGACTCGACCGGTGGCACCGGCGGCACCGGCGGTACCGGCGGTATCGCCGAGAACGGACACGGTGGCACCGGTGGGGTCGGCGGGGCGGGTGGCGACGCCACGTCCAACGGCTCGCAGGGTGTCGCTACCGGCGGTGCCGGCGGGGACGGTGGCGCCGGAGGCCAGGGTCTCATCGCCGGCACCGGTGGTGACGGCGGCGCCGGTGGCGACGCCCGCGCCAACGGCGCCGGGGGCACCGCGACCGCCGGTGACGGTGGTGTCGGCGGTGCCGGCGCCACGGGCGGCACGGGCGCGGCCGGCGCTGTCGGCGGGACCGGTGGCCAGGGCGGTGCCGGTGGGGCCGGCGGCGACGCCACGACTCACGGCTCCGGCGGGATCTCGACGGCCGGTGACGGCGGTGACGGCGGCGCCGGTGGCAACGGCGGCACCGGTGGGACCGGCGGCGCGGCCGGCGGAGCCGGCGGCCAGGGTGGCCCCGGCGGGGCCGGCGGTAGCGCGACGGCGACCGGCAACGGCAGCACGGCGACCGACGGTACGGCCGGTTCGCCCGGGCCCGACGGCCAGGCGGGTGCGACCGGACCGACCGAAGCCCCCTGATACGCGTCAACGTAAAAGTGCCCGCACGCCCTTGGCGTGCGGGCACTTTCGTCATTCGCTGCGGGCGGTGCCGAATAGCGCCTCGGCTAGAACCGCCCTCCGCCGCCGAAGAAACCTCCGCTGCCGGACGAGCCGCCGAACGAGGTCGGACTCCAGCCGCCCCCGCCACCGCCGCCCATCCGGCCCCCGCTGAGGATGTTGCCGATGATGATGCCGCCGAGCATGGCCCCGGTGTCGTTGCCGCCGCCGGGCCCGCCGCCGTAACGGCCGTAGTACTCCCGTTGCGCGGACTGCACGTCCGCCTTGGCCAGCGACTGCGCGGCGGCCGCCAGCGTGGCCGCGCCGTTGGCCTGGGTGATGGCGCCGGCGACGTCGGTGGCGCGTTTGTCCTGCGCGGCCTCGAGCCGGCGTCGGGCCTCGGCCAACCGGGTACGCGCCTCCGGGCCGACGCTGCCACGTCGGGTATCGATGTAATCCGACACCGCGCGGATCCGCGAGGACGCGGTGAACAGCGCCTGTTCCAGGGTGCGGGCCAGGCGCTCGGCGGCCGCGCGTTCCTCGGCGACGGTGTCCAACAGCCCGTCCAGGTCGGAGTCGGCCTTGGTCAGCGCGGTGAACGCCCCCAGCGGATCGCTGCTCGCCCGGGCGGCGGCGACGGCCTTGACCGCGGTGTCGCGGGCAGCGGCCAGCTCGGACTTGTGGGTGCCCGCCCCGCGCTGCAGCTGCGCATCGGCCTGCGCGATCCCGGCCTCGGCGTCGGCGATGGCCTCCGGGAGCGTGGCGACCGCGTGGCGGATGTCGCGGGCGGCGTTGTCCACCGCGTCGAGCAGGGCGCGGCCCTGGCCCAGCCCCGACTCGGCGGCCCGCACCGCGTCCACCAGTTCACTCTGCCCGCCGGTCACCGGGTGCTCGGCCAGCCCCCGTGCCCGGGTGATGTTGCGTTCGGCGAAAGCCGCCCGGTCCTGAGCGGTCTTGACGTTGCCGGACACCGAACTGAGTGCGGTGGCGTCGAATTCGCGGTGCAACTCCACCAGATGTCGCTCGGAGACCGGGATGCGCCCGGTGAGCTCGACCAGTTGCCGGGTCAGAGCATCGAGGCGCTCGCCGGCGTTGAGCACCAGGTCGCGCAGCTGCTCGAACGACGCCCGCTGGGTCTCCAATTCGCGGTCGGCCTTGGAGGCGGTGACGATCACCCCGGTCAGTAGATCGCGCTGCTGCGCGGGTGTCTCGGGAATGTCGTCGTCGAGTTGCTGGCGCACCGTGAAGGCGTGTTCCATGGCGGCCTTGGCGCTCGCGACCGCCTGCGCGAACGGGCGGGTGCGTTCCTCGCCGAACTCGTCGATCGCCAGCTGCAATTCGTTGGCGCTGGTGCGCACCGCGTTGTCGACGTCGACCACCTTCTCCCGCGACAGCGCATCCAAGGCGAACACCGGCACGTCGGCCAGCGCATTCGGATCAGTCGCATCGACCCGCCGGGCCGCTGCCAGTGCCGCGCGGTGCCGGCGCCGCCGCAGATGGCGTGCTACCAGCCACACCACCACGCCGGCGGCCGCCACCGCCGCCAGCGCGATCAGGATCGGTGCCCAGCTCACCTCGGCCGGCGCCGCCGCCGCGTCCAGGCCGCTGGCGGCGACCGCGGCCGCCCCAGCCCAGTCGCTGCGGTGCAGGGCAGGCTCGATCTGGTTGCGCCGCAGCGCATCAACCTTGCCGGCATTGATCTCGGTGATGCCGTCGGACACCAAAAACGCGTAGCTGCGGTCGGCGATGGCCACCGCCAATAAGGCGTCGTTGCTGCCCAGCTCGCTGAGCCGCGCCGTGCTGCGGCCCCAGTCATCGGCGGTCTGCCCGGAGAACACGTCGACGTAGGCCACCCACAGCCGGATGTGCCGGTCGGCGTAGAGCTTGTCGATCGCGGCCTGCACCCCGGCGCGATCGGACGGCGAGAGCACCCCGGCGCTGTCGGTGATCGAACTGGGCAGCCGCTGTGGTGGTTGCGCCGCGGCGCCCGGCGCCACCAGCAGCACGGCGATGAGGACCGCCAGGGCGGCGCTGATGAGGCGGGTGATTCGCATGCTGGTCAATGTATATGCGGTTCGCGGGCGATCGCTGGAATTCTGCGACCGGCCGGGCGGCGGGCACCGGCGTTTCGGCCCGGCATGTCATCGATGCGGGCGGGACCAAAATAGACTGGCGGCGGTGGCCACAAACTCATGCGACAACTACGGCGTGCACGACCGCGCCCGCCTGGTGGGGGAGTCGTCGAAAACCGCCGGCCTGCCCGGGACCGGCGGCCAGCACCGCACCGACTTCGCCCGCGACCGGGCCAGGGTGCTGCACAGCGCCGCCTTGCGCCGGCTGGCCGACAAGACCCAGGTCGTCGGCCCCCGCGACGGCGACACCCCGCGCACCCGGCTGACCCACTCGCTGGAGGTGGCGCAGATCGGGCGGGGGATGGCGATCGGGCTGGGCTGCGACCCCGACCTGGTCGACCTGGCCGGGCTGGCCCACGACATCGGGCACCCCCCGTACGGCCACAACGGCGAGCAGGCGCTCAACGAAATCGCTTCGCAGTGCGGTGGATTCGAAGGCAACGCGCAGAATTTCCGCATCCTGACCAGCCTGGAACCCAAAGTCGTGGGGCCCGACGGTGCCAGCGCCGGGCTGAATCTGACCCGGGCGGCGCTGGACGCGGTCACCAAATATCCGTGGCCCCGGCGCTCGGGAGACGGCCAGGAGCGGGCCAAGTTCGGCTTCTACGACGACGACCGCGCCGCCGCCGAATGGATGCGTCAGGGAGCGCCGGAGGGCCGGGTCTGTCTGGAAGCGCAGATCATGGACTGGGCCGACGACGTCGCCTACTCGGTGCACGACGTCGAGGACGGTGTCATCGCCGGCCGTATCGACCTGCGGGTGCTCGCCGACGCCGCGACGGTCGCCGAGCTGGCGCGCCTCGGCGACCCCGACGGGGTCCACGATCTCGCCGCGGCCGCTCAGCGACTCACCGAACTGCCGATGGTGGCCGCGGTCGCCGCCCACGGCACCTTCCCGGCGACCCTGGCGGCGTCGGTGGCGCTGAAGCGGCTGACCAGTGAGCTGGTCGGGCGGTTCGCCTCCGCGGCCATCACCGCCACCCAAACCGTCGCCGGCCGGCAGCCCCTGTCGCGCTACCAGGCCGACCTGGAAGTGCCCGAAGTGGTCCGGGCCGAAGTTGCCGTGCTGAAAACCCTTGCGGTGCAGTTCATCATGTCCGAAGATCAGCATCGCAAAATTCAGGCCGCCCAGCGCGAGCAGGTGCACGCGGTGGCCCACCGGCTGCTCGCCGGGGCGCCGGACAGCCTGGACCCGGTCTTCGTCCCCGCGTTCACCGCGGCCGCCGATGACGGCGCGCGCCTGCGGGTGGTCATCGACCAGATCGCGTCGTGCACCGAGGGCCGGCTGGAGCGCCTCGCGAAGGGCTAGACCACCTTCGGCCGAAGTCAGCTGAGTTTGGTGACCTTGTCCATCATCGCCTGCACGGCCTCGATGCTGCTGGTCTGCGGGTCGCCGGAACCGGTGGCGTTCTCGGTGCCGGTGAACGCGATCAGCACCCCGACGATGCAGTTGCCCCGCACCCCGACGGCCCGGGTATCCGGCGCCTTGGGGCTCTTGTCGAGCACGATGGAGGCCGCCAGTACGTCGTCGGTGACCCGGACGTCGGTGATGTGCATTTCGGTGCCGTGCAATTGCGGCTGCGCGCCCGCATCCGAGTCGGCGTTGACCGGGTGCCCGTCGCAGCGTTTCCACTGCTCGGCGAACTTCGCGAACAGTGCTTGAGCGTCCGCCGCACTGGGCAGAGCGACCACGGCCTCCTTGACGAACATCACCCGGGTGGTCAGCGGCGTGAAGCCGTCCCGGTTGGGTTCGGAGTCGATCCAGGTCTCCCGCGCATAGCTCTGTACGTCGGCTGAGGCGTAGACGCTCTTGGGCGCGACGTCCACCACGCCGACACATTCACCGGGCGACGACGAGTCCTCCATCGCTTCCAGGCCGCCGTAGGCCGGCGGGCCGGTGACGGTGGTGAAGGGCTGCTCCAGCATCGTCGTCAGCTCGGCGCCGTCGAGCAGGACCTGCTTGACGGTTTCGCCGGTGATTCCCGACGCGGAGCCGCGGGAGCGGTCGGGCAGAATCAGCCAGGCGGCCACCCCCACCACGGCCAGCACGGCGACTGCGATCACGAGCAGCAGGCGCGGTCGTGCGGATTTCGCCGCCGTGGACTGCTCGGACAGACTCATGCGTGCTCCCTGACGTCGACGTTGACGAACCGAGCTTAAAACATGGCGGCTCCAGCCCGGCTGTGCGCTCTAGACTGACCGCGTGCCAGGCCGTATCTCCGATCGCGACATCGCCGCCATCCGCGAACGTGTCCGCATCGAAGATGTGGTGGGCGATTACGTGCAGCTCAGACGCGCCGGGGCCGATTCGCTCAAGGGCCTGTGCCCGTTCCACAACGAGAAGTCGCCGTCGTTTCACGTCCGCCCCAACCACGGCCTGTTCCACTGCTTCGGTTGCGGGGAAGGCGGCGACGTCTACGCATTCGTGCAGAAGATCGAACACGCCAGCTTCGTCGAGGCGGTCGAGCTGCTGGCCGACCGGGTCGGCCACACCATCACCTACACCGGGGCCTCGGCCACCAACATCCAGCGTGAGCGCGGCGGTCGCAGCCGGCTGATCGCCGCCAACGCGGCGGCGGCCGAGTTCTATGCCGCGGCGCTGGGCACCGCCGAGGCGGCACCGGCGCGCAAATATCTCACCGACCGCAACTTCGATGCCGCCGCCGCGCAGCGGTTCGGCTGCGGCTTCGCCCCCTCGGGCTGGGACAGCCTGACGAAACATCTGCTGCGCAAGGGCTTCGAGTTCAAGGAGCTGGAGGCCGCGGGCCTGTCCCGGGAAGGGCGCCGCGGTCCGATGGACCGGTTCCACCGCCGGCTGCTGTGGCCGATCCGGTCCTCGGCCGGGGAGGTGATCGGGTTCGGCGCCCGCCGGTTGTTCGACGACGACCCGATGGAAGCCAAGTACGTCAACACCCCCGAAACCACGCTCTACAAGAAGTCCAACGTGCTGTTCGGCCTGGACCTGGCCAAGCGGGACATCGCGCGCGGGCATCAGGCCATCGTCGTCGAGGGCTACACCGACGTGATGGCGATGCACCTGGCCGGGGTGACCACCGCGGTGGCCTCGTGCGGCACCGCCTTCGGTGATGAGCACCTGGCGATGCTGCGCCGACTGATGATGGACGACAAGTTCTTTCGGGGTGAGTTGATCTACGTCTTCGACGGCGACGCGGCCGGCCGGGCCGCGGCGGTCAAGGCCCTCGAAGGCGAGCAGCAGCTGGCGGGCCAGTCGTTCGTCGCGGTGGCCGCCGACGGTATGGATCCGTGCGACCTGCGGCTGGCACACGGCGACGAGGCGCTGCGCGATCTGGTGGCACGCCGAACTCCGTTGTTCGAGTTCGCGGTTCGCACCGCGCTGGCCGAAATGGATCTGGACAACGCCGAGGGCCGGGTCGCTGCGCTGCGCCGCTGCGTGCCGATGGTCGCCCAGATCAAGGACCCGACCCTGCGCGACGAGTACGCACGCCAGCTGGCCGGCTGGGTGGGCTGGGACGACGTGGCGCAGGTGATCGGCCGGGTGCGCGCCACAGCAAAAGACTCCAGGGGCGGCACCGCCCGGGTGTCCGCCGCGGCCGCCGCATCGGGGGCTCAAGCGCCGGTGGCGCGCCCCAACCCGGCCGATCCGACGCTGTGGCCGCAGCGGGAGGCGCTCAAGGCGGCACTGCAGTTCCCCGCGCTGGCCGGGCCGGTGTTCGACAGTCTGACGGTGGAGAGTTTCACCCACCCCGGCTACGCGGCGGTGCGCTCGGCGATCGACACGGCCGGGGGAACCGGCGGGACCGCCGCCACGGCCGCCGGCGCGCAATGGATCGAGACGGTGCGCGAGCACACCACCTCGCCGCTGACCGTCGGGCTCATCCACGAGTTGAGTGTGGAGTCGATCCGGGTCGACGACGACAAGTTGCCCCGCTACATCGGCGGGGTGCTGGCCCGGTTGCAGGAGGTGTGGGTGGGCCGGCAGATCGCCGAGGTCAAGTCCAAACTGCAACGCATGTCACCGGTGGAGAACAGTGACGAATACCACGCGCTGTTCGGCGACCTGGTCGCGATGGAGGCCTATCGGCGCAGCCTGCTGGAGCAGGCCAGCGGCGATGACCTGACCGCCTGACTGCCTATCAGGGCTGCCCGGGGCGCTCCGGATCTTCCGGCCCCACCACCGTGGTGCCGTCCTCGAGTTCGGTCAGCGTCACCATCGTGTGGTCGGGATGAATCCGGTTGGCGATGCTGCGCCGTCCCTTGTCGATCACCGCTTTGGCGATCGGGCTGCTGGTCAGCGCGTGGTAGGTGCCGAGGATCTGCTCGTAGCGCCGGCGGCCGGCCTTCGTGCCCATTACGTAGCCGACGCCCATCACGACGACGTACCCGATCAATGCTGCTCCCTACATCGTGCGGTGGTTCCATCCTGCCCCATCCGGCGGCGGGGCGATTCGGTGCGACCCCCGTGGAACGGAGGTGCCGTGGGGATGCGCTAGAGTCGTGCACGTCCACGCGGACAGCAGTCCCCTGTAGCTCAATTGGCAGAGCATTCGGCTGTTAACCGGAGGGTTGGTGGTTCGAGTCCACCCGGGGGAGCCACGTCTTGACCGGCTTCGTTCCAGCGCTTCGTTCCAGCGCTCAGTCCAGCCTCGGAATCACTGAAGGACCCGACTGCTGAGGCTGCGTCGGCGCAAACATCGGCTGCTGCTGGCCGCCCTGCTGCTGTTTGGCGGCGCGGGCCTGAGCGATCGCGTTGACCAGCGGGTTGGCGGCCATCAGTTCGCGGCGCTCTTCCTCGGTCAGTTCGTAGATCGCCCACGCGCCCCAGGCGGCCGGGCGCACATACAGGGTGACCTGCTGGCGGCCGTTGTTGAAGACGGCGGGAACGGCCACGGCTTGATCGGTGGCGGCGAAGCTGGCCATCTCCTGGGTGATCCGCTCGATGTCGGCGGATTCCTGCAGCTCATAGGTCGGCGATTGGCCGCCCTTGGTCGGTGTGGCGTTCAGCGCGAGGAACCACGCCATGAGTGAAACTCCTTCGTTCGAGCGTCGATGCCGACAGCCTATAGACGACGGCCCGCCGGAGGCACCGGCGGCTAGTCCAAGTGTTCCGGGTGCAGCATCTCGGCGTAGCGCAGCTGTTCGGGGATGCCGAATCCGTCGACCAGCGTCTGGGCGTGCGGCCGTAACTTCCGGCACCGGTCGTTGATCCCGCGGGTGACGGCCTTGGCCCGATCGGTGGACAGATACCGGTGCTCGATGTACCACGCCTTGTCGTCCTCGATGACGCTCAGTGCGTACAGGTCGCACACCAGCTCCAGCAGCTCCCGGGCCTCGGCGTCGGGACACGACTCGATGCCGGCGACGAACGCCTCCAGCACCACCCGGTCGACGTGGGCGGAGGCCGCGTGCAGCACATGGTCCTGGACCGAGTTGAACGCGTCGAAGTCGCTCATCTCCGAGGACTTGGCCCGCAGCCGGCGTGCCACCGATGTCAGCAGATATTCTTCGCGGTCCTCGAACATGTGCACCTGGGTGCCCCGGTTGAACAGGCTGCCCTCCTCCTCGCTGTCCTGCCGGGCGTCGACGAACGTTTGGATGATCGCCTCGGCCGCGGTGCGTTTCAGCACCCGCTCACCGACGGTCTCGGCGGCGAACCGCACCCAGCCGACCGGGCTCATGCCGGCGATATCGTCGGCGTAGGCGGTCAATAGTTGCTTGGCCACCAGTTGGGTCAGCACGTGGTTGTCGCCTTCGAAGGTGGTGAACACGTCGGTGTCGGCGCGCAACGCGATCAGCCGGTTCTCGGCCATGTAGCCGGCGCCTCCACAGGCTTCCCGCGCCTCCTGGATCGCCCGGGAGGCGTGCCAGGTGTTGGTGGCCTTGAGCCCGGCCGCCCGCGCCTCGAGCTCACGCTGCTCCTCGGGGTCCGGGTCGTCGGCGGTCTGCAGGTCATGGCAGCGGCTCACCAACTCGTTCTGGGCGAACTGCAGCGCATAGGACCGTGCGATCAGCGGCAACAAGCGGCGCTGATGGGCCAGGTAGTCCATGATCAGCACCTCATGCTCGGACCCGTCCTCGTCGGGTGCACTGAACTGCCTGCGCTGCAACGCATATCGGGTCGCGATGTCCAGGGCGACCCGTGCGGCCGCGCCCGCGCTCCCGCCCACCGAGACCCGGCCCCGGATCAGCGTGCCGATCATGGTGAAAAACCGGCGGCCGTCGCTTTCGATCGACGACCGGTAGCTGCCGTCGGGGTCGACGTCGGCGTATCTGTTCAACAGGTTCTCCCGCGGAACCCGGACGTGGTCGAAGACGATGCGGCCGTTGTCCACCCCGGGCAGGCCGCCTTTGTAGTGACAGTCCGAGGTGGTGACACCGGGCAGGTCATTGCCGTCCGCGTCGCGGATCGGGACCAGGAAGCAGTGCACGCCATGGTTTTTGCCACCGGTGATCAGCGCAGCGAACACCGCAGCGACGGTGGCGGTTTCGGCGGCGCCGCCGATGTAGTCCTTGCGCGCGGTACCGGTGGCGGAATCGATGACGAATTCTTCGGTGGCCGGGTCGTAGGTGGCGGTGGTCTCCAGTGCCTGCACGTCACTGCCGTGGCCGGTCTCGGTCATCGCGAAGCAGCCGAGCACCTCGAGGTCGATGATCTTCTGGACGTAGGCGCGGTGGTGGCGCTCGGTGCCCAGGTTCTCCACGGCTCCGCCGAACAAGCCCCACTGCACTCCGGCCTTGACCATCAGGGACAGGTCCGACATCGCCAGCATTTCGATCATGCTGACCGCCGCGCCCACATCACCGGTTCCGCCGTGCTCCTTGCGGAAACTGTCGGCGGCCACACCGGTGCCGGCCATGATCTTGAGCTGCTCGGCGACCTTGGCGCGGGCGATCGCGGTGTTGGGGGTGTAGTGCGGACGGAACTTCTCGTCGGAGAGGGTGGCCCGGACCCGGTTCTTCACCGCGCGCCAGCGGCCGTCCAAGGTGGCGCACAGAGCTTCGGAGGTGCTCACTCCTGCACGGTATCCGGGCGGGGGAGCCGCTAAACCGGGTTTAAATAACGGGGTGCGCTCCACGCTGGCCCGGCTGCTCTGGCTGTGCTCGGTATTGGCCGCCGGCTGCGCTCCGTGCCAGGTCCCGGTGGCAACGCCGGGACTGGACTACCTCGGTCAGATCCGGCTGCCGCCGAACACCACCTTCGAGGGCACGACGGCGGGCGGTCTGTCAGGCATCAGTTATGACGCCGGCCGCGACCGTTACTACGTGATCAGCGATGACCGGTCGGCTCACGGGCCGGCCCGGTTCTACACCGTTCGGCTCTCGGTGTCCGACCGCGGCATCGACGATGCGACGATCAGCGCCGTTCACCCGCTGCTGGACCCCAGCGGGCGGCCGTACCCACCGCGACCGTTCGACGGTGCGCCGCCCGACCCGGAAGGTATCGCCTTCGACAGCGGCCGACAGCGGCTGTACTGGTCGTCGGAGGGGGAGCGGATCACCGGCGGCCCGCACGGTCGGGTGCTGGCCGACCCCTGGGTCAGGATCGCCGGGCTCGACGGCAGCTATCTCGGTGAGTTCGTCCTGCCCCCGCAGCTGGCGATGTCGGCACAGCGCACCGGGCCCCGCCGCAACAAGACCCTCGAGGGCCTCACCGTGACCGCCGACGGCCGATCGCTGTTCGCCGCGATGGAGGGGCCCGGCTATGACGACGGCGCCCTGCCGGACCAGGCGCACGGCGCGCTGACCCGCATCACCGCCTATCGCCTGGACGCCGGCGGGAACCCCGGCGCCCCGGCCGCCCAGTACGCCTATCCGCTGGAGCCGGCGACCCCGCCCGCCGACACCAACGGCCTCACCGACCTGGTGGCGCTGTCGGACACCTCGTTCCTGGTGATCGAGCGGGCGTATGGCACCCGCCCGACCGTGCGGCTGTTTCGGGCCGACATCGGTGACGCCACCGATGTGCTCGGCGTGCCCGCACTGACCGGACACGCCGTGACCCCGATGACCAAAACACTGCTCGCCGACCTGTCCGCCACGCCGGGTCTGGACCCGCTGGACAACATCGAGGGGATCACCCTGGGGCCGCGACTGCCCGACGACCGGCAAACGGTGGTGCTGGTCAGCGACGACAACTTCGCGCCGCGCCAGGTGACCCAGTTCGTGGTGTTCGCGATGCCCGCGCCCTGATCCGCCCCCGGGCGGACCTGCAAAGACCGAAGACCCCCGACGTCAGCCGGTTCCGGTCGTTCGTGACGAATCCGGGTAACGAAAGGAGTCGGCTTCAACAATGCCCTGCTAGCGTTAGCGCAATGCGGTACGACTGCGGTTCAGTGACGAGGCTGAGATCGCGCGTTGGCTGAATCCACCGACCGGCGCGCCGATGCCACGCGCCAGCAGATCATTCGCGCCGCTGCGCATCAGTTCGCTCAGCGGCCTTATCACGACGTCGGCCTTGACGACATCCTCGCCGAAGCGGAATTGACCAAGGGCGCAATGTATTTCCATTTCCGCTCCAAGCATGCGCTGGCCTTGGCGGTTATCGACGAACAATTGGCCCGGGCCGGGGCGGCGGTTCAGGCGCTGGTCGACCGGAACCTCTCCGGCCTGGAGACCCTGATCGACGTCGGCTTCCTGATGGCGGTGGAAGACATCTGCCAGGACCCCGCGCGAGCGGTGCTGCATCTGTTGCCGGTGGTCGGCCGAGCCGAGGGCCTGCAGACCACGGTGCTCAACAACGCGGTCCAGGCACTCAGCGTGGTCGCCGAACGGGCGATCGCCGAAGGCGATGTCGTCGACGCAGACCCGCAGGACGTCGCCCGGGTGATGATGACGCTGTACCTGGGTTTGCGCCAAGCCAGCAACCTCGACGATCCCGAACAGTTCCTGCGCCAGATCGAGCGGGCGCTGATCGTGGTGCTCCCCGGCCTGGTGCCCGCCGACCGGATCGACTATTTCCTCCAGTTCCTCCGGCGACGCACCGCGCTGGCCGTCAAGACCACGTCGGCGACCTCCACCGAGGCCGGAGACCGGGTGGGCTGATGGCACGTCAGGTTCGATCCGAGGCGACCCGGCGCAAACTGCTCGACGCCGCCATCGATGTGTTCGGCGAGGTCGGCTACGTCGCCGCGGGGCGAACCGCGATCATCGAGCGGGCCGGGGTGACCAAGGGCGCCCTCTATCACCACTTCGATTCGATGGAATCGCTGGTGACGGCCATCATCGAGGGCGGGTTCGCCACGATGCTGAACACCTTCCGGGGCATGTGCCAGCCGTCCTCGCCCGCGCTGGAGGGCATGATCCACGGCATGTTCGCCGTCACGGCGGTGTTGGCGACCGATAAGGAGGCGCGCGCCGCGGGCCACCTGGTCTTCGCACTGTCGGAATCCAACGATCTCGGTGGTGATGTCGCCGCGCAGTGGGCGGCCGCGGTGACCGCCCAGACCGCACGTGCGATCGCCGAGGGCGATCTGCGCGAGGACCTCGACCCCGGGCAGGCCGCCGAGTCGATCACCGGAGCCATGCTCGGCACGTGGCTGCTGTCGCGCTCGGGCGACAGTGTGGGGCGGCTGACCCGGATGTGGGAGATGTTGCTGCCGGCGATCGTGGCGGCGGATTCGCTGTCGTATTTCGGGCAATTCCTGGCCCGCGAGGCCCTGCGTTATCAGGCCAGTCCCGGCGCGGACGGCGGCGGGGCGGACTCAGCCGCCGAGCGCTGAGGCGTTACCGCTCGTCTAGCCACAGCTGTTCGGTGAGGTCCTGGAACGTCGCCAGCGCAACCCGGTCGTCGGCGCGTTCCAGTGCCGACTTGCTCATCAACGCCCGCACCGTCGATCCGTCCCGATGTTCCAGGGAGACAACGAGATTGGCTAACGAGTGCATCACCGACAAAGCGGACTCCTCGGCGGGCGGGACGTCGCCGAAGATCTGCCGGAACTCCAGCGCCAGCACCTCTTCCTGGGTGTAGCCCAGCATGCCGGCGAAGCCGGTGTTGGCGAACAAGATGGTGCCGTCGTCGGCGATCGCGAGCACCGGCACCGGGATCCGTTCGAGGGCGACCAGGGCCGGCAGCTGCCGCAGTGTCTCCATCGGGGTCTGGGGGGTTTGCGCGTTGCGCCGTCGCTCCATGACTCTGATTATGACGGGCCGGGCCCGCCACGCGGGTGTCCTTCCCAGCGCCGGAGAGTCGGCCGTCCCGGACGGCAACCCCTGACATCACCTCTTGCTAACGAACAGTCTCGTAAGGATTGGACGTCATCCGAAAGGTATGTATTATCTCCGTTTATGCGAGGGACTGGTTTGCACGGCGGGGGCGCGCTGCAGCGTGCGTCGTGGCCGGCGCCGGTGAGTTCCTCCCAAAGCTTCGCCCGGGGCACCTCGAGGGGTCCGCGCCGCCGAATGCCGCCGCACGCCGAGCCGCGTTGGTGCACCGCACCGACTGCAGAGCTCGCCGGCAGGCAAACGGGGGCGCGGTTGTGTGCCGGTTTGTACCGGGCGATGTTCTTGTCAGATCACCAGAGCCTGGCTGTCGGCCAGGAAAGGCATCGCCATCCAGCGCGACGCCAGCATTGATTCGGCGGCGGGACCCGGTACCGGGCGCGAGAACAGGAATCCCTGCGCCCGGTGACAGCCGTGCCGCATCAAGGTGAGCGCGGCCGCTGAGGTTTCGACTCCCTCGGCGACGACCTGCAGGCCGAATGCCTCGGCAAGGGCGATGATCGCTCGTACGATGGCGAGATCGCCTGGGTTGACGCCCAATTCACGCACGAACACGGTATCGATCTTCAAGGTGTCGACGGGCAGATCCTTCAGGTGCGACAGCACCGCATAGCCGGTGCCGAAGTCGTCGATCGCGATCTGCACGCCGGCTTCGCGCAGTTCGGCCAGGGTGCGCCGGGTGGTCTCGATGTTCTGCACCACCGCGCGCTCGGTGATCTCCAGGCACAGCGAGCCCGGCCGCAGGCCGAACTCGTCGACGGTGTCCACCACGTTCTGAACGAATCCACGAGCGGCCAACTGCACCGGGGACACGTTGATGCGCAAGGTGGCGTTGGTCCGGACGCCGTTGGCCTGCCACGAGCTGAATTCCGCGCACGCACTGCGCATCACCCACCGGCCCAGATCGTCGGCCAGGTTCGCCGACTCGGCGATACTGATGAACGAGCCGGGCAGCAACAGCCCCCGGGTCGGATGCCGCCAGCGCACGAGCGCCTCGACCGCCACGATCGCCCCGCTCCACAGGTCGACCTCGGGTTGGTAGTACAGCAGCAGTGACTCGTCGTCGATCTTGCCCTGCAGGTGCAGCTCGATGTCCTTGCGGAACAAGCTTTTCAGGGACATGTCGTCGGTGGAGCTGACGGTCTGGTTGCCGCCGCCGCGTTTGGCGGCCAGCACCGCCTCGTCGGCCCGGTGCAGCAGTCCCGCGCTGGTGTCCTCGCCGGGCAACCCCACCGTCACACCCACGCTGACCGTGCTGGTGACGGTGTGGCCCTGAATCTCCACCTTGTCGCGCAGCGCGGCCTGCAGCCGGTCGGCGAAGGTCTCCGCGCTGGCCATCGACATCGGCCAGTCCGGGATGACGACGAACTCGTCGCCACCGATGCGGGCCGTCATGGTCCGGCTCCCGGCGTACGCCCGCAGCCGGCGGGCGAAGTCCTGGATGAACCAGTCGCCGGCGGAGTGCCCGAGAAAGTCGTTGATCGGCTTGAGGCGGTCCAGGTCGATGTAGAAGACCCCGACGGGGCCGGGGCTGCCCGCGACGAGCCGATCGGAGAGGTGGGCGACCAGTGCGCGCCGGTTGTGCAGGCCGGTCAGGTCGTCGTGGTCGGCCAGGTAGCGCAGCCGTTCCTCGGCGACGACCCGGGCCTGCAACTGTGCGAACAGCGACGCGATCGCTTCGATGGTGTTGAGCTCCTCGGGCCGCCACTTGGGCCGGCGGAACTTGACCAGGCCGAGCATGCCGGTGGTCACCGGTCCGGAGATCAGCGGGGCGGTGGCCACCGACAGCGACTCGATGGCGTGATCCCTGCCCATCTGGCGCACATAGCCGGACTCGGCCGGCTCCGGCCGGATGATGGCGACCTGCTTGCCGTGTGCACAGGTGGTGAAGACCGGATCGGCGGTGGTGAACGACACCACCGCCAGCGGATCGGGTTCCGGCGGATCGGTGCGGGGCGGCCACTCGGCCACCAGCTTGGAGGCCCGGATCTCATGGTCGTTGTGGCGCAGGAATCCGGCGTCAACGTTGAGCTGCTCCACCAGCGTCTGCAGCACCCGCTCGCTGACCGCCGGCGCCGAGGACGGTGTGGTGGCCATCAGCTGGGCGGCGATCGAGGTGACCAGCGCCAATCTATCCGCCACGATGTCCTTCCCCCGAAGACTGCCGGCCCCGTGCCGTGCCGCGGGAGGCCTGGGCTCGCTTCGGGCCGATGCCGTCATGAGCATATTCGAAAAACCGATCGGGCCGGAAACTTCTCCGCCGAATTCCCGCTGGTCCGGTGGCGCCGAACCGCCGCTCAGCGCGTGAACGGTGCTAGTGGACCGGTCCTGCCAGAGCGGTGTCGGCCAGGAAGCGGCGCAGCACCTCGACCGCCTCGGTGAGCGTCTGTCGGTCTTCGGCGGAGAGGCGGTCCAGCTCCGGATCGATCGCCGCGGCCCTGTCCCGGCGAACCTGGTCCAGCGTGTGCACCCCCTTCTCCGTGATCCGGATCAGCACCGCGCGGGCGTCCTGCGGGTCGGGCGTGCGAGTGGTCAGGCCGGCGTCCTCGAGCCGACGCACCTGGGTGGTCATCGTCGGCTGCGAGCAGTGGTCGACCGCGGCCAACTCCGAGATGCGGGCCTCGTCCAGATCCTCGATGGTCGACAACAGTCTGGCCTGCGCACCGGGGATCGGCAGGGAGACCCGCTGGGTGGCCAGCCGGTTGAGCCGGGCGACGACGCTGAGGAGGTCGGCTCCCAGGCTGACGTGGACGGGGGCTGCCATCGCGCGAGTATTGCACAACGGTGGACCGAAGTGGATCAACTCGGTCGGCAGAGCGTTCGGGTGCCGTCCGGTCCGGCTGGCAGAATCGACGGGTGACGAAGACCGGCCAGGGCCCCACTCGAGTCCGGGCTCGGTCTATGCAACCCGTCGAGATCGCGCAGGCCGCGGTGATGGCGGCGCTGTGCGCCGCCACGGCGATCATCGCCGTGGTGGTGCCCTTCGCCGGCGGATTGGCGCTGCTCGGCACGGTGCCGATGGGCCTGCTGGCCTTCCGCTACCGGATCCGCGTGCTGATCGCCGCCACGGTGGCCGCCGCGACCATCGCCTTCCTGATCGCCGGTATGGGCGGCTTCATGACGGTGGTGAACTGCGCCTACATCGGTGGGCTGACCGGCGTCATCAAACGCCACCGCCGGGGTCTGCCGACCGTGATCGTCGCCTCGGCAGTGGCCGGCGGGATCTTCGGCGCCGGGGTGGTGGCGTCGTTGGCCGTGCTGTCGCGGCTGCGTCACCTGATCTTCGATGCGATCACCGCCAATGTGCACGGCGTCGCGGCCGCCCTGGCCAAGGTGCCGCTGCCGGAGTTCCAACGGGCCGCCGCGGACCTGACCGGGTTTCTTTCCATGTTGCTGCGCTATTGGCAGTGGCTGCTGCTGGCCCAGACGACGGTCGGCATCATGATCGTCTCGCTGCTGGGCTGGTGGGCGTTGTCGCGGGTGCTCGACCGGCTGCGCGGGGTGCCCGACGTGCACAAGCTGGAGCTACCCGCCGAGAGCGGCCCGGTCGCGCCCGTCCCGGTGCGGCTGAACCAGGTGCGGTTCCGTTATCCGCAGACCCGACACGACGCCCTGGGGCCGGTGAGTCTGGAAGTGCAACCGGGCGAACACGTCGCGGTCACCGGCGCCAACGGGTCGGGTAAGACCACCTTGATGCTGCTGCTGGCCGGGCGTGCCCCCACCGCGGGCACCGTCGAGCGCCCCGGCGCGGTGGGCCTGGGCGCCCCCGGCGGCACCGCGGTGGTGATGCAGCACCCGGAGAGCCAGGTACTGGGCACCCGGGTCGCCGACGACGTGGTGTGGGGCCTGCCGCCGGGCACCACCACCGACATCGACCGCCTCTTGGGCGAGGTCGGCCTGGCCGGTTTCGCCGAGCGTGACACCGGCGGCCTGTCCGGCGGCGAGCTGCAGCGGCTGGCGGTGGCCGCGGCGCTGGCCCGCGAACCGGCACTGCTGATCGCCGACGAGGTCACGAGCATGGTCGACCCGCAGGGGCGCGAAGTTCTGCTGGGGGTGCTCTCGAGGCTTTCTGAGCGCCACAGCACGTCCCTGGTGCACATCACCCACTACAACGATGAGGTCGGCAGCGCCGACCGGACCATCGACCTGAGCGGCTCGCGCGACAACACCGCCATGGTGGAGACCGCCGCGGTGCCCACCGCGCGGTCCGGCGGCGCCGCCCCCGGGGGACCCGCCGGCCCGCCGGTGCTGGAGCTGATCGCCGTCGGGCACGAATACGCCAGTGGCACCCCGTGGGCCAAGACCGCGCTGCGCGACATCAGCTTCACCGTCGACGAGGGCGACGGCCTGCTGATCCACGGCGGCAACGGCTCCGGCAAATCCACGCTGGCCTGGATCATGGCCGGCCTGACGACACCGACCGCCGGCAGCTGCCTGCTCGGGGGCCGGCCCGCCGATGAGCAGGTCGGGGCGGTCGCCTTGTCGTTCCAGGCGGCGCGGCTGCAGTTGATGCGCAGCCACGTCGGCCTGGAGGTGGCCTCGGCTGCCGGTTTCTCGCCGCACGATCACCACCGGGTGGAAGCCGCACTGGCGGCCGTCGGCCTGGATGCGGCGCTGGCAGGTCGGCGCATCGATCAACTCAGCGGCGGTCAGATGCGCCGGCTGGTGTTGGCCGGCTTGCTGGCCCGTTCACCGCGGGCGCTGATCCTCGACGAGCCGCTCGCCGGTCTGGACGCCGCCAGCCGGCACGGGCTGCTGCGGCTCCTGGAGGACCTGCGGCGCGAGACCGGCCTGACGGTGGTGGTCATCTCGCACGACTTCGCCGGGCTGGGGGAGTTGTGCCCCAGGACGCTGCACCTGCACGACGGCGTATTGGTGCCGGCACAAGCGGGTGCGGCATGACCAACGAGACGCGTCGAACGCCGCGGCCGGTGGTGCTGCTGCGCCCGGTGCCCGGCGACTCCGCCGTGCACCGATTGTGGGCCGGCACCAAGCTGATCGTCGTCTTCGGCATCTCGGTGCTGCTGACCTTCTACCCGGGTTGGGTGCCGATCGGTGCGGTGGCGGTGCTGGTGTTCACCGCGGCCGGCGTCGCCAAGATTCCGCGGGGCGCGCTGCCGTCGGTGCCGCGCTGGCTGTGGGTGCTGCTGGTGGTCGGCGGTGCCACCGCCGCAATGGCCGGCGGCGAACCGGCGGGTCTGGGCGGACTGCTGAACTTCCTGCGGATCACCGCCCTGTCGATCGTGCTCCTCGGGCTGGGCGCGATGGTGTCGTGGACCACCAACGTCGCCGAGATCGCGCCCGCGGTAGCCACCTTGGGCCGTCCGCTGCGCCTGCTGCGAATCCCGGTGGACGAGTGGGCGGTTGCGCTGGCCTTGGCGTTGCGCGCCTTCCCGATGCTGATCGACGAGTTCCGGGTGCTCTACGCCGCCCGCAGGCTGCGGCCCAGGACGCGGCCGCGTACCCGCCGGGAGCGGCGCCGTCGCTGGGCGCGCGAGGCGATCGACCTGCTCACCGCGGCCATCACCGTCACGCTGCGCCGCGCCGATGAGATGGGTGACGCGATCACCGCTCGCGGTGGCGTGGGCCAGATTTCGGCGTCACCGGCGCGCCCGAAGTTCGCCGACGCCCTGGCCCTGACGCTGGTCGCGGTGGTCTGCGGCGCGGCCCTGGCCCTCGAGTTGACGGTGCTCTCCACGACCGCCTAGCTTCCAGCGCCGGCCGCCTTGGCCGCCGTCTCCGCGAGATTGCACTCACGCAGGTTTTTCGCGCCGACATTTTCCAGCATGGCTGCAATCTGGGGCGGTAGTAAGTTAGCGCCATGCCGCTGTTCGGAAAACGGAAGCGTCCCTCCGTCGATGCCAGCCCCTATGAGGCGCCGCCGATCGAAGACGCTCCGACCGACAAGGTGGGTTCACTTCGGCCGTCGCCGTACCCGGACGCCTACGGCAGGCTCACCTCGGAAGACGTCCGCAGCGTGCGGTTCGGCAAGCCCCGCACCGGAAGGCGCGGCTACGACGACCTGGAGGTCGACGCCTTTCTGGACCTGGTGGAAGTCGAACTCGAGGAACCCCGGTCGCCGCCGGGAACCGTCGAGGACGGACTGCGTCCCGAGGACGTCGAGACCTGGGTCTTCTCCAAGCCGCCCCTGGGAAAGCGTGGCTACAACGAAGAACAGGTCGACGCGTTTCTGCAGCGCATCGCCGCGGAACTGCGGCATCGCGCCACCTAGAGAAACGGCGGCGTGCGCTACCGGCGGGCTGCCGCGTTGGCGGCGTCTTGAGCCTTACGCAGGGTGGCGGCGACATCGGCGCGGCCCAGGAACATCTCGTCGAAATAGGGTTTGACCGCCTGGTTGCCGGCCGGAAACCCCTCGAACCCGCCGGGAGCGGGGATGCGCGGGCCGGCGAGCACCGCGAAGAACGGGGTGACGTCGACCCCGCGGTGCGCCCAGTAGTCGAAGTAGACCCGCTGTGCGCTGAGCACGGCGGGGATCGCCGCCCCGTGACGGCCGACGTATTGGTTGCCTTCGCGACTGCCGAGCCAGGCCAACACCTTTCGCACCGCTTCGGGGTGCGGTGAGGCGGCGTTGCCGGCGGCGGCGATACCGTTGGTGACGCTGACGCGCCTGCCTTCCGGCCCGCGGGGCAGCATCGCCACCCCCCAGGAGAACGCGGCCTGTTCGGCGACGGCAGCCAGGTTGTAGGTGCCGGACTGGAACAGCGCCATCTTGCCGGCCAAGAACTGGTTGCGGGAGAAGTCGCCGTTGGTGTTGGTCTCCGAGGCCGGCGGCGCCACGTGGTCGGTGTTGATCAGCCGCACCAGGTACTCGAATGCGGCCACGGCCGCCGGGTTGTCGAAGGCGAACTCGTCGCCGCGCTGGAACACCCCGCCGGCCGAGCCGATGTAGTTCAGGTAGATGCCCTGTGGGTCGTTGGCGGCGTTGTAGCCCCACTGCTTGATGCGGCGCTCGTCGAAACCCGGTGTGCCCGCGCTGCGTCCGGCGGTGTCGCGAGTGAGCTCGGCCAGAAGCGGCCGCAGGGAGTCGCCGGCGCCGCGCGGATCCCAGCGCAGCTGCGCCAACCGTGCGGGATCGATCCCGGCGGCGGCCAGCAGGTCGGCGTTGTAGTACAGCGCGATGCCGGCGTCGGTGAGCTGCGGCACCCCCCACAACGTCCCGCCCCGGGAGAACTGGGCGACCACGGACGGTTCCCAATCCGCATCGTCGGCGTCGATCGCCATCAGCCGCCCATTGTCGGCATACCCGGCCAGGTAGGCGTTCGAGAGCCAGAAGATGTCGTCGGCGCCGCCCCCGGCCACATCGGTGCGCAGCGTGTCGAAATAGCTGGCGTAGGAGACGATGTTGGCGCGCACCTCGATGTCGGGGTGGGCGCGGTTGAACGCGGCGAACGACTGCCGGTAGGCGACGGCGACCTGTTCGTCCCAGAGTCGCACCGTCACCACCGTCTTGGCTCCGGCCGACCGGGTCGAGGCGTCGTCGAGCAGCACCGCCGCCACACCGAGCAGCGCGGCCAACGCCAGCACCCCCGCGGCGAACAGGGTGGAGAACCGCGGCCGGCTCACTTGATGCCCGTAACGACGATCGACTGCACGATTCGGCGCTGGAATACCACGAACAGCACGACCAGGGGGATCATCGCGACGGTTGTCGCTGCCATCACCAGCGTCCACTGCGCGTTGTAGCGGGACTGCAGGGCCGCGGTCGCCACGGTCAGCACCCGCCACTTGTCGCCGCTGGTGATCACCAAGGGCCACATGAAGTTGTTCCACTGCGAGACCACGGTGATCAGCCCGAGGGTGACCAGGATCGGCCTGCTGGCCGGCATCATCACATGCACGATCACGTCCAAGGTGTTCGCGCCGTCGAGACGCGCGGCGTTCACCAAGTCGTCGGGGACGGCACGAAAGTACTGGCGTAGCAGAAAGATCGCATACGGGGAGCCGAACACGAACGGCAACACCAACGCCCAGAACGTGTTCCGCAGACCCAGTTGCGCCATCATCAGATACAGCGGCACCACCGTCACGGTGGCCGGCACCATCAGGGTGGCCACATATACCCAGAACAGCGTGTCACGTCCCGGGAAGTCCAGCCGGGCGAACGCATAGGCTGCCAGCACCGAACAGCTCAGCTGCCCGAGCACGATCACCGCCGTCATCAGCGTGGTGACCGCGGCCGCCCGGCCGAAGCCCGCGCCGGCCAGATCACCGAAGTTGTCCAGGGTCGGCGGGTGCGGCCAGGACAGCGGGGTTCCGGTGGCGAATTGGCGTGCCGGGGTGATCGACGTCAACAACCCCAGCCCGAAGGGCGCCAAGGTGATCAGCGCGCCGAGGGTGAGCAGCGCGTAGATCACCGACGCACCGAAGCGCTTGTGCGGACTGCAGACATCGCTTATCGACATGGATTGGGGTAGCTCACCGGGGCTGTTGGTAGGCATAGGCGGCGGCCTGGGTGCGGTTGTGGACGCCAAGTTTAGCCATGATGGCGCATACGTGGGTGTTGGCGGTTTTGGCGCTGATGTACAGCGCGGTGGCGATTTCGGCGTCGCTGTGTCCGGCGGCGAGGAGTTCCAGGACGTCCCGTTGACGCTTGGTGAGGCCGTGGGGGTCGGCGCTGGTGTCTTTGCGGCGACGGTCGGGATCACGACCGCGCAAGTGGGCGAGGCGCTGCTGGGCGCGGCGGGCCGCGGTGCGGGCGCCGAGCCGGCGGAACGTTCCCAGCGCCGCCTCGACGGCATCGACGTCGCCGCCGAGTTGGGCGATCGCGGCATCGTAGGGGCAGCCACGCAGCGCCCACTGCCGCGCGGCCGTGCACCAATCCCCGTTGATCTCATGGTCATAGGGGGTCGCAGCGACGACGTCGCTGCCCCGGCGGCCCCCGCCCGGTTGCGCCCAGCGCCGCACGGAACCCCCGAGCCACTCGTAGGCTGCGCCGGACACCGCGGTGGCTTCGGCCGCGATGCAGCGGGCCGCTTCGTCGTCGCCGGCCAGCCAGGCGGCCTCGGCACGCGCGGCGCACACGGACAGACCCAGCATGCTGCCCGTCGCACACTCGAGTGCCTCATCGAGCAGTGGGCAAACCGGTTCTTCGCCGCGGCGGGCCCGGATCAAGGCGACGGTGATCAACGGCGCGATCCGGTGCTCGGGGGTCAGGCCGCGCTGGGTCAAGACGTGCTCGGCCCCCAGCACGGCAGACGCCCAGTCGCCGCGAGCCAGGCCGGTCAACGCCTGCAGCCCCACCACCATGGTGTGGAACATGCCGAGGTCGTGATGGTCGAGGTGGGCCGCGGCGTGGCTGAGGTGATGCTCGGCGCGGTCGAATTCGCCGCGGGCGACCGCGAACATGCCCAGCAGGGCGCCCAGCATTCCGCAATGCTCCTCGAGCCCAGGGGTTGCGGCCGCTTCGGCCCACACCTTTTCGGCGTCGTCCCAGCCGGCGTCGCTGCAGAACACGGCGGTGAGCGCCGCGTATCCGCGGGCGCAGACCAGCACGGTCGGGTCACCGAAGCGGGAACCGAGGGCTTCCGCGCGCGCGGCATAGCGGGCGCAGGCGGGGTCCACGCCGAGTGCGGCGAAGTGCGCCAGGGTGATCAGCGACCGGGCCAACTGCGGAGACGGGCCGAGGTCTTCGAGCAGCTGCACGGACGCGTGCGCCGCCTGAATGGCTTCGGCGGGGCGTCCCAGCGGCAGCAGAAGCTGCGACAGCCGGCGCAGATTTTCGGCCTGGCGATGGGGGTCGTGCAACGCGTGGCGCAACGCGAGCGCCTCTCGCCACGACGACACCGCGGCGTCGGCCTCGCCGATCAGGTAGCTGCTGAACGCGTGCCGTTCGAGCCATGTCACCTTGTGCTCGTCGGGGACGGTGTCGGCGTGGCGCAGCGCCAGCGCATACAGCTCGGCGGCTTGACGATTGGCGCCACCTGCCGCGGCGTGTTCGGCTGCCGCGGGGCCATAGCCGATGACGGCGTCGGTGTCGCCGGCCTGTTCGGCGTGAAATGCCAGCGCCGCCAATGTGTCCGGGTCGATCGGGGGTTCGGACAGCACGGTCAGTGCCCGCTTGTGTAGCACTCGGCGCTGATAATCGGGGATCTGCGCGAGGGTGGCGCGGCGGGCCAGTTCGTGGGGGAAGCCCACCGTGTCGGCGGTGGCGAACAGCACCCCGGCGTCGAGGCATTCACCCAGGGTGGCCGTCGCGCCCGGCGATACCGCTTCGAGCAGGGCGGGGTGCGCCCGCGGTCCGCAGATCGCGGCGACCTGCGCGGTTTCGCGCCCGGCCGCCGACAGCCTCGCGAGCCGGCCCCGGACCGCCTCGGACACACTGCACGGCAGCCGGCCGTCGTTCAGCGCTTCAGGCCCGGCGGCCAACATCTCGGTGACGAAAAACGCGTTCCCGCCGGTGAGCCGATGCAACGCCGAGGCGTTGATGCCGCTGCCGGCGGCCAGCGCGGCGACCGCGGCGGCGCTGAGCCGGGCCAGCGCCAGGCGGGTCAGGCTCGCGCAGGTCGCCACATCACCCAGCAGCACGGCCAGCGGGTGGGTGGGGCCGATCTGGTCGTCGCGGTAGGACGCCAGCAGCAGAATCGGCAGCGTGTCGATCCGCCGGGCCACATAACGCAGCAGATCCAAGGCGGGCCCGTCGGCCCAGTGCAGGTCCTCGATCACCCACACCGCGGGGTTGCCATCGCGGACGACGCCGACCAGTCCGGCGTAGACGGCCTCGGTGTCCCCGGCGTCGATACCGGCCCGTATCGAGGCCGCCTGATCGGCGGGGAGATCGGCGAGCATGTCGATGAACGGACCCAACGGCCGGGGGGTGGCCGACCCGTCGCACCAGCCGCGCAGCACCCGGGTGCCCGGATCGAGCCCGCTGAGGAAACGGGCGATCACCGCGGTTTTGCCTACGCCGGCCTCCCCGCGCAGCAACACCACCTGCCCCCGGCCCCGGGTGGTGGCCCGATGGCAGCGATGAAGGGCGGCCAGTGCCGGTTCGCGCTCGAGCAGACGGCCCACTGTGGCTACCCTCCGCCTCGGGTCCGGGACCGCGCATCCCGGAGCAAATATCAGGTAATTACCTGATGCGCCGAGGTTGGTGCGCCCAGCACACTCGCCAAGTGAGCGTGGCGGGCGGCCAGCCACGGGCATCAGTACACCGTCATCGGATCAGGATGCGGGATAAAGCGTAGCCCGCAGGCCCCCGCTCGCGCTCACCAAACAGCGCGAAATCAGGCGCGTGAGCACCGACAACGAAGGAGTACCGGGTGAAGCGTTCAGTAACGGTTGCCGCAGCGGCGGCAGCAATCGCGGTCGTAGGCCTGTCTGGGTGCTCCAGCGAGAAAAAGACGGAGAGCGCCCCGGCGTCCTCGTCGAGCTCTTCGAGTGCCGCAAGCTCCTCGAGTGAGACCAGCGCGTCGGTGAGCGTTGAGGGCGCTGCCGCAAACACAAAAGTGATCATCGACGGCCAAGACCAGAACGTCAGCGGCACGACCGTGTGTACGACGATGGCCGGCGATGTCAACATCGCGATCGGCGGAGCCGCCACCGGCATCGCCGCCGTGCTCACCGAGGCCGACCCGCCGGAGGTGAAGTCGGTCGGGCTGGGCAATGTCAACGGTGTGACGCTGGCATACACGGCGGGTACCGGTCAGGGCAACGCTGAGGCGACCAAGGACGGCAACCAATACAAGATCACCGGTACCGCGACCGGGATCGATACGGCCAACCCGATGCAGCCGGTGAACAAGCCCTTCGAAATTGACGTGACCTGTTCTTAGCCCGGTACGGCGTGTTGTAAGCCGCTGCGCCGGTCGGGCCGCGTTCAATGATGGACTCGGACCGTCCCGCGAGGAGCATCATGCCAACTCCGGCGTTCAGCCTGCCACGGCAGATGCTGCGACGCCGGCCGGTGAGCGGCGCCCCGGTCGCCGGTGAGGACTCGAACGACCTGCGACGCAGTCTCGGCGTCTTTCAGCTCACCATGCTCGGTGTCGGTGCGACGGTCGGGGCAGGCATCTTCTTCGTCTTCCCGAAGGCGGTACCGCAAGCCGGTCCAGCGGTGGTCTTCTCGTTCGTCATGGCCGGGGTGGCAGCGGGTCTGACCGCGATCTGCTACGCCGAGTTGGCGTCGGCGATGCCGATGGCGGGGTCGGCATACTCCTACTCCTACGCCACCCTCGGTGAGGTGATGGCCGTTGTGGTCGGGGCGTGCCTGCTGCTCGAATACGGGGTGTCCACCGCCGCGGTGTCGGTCGGGTGGAGTCAGTACCTGAGCAAGTTATCCGCCAATGTGTTCGGATTCTCGGTGCCGCAGTCGGTTTCATCGGCACCGTGGGAGTCGGCGGGCGGTGTGGTCAACCTGCCCGCCATCATCTTGGTGGCAATGTGCGCGGCGATGTTGGTCGGCGGCTCCAGTGAATCGGCCAAGGTGAATGCCGTCATGGTGGTGATCAAGCTCGGTGTGCTGCTGATGTTCGCGGTGATCGCCGCAACGGCGTTCACCGCGCACCACTTCACCGAGTTCATGCCGTTCGGGGTGTCGGGAGTCAGCTGGGCGGCGGGCACGATCTTCTTCTCCTACGTCGGGCTTGACGCGGTATCGACTGCCGGTGAGGAGGCCAAGGATCCGCAACACACGATTCCGCGGGCAACCATCGCGGCGTTGCTGATCGTGACCGGTGTTTATGTGCTCGTCGCGGTGGCCGCGGTGGGCAGCCAGCCTTGGCGCGACTTCGAGGGGCAGAGCGCGGGGCTGGCCGTGATCGTGGACAACATCACCGGAAATCGCCTGGGCAGCACCATTTTGGCCGCGGGCGCGGTGATATCGATCTTCTCTGTCACGTTGGTGACGATGTACAGCCAGACCCGCATCCTTTACGCGATGGGGCGTGACGGGCTGCTGCCGACGACGTTCGCCAAGGTCAATCCGCGCACCAGGACACCGGTGGCCAATACGGTGATCGTCGCGATCGTGGTGGCGATCCTCGCCGGCCTGGTGCCGCTGCACCATCTGGCCGAAATAGTCTCCATCGGCGCCCTGGCCGCGTTCATCGTGGTTTCGGTGGCGGTGATTGTGCTGCGGGTCCGGGAACCGGATCTGCCTCGCAAATTCAAGGTGCCCGGCTATCCGATCACACCGATTCTGTCGGTGGCGGCATGCGGATGGATTCTCTACAGCCTGCACCTGTACACCTGGATTGCGTTGACCGCCTGGGTAGCGCTCGCGTTGATCTTCTACCTGGCGTGGGGGCGCCGGCACAGCGCACTTGATCGCGGCCCGAAACGCCGCCACGGCACCGGCGCTGCATCAGGTGAGGTCATAGCTGACCCGGCGCCCGAGTGACAGCTGCTGTATCACGGTGACACCGACCAGCACGGCGAACAGCACCAGCGCCATCACCGCGGCCCGGCCGATCGCCGCCGCCCCGAACGCTTCGTCGTAGATGCGGTGCGCGATCAGATCGGTGCGGCCGGCGGGGCCGCCCCCGGTGAGCGCGTAGACGGTGTCGAACACCTGCGCGGCGCTGACCACCCCGGTGACCAGGACGAAGAACATGGTGGGCCGCAGCATCGGCAACGTGACCCGCCAGAACCGCTGCCAGCCGTTCGCCCCGTCGATGCGCGCCGCCGAGAGCACCTGGGTGGGGATGGCCAGGATGCCGGCCAGAAAGAACAGCGCGACGTAGCCCACGTTGGTCCACACCACGACCGCCGAGGTCACCGGCAGGGCCAGCCCGGGATCGGTCAGCCAGTCGATACGCCGGCCCGCCAGGGTGCTCATCGCGCCGCCGGTGGGGCTCAAGATCCAGCGCCACAGCACCGCGATGGCCAGCGGCGCGCAGATCCACGGCAGCACGTAGATGGTGCGAAACGCGGCGCTGCCGGGCAGCTCGCGGGCCAGCAGCACCGCCACTCCCAACCCCAGCGCGGTCTGGACGGGAACGACGATCGCCACGAAAAGGACCGTCACCGCAAGCGAATTGCCGAACGCCGGATCGGCCAGTACCGAGCGCCAGTTGTCGGTGCCGGCAAAGCTGATCGGCCCCAGCAGATCCCAACGGTGCAGGCTCAGCCACACCACCACCAGCATGGGCAGCAACAAGAACGCCACCACGCCGAACAGGCTGGGGGCGAGCAGCGCATAACCCAGCGCCGCGGAGCGGCGCCGCGGCCTGAGCGGCGAGTCTGCCATGCACGTATTAAAGCGGCTCGTTACCGTGGACCGGTGACACCGAACCGGGGGATCGATGCCGAGTTTCTGGCCCTGCCCCGCCACGAGTTGGCCGGCGCCGCCCTGGCAGCGGCCCGGGCGGCCGGCGCGCAGCACGCCGACCTGCGTATTCACCGGATCGCCACCGAGATCGTCCGGCTGCGCGACGGCGACTTGGAGACCTCCGTCATCAACCGGGAGCTCGGCTTCGCGGTCCGGGTGATCGTCGACGGCACCTGGGGCTTCGCGTCGCACGCCGAGCTGGCGCCGGGCGTGGCCGCTGACACCGCCCGGCGGGCCGTGCAGGTCGCCAAGACGTTGGCCGCCCTCAACACCGAACGCGTCGAGTTGGCCGCCGAGCCGGTCTACCGCGACGCCACCTGGGTGTCGGACTATCGAATCGACCCGTTCGAGGTGCCCACCGGCGACAAGATCGACGTGCTGGAGGACTACTCGGGCCGGTTGCTCGCGGCCGACGGGGTGCACCACGTGACGGCGGCGTTGACCGCGGTCAAGGAACAGAGCTTCTACGCCGACACGTTCGGGTCGTCGATCACCCAGCAGCGGGTGCGGCTGATGCCGGTCTGTGAGGCGGTGACCGTCGGGCCGGAGGGCTTCGACTCCATGCGTACCCTGGCGCCGCCGACCGCGCGAGGATGGGAGGCGGTGGCCGGCGACGAGGTGTGGAATTGGAGCGACGAGCTGGCGCAGCTGCCGGTGCTGCTGGCCGAGAAGATGAAGGCCCCCGGCGTTCGGCCCGGGCCGACCGACCTGGTGATCGACCCGACCAACCTGTGGCTGACCATCCACGAATCCATCGGGCACGCAACCGAATACGACCGGGCTATCGGCTACGAGGCGGCTTATGCCGGCACCTCGTTCGCCACCCCGGACAAGCTCGGCACGTTGCGTTACGGCTCCCCGGTGATGACCGTGACCGCCGACCGGACGGTGCCTTACGGGCTGGCCAGCATCGGCTACGACGACGAGGGTGTGGCCGCCCAGAGCTGGGATCTGGTGCGCGACGGCATGTTCGTCGGCTACCAGCTGGACCGGGTGTTCGCGCCGCGGTTAGGCCGGGCCCGCTCCAACGGGTGCTCGTATGCCGATTCGCCGCACCACGTTCCGATCCAGCGGATGGCCAACGTGTCGTTGCAGCCGGGACCCGACGACCTGTCCACCGCAGACCTGATCGCCCGGGTGGACGACGGTATCTACATCGTCGGGGATCGATCGTGGTCGATCGATATGCAGCGCTACAACTTTCAGTTCACCGGGCAGCGGTTCTTCCGCATTCGTGACGGCCGGCTCGACGGTCAACTGCGCGACGTCGCCTATCAGGCGACCACCACCGACTTCTGGAACGCGATGGAGGCCGTCGGCGGCGCCTCGACGTGGCGGCTGGGCGGGGCGTTCAACTGCGGGAAGGCCCAGCCCGGTCAGGTGGCCGCGGTCAGCCACGGCTGTCCGTCGGCGTTGTTCCGGGGCATCAACGTGCTCAACACGCGCGCCGAGGGAGGCCGGGAATGATTCCCGCGCAGAAGGTCATCGATACCGCGCTCGCCTCGATCGGGAGCACCGACACCGAGACCATCGTGCTGGTCACCGATAAGACCGAGGCGTCGCTGCGCTGGGCGGGCAACTCGATGACCACCAACGGGGTGTCGAGCAGCCGGACCACCACCGTGGTCTCGATCGTCCGCGACGACGAGGGCCCCCGGGTCGGATCGCTGTGCTCGGCCGAAGTGGACCCCGCACTGATCCCCGAGCTGGTGGCGGCCTCGGCGGAGGCGGCCGCCGGTGCACCCGAAGCCCGCGACGCCGCCGATCTGGTGGACGGCAACGGGGTGCCCGACGATTGGGACGCCGATGTGCCGGGTACCGGCGCGGAGGTCTTCGCCGACCTGGCCGCATCACTGAGCCGCGGCTTTCGCGGGGCCGACCAGCTCTACGGCTTCGCTCGCCATGAGGTGGCGACGACGTTTTTGGCGTCCTCCACCGGCCTGCGTCGGCGCTTCACCCAGCCCACCGGGACGGTGGAGATCAACGCCAAACGCAACGGAGCCAGTGCCTGGGCCGGAGTCAGCACACCGTACTTCGTTGATGTGCCGGTTGATTCACTGTTGGAGCAGCTGTCGACGAGGCTGGGGTGGGCGGCCCGCACCGTCGAGCTGCCGGCCGGGCGCTATGAGACGTTGATGCCGCCGTCCACGGTGGCCGACATGATGATCTACCTGGGCTGGACGATGAGCGGCCGTGGCGCCCAGGAGGGCCGCACCGCGCTGTCGGCGCCCGGTGGCGGCACCCGGGTGGGGGAGCGGCTCACCGATCTGCCGTTGACCCTGTACTCCGACCCGCACGCGTTCGGTCTCGAGTGCGCGCCGTTCGTGGCGACCGGCACGTCCTCGGAGACGGTGTCGGTGTTCGACAACGGTCTGGATATCGGCTGCGTGGACTGGATCCGCGGCGGGGTGATCAATGCGCTGGCCTACCCGCGAGCTGCCGCCGCGGAGTTCGGTGTCCAGGCCACCCTGCCCGCCGACAACCTGTTGATGACGGGCGGTTCGGCCAGCATGGACGAGATGATCGCCTCGACCGAGCGCGGGCTGCTGCTGACCACACTGTGGTACATCCGCGAGGTCGACCCGACCACGCTGCTGCTGACCGGGCTGACCCGTGACGGCGTCTACCTGGTTGAGGACGGCGCGGTGACCGCGGCGGTGAACAACTTCCGGTTCAACGAGAGCCCGCTCGACCTGCTGCGCCGGGCCACCCAGGCCGGGATCGCCGAGCCGACGCTGCCGCGGGAATGGGGCGACTGGGCGACCCGCGCGGTGATGCCCTCGCTACGGATTCCGGATTTCCACATGTCGTCGGTGAGTCAGGCGCAGTGACGGTGCGGGCTCAGACCAGCTCGGTGGCGTCGAACACCCAGGACATGTCGTCGGCGGCGAAGTTCTCGAAGTAGTTCGGCGGGGCGAACGCCAGCATGCTGGAGAAGTCCCAATAGTCTTTCCACAAGGTGATTTTCCCCTCGACTACCCGATGCACGGTGGCGAACCGCAGGGTGCCCTGTTCGCCGGTCGGGAATACCCATGTCTCGGAGTGCTCATACATGACATCCGGGCCGTTCGACACCAATTGGCCGCCGTGGTGGCGGTATTCGGCCAGCCGGTCGAACAACAACCGGAGCCGTTTGACGATGTTCTCGGGGCCGCGGGCGGCCGCCGCCGGCATCGGCATGTCGACGTAGAGGCAGTCCGCGGCCAGATGGGTCTTGAGTGCGTCCCAATCATGCCGCGCCAGTGCCTGCCACATGCCCAGCACGACGGCATCCGATGTGGCGGTTGAACCCGACGCGGAGGTGTCCAGCATGCTGGTCACTGAACCGGGTGCAAAAGCCGATGTCAATGCTGAGGTGTCGATCGACTGAGTTCGTCGAATCTGGCGAGCGCGGCGTCGAGGTCGTCTTCATCGAACATCTCGCAGCGGCTGAACATGTCGCCGTCGATCGTGACGGCGTCAAGTACGCGCCACTCCACGTCTAAGCCGTCTCGCGATGTCCCCTTGGCGACGTGGGTGACGACTGCCCCGAGGTGGGTCAACCGATGAACCTCCTCCACGTAGATGACCGGTAAAATTCGCCGCTATGAGCGAACGTGTGGAGCAGCTGGAGTTTCAAGCTGAGGCCCGTCAGCTGCTGGACTTGATGATCCACTCGGTCTACTCCAACAAGGACGCGTTCCTGCGGGAACTCATCTCCAACGCTTCGGACGCGCTGGACAAGCTGCGGCTCGAAGCCTTCCGCAACAAGGACCTCGACGTCGACACCTCCGACCTGCATATCGAGATCGAGGCGGACAAGACCGAGCGAACCCTGACCATCCGCGACAACGGCATCGGCATGTCGCGCGACGAGGTGGTGGACCTGATCGGCACGCTGGCCCGCTCCGGCACCGCCGAGCTGCGCCGGCAACTGCGCGAGGCGCAGAACGCCAAAAACGAAGCGGCCTCCGAGGAGCTGATCGGCCAGTTCGGTGTCGGCTTCTACTCGGTGTTCATGGTCGCTGATCGCGTCGAGCTGCTCACCCACAAGGCCGGGGAGAGCGAGGCGATCCGGTGGGAGTCCACCGGTGACGGCACCTACACCGTCGAGGCCGTCGACGACGCGCCACATGGCACGTCGATCACGTTGCACCTCAAGCCCGCCGACCCCGACAACGAGCTGCACGACTACGCCGACGAGTGGGTGATCCGCGACCTGGTCAAGAAGTACTCGGACTTCATCTCCTGGCCGATCCGGATGGAGGTGCAGCGCACCGTGCCCGCCGAGGAGGAAGGCGGACCGGAGAGCGTCACCACCGAGGTCGTCACGCTGAACTCGATGAAGGCGTTGTGGGCACGTCCCAAAGACGAAGTGTCGCAAGAGGAATATCACGAGTTCTACAAGCACATCGCGCACGCCTGGGACGAGCCGCTCGAGGTTATCGCGATGAAGGCCGAGGGGACCTTCGAATACCAGGCGCTGCTGTTCATTCCCTCGCACGCACCGTTCGACCTGTTCCACCGTGACGCCCGCGTCGGGGTGCAGCTCTACGTCAAACGGGTGTTCATCATGGGCGACTGCGACCAGCTGATGCCCGAATACCTGCGGTTCATCAAGGGCGTCGTCGACGCCGCGGACATGTCGCTGAACGTCTCCCGCGAAATCCTGCAGCAGGACCGGCAGATCAACGCCATCCGCCGCCGGCTCACCAAGAAGGTGCTCGCCACCATCAAGGAGATGCAGTCCGGCCGCCCCGAGGACTACCGCACCTTCTGGACCCAATTCGGGCGGGTGCTCAAGGAGGGCCTGCTCTCCGACCCCGACAATCAGGAAGCGCTGCTGGGCATCTGCTCGTTCGCCTCCACCCACAGCGAGGAGCAGCCCACCACACTGGCCGAGTACGTCAGCCGGATGAAGGACGGCCAGCAGCAGATCTACTACGCCACCGGTGAGTCGCGTTCGCAGCTGCTGAAGTCGCCGCACCTGGAGGCGTTCAAGGCCAAGGGATTCGAGGTACTGCTGCTCACCGACCCGGTCGACGAGATCTGGGTGGGCGTGGTCGACCAGTTCGACGGCCACCCGCTGCAGTCGGTCGCCAAGGGCGAGGTGGACCTGGACTCCGAGGAGGAAAAGGCCGCCCACGAGGCCGAACGCAAGGCCCAGGAGGAGGAGTTCGCCGACCTTGTGGTGTGGCTGACCGAGACCCTCGCCGACCACGTCAAGGAGGTGCGGTTGTCGACCCGGCTCACCGATTCGCCGGCCTGCCTGATCACCGACGTCTTCGAGATGACCCCGGCGCTGGCGCAGCTCTACCGGGCGTCCGGGCAGGACGTGCCGCTGGGAAAGCGGATTCTGGAGCTCAACCCGAGCCATCCGCTGGTGACCGGGCTGCGCACGGCGCACGCCGAGCGGCCCGACGCTGCCGAGGTGGCCGAGACCGCCGAACTGCTCTACGACGCCGCGCTGTTGGCCGAGGGCGGGGTGCCGGAGGACCCAGCCCGCTTCGCCGAGCTGCTGGTGGCGCGGCTGACCCGGACGGTGTGAGCTCGACCGCCGGCGGTCAGGGCACCAGCACCACTTTGCCGATGTTCTCCCGCGCGGCCAGGATGCGGTGGGCCTCGGGCGCATCGGCGAACGGCACCGCGGCGTGCACGACCGGGATCGCGGTCCCGTTGGCCAGCGCCTCCGATAGCGGGGCGATCCAGGGTTCGAGCGTGCCGCGGTCGTCCCACAGCCGCAGCATGTTCAGGCCGATGACGGTCTTGGACTGTTCCATCTGTTTGAGCAGACTGAAGCCGCGCAGCATCGCCAGTGCCTGCGGCGCCGCCCGGCGCACCGACCGCTTCTCGCCCTGCTGCAGCGAGGAAAGGCCGTAGGCGACCAGCCGGCCGCCCGGGCGCAGCAGCTCGAACGAGCGTCGCAGCGAGGTGCCGCCGAGCCCGTCGAGCACGATGTCGTAGGGTTCCAGGCCTTCCCACCAGCCGGTGCTGCGGTAGTCGAGGGCGCGGTCGATACCCAGCTCCTCGAGCCGGCCGTGCTTGCCCGGTGAGGCGGTGCCGTGCACGACGGCTCCGGTCGCCTTGGCCAGCTGGATCGCCGCGATGCCGACGCCACCGGCGGCGGCGTGCACCAGCACCCGCTCACCGGTCTGCAGCGACCCGTAGCCGTGCAGCGCGGCCCAGGCCGTGGCGTAATTCACCGGTATTGCGGCGCCCTGCTCGAAGCTCATCGACGGCGGCAGCGCCACGGTGTCGGAGGCCTCGGCGTTGACGATCTCGGCGTACCCGCCGAAGCGGGTGCCGGCCAGCACCCGCTCGCCGATGCAGGCCGGATCGACACCCTCACCGACGGCCTCGATGGTGCCGGCCACTTCGTAGCCGACCACGGCGGGCAGCTTCGGGGCATCGGGATACAGCCCGACCCGGGCGAGGTGGTCGGCGAAGTTCACCCCCGCCGCACGCACCGCGATCCGCACCTGGCCGTCGGTCGGCGGCGGGGGATCGGGGCGATTCTGCACCTGCAACACCGATGGGGGGCCGTGTTTGGTGATGACGACGACGCGCATGGGTTTCAGCCTATTGCTGTTCAGTCCATAATCCATGAGATGGACGTTCTGGATGAGCTGAACCGATTGGTGGCACTGCCGGGCGGCCGGCTCGGTGCCCTGGTACGCGAGGTGTGCGGCCGGACGCTGGGGCTGCCGCCGCTACCGGCTGAGGTGAGCGCCGATGCCTCGGCGGCCGATCCGGTGGTGGCCGAGTTCGCCGAGCAGTTCAGCGTCGACGTCTCGATGATCAGCGACACCCAGCGTGACCGGTTACGGGACACTTTGGGGGACAGCATGTTTGATGCCGTCGTCCAGATATATGTCGCCGACTTCGTGCCACGGGTGCGGGCCGGCCTGGATGCGCTCGGTGTCGCGGTGCCGTGGCCGGACCCGATCGCCTGGGACCACTCGGGCCATCCGGCCGATGCGCTGTTCAACGGGTTCATGCCCGCCGTCGCCCGGCTGCGATCCCTGGATTCGGTGACCTCCGAGGTGGTGCGGTTGCGTGGTGCGGCCCAGCACAATTGCCGGCTGTGCAAGTCGCTGCGCGAGACGACCGCACTGGACGCCGGGGGCTCGGAGTCGCTGTATGACGACATCGAGCGGTTCGAGGGTTCCGGGCTGCTCAGCGAGCCGCAGAAGGCGGCGCTGCGCTACGTCGACGCCCTGATCTGGGCTCCGGCGCACATCGACCCCGACATCGCCGCCGGGGTGCGGCAGCACTTCAGCGACGAGCAAGCCGTGGAGCTCACGTTGGATGTGATGCGCAACGCCGGCAACAAGATCGCGGTGTCCCTGGCCGCCGACGCACCGCGGGTGACCGACGGCACCGAGCGCTACCTGCTCGATGCCGACGGCCAGACGGTGTTCGGCTGAGCTCAGGCGGAGCGGCGGGCCAGAAAGTCCAGGATGGCGTCGGCGAAGATGTCGTTGCGGTCGCCGGCGACCATGTGACCGGCCCCGGCGACGTCGACGAACTCCACCTGCGGGAACCGGGCCAGGAAATCCTCGGCGTTCTGCGCGCCGACCAGGTCGCTGAGCTGACCGCGGACCAGCAGCATCGGCACCCCGCCGTCGAGGATGATCTGCACGGCGGCGTTGAGCCGTTCGACGTCGTGGATCTCCATCGGTCCCTGGTGCTCGGGGCCGCTGAGGAACTGCGGGTCCCAGTGCCAGTACCAGCGATCGCCCCGGCGGCGCAGGTTGGTGGTGAGCCCGTCCAAGTCGGTGGGGCGGGGCCGGTGCGGGTTGTAGGCGGCGATCGCGTCGGCGACCTCGTCGAGGGAGTCGAAGCCGGACTCCATGTTCTCGGTCATGAACGCCTGTACGCGTTCGGCTCCGGAGGCGTCCATGTTGGGCACGATGTCGACCAGCACGATCGCGCTGGCGGCACCGGGGGCCAGTTCGCCGCCGAGCAGCATCGCGACGCACCCGCCCAGCGAGGCGCCGACCAACACCGGGTCGGGCGGCAGGGTGCGCAGCACCTCTTGGACGTCGGCGGCGAAACTCACCAATCGGTAGTCGCCCTCGCTGGCCCAATCCGATTCGCCGTGCCCGCGCAGGTCCACGGTGACGGCCTGCCAGCCGCGTTCGGCCACCGCCGCGGCGGCCCGGCCCCAGGAGCGACGGGTTTGGCCGCCGCCGTGCAGGAACACCACTGGGCGTGCGTCGGGATCACCGTGGCGGTCGGCGATGATGCGCACATCGCCGGGCGCATGGGTGATGAACGTTTCCGCGGTCATCCTCGGATCGTAAGCCGATGGGGTTCAGCGGCGATTAGTCGCCCGGGCAAAAACCCTATTGACCTGCGCCTTGTCGGGGTTACGATGGTGTATTCGTCATGTCGGGAGGGCGCTATGGCCCGCTTTCTCGCCCTCGCTTACGGGGTGCTGAATTATCTGGTGTTCCTCGTCGTCTTCCTCTATGCGGTCGGCTTCGTCGGTGATCTCGTGGTGCCGCGCAGTGTCGACCGCGGCCCGCACGCGTCCACCGGTGCAGCGCTGGTGGTCGACGTGCTGCTGCTGGGTTTGTTCGCGGTGCAGCACAGCGTGATGGCGCGACCGGCGTTCAAACGGTGGCTGACGCGAGCGGTACCCGTCGACCTCGAACGCAGCACCTATGTTCTGGCATCGAATATTGTTCTGGCCCTGCTGTTTTGGCAGTGGCGACCGATCCCGACGATCATTTGGGAGGTGACGGCGCCTGCCGGGCGGGCGGCGTTGTGGGCGTTGTTCTGGATCGGCTGGGTGATCGCGCTGGCGGCGACGTTCATGGTCAGCCACGTCGAGCTTTTCGGGCTGCGCCAGGTGTACTCGGCGTGGCGGGCCCAGCCCTTCACCCCGGTCGGGTTTCGCGCCAAGTTGCTCTACCGGCTGGTGCGGCACCCGCTGATGCTGGGCTTCGTGATCGCGTTCTGGGCCGCGCCCACCATGACCGCCGGGCACCTGCTGTTCGCGGTCGCCACCACCGGCTACATCCTGATCGCGGTGCAGCTCGAGGAGCGGGATCTGGTCGGGGTCCTCGGCGAGGACTACCAGCAATACCGCCGCCGGGTCCCGATGCTCTTCCCCCTGCGCCGGCCCCGCGCCGAGCCGCGGTAGCTCAGGCGAACGGCTGCAGGCCGAACCGGCCCCAGGCGAGGAAGCCGAACACGGTGATGAACGCGATGTCGCCGGCCAGATAGCGCCACTCGTTGCGGCGAAGCCTGGTGGTGGCGGCACCGGCCATGAACAGCATCAGGCCGCAGGCGGCCAGCGGCACCAGCACCGGTGCGATACCCAGAATTGCCGGCAGGACCAGGCCGATCGCGCCGATGAGCTTGATGGCGCCGATGGTCTTGAGATGGCCGTCGGTGAAGTCGTCGACCCAGTGCTGGTTGGCGCCCAACGCCCGGTAGTTCTCCCGCGGCAGCGCCAGCAGGGCGGTGCCGCCGGCGACGAAGCCGGCGGCGAGGATGCCGGCGATGATCCACAAGGTGGTGTTCATGGCGCACTCCTTCGTGTTCGTGGTTACCTCGATGCGGTGGGGTCCGTCATCACCTATGACGGGCCGACACCATGAGAGGTAACCGATGACGACTGAGTCGCAGCTGGCGGAGGATTTCGAACAGCAGCGCCCTCGCCTGCTGGCGCTGGCCTACCGGATCCTGGGGTCGGGGGCCGACGCCGAAGACGCCGTTCAGGAGGCGTGGCTGCGGCTGTCGCGCCAGGACGTCGACGCGATCGACAACCTGCCGGGGTGGCTGACGACCGTGATCGGGCGCATCTGCATCGACACCTTGCGGGTGCGCGCCGCCCGGCCGGATATCTCGACCGACCTAGACCTGCCCGACCTAATCGTGACCGATGACCGCGACACCCCGGAAGATACTGCGGTGCTTGCGGATTCGGTGGGATTGGCATTGCTGGTCGTGCTGGGGTCGCTGCGCCCGGACGAACGGCTCGCGTTCGTGCTGCACGACATGTTCGCGGTTCCCTTCGCCGAGATCGGACCGATCGTCGGCAAATCGGCAGATGCGGCCAAGATGCTGGCCAGCCGGGCACGGCGCAAAGTCCAGGACGTGCCCACGCCGGCGGGGGATCGGCGTGCCCAGCGTGAGGTCGTCGACGCCTTTCTGGCCGCCGCGCAGGACGGTGACTTCGATGCCCTGGTGCGGGTGCTCGACCCGGAGGTCACCTGGCGCCAGCACACCGCCCGCGGCGTGACCGTCACGACCGGAGCCGGCGACGTCCTGGAGGCGATCCGCCGGGGCCGCGGAGCCCGGGTCACCGCGCGTCGTGTCCTGGTCAACGGCGAGCCCGGCATCTTGGGCTGGGGCCCGACCGGGCGCCCACTGAGTCTGATGGCGTGCACGGTGCGAAACGGCCGGCTGGTGGGCATCGTGTCGATCACCGACCCGGTCCGGCTGGGCGGCATGGAGCTGCCGGAACCTCCCGACGGGGTCTAGGCGTGCGCATCGAGGCCCCCGCCTTGTCATCGGCGACGAGCGGGAACGCTAGTGTCATGGTCGCGAGTTAGCACCGGGGGCGGTAGCTCAGTCGGTTAGAGCCGCGGACTCATAATCCGTTGGTCGCGGGTTCGAGCCCCGCCCGCCCCACAATTAGCTGTATTACCTCGGCTGATGGTTGACAGTTACTTCGGTTGATCCGTGACACTTCCTGGATGAGGGAGTTGAGCGTGGTCGAGCAGCGGTGTCAGGCCGTGTTGGCGATGGTGACCGGGGTCGGGTGGACCTACCACTGACGCCGCCGGTCGCATCCTGCAAGCTGACCCCGACAGAGGTCGAACTGCTCACATGGTAGCCGCGTTGGGGCTGAGCACAGTGTGAGCCGCGCGGGGCAGGTAACACACGTGTTTCGGCGAGCTACCGGCCCCCGGGGGCGATGTGCAGCCGTGCCGCGACCTTACGGGCGATGCTGTGCGGGGCCGGTCGGTTCATCGCGGCCCGATGACTCACGCGGCGCTGAGTGCGTTGAGCAGCGCATCCCAGAGCTCGGTGGTGGTGAGTGTGGGAATGTCGTTGATCGTGGTCATTCCGTCGACGACCGTTGTGGCCGAGTCGATTTCTGCCGGCGTCAACCCGAGGTAGGCCTCGTGGAGTTCCAGGCCGAGTAGGAGGTCCTGCCAACTCATGCCCAAGACGCCGGGTTCCGCGTAGGCATCACCGTGAATGTTGTACACGTCGGTCGGGTACAGGTCGTTGGGGACGACGGTGGTGTTGGCGCCGAGCATGACGAAACGCAGAGCGTCGCTGGGGACGCCGGCGTCGGCGAGTTGCTGTTCGGCGAGAGAAGCCACCAGGCTGCTTTGCGAGTAGGTGAAAATGGTCAACGGGTCGCTGCACACGCCGGAGGCGTCGCAGTCCATGCCGCCGGCGGCGTAGTCGGCGAGGACCGCGTTGACCAGGATGGTTTCGCCCTGCGCGACGCTTTGGCCGAAGTCGTTGGTCTCGGGAGTGGTCAGTGCCAGCGTCGACGCGGTGGTGCCCTCATACCCGTTCGGTTCGAGGTACAGGTTGAGCGCGTCGCTGATGTAGGCGGCATTCGGCGTCGGGATGCCGGTCGGCCCCAGGATCAACGCGTTCGTTGATCCGTAGAGGAAGTCATAGCTGTCGTCGGCGGCGTTGGCGGCCGCGGCCCACCCCAGCCCGGCGCCGCACAGCGCGGCGCCCAGGATCACATGCTTCATCGGTTTCCCCTGGTTGCAGGTTCAGGCGGTCTCGCCGAGCTGCGCTGGTCGGCAGGTGATTACGTTGGCCGACTCCCGCGGGTGAGCGCTGCGACAGCGGTCGTCGACGGCGAAATTATTTCAGCTGCCGTCAATCTTGGCGCCCGGAACCGAAATATCGCCGAACGATATTGATTATGTCAGGCCACTCGACCGCGAACCGGCTGGTGCTTTCGGTTGGCTAGGCACTGGTCGCACGTGCACGAGTCTTATTTCGTGGACGCCGGTTCACAACCCGGGTATCACACGTGGAAGAACGAACTGACCAGCGCTGTGACCAACTCGGGGAAGCTGAGTTCGGGAATCTCGTTGAACGTGGTCAGTCCGTCGGTAAACGAATCCGCCGAGGCGATCTGGTCCGCCGTCAACCCGAGGTAGGCGTTGTGGACGGCCAACCCGAACAGCACGTCCTGCCAATTTGTGTTCCCGAACAGCAGGTCGATCCAACTCTTGGTCAGCGAGTGCGTCGCGTAGATGTCACCGTCGATGTTGAAAACCTCGGTGGGGTACATGTCGGTGGGGACGGCGGCGGGGGTGGCGCCGAGCATCACGAAACGTAACGCGTCCTCGGGGACGCCGGCTTTCACGAGGTCGTCTTGGACGTTAGCGGCGATCAGGCTGCTTTGGGAGTAGGTGAAGATGGTCAGCGGATCGCTGCACACACCTGCATCGTCGCAGCCCATTGTGCCGGCGTGGTACTCGGCCAAGATCGCCTCGGTAAGGACCTTTTCGCCTTCCGGGACACTGTCGAGGAAGTTGAAGGAGTTGGGGAGTGTCAGCGCGTGTGACGAATCAACGTCGCCCTGGTACCCCAGCGGATCGAGGTACAGGTCGATCCCGTTGGTGATGTAGTTGGCGCTCGGCGTCGGGATATTGGTCGGGCCCAGGACCAACGCATCGGTTGAGCCGTAAAGGAAGTCGTACTTGTTGTCGTCGGCGGCATTGGCTGCTGCGGCGAACGCCAGCGCGGCGCCGGCCAGCGCGACGCCCAGGATCACTTTCTTCATGAGGTCCTCCTTGTTCGGAAGGTCCCCGAGGATGTCTCGAGGGGTTCTGGGACAAGACGTGATTCTGTTGTGCGACATCTCCCGGGGGGCGATGCCGATCGCGAGCTGGCAACCGCCTGCCAACAGTTGGAATTATTGCCGCCGACGTCAATAAAATCCCCGAAATCCAAATAATCGCCAAGAAATTCATGAGGGTGGGCTTTCCGCGTTGCTGAGCCGATCGCCCGCGCGTGTCGGTGCTCGGCGGCCCGGACTGCGGACCCGGATGAACCGCGGTGCACCCGAAACGCGAATTCGTCCGTTGACCAGCGTGCCCAGAGTTGCCGGGGCTGAAACCCAGGCCGGCCTCCACCGGATTTGGCTGGCCTACACCCGCCGGCGGCTGCGGCCAGGCCGAGTCCGCCGTGGTTGCTCGAGATGCCCCGATTCCCGCCCGCGGTCGACGGATCAGGCCGAGGATTGACGGCGGTGGCGACGCGGGTATGGGTTCGCCTGTCGCCTGTGCCGGCGCACGAACCAGGGCCGGCGGTGAAAGGAGGGCTGCACCGATCCATGGCTGATATCACCGGCCTCTACCAAGCGCTCCTGGGCCGCATCCTCGGTGACGATGCGACAGCGCCGCTTGAGCTGCGCCGGGCTGCCTTCGACAACGCCGGGCTCGACGAGCCGATCAAGACCCTGGTCGACACGGTGGCCCACCGCTCCTACCGGGTGAGCGACGAGGACGTCGCCGCCGCACGATCCGCGGGTCTGAGCGAAGACCAGATCTTTGAGATCGTGGTGTGCGCCGCGGTCGGTCAGGCGAACCGGCAGTACACCGGTGCATTGGAAGCGCTGGCCGCCGCCGGCGAAGGGGGCCCGCGATGAGGCTCGCGATTCTCGATCACGGGCACCGACTGCGCACCAAGGCCCCGCTGGGGATGATTCGACTGGTGTCTCGCCAGCCGGTCGTCGACGCCGTCAAACTCGCGTTCTACCGACCCGAGTTCTACGGCGGCGGTGCCCTCACCAACGAGGCGATGCGCGGGCCCTCGGCGTGGTCGGTCGGGGAGCGGGAACTGATGGCCGCCTACGTCTCCGAGGTCAACCGGTGCCCGTTTTGCGTCGCGGCACACACGGCCACGTCCAACCTCTGCTACGGCGATCACGCGACGGCCGCGGCCACCCTCGCCGATCTGGAGACGGCACCCATCACCGAGCCGCTGCGGGCGACGCTTCGCCTGTTGGGCAGACTCACCCGCGAGCACAGCGTCGATGCCGAGGACGTGCGAGCCGTGCTGGCGACCGGTGTGACCGCCGAGCAGCTCAAGGACGCCCTGGCCGTGAGCCTGGTCTTCAACATCACCGACCGGCTGGCCAACGCCTTCGACTTCGAAGTCGCCGGCCCGGCCGCCATAGAGGCCGGTGCGCGCCATCTGGTGAAGCGCGGCTACGGCTGACGGTCTGCGACTACACTCTTGAGTTCATGGCCATCCGGCGCGCGGTGCTCGTCATCGCCGATATCGGCGGCTACACCGCCTACATGAACTGGAACAGGACCCACCTGGTACACGCCCAGATGGCGGTGGCCACGCTGCTGGAATCGGTCATCGACGCGGCCAAGGGCATGAAGCTGGCGAAGCTGGAGGGCGACGCCGCCTTCTTCTGGGCGCCCGACGGTGACGCCCAGAAACTGGTCAGCGAGCGGCTGGCGCGGATGCATCAGGCGTTCATCGACCGGCGTGCGCGTATCGAGAACGGACGCCTGTGTGAGTGCGACAGCTGCCGGCAATTGATGAACCTGTCGCTGAAATTCGTTGCTCACCAGGGCGAGGTGGCCGAGCAGAAGGTCAAGCGCCACACCGAGCTCGCCGGTGTCGACGTCATCCTGGTGCACCGGATGCTCAAGAATCAGGTGCCGGTGCCCGAATACGTGTTGATGACCGACGCCGTCGCGGAGTGTCTCGACGAGCCGGTGCGCGCGGTGTGCACCCCCCTGGTGCACGATTTCGACGGGCTGGGCCAAACGTCTACGTACTACCTGGATCTGGCGAACTCGGCGGTGCCGCCGCCCCCGGACGCCCTGGGTTGGGCCGGCAGGCTGAAGTTCCGGCTGAGTTCGCTGCCGTTCATGCTCGGTGCCAAGGAACCGTGTGCGGGATTCCGCAGTCTGGGCCGCGGCGCCCCGGAACTGTCGCGGGGCTGACCGCAGCGCAGCGGGGGCAGGGCCGATGGCCGCCGGCTACAGCCTTGCGGCGACGAAGTCGGCGGCTTGGTTGACCATGCCCGACGAGATGTAGGCACTGGCCAGGTGTTGCGGCCAGTTCGCTTCCCAGGTGTTCGGATCGGCCGGGTTGCAGACCGGGTCGGCGCCATGACACTGTTCGATGGTCCGGTCGTTGTAGACCGGGCTGAAGTTGGTGATGGGTCCGACCCACTGACTGCCGTTGCCGAACAGCGCAACCGCGGCGATGTGCTCGTCGGCGCCCGGTGGCAGAGGATTGGTGAAGCCCAACGCCGAAAAGGGGACCGCCAGCACCACGTCGGTGACCGCCGCGCCCAGCGAATATCCCCCCGGCACGATACGGGTGTTGGGGCACCCGCTGATCGTCTTCTGGATGTGGGCGCTCATGTCGTTGGCGCCCTGGTCGATCTGATTGTCGGCGGGGTAATTCACCGCATACACACCGATGTTCTTGGAGGTCTTGGAGCGCAGCGCGCTGACGAATGCATTGCCGACCGCCCCGACGCCGGGCGATTCCAGGCGCCCACGGGCGAACACCACTTCGGCGTCGGGACATGCTGCGCTAGCCGGCGACACCGCACCGGGTGTCCCGGCGGGAAGGACGACGGGGGCGATCAGCAGGACTGCCGCCAGCACAGCGCCGAAGCCGGTGAGTCGCAGACGGTGGGCCGAAGAATCGCTCACGAGGTGAATGGTAGTGGCCCACAGCCATTCTGTCGCCGCCAATAGCCCGGCCGGTTTGGCCGCTACTCGGTGTCCGCAGGGCCCAGCAGGCGTACTTCCTCCAGATCCATCGACGCCTGCACTTCACGTAATACGATGTCGTCGATCTGATTTCGGTCGCGAAGTTCGGTGACAGCCCGGCGCTTGTGCTCGAGGACGCCCAGATGTATTTGCCGCACCACGTCTTCATACCCGGCGGCGTCGCCGGCTCGATCGTCTGTCGTCACCAGCGCGGCCTGGTCCCGGTACTCCTGGTGTAAGCGGTCCACCACCTCCGGGTCGGCGTTGAGTTGACCTGCCACCCGCGGCAGCGCCTCCAGCGCGGCCTCGGCGGCGCGGCTGCGGGCCAGCCGCAATTCCTCGGCGCGCGCCGAATCCTCGGGCATGCGGGCCCAGCGAACGACGGCCGGCAACGTGCTGCCTTGCAGCAACACGGTCACCAGGATCACGAACGACACCACGTAGATGATCAGGTTGCGATCCGGGAACGCCTCGCCGCTGTGGGTGGTCAGCGGGACGGCCAGTGCCGCGGCCAGTGAGACCGCGCCGCGGAAGCCCGCCCAACTCGACACCGCGCGCTGCCGCCAGTCGATACGACGGGCTCGCTGTTCGGCGCGCCGGTCCACGAGGCGGATGAGCACGGTGGTGATCTCCGCCCAGGCGATCCGGGTCACGATGACCACGCCCGTGACAGCCAGGCCGAGCGCCGTGGCATGGGCGAGACCCTCTCCGATGTTGACGATGCCGTGCACGGCGCCGGGAAGCTGAACACCGACGAATACCCACAACGAACCGTTGATCAGAAAGGTCGCGATGTCCCAGAAGGCGAAAGCCTGCAGCCGCGAACGGGCCCCGATGACCCGCGGGCCGACGTAGTTCAGCACCAGGGCCGACACCAGCACCGCGACGACGCCGCTGCAATGAAATGTCTGGGCCAGCAGGAACGCCGCGAACGGGGTCAGCAGGCTCAGGGCGCCTTCCTCCAGCGGTGCGTCGATGCGGCGGCGCAGCAGCGTGACCGCTCCTCCGACCAGCAGCCCGGCCACGATCCCGCCGAGGTAGGAGCCGACGAAGCGGCCCACTAGGTCGACGGGTCCGATCGAGGGGCTGCCGGTCGCGACGGCGACCGTCACGGCGAACAGCACCAGCGCAGTCCCATCGTTGATGATGCTTTCGGCGCGCAGCACGGTCAGGGGCTGGCGCGGCAGTTTCTTGGCCAGTCCGGCCACCGCGGCGGCATCGGTGGGCGAGAGCACGGCGCCCAGCACCGATGCCGCATGGGGCTCCATTCCCAGCGCTCGCGCCGTCCACGACACCGCCACCGCGGTCGCGATCACCAGGCCGACACTGACCAGGACGATCACCCGCAGGTTCGCCCGTATCTCGCGAAAACTGGTGTTCAGGCTCTCCCAGTACAGGATCGCCGGCAAGAACAGCAGCAGCACGATCTCCCCGTCGAGCTGGGTTTCGCCGAAGCGGGGGATCAGGCCCAGCATGCCGCCGAGCAGGATGAGCAGTACCGGCGGGCCGACGCGATACCGCTTGCCCAAGAGCGTGCCCGCGACCACGGTGGCGACGAGCGTGACAATGACGACGAGGCCAAACACCATCACATCCTGCCGTGCCGGCGGCGCGCTGGGGAGCCTTCGAGATAGGCCGCCAAGGCATTGGTCAGACCGCGCCGTGCCTCCTCGAGGTCGGCATAGGAGCCCAGCTGACGCTCGGAGACCAGCCCGCGCATGGCACCCGGGATGAGGGCGGCCACCTCCCGCACCCGCTGCGGGTCGACCTCCAGGTCGGCGAACGCGCTATAACAGGTCTGCAGCCAGCTTCTGCCCCAGGAGAACAGCTCCGCCGCGGTGCGCGGGTACAGCCGTTCCAGCTCGTGGTGGTCGCGGGGGAGGGCGGCCCGCAGGTTCTCGATGGCCCGGGAATCCTGCGACGCCAGCCCGTGATAGAGGGTGTCGATGATCGCGGCAACCCGATCCCGTAGCGGGGCATCCTTTTTCAGCTCGGCGAACGCCGATATAGTCGCGTCCCGCCGTTCGGCGGTCCGGTGCAGCACCGCCGCCCAGAAGCCGTCGACGTCGCCGAACTGATATTGCACCGCGCCCCAGGTGGCGCCGCTCTCCTTGGCGATCCGGCTCGCCGACACCGCGCCCGGGTCGCCGGTGGCCAGCGAGCGCACCGCCGCGTCCAGCATCGCCTCGCGGGTCGCTTGCCCGCGCTTGTTGCTGCGCCGCGGTGCTGGTTGCGTCATCCCAGGAATCCTAGCAACATTTCCATAGTACCCCCTATGATTCTGTTGTCGGGCGAACTATGCTGCGGAAGTCGGCCCGCTCGCGACCATGGAGAGGACACGCACGCATGGCTAAACCGCCGCTGTCGATGAAGCCGACCGGCTGGTTTCAGGTCGCCTGGTCCGACGAGATCGGTGTCGGCGAGGTGCACACCATGAAGTACTTCGGACAGGAGATGGTCGCCTGGCGCGCCGAGTCCGGGCAGCTCACCGTGATGAACGCCTACTGCGAGCACCTCGGCGCGCACCTGGGCTACGGCGGCACCGTCTGCGGCGAAGTGCTGCAGTGCCCCTTCCACGGCTGGCAGTGGAACTCTCAGGGGCGCAACGTCTGTATTCCCTACCAGGACAAGCCCAACCGGGGCCGGCGGATCCGCACCTACCCGGTGATCGAACGCAACGAGTCGGTCTACATCTGGCACGACGTACACGGGCGAGAGCCGTACTTCGACCCGCCGGACGTGTTCGCCGGCTTCGACGACCGCACGGCGGCCGACTACTACCCGCAGCAGCGGCTCTACCGGCAGACCCTCGAAATGCACCCGCAGTACGTCCTGGAGAACGGCGTGGATTTCGCGCACTTCAAATACGTGCACGGCACGCCGATCGTGCCGGTGTTCACCCGCCACGACTTCGCCGAGCCGGTGTCCTACGTCGATTTCACCATCACCTTCGAAGGCGATGACGGCCAGAAGATCGAGGACGTCAACAGCGGTGTCGAGGCCATCAACGGCGGCTTGGGCATCGCGGTGACCAAGAGCTGGGGCATGATCGACAACCGCACCATCTCGGCGATCACGCCCGTCGACGATTCCACCTCCGATGTCCGCTTCATGGTCTACATCGGCCGCACACCAGCCGGCGATCCGGTGCGCGCCGAGGCCAGGGCCGCCGAATTCGGTCGCGAAGTGATCCGGCAGTTCGAACAGGACATCCACATCTGGTCGCATCAGCGCTATTCGGATCCGCCGGCGCTGGCCACCGCCGAATACTCCGGCTTCACCGCAATCCGCCAGTGGGCCAAACAGTTCTACCCCGACGGCATCGGAGGCAGTGCCGCCGAAGTCTATGCAGCGACCCAGAAAGGCTCCTCCGCATGACCGCGTCCACCACCCCGATCCGCGTGTTCCAGGTCGCCACCGGCAACGTCGGCACCGAGATGATCAAACGGATCGCCGCGCGTCCCGATCTGGAGCTCGTTGGTGTGCACTGCTATTCGCCGGAGAAGGTGGGTAAGGACACCGGTGAGCTGGTCGGCATCGCACCCAACGGGGTGAAGGCGACCGGCAGCATCGAGGAGATCATCGCCGCCAAACCGGACGTGCTGACCTTCCACGGGGTGTTCCCCGACGAAGATCTCTACGTCCAGGTTCTCGAGGCGGGCATCAACATCGTCACCACCGCCGACTGGATCACTGGCTGGCACCGCGACCACAACCACCCGCACCGGTCCGGAAAGCCGGTGACGCAGCTGCTCTCCGAGGCCTGCGCCAAGGGTGGCGCGACGTTCTACGGGACCGGGATGAACCCGGGCCTCAATCAGATCCTGGGCGTGGTGGCCGCGGCCGATGTCGCCGAGATCGAGAACGTCACCACCATCGAATCGGTCGATGTGTCGTGTCATCACTCCAAGGAGACCTGGATCGAGGTCGGCTACGGCCAGCCGGCCGATGATCCGGAGATCCCGGCCAAGCTGGAGAAGTTCACCCGCGTCTTCGCCGACAGTGTGTTGATGATGGCGGACTGCTTCGACCTGACCCTCGACGAGGTCACCTTCAGCTACGAGCTGGGCGTCTGCACCAAGGACGTCGACCTGGGCTGGTACACCCTGCCGAAAGGATCGTTGGGCGGCAACTACATCAAATACCAGGGCATGGTCGACGGGGTGCCACGTGTGGAGACGCACCTGGAATGGCAGATGACCCCGCACACCGAACCGAACTGGAAGATCAAGGGCTGCTACCTCACTCGGGTGACCGGCGATCCGTGCGTCTACAACAAGCACATGATCTTGCCGAAACCCGGTGTGGACCTGTCCAACCCCGACAACTTCGCCTCGATCGGCATGACCGTTACCGGCTTGCCCGCCCTGAATGCGATCCGATCCGTGGTGGCCGCCCCGCCGGGGCTACTGACCAGTGCCGACCTGCCGTTGCGGGGGTTCGCGGGACGATTCCGGGTGTAACGGACCCGACGGTGCAGCGGCTACGGGCTGGCCGGTGTACCCGCCGAACCGCCCGACGCCGACGAATCGGGGGCCTCGGCCGGAAGCGGTGTGCCCGAGCTGCCTTCGGGCAGTGGGGTGCCGGAGCTGCCGGCCGGAGGCGCGGCCGGGCCCGGGCTGGCCGGGCGGGACGCCGGGCCTCGAGCCGGTGCGGGAGCCCGGTGGCTGTTGCCGCCGTTGGCCGGAGCCTGCGACGCCGAGCCGCCGGCGGGAGCCTGCGGTGCCGGTGCGGCCGGCCGGGCCTGCGGTGCCGGCGCGACCCACCGGATCAGATCGGCGCCGCCGGCCTGATAGACCAGGCTGTTCGGGGCGTCGCCGGTGACATCGAAATAGACTTTGCCGCTGGTCTTCTGGCCCTGAGTGAGCCCGGTCGGCACGATGCCCTGCGGGGTGGGCACCGTGAAAAGGGACTGATAATTCTGGCCGCTGGCCGAACGGGCGCTGAGGTTGGCGACGATCGGGAAGACGGTGCCCTGGATCGCCTCGTCGGTGGCGGTGGCCTCCCACAGGGTGCCCTGCGGCTGGTACGGGATGGCATCGGCGCTGGGCCGCAGGTCGTTGACCGTCCACCCGTGCACCCCCGGCCCTTCGGGCAACGTGCCCTGCGTACCGATCGGCTGGGTGGCCGGGGCCGGGTCGGGCTCGTCCGCGGCGGCGATCCCGGTGCCAAATGCGCCGGCGGCGGCCAGCGCTCCCGTTGCCAAGACGGTCGAGATGGGCTTCATGGGTTTAGCTCCTCGGTTCGGTGGCACGGCGGTGATTGGTACTCAAGTACTGAATCGTAACGGCCCGGCAGTCGGGCCGCCGCGAAACGAGTCCGGCCCGACCCCGCAGGAGCGAGGCCGGGCCGGACCGACGAGCGACAGCGCGCCCGGTGCTAGCCGGTCACGTTGCTTGCGCCGCCAGCCGCCGAGGGGGCCGGCGTGCCCTGGTTGCCGGCCGGAACGGTCGAGTTGCCGCCCTCGGTGCCCTGCGGGTTCGCCGGAGCCGTGCCTTCCGAGCCGCCCGTGGTAGCGCCCGGGGCCTCCGCCGGAAGCGGCGTGCCGGAGCTGCCGGCCGCCGCCGGGGTGCTGTCGGTACCGCCGGAGTTGGCGGGGGCCGAGGCCTCCGGGGTGCCCGCAGAGGTCGGAGCCTCCGAGCCGCTGGCCGCTGCCGGCGTGCCCTCGGTGCCGTTCGCGCCCGCCGGTGTGCCGTCGGCCTCGGCCGGCAGCGGGGTGCCCTGGCTGCCCGAGGCGAGCGGGGTGCCCTGGCTGCCGGTCGCACCCGGGGTGCTGCTGCTGCCGGTGGTCTGGTTGTCGGCCGGCGCCGGGGTGCTCTGGGTACCCGACTGGGCCGGCTTCTGGCTGGCGGCCCCGGCGTTGGGCTGCGAACCGGCCGCCGGGGTCGACGAACCGCCGCCGCTCGGGGCGGGCGGAGCGGCCGGGGTCCAGACCAGCTGGTCCTTGCCTGCGAACTGGTAGACCGCGCTGTTGGGCGCGTCGCCGGTGACGTCGAAGTACACCTTGCCGCTGGTCTTCTCACCCTGCGCCAGGTTGGAGGGGTTCACGCCCTGCGGGGTGGCCACCCCGAACAAGGCGGGGTAGGTCTGGCCGCTGGGGGAACGGGCGCCGAGGTTGGCGATCACCGGGGTGACGTTGCCCTGGATGGCCACGTCGGTGGCGGTGGCCTCCCACAGGGTGCCGCGCGGCTGGTAGGGAATCGCGTCGGTGCTGGGCCGCAGGTCGCTGACGGTCCAACCCTGGATGACCCCACCGTTCTCCACGGTGCCTTGGGTGCCGATCGGTTGGGTCGTCGCAGCGACGTCACCGGCGTCCGCGCCGGCGGTCGCGAGGCTGACGGCTCCGGCTGCGGCCAGCGCTCCGGCCGCGGCCACGGCAGTAGTGATCAACTTCATAGTTGGATGACTCCTCGGTTCGACTGGATCTCGGGGGTGGTGCAATCCAGATCGCAAATCCTAACGGATTTGACACCGACGTTTGGTGACGTCTCAGGGATGCGTCGCAACCAATCAGCTGCACCGGCAGCGGACGGCGATCAGGAATGCGAGCTCCACCAGGTGTAGAGCTGCTCCAGCGACGGTGCGCTGTGCTCGCTGCGCAAATGGGCGATCACCCGGTTGGCGTCGTTGGTCCAGACCAGAGTGGGGGAACCCTGGCGCATGCCGCAGAGCAGCATCCCGCTCGGTTTGGCCGGGGTGGCGGTCCGGTGCCAGGCGCCCGGCGACTGGATCCGGCCCGGGCAGATGAGGACGGTCGTGTCATGCACGGTGTTGTCGAAGGCCAGGCGCAACGCGCCGGCGTCCGGGAACAGCGAGTAGGTCGCCGAGGGCGGGCCGTCCACGTCCACGTTGCGACCGCAGGTCACTTCGGCGATGGCGCCACCTTTCGGGGTGGCCGGCGTGCAGGTGTCCTGCGGATAACCCGGGGGCAGCAGCTTGAGCAGCCGCGCCTGGGCTTCGGCGGAGGACATCGACGACGCGGGTCCGCTCGCCGCCGAGACGGACCCCGTGTCGTCGGTGTCGGCGGCCAGCTCGTCTGAACCCGACCGGTTCGTCATCCAGGCGATCAGCCCGACGACCACGGCCAGCGCCGCCCCAAGGCGGAGCAATTGCTTGCGGCGACCGGGATCGCCATACCCCGGCATCGGCCGCGGGGAGCTGAACCAGTCGTCATCGGGGGTGGAGACGCGCGGGATGCTCGACTGCGGGGCCGGGGGCACGGCGGCGGGTTCGGGCGGGGGAGCCGATTCGGTGTCTGCGGCGGTGACGGGCGGTTCGGCCGGTCGCTGCGGGGGCGCAGGGGTCACCGGAGGCACCGGGGCGGGCGCGACCGGCGACTTCGGCTGCTCGGCGGGAGCCACCTGCGCAGTCGGCGGCGCGCTCGGCTTCGGCTGTTCGATCAGCGGCGGGGTGGCCTGCTGACTGGCCTCGTAGATGTGCAGGGTCCGGTGCTGGTCGGGGGCGCTCAAGGCCTGATAGGCCGCGGTGGCCAGTTCGGCGGCGCTGGCGTAGCGCTCCCGCGGATCCTTGGCCATGCCTTTGGCGATCACCGCGTCAAAGGTGGGTGGGATCGTCGAGCCGGCCTGACTGGGCCGCGGGATCGGCTTCGTCAGATGAGCGTTGGCCAGCATCTTGACGCTGTCGGCCCGGTAGGGCGGTGAACCCGTCAGGCACTGGTAGAGCACGCACGCCAGCGAGTAGATGTCGACGGCGGGGCCGAAGTCACCGCCGGAGAAGAGCTCCGGTGCCGAGTACTTCCAGCGGGCGCCCGCGTGCTCGGCGTCGGCCGCGTTCGCCCCGGGCGCACCGGCGATCCCGAAGTCCACCAGGTAGATGAAGTCATCGGCGGTCAGCAGGATGTTGCGCGGTTTCACTCCGCGGTGGATCACCCCGGCGGCGTGGGCGGCGTCCAGCGCCGCGGCGGCCTGCCAGACGATGTTTACCGCCCGCGACGGGGGCAGCACCCCGGTCCGCTTCAACAGCGCGGACAGGTCGTCGCCCCGCACCAGCGGCATGTCGATGAACACTTCGCCGTCCAGCTCGCCGTAGTCGCGGACCGGGACCACGTGCGGCTCCTGCACCCGCCCGACGGTCAGCGCCTCCCGCTGCAACCACTCGCGGAAAGCCGGATCCCGGCCCAGCGACGGTGCGAGCAGTTTGAGCGCGGCGGTGCGGTCCTTCTGCGTGTCGACGGCCTCATAGACCTCGCCGGTGGGGCCGCGTCCCAGCAGGCGTTTGAGGAGATAGCGCCCAACTCGTGACCCAGCCCGCGTACCCGGCGCGGTCTCGCTCATCATCGCTCCTCAAGTCAGACCCGTGAACACCGATCACCGAACCGGCGGCCCAGACGACATTGCCGTCCATGATTTCATCATCGAACCGGTCGGCTATCAGCCGGTCGAGCCAACCCGGCCCGAATCCGGGGCAGCTTCCCAGGTCAGCGACCGGTCAGGTTGCTGATCGTCATGATCTCCAGGTTGCGATACGCGCGGCCGGTGGGCTGAACCAGATCGTGGAACCACAGCTCCGGCGCCGAGGTGTAGGGCCTGTCCCAGGAGTCCCACGGCAGGTAGGTCTGCGTTCTCCCGGCGACGAAGCCCCAGTTGTAGGCGCCCACGTTGTGACGCTTCATGATCGGCAGAATCCCGTCGATGGTGTTGCCCTTGGTGCGCGCCAGGTACTCGGTGCACATGATCGGCCGGCCCAGCGGCGCGAGCTCGGCGATCCGTTCACTGAACATCGCCGGCTTGTCATAGGAGTGGAACGTGATGATGTCGGAGTTGTTGAGCTGGGTGTTGACGATCGTGCTGCCCTGCCGCGAGCCCTCCCAGATCCCACTGGTCAGCGGCTGACGGGCATCGACTGCCCGGGCCCAGTTGAACACCTGGGGAAGCAGGTCGCTGATGAGGTCGAGCTTGTCGGATCGTTCGACGCTGCTGTACTCGCGGGCCATGTTGTCCGGCTCGTTCCACAAGTCCCAGGCCAGAACCCGTTCGTCGTACCGGAATTGGGTCATCACGCCGGTGACGTAGTCATACAGGGTGCGGTAGTAGTTGCGGTCGCCGAGCCGCTCGGCGCCGGGGCTCTGCACCCAGCGGGAGTTGTGGATGCCGGGTCGTGGCGCGGCCTGCGGCCCGGCCTTGGGGTGCGGGTCCCAGCAGGAGTCGAACAGCACGAACATCGGCTTGATGCGGCGGCGTGCGGCGACGGAGACGAACTGGGCCAGCCGGTACTGAAAGCCCTTGCGGTCGGCCGCCCACAGCTGGTCGTGCAGGAAGACCCGCACGGTGTTGAATCCGGCCGACCGGGCCCACCCCAGCTCGGCATCGATGCGGCGCAGGTCGAAGGTTCCGGGCTGAAACATCTCGAGCTGGTTGACGGCGGTAGAGGTGATGTAGTTGGAGCCGACGGGCCAGCCCTGCGCCTGATACCAGCGGTTGGCGCGGTCGATCGACCATCGGCCGGGATCCGCGCCCGCTCGCGGGATCCCGCTCAGCGCAGGACCCGCTGCCAACAGCAGCGGCAGCCCCAGCGCCGTTCGACGTTTCACGATGTGACCATAGCGTCCGGGACCCCTGTCGGGGTGGTTGAACGCTCGGCCTGTCGCGGGACAAATCGGGCACGCGTACCAGGGGTGACGGCGGCCACCTAGACTGCACCGATACCTTCACTCCGATTCGCGTGGGCGGGAGGCCGGCTGTGTCGCAGCACCTGCAGGACAAGGTCGTCGTCATCACCGGCGCCGGCGGCGGATTCGGCAAGCTCATTGCTGAGAAGTGCGCCGCCGGAGGCGCCCGCGTGGTCGGTGTGGACATCGGCGAGGCGAATCTCGCCGACGTGTTCGACGGGATCCGCGCGGCCGGACATTCCGGCACCTACCAGGTGGCCGACGTCACCGAGATGGAGCAGATGAAGGCCGCTGTCGGGCATGCGGTGCAGACCTTCGGTGCGGTGGACGTCATCGTCAACAACGCCGGCGTCATGCCGCTGGCCTACTTCGCCGACCATAAGCTGGCCTGGCAGAAATGGCACCGCGCGATCGACATCAACATCAAGGGCGTGGTGAACGGGATCTCGGCCGTCTACGACCAGATGATCGAGCAGGGCCGGGGCCATGTCGTCAACATCTCGTCGATCTACGGCAACGCCGGCGTCGCGGGTGCCGGGGTCTACAGCGCGACCAAGGCCGCGGTCACCGTGCTGTCGGACTCGCTGCGCAGCGAGGCCAAGGGAAAGATCAAGGTGACCACCGTCAAACCGACCGGGGTGCTGGGCACCAACCTGGCCGGCGGCGTGGTCAACGGCGAGGCGATCATGGGCATCGTCGGCGCCCGCGGTGAGAGCTTCATGCAGTCCCTCACCGCGTTCGCCAACGGCACCCTGACGGCCGAGCAGACCGACATCGACTCGGTGAAATACTGGCTGATCACCCCCGACGATCTGGCCGACGCCGTCGTCCACGTCATCGACCAGCCGTGGGGCATCAGCATCAGTGACATCACCGTGCGGGCGAGCGGCGAAGACTACCTCTACTGACCGGGAGCGGCCCTGTGACGATGTCTCCCGGAACCGACTGGGATTCGCCGGCGTTCACCGCCGCTGAAGCGGCCCGCTATCACGCCGCCGGCTGGTGGTCGCAGATCACGCTGTCCGACGCGGTTCGCCACAACGCGCAGGAATTCCCGGATCGCGCCGCCTACGTCGACTATCTCGGCGCCGGCCTGACCTGGCGGGAATTCGACACCGCGGCAGACGCCCTGGCGGCCCGGTTGGCCGGGATCGGGGTGAGCCCGTGCGATCGGATCGCGGTCTGGCACCGCGACTCGGTGGCGATCCATGTGCTGTTCGTCGCCATCGAACGGTGCGGCGCGGTGGTGGTGGGCATCGGTGCGCGGGCGGGCACCCGAGAGGTGAGCGCGATTCTGGCCGGTGCGCAGGCCAAGCTACTGATCACCGACGGGCAGCGTGACGAGGCCGCGGCCGGTCTGGGGATTACGACGCTGGATATCGATGAACTGAGCTCAGCCGCCGAAACCGCTTTTTTCGGGCCGCAAATCGGCCCCGATGACGTCTTCCTGATCAACTCCACCTCCGGCACCACCGGGTTGCCCAAGTGTGTGGTGCACACCCAGAACCGCTGGCACTACTTTCACCAGCTGGCTGTCGCCAACGGGCAGCTGAGCCCCGATGACGTCTTCGCGCCGATCATTCCGACGCCGTTCGGCTTCGGGCTCTGGACCAGCCACACCACCCCGATTCACCTGGGCGCCACCGCGATTCTGCTGGACCGTTTCAGCGCCGCGGCGACTTGTGCTGCCATAGCGCAACATCGGGTCAACGTATTGTGTTGTGTGAGCACACAATTGACCATGATGATGGCCGATCCGGCCAGTCGCGAGTTCGATCTGAGTTCGCTGCGCGTCGTCTTCACCGGCGGGGAGGCGCTGCCTTACCGCCCGGCCGCGGAGTTCGAGGAGCTCACCGGCGCCACGATATTGCAGTTCTACGGGTCCAACGAGACGGGGGTGCTCAGCGGAACTACCCTCGACGACCCGCTGGACAAGCGGTTGCGGACCGGCGGGCGGATCGTCCCGGAGATGGCGGTCCGGCTGTTCGGTGGCCAGGACGGCAATACCGACGTGACCCACACCGGGCGCGGCCAGCCGGCCTGCCGGGGTCCGGCGACCAGCCTGGGCTACCTGAACGGAGTGGATCACGACAAGCTGTTCACCCCCGACGGCTGGATGCGCATGGGGGACATCTGCGAGATCGATGCCGAGGGCTATCTGAGCGTCACGGGCCGGACGTCGGATTTCATCCTGCGCGGCGGCAAGAACATCAGCGCCGCCCAGGTCGAGGACGCCGTCATGACCCACCCGGCGATCGCGGTGGCCGCCGCGGTCGCCATGCCCGACGAGGTGTTCGGTGAGAAGGTCTGCGTCTTCGTCGAACTTGCCGCTGCCGAAACCGGCGGCTCCCTCGAATTGCCCGACCTCGTCGAGCATCTGCTGTCGCTCGGGGTGTCCAAGGAACTACTGCCCGAACGCCTTGTCGTCGTCGACGAACTGCCGCGTTCATCCGGCGGGAAGATCGCTAAAGGCCCGCTGCGCGCGATCAGCCGGTAATGCCGCGCGGGGTCATTCGTAGCCCTCGTAGACCTGAGACGGGCCATCGGGGGTAATCACATAACCCACGGTCGCCACATGAACCTCGCCGACGGGGTCAAGCTCGCGGTAGCCACCGAACAGCTCGATGTCGTTGTCTACCAAGCCCACCCGGAAACCGCCCCACAGGTAGGGCACCGGAAACCACAGCTGTTTTCCGGGCAGCTCGTGCAGCACCTCGACCGGGGGATAGCGGAAGGCCTGGCGCAGGTCCAGACCGCGGAACAGCACCTGGATCAAGTCGTCGATGATTCCGGTGAGCTGGGCGTTGAGCGCGGCGATCCGGTCCCGCTCCAGCGGTGCCGCCGGCGGCTTGAGCACCGCCAGCAGTTCCGCGGGCCGGTCGTGCTCCACGGCGATGTCATAGGCGGTGCGGCCGGCGGCATCGGGCTGGCTGCGCAGGGCGCCGCGCTCGATCAGCCACGATGCCACATCCGGGGGTGCCCCGTTCCAGCCCGCCTGATGCAGCACGCTCAACCAGGTCTTGCCGCCCGGCCGCCAGGCCTTGATGTCGACCACATGATCGCCGCGGTCGAGTTCCCGGACCACCTTGCGCCAGTTGCCCCGCTTGGCCATGTCCGCCAGATACAGCAAGGCCTGCGCCTGCCGGTTTCCCAGCAGCGAGCGGTCCATCACCCCCGGCCACAGCGGCGCGTTGTTGCGGATCTCGTTGTAGGTGGTCACGCGGCCATCATGCCCTGAAACTCCGTCGCCACGTCGGTCCCGGCTGTCGTCGGGGCGGTTCGGTAGGGTCCCTGCGCGTGACCGAGAACGTAACGCTGAAACCGGTGAACGCCCGTCTTGCAGAGGAACTGGCAGTTGCTGAGCGGCAGGTAGCGGCGGCAGTCGCCCTGCTCGACGAGGGGGCGACGGTGCCGTTCATCGCCCGCTACCGCAAGGAGGTCACCGGCAGCCTGGACGACGGCCAGCTGCGCACCCTCGAAGAGCGGTTGCGCTACCTGCGCGAGCTCGACGACCGCCGGGTCGCGGTGTTGGCCTCGATCGAAGAGCAGGGCAAGCTCACCGACCAGCTGCGGGCGGCGTTGCTGGCCGCCGACACCAAGGCCCGCGTCGAGGACATCTACCTGCCCTACAAGCCCAGGCGCCGCACCAAGGCGCAGATCGCCCGCGAAGCGGGTCTGGAACCGCTGGCCGACCGGCTGCTGGCCGACCCGACGCTGAACCCGCAGCAGATCGCTTCGGAATACACCGGCGAGGCGGTCGCCGATGCGGTCGCGGCGCTGGAGGGGGCGCGCGCCATCCTGGTCGAACGGGCCGCCGAGGACGCCGAGCTGGTGGGCGCCGTGCGGGAGAAGTTCTGGTCGGCCGGCTCGCTGCGGACCATGCCGCGCTCCGAAGATGCCGCGAAAAACGCTGCGGCACAGAAGTTCCGGGACTATTTCGACTTCAGTGAGGCGCTGGAGACCATGCCGTCGCACCGGGTGCTGGCGGTGCTGCGCGGCGAGAAGGAGGAGGCCCTGGCGCTGGCCTTCGACGGCGGCGACGGCGAGCCCTATCAGGCGATGGTCGCCCGGTCGCTGGGCGTGGACATGACCGCACCCGGCGAGGCGACGCCGTGGCTGGCCGAGACGGTGCGGTGGGCCTGGGAGACCCGGCTGGCGTTCTCCGCGGCGGTCGACGCCCGGATGCGGCTCAAGCAGCGCGCCGAATCCGACGCGGTCGCGGTGTTCGCCCGCAACCTCAAGGACCTGCTGCTGGCCGCGCCCGCGGGTAACCGCACCACGCTCGGGCTGGACCCGGGCTTTCGCACCGGGGTGAAGGTCGCCGTTGTGGACGGCACCGGCAAGGTGCTCGACACCTGCGCGATCTTCCCGCACCAACCGCAGAAGCAGTGGGATCAGGCCAAGGCGACGCTGGCCGCACTGGTCGCCCGGCACGGCGTGGAGCTGATCGCCGTCGGCAACGGCACCGCGTCGCGGGAGACCGACGCCCTGGCCGCCGAACTGATCGCCGACCTCCGATCCGCGGAGGCCGCCGCCCCGGTCAAGGCGATGGTCAGCGAGGCCGGCGCCTCGGTGTATTCGGCGTCGGCCTACGCCGCACACGAACTGCCCGATCTCGACGTCACCCTGCGCGGGGCGGTGTCGATCGCGCGGCGGCTGCAGGATCCGCTGGCCGAGCTGGTCAAGATCGAGCCGAAGTCCATCGGGGTCGGCCAGTACCAGCACGACGTGACGCCGGGCATCCTGGCCCGCAGCCTCGACGCGGTCGTCGAAGACGCCGTGAACGCGGTCGGCGTCGACCTCAACACCGCTTCTGCGCCGCTGCTGGCCAAGGTGTCGGGGGTGTCGGAATCGCTGGCCGAATCCATCGTGGCCCACCGCGACCAGACCGGGCCGTTTCGGAACCGGGCCGCGCTGCTCGACGTGCCGCGGTTGGGGCCCAAGGCATTCGAGCAGTGCGCCGGGTTCCTGCGCATCCGTGACGGCGACGACCCGCTGGACTCCTCGGGGGTGCACCCGGAGGCCTACCCGGTGGTCCGGCGCATCCTGGACCGCTCGGGAGTTTCCCTGGCGGAGATCATCGGTGATGAGCGAGTGCTGCGGTCGCTGAATCCGGGCGACTTCGCCGATGACCGATTCGGGGTCCCGACCGTGACCGACATCCTCGCCGAGTTGGAGAAGCCCGGACGCGACCCGAGACCGGCGTTCTCCACCGCGACGTTCGCCGCGGGTGTGGAGAAGATCGCCGACCTGAAGGTGGGCATGGTCCTGGAGGGCGTGGTGACCAACGTTGCGGCGTTCGGCGCGTTCGTCGACGTCGGGGTGCACCAGGACGGCTTGGTGCACGTCTCGGCGATGTCGGACCGATTCGTCTCCGACCCGCACGAGGTGGTCCGCTCCGGGCAGGTGGTGAAGGTGAAGGTCGTCGACGTCGACATCGACCGTCAGCGGATCGGGCTGAGCCTGCGGCTCGGGGACAAGCCGGCTCGCGGTCCCAAACCCGCTGCGCGCAACGACGCGGCCAAGCAGAATCGTGGGCGGCGTCCCGGTAACGGTGCCGGGCGCCGGGATGCGGCCCCGGCCGGCGGGTCGATGGCCCAGGCGCTGCGGGACGCCGGATTCGGGAAGTGAGGGCCGCATGGTGGATGCCGCGGTAGCGCAGGAATTCGCCGACATCGTCGGCGCCGCCGGACTGCTCACCGGCGACCAGATCGGCCTCGACTACGCCCACGACGAGGCGCTGGTCGGCGCACCGGTGACCCCGCGCTACGTCGCCCGCCCGCAGACCGCCGAACAGGTCGCGGCGCTGCTGGCCGCCGCCACCGACGCCAAGATCCCGGTGACCGCCCGCGGGTCGGGCACCGGACTGTCGGCCGGCGCCCGGCCGTGTGCCGACGGCCTGCTGATCTCCTTCGAGAAGATGAACGCGATCTGCGAGATCGACACCGACAACCAGGTCGCGGTGGTCCAACCCGGGGTCACCCTGGCCGACCTCGACACCGCGACCGCCGAGGCGGGTTTGATGTACACCGTCTTTCCCGGAGAGCTGTCGGCCAGCGTCGGCGGCAACGTCGGCACCAACGCCGGCGGCATGCGCGCGGTCAAGTACGGGGTGACCCGCCACAACGTGCTCGGGCTGCAGGCCGCCCTGCCTACCGGCGAGCTGATCCGCACCGGGGGCCGGATCACCAAGCTGTCCACCGGATACGACCTGACCCAACTGATCATCGGCTCCGAGGGCACCTGCGCCCTGGCCACCGAGGTCACCGTGCGGCTCTACCCGCGGCTGGCGCACTCGGCCACCCTGCTGGCTCCGTTCGCCGACCTGCCCGCGGTGATGCGCGCGGTGCCGACGGTGGTGCGCAGCGGGGTGGACCCGGTGATCCTCGAATACGTCGACAAGCTGACACTGGCCGCGATCAGTTACTCGCAGAACCTCAACCTGGGCATCCCCGATGCCGTTCGCGACACCGCCGAGGCGCACCTGGTGATCGGGGTGGAGAACCGAGAGCACGACCGGCTCGACGACGACGTGGCGATGCTGGGCGAATTGCTGGGATCACTCGGGGCGGTCGACGTCTATGTGCTGGAGGGCAATTCGGCGCACGCCCTGATCGAGGCCCGCGAGAAGGCGTTCTGGACGGCCAAGGCCGCCGGCGCCCACGACGTCATCGACGTGGTGGTCCCGCGCGCGGTCATGCATGAATTCTTCACCCGGGCACAAGGTTTCGCGCAGCAGGCGGGCGCCGGGGTGGTCGGCTGCGGACACGCAGGCGACGGCAACGTCCACCTGGCGGTGTTCTGCGCCGACGACGATGTCCGGCACCGGCTGCTGCACGACATCTTCGCCGCGGCGATGGCATTGGGGGGCGCGATCTCCGGCGAACACGGCCTGGGGCGGGTCAAGACGCAACATTTCCTGGACCTGGAGGATCCGGTCAAGATCGCCCTGATGCGCCGCATCAAGGCCGCCTTCGACCCCGCCGGGATCCTCAACCCCGGCGTGCTTCTATAGGCAACAGAGTGCGCGCTTCCCGCATACTTCGGTGCCCGTCAAGAAAGGCAACCCCATGACCAACGGAGCACAGGCCCTGATCACCACCCTGGTCGACAGCGGCGTGCAGGTCTGTTTCGCCAATCCCGGCACCTCCGAGATGCACTTCGTGGCCGCCTTGGACTCGGTGCCGCAGATGCGCGGGGTGCTGTGCCTGTTCGAGGGCGTGGTGACCGGCGCCGCCGACGGCTACGCCCGGATCGCCGGAAAACCGGCCGCCACTCTGCTGCACCTGGGCCCCGGGCTGGGCAACGGCCTGGCCAACCTGCACAACGCCCGCCGTGCCCACGTGCCGGTGGTCAACGTCATCGGCGACCACGCCACCTACCACAAGAAGTACGACGCGCCGCTGGAATCCGACATCGAACCGCTGACCGACTGGACCCACGGCTGGGTGCGCCGCACCGGCTCCGGGACCGAGATCGGCCGCGATGCCGCCGAAGCGGTGGCCGCCGCGATGGCCAGCCCCGCGCAGGTGGCCAACCTGATCCTGCCCGCCGACATCTCCTGGGACGACGGCGCCCAAGCGGCCGGGCCGGTCGAACCACTCGCTGCGGCCGCCCCCGACGGACAGGTTGTCGCCGAGATCGCCGACGTGCTGCGCAGCGGCGAGCCGGTGGCGCTGCTGATCGGGGGCCCCGCCGTGGCCGACGTGGGCGCCCTGGAGGCCACCGACCGGATCTCCGCCGCGACCGGGGCCCGCGCCCTGGTCGAGACCTTCCCGACGCGACTGGCTCGCGGTGCCGGCGTGCCGCCGATCGACCGGCTCGGCTACCTGGCCGAGCAGGCCGCCTTCCAACTCGACGGAATCAAGCACCTGGTGGTCGCCGGCACCCGGGCCCCGGTGTCGTTCTTCGCCTATCCCGGCAAGCCCAGCGACCTGGTCCCCGAAGGCTGCCTGGTCCACAACCTGGCCGGACTGGAGACCGACGTGGTCGCGGCGCTGACGCAATTGGCCGACGCGGTGGCGCCCGGCGTGCAGCCGCGGCCGGCACCCGCTGCCGCCCCGGAACTTCCGGCCGGACAGCTGACCCCGCAGAACTGGGTGCAGGTGATCGGCGCCCTGCTGCCCGACAACGCGATCATCTCCGATGAGTCCAACACCTCGGGCCTGATGCTGCCGGCGGCCACCGCCGGGGCAGCGCGCCACGACGTGCTCACCCTCACCGGCGGCGCGATCGGGCAGGGACTGCCGGTGGCGCTGGGCGCTGCCGTCGCCGCCCCGGACCGGCCGGTGATCGCGCTGCAGGCCGACGGCAGCGCCGCCTACACCATCTCCGCGTTGTGGTCGATGGCGCGGGAGAACGCCGACGTGACCACGGTATTGATCAACAACAGCTCGTACGCGATCCTGCGCATGGAGCTGGCCCGCGTCGGCGCCGAGAGCGAAGGGGGACACGGCCCGAAGGCGGAAGACCTGCTGGACCTGTCGCGGCCGAACATGGATTTCGCCAAGATCGCCGAGGGGTTCGGGGTACCGGCGAGCGTGGCGACCACCTGCGAGGAACTCGCCGAACAGTTCCGCCTGGCGCTGGCCGAACCGGGACCGCACCTGATCGACGCGCGGATCCCGAGTGTGTTCTGACCCGGCGGCCTAGCTGATCGTCAGGCGATTCACGGCGAACGCCGCGCCCTCGTCGGCCTTGCCGTCCTGGACGTACATCAGGTGCGGGACGACGCTGCCGCTCTCTTCGCAGTAGATGTCACCCGCGAGGCAGAAGTCGATGCTCTTGGGGCGGTAGGACGCCGCGAGTACCGGCAGCGGGCCGCCCCACAGCGCGGTCGAGTACGGACTCGACGGCGGACCGAAGAGCGCTACCGCGACGACATGGTGGGCGACCGCGGGCGGCAACGAATTGCTCGACATCGCGATCACGCTGGCGCCCTGCGAGTAACCGCCCAGCACGAGTTTGGTGTTCGGGCAGTTGGTGACGGTGGCCTGGATGTGTGCGGTGGCGTCACTCTCACCGAGCTGCGCGCTGTTGCGGTAGTCGGTGCTGGCCGGATATTCGACCGGGTAGACCTGCACGTCGCGGCCGGGCAGCTGTTCCTTCAGCGAAGCCACGAAGGCCTCCCCGACGTCACCGAGACCGGGAGGCTGACCGGAGCCGCGGGCAAACACCACCTCGGTGTCCGGGCAGGGCTCCGCGGCGGCGGCGGGCAGGCCCGCCGGCGCGCCCAGCAGCACTCCCGTCAGCATCATCGTGGCAGCGACGGTGCGAACAGTGTCACGCAAAGTCATCCCTAAATGCTGACATGCCGCCGTCGTGGGACCGTCCCGCGGGTCGGCATTCACTCATCGTTTCGGCCCGATCCGCACAGTGTGAGGCCTCCGCGAGCGGTGCGGCACCGCCGGCAGGCGGTACCGGGTGCCGTGCCCGGGTTGCGTCGGCGGCGAGGTCCGGCACCGGCGAGCCGCACCCGGCCAGCAGCGGCGACGCTTCCATCAGCAAACCGCGGGACGGGTGCCCGGCCGCGAACACCGTGGTTACAGGCGGTTTGCCGCGTAGGCCGCACCTTCGTCGACGATTCCGTCGTAGGCGCCGGGTGCGTGCGCCGCGAAATTCATCCCTTCAGAGCAGACCGGGTCTTCCGGCGTGCACAGTTGGATGGTCTTGGACGCGTACGCAGGGCCGATGACCACGGGCGGTTGGCCCAGGAAGTTCATCGCCCGCTCGTTCGGGGTGCCGAAGAGCACCACGGCGGCGACGTGGTCAGCCACCTCGGGGGGCATCGGCCGTGGTACATCCACCCCTTCCACCCCGTCGGGGATGACGTTGGCGGTGGAGAATCCCATCACCGCGGCGCCCTGCGAGAACCCGCTGAGCACCATCTTGGTCTTGGGGCAATTCGCCGCGGTGGCCTCGATGTGGCTGGTGGCGTCCCGGATGCCCTGGATACCCGTCGGCCAGTCGTTGGTGGCCGGGTAGTCGACCGCATAGACGTCCATGGATCGCTCACCGATCCGGGGCCGGAGCGCATCGACGAATGCTTGCCCGGTCTCACCGATCCCGGTGGCCTCGTCGGTGCCTCTAGCAAACAAGACTTGGACGTCGGGGCAAGGGTCGGCAAAGGCGGAGGGAGGGGTGACGGCGGTGCTCTGCAGCAGCCAGGTCAGTGCCAGCACAACACCGAGGGAGCGCAGTATCCGAGGTGTGTTCACCCGTACATGGTGGCATAAGTCGGTGCACGACGTGGGCAGACAATGCTGGGAATTAACGTAATACCGGGTTCGTGACGATTGCTCCTCGGGCCGCTGTGCAGACCATGTCGACGGTCTGAATCGTGACTGAGACGTGCTGTGGTGAGCGTGCGGTTACCGTCACGTGTCGCCCCGGAATCGGCGAGGAAACCATCGGGTGTCGGCGCCGGAGCAAACTCACAACCCGACACCGCCCCCGCGGTCCCCGACGCCCCCCGCGGGCACGGATGCGAGCCGTTCGGCGCACCAATGGCGTTGCAATGCCGGGTAAACAGGATGCTCATCGATAAAATTGCATCCGATCCGGTGCGTTCGACCGCCGGTGGACACCGTGGACGGGACAGCATGGCGCATGACACAGGCCCCGCGATGGGCATGTCCGTCGGAGCGACCACTTTGGCGGCGGTCACCGCCGATCGCGCGATCACCCGGCGGCCGGTGCTGACGCTCTTCCGCGACCGGCCCTCCCAGATCGGCATGCCGTCGGAGAATTCCGCAGTCAACGCCGCCCTCGACGAACGAGGCCTGGTGGTGACCGATTTCGTCGACCGGGTCGGCGGCGGCGAGCCGGTGGTGGCCGGCGACGGGTCGACCCACCGCGCCGAGCAACTGCTCGGCGACGGATTGCACGCGCTGGCCTACGCCGCGACCGAGGGACGCCCGATACCGCCTGCGGTGGCAGTCACCCACCCCGCCCACTGGTCGCGGGAGGCCGTCGCGGCGCTGCGTACTGCGTTGGGCCGGGTCTCGGAATGGGCGCAGCATCCGGTGACACTGATCTCCGACACCACGGCGGTGCTGACCGCCCTGCAAGCCAATCCGGGCCTGCCCGATCACGGCACCATCGTGGTGTGCGACTTCGGCGGCAGCGGAACCAACATCACCCTGGTCGACGCCGGGCGGGGGTTCGAACCGATCGGCGCCACCCGCCGCATCACCACGTTCTCGGGTGACGTGATCGATCAGGCGCTGCTGGATCACGTGGTGGCCGACCTGGGCGGCAACGGCGACGGGCCGCCGACGGTCGGGTCGCTGACCAGGTTGCGCAACCAGTGCCGCGACGCCAAGGAGCAGCTGTCTACCGAGACGGTGGCCGAACTCGCGGGTTTCCACGGCGGCGTCTGGCTGACTCGCGCCGAACTCGACGAGGCGCTGCGTCAGCCGCTCGAAGGTTTCTTCACGGTGCTGCAGAACACCTTGGACGACAACGGTATTGCTCCTGATGAGCTGTCGGCGATCGTGTCGGTCGGCGGTGGGGCCAACATGCCGACCGTCACCACCGGCCTGTCGCAACGCTTCGGGGCTCCTGTTATCAGCTCGCCCCGGCCGCAGCTGACCGCTGCCATCGGCGCCGCGCTGAGCGTCGCGGGCAATGTGGTGGCCACCCCGAAGAAGGTGCCACCGCCGGCCGAGCCGCCGCCGTTCCCCGAGACCCCTCCGCCGCCGCCGGTGGAGCCCCCGCCACCACCGGCCGACACTCCCGCGAACGCGGCCCTCAAACCCCTGATCACGCCGCCGCCGCGCCCCGCCCCGACACCACCGCGCCAGCCCGCGGCGCCGGAACCCGACGAGAGCGTCGGCCGCGGTGGCGTCCAGTGGTACCGGCGCCCGGTCCCGGTGGTCATCCTGGCCGCGCTGGTCGCGATGCTGTTGGGCACGCTGGCCGTGCTGCTGCTGCGCAACGCCGCCGACACCGAACCCGATTCCGGCGTGCAGACCACGGTGTCTGTCACCACCACCACCCCGTCGTCGACCGCCGAGCTGCCACCGGCGTTCGCGCCCCGTTCCGAGCCGGTCCCGCCTGCCGCGCCGGTGATTCCAGAGCTCCCGGCAAGCCCGGAAAATCCGGCTCCTCCGGTACCCACCGAGGCGCCGGTCAGCCCGTAGCGGTCACCGCGCGCGTTTGGCCAGCACCACCAGTGCCAGCGGAATCTGCACCTGCTGCGGGCTGCTCGCCAGCCGGGCGGCGACCCCGGCTTCCAGGCGCTGCACGAATTCACCCGCCCGCGGGTCGGCGGTCCCGCCGGCGAGTGCGGCGGTCAGGGTCGGAAAGATCGCGCCGCTGGTGAACGTGGCCCATTGGGTGCCCAGCGCGCCCGCGTCGCCGTCGACCAGATAGCGGCTCCAGAACCGGTCTTCGGCGTCGAACACCTCCAACCGCTCGATCGTCAGCGCTTCGAATCGCCCGGCCGGCGCGAACGGTGCGCGCAGTTCCTTCTCGCTGCGGCCGAGCACCGGGATCGTCATCCTGGCGAGTTCGTCGCGGCTCAGCACGCCCTCGCGGACCTGTTCGGCGAGCACCGCGACGATCGCGTCGAGCACGGGCTGGTAGCCCGAGCGGCCCTGCGCGTCGACGGCCGCGGTCAACACCAGCAGCATGCCGCCGGGGGCCAGTTCCCGGCCGCGGAAGGCCAGGAAATCATGCCAGTCCTGGGCGGCCCGGCGTGCGTACTCTTGGCGTGCGGCGGCGTCGTCGCTGTGGTCGACATGGACGTGGTCATCGAATTCGGGCAGGTCCGCGGCGGGCCGGCGCAGCCACATCGTCGCCCAGGAGGTCCAGCCCAGGTTGACGCTCTGTGACGGCAGGATCTGGTCGTAGAACGACCGGCCTATCGCCGACGGGAAGCTGGCCGAGTCCTTGCGGGTGTAGCTGTCGGGGTCGTCGGCCAGCGTCGTGAACAGCGCGGTGAAGTCGTTGTCGGGCAGGTCGGTGTGGGTCACCAGGACGGCGTGGTCGGGGCGGGTGCGCCGGCGGAACACCGCAATGGCGGCGCCGATCGGGAGCAAGGAGTTGTAGCCGGTGGCGGTCCCGTAGTCGGCGACGACGATCGGGCGCGGGGCGGTGGGCAGGGGAACCGTCGCCGCCAGTTGCTCGAACACGGCGGTGGCATGGGCCAGCCCGGCCGCCTGCAACCGCCGCGAAGGGGTTCCGGCAGGCTCCGGGCGGACGACGATGCTCGACTCTGGCATATGCACCTCCGACCGCCGCAGGTTTTCGCCGATACCCCAGACGGTAGCGAATGCGGGGGGAGGGGGTCGGCGTCGGCAGGATCTTCGGGTGCCGGCGTGGCACACTGCCCGAATGAGCGCTGCGCGGGCGAGCCGGCGGGTTGCGGTGCCGGTCGCGGTGGCCCTGATGGTCGTCGGAGTGGTCGGTTTCGTGGTGGCGTTGGTCCTCAACGTGTTCGTGCTGGACCGCTACAACGCCTACGGCGAGGTGCCGATCCCGGGGTCCGGCACTGTCCGGCTGCCGGCGGGGGAGGTGACGGTGAGCCTGCACACCCGGGTGATCTCCAGCCCCAGCGGTGCCGGCCTGCCGGTGCCGCCGCTGAGCCTGGATGTGCAGCCGCCAGCCGGGGTGGCCGAACCGCAGTTCGAGGAGAGCGTCGGGGTCACCACGACGGTCAACAACGACACCCGGCGGCGGTTGTGGCGGATGCGGGTGGCCGAGGCGGGTGACTATCGGATCACCGCCGACGGGCAGGTCGGCGGATTCATCGCGCCGCGGCTGGCCTTCGGCGCGCCCAGTACCCACGGGTCACTGGTGTGGGTGTTCGCAGCCGTGTTCGGGTTCGGAGTCGTGGGCCTGATCGCGGCGCGGTACTGGCCGGCCCGCCGTGACAGCCCGGCGCCGGCCGGGGCGGAATTCGTCCCCGACGGTGAAGGGGTGCGCATCGAGCAACTCAAAACGATTACGGCACTGCGTGATTGCGGGGCATTGACGCAGGCGGAGTTCGAGACCGAGAAGCGGCGAATCCTCGACGGACGCTGAGCGTCAGTGGCCGCGCGCTACCCAGTCGTCGTAGTTCACCAGTTCATCCCCGATACGGGTGGTGTCGCCGTGGCCGGTGTAGACGACGGTTTCGGCCGGTAGTGTGCCGAGCTGGCCGCAGATCGAGGCCAGGATCGTGGGAAAGTCCGAGAACGAGCGTCCGGTGGCGCCCGGGCCACCGCAGAACAGTGTGTCGCCACTGAACACCGCCCCCAGATCCGGGGCATACCAGCACACCGAGCCCGGCGAATGGCCCGGGGTGTGCAGGGCTTGCAGCTCGGTGCCGGCCACCCGCAGTGTCTGGTTGTCCGAGATCGGCTCGAAGTTGTTGTCCGGATGCGTCATCTGCCACAGCATCTCGTCGGCCGGGTGCAGCCACACCGGGGCGTCGAGGGTTTCGCCGAGCTCCGGGGCCACCGTGATGTGGTCGTTGTGGCCGTGCGTACACACCACCGCCGTCACCTTGCGGCCGCCGACCGCGTCGAGGATCGGTGCCGCGTCGTGGGCGGCGTCGAAGACCACCACCTCCGAGTCGTCACCGACGATCCAGATGTTGTTGTCGACGTCCCAACTGCCGCCGTCAAGCTCGAAGGTGCCGCTGGTGACGACGCGCTGGATGGCGCTCACAGCACCACCACCGAACGCAGCACCTTGCCGTCGTGCATCTTTGCGAACGCCTCCTCGACCTCGCCCAGGCCGATGCGTTCGGAGACGAATTTCTCCAGCGGCAGTCGCCCCTGCAGATACAGACTGATCAGGGTCGGGAAGTCGCGTTCGGGCAAACAGTCGCCGTACCAGGACGACTTCAGTGACCCGCCGCGGGAGAAGAAGTCCACCAGCGGCATCTCCAAGCGCATATCCGGCGTCGGGACTCCCACCAGCACAACCGTTCCGGCCAGATCACGCGCGTAGAACGCCTGCTTCCAGGTCTGCGGGCGACCGACCGCATCGATCACCACATCGGCGCCGAAACCGTCGGTGAGCTCCTGGATCGCCTCGACCGGGTCCTGGGTGCCGGCGTTGACGGTGTCGGTGGCACCGAAGTCTCGGGCCCAGGCCAGCTTGGTCTCGTCGGTGTCCACGGCGATGATGCGCCGCGCACCCACCAGGGCCGCGCCCGCGATCGCCGCGTCGCCCACACCGCCGCAGCCGATCACCGCGACGGTGTCGTCACGGCTGACGCCGCCGGTGTTGATCGCCGCACCCAGACCGGCCATCACCCCGCAGCCCAGCAGCCCGGCCACCGCCGGATCAGCGGCCGGATCGACCTTGGTGCACTGCCCCTCATGCACCAAGGTCTTGTCGGCGAACGCCCCGATACCCAGTGCCGGGGTGAGTTCGGTGCCGTCGGTCAGCGTCATCGGCACCGAGGCGTTGAAGGTGTCAAAGCACAGGTGCGGCCGGCCGCGCTTGCAGGCCCGGCACTGCCCGCACACCGCACGCCAATTCAAGATCACGAAGTCGCCGGGCTCGACCGCGCTCACCGCCGAACCCACCGCCTCCACAGTCCCGGCGGCCTCATGGCCCAACAAGAACGGATACGAATCATTGATGCCACCGTCGCGGTAGGTCAGATCGGTGTGACACACCCCGCACGCGGTCACCGCGACCACCACATCGTTAGGACCCGGATCCGGGATCACGATGTCGGTCACCTCGACCGGCATGCCCTGCTTTTGCGAGACCACTCCGCGCACTGTCTGACTCAT